>Ga0210407_10003394_pt1 | contig 12945 bp, 16 predicted proteins | sample IncBWC27MmetaG_FD_150860 | JGI IMG/M metagenome (GOLD analysis project Ga0210407, IMG submission 150860) | Forest soil microbial communities from Barre Woods Harvard Forest LTER site, Petersham, Massachusetts, United States - Inc-BW-C-27-M | ecosystem: Environmental > Terrestrial > Soil >... | reverse complement strand
CGGGCGGCCACGTTCAAACGGCTGAATCGGACGCGCGCAGAGCACCGTGCCTGCCTTCACGTATTCGCGAAAACGCGCCTCCGATTCAGCACTAGCGTTAACCTGGCAATTGAGCCGCACAGTCGCTGCAAGATTTCCTTTTGGCTTCGTTCAACGCGCAGAGGGAATTTTATGACTTCTTCCAAGAAGCTATGCCTGGCGGTGCTCTCTACTTGTGTAGCAAGCTGCAATCAATCCTCCGCTCCGAAAACACTGCCTGTTCCTAACGCACCTGTCGCCGGCCCATCGACAAATCCTTTAAAAAAGGATGTTTATTCTGTGGAAGAACTGGTGGCGAATCCGCAGAATTTCGCGCACACCATGATCACGGTAAGAGGGTGCTTCGCGCGGAATTTTGAGTTGGAGCTGTTGGAACCATGCAGCGGCGGGCTCACTCGGAAAAAATTGATTTGGGTCGAGGACGCGGGAACCGTCGCTATGATGCTCAGTGGCGGGCCGGAGTCTATAGGCTATACGCCGAAAGGAGGACTCCTGTTTGCCTACGACGAGGCACGCGATTCGCGTGCGCGGCAGAAGCTGCCCTCGGGATATAGTATTGTCGGCTCAGAGGTTGTACTTTTGGGCCAATTCGAGACTGGCACAGGCGGCTTCGGGCACCTCGGTGCTTACTCGAATGAATTGATCCTCGTAGACGTCCTCAGCAATAAACCCACCACCACGCGCCCAAAGTCCCGATAAGTCGCGCCTTTCCGGTAACTTGAAAATCCATTTTACCGGTAAGCGTTTACCGGGACTTGGTCCGCCTAGCGGCAGCGAAGAGCGCAGTGAGGAGCGTCATCCCGTAGAGTACACGACGTGCGCAACTTTCGCCTCCTGACCATCTAAGACCTTCCTAACGGATGGCTCCTCCTCGGCGAGTCGCGTCTTGTACTCTGCGCGAAACGATCCTAGGATCTTGCGATCGCGCTCGGCGTACTCATCAAAACGCTCGGCCGGGTACTGCTCGCGGTATGGGATATGAGGATGTCCGACCACCATCGCGTAGATGATGCCTGTACTCTCAAGCTGGGCTCGGTACCATCGCTCGGACTCGATGAAGGGTAGAAAGAATCCGGCGTCAATGAGGCTGTTCTCCAGCACATCGCGGCGAGCCTTTCCTTGGACATTAATCGTATCAATCATTGCGGCGCCTCCCGGGCGGAGAGCGGCGACAAAATGTCTGGCCGCTGCGGTCATGGCAGAAGGTGATAGGCCTTGGAAGGCGCGGCAGTTGATCACGCTGTCGAAGATACCAGTCGGAGGGCTGGTCGTGAAATCATGCTCGGCGACGTCGAATCGGCCGCAATTCTCGATGGGCGCGTTGCTCTTGACGAACGACGACCAGTCACCGAACATAATTTCTGGTGCCAGCTCAGCAAACCTCCGCTGCACGCGGACAGCGACCGGCGAGAAGTCGGTCGCAAGCACCGTGCTGCCAACGTATGCGTAGAAACGCGGGCCTGGATCGATTCCGCAACCGGGGAACCAGATTCGACCTCCGCGTTTCCTGACGGAGCTGAGAAAGCGCACCGAGTGCCATCCTAGTGCACCGAACTTTGTTGGTACCCAGAAAGGACCGTCGCTAAATTGGGTTTGAAAATGTCGGTCCCAGCCCGCTATGTCGCTCCAGTCAACCGGAGGGCGCGTCTCAACCGGATGGCGCGTCTCGACCGGATGGCGCGTCACCACCGGAGGCCTCGTCTCCATCGGAGGCCTCGTCTCCATCGGAGGGGTCATATTTATGGCGACGGGCTCCGTCGGTTTCGGTTGACGGGAGTGACGGAGCCGATCTTTCAGGCGCAGCGACAATTCATCTTTGTACTCTTGCGGTTTGGTCAGCAGATAGCCGCCCACACAAGCGGCAATGCAAAAGAAGACGCACGCAAGTAGCGGAACACCAAAAATCTCCATGACTTAACCTCAGTCAGCCTTCATGGTAGATTGTGCGACTGATTTGCGGAAGTTCAAATACTTCTGAGCAACTCCTGGTCGGCTTACCGGACAATTGGGAATGCAAAGGAATCCTTATTGGCCCTCAATGGCCCCTCGTTTTTCTCGACCACCGAGATTCCGTCACAGTGTATTTCACTCACTGTCCCAGTCGTGCAGTCGGCTTCGGGCTCAAATCTCGGGCGCGGATGGCAATCCGACGTAACGGCACGAATGTCCCAGACCCGAACTCATAGTCTGGCTGGGGCATCGTTCGTGCGGAATTCTTAGACTTCGTCGAGACCTCTCAAAGAGTAAGGGACACGTACGCAGGATCATGCACATTTTGTTCCACTGGGCGATGAAATGACAGGGGTTCCACTTCTTCTCGTAACGCTGATTGAGGCCTAGGTTCAAAGCTTTGGTTTTTATGCGGAGCACTACAGGTTTCCAATAGAAAAATACGGTGTCCGCACAACTCTCCGCTGGCAGGACATCGTGTTCCTAGCTGTGTTCTGGCCTTTAGCAGGGGTGTTGTTCTATATCTCGTACCGGCTCCTAAAATACGCTCTTCGGCCTGAGCGCCCCGCATCGAGGTACTAGCTTCCACTTTTCCGATCTCCCTAAGAGGCACTTGACCCAAATCGTAATAGATTCAGCTTTGGATGAAAGGCAAGCAGCTTGAGGCTTGACCAGCGAATAGTCACGAGGATGCCTCTCACCGAATTGTGGGACGACGGCGGCACGTTAACCGGGGAGCGCGTCAGGAACCTTGACGAGACTGACCTTGTCGAACTTCTAAGATCTGGACCCGTGCAATTCCTTGTGGCCGACCCTGGTCTCAAACTCGGATGGTTACCGACACCGGAGCGGTTTGAGTTCTGGAAAACAGTTCGACCGCAGATTGCCCAAGCAGAAAAACCCATCTACCGAGCGCAATTCCCGAACGAGACCGCGTACATTGCATCTGAGTGGCGTGGGCGCACTGGCGAATGTTTGATTTTTCATACCCACTTGTGAAGCACGCAGTTGAGAAACGGCTTTCGCAGCATGTATGGCTGCGCCGGACCATCTGGCCGGAGAACCATGAACCGATTTCCTCGCCTCGCATAGGTGTCGCTGCATTTGCATCGGCTTTCAGATTCCCAAGAGCCTTCCTTTGCGATAACTCTAATCTCGTAATCCTCAGACTGACATTTTCCGTGTCGGCAACCGGGGCAAGGCGGTCGAAATCGATAATAGAAATCAGCCAGTAGCCATCGGCGGCGGGAGTGACAACCGGATCCCAAAATGCCTGAATTGATCGTGATCCAAAACTGAAGGTCCCAGCAGGGGTTCAAGATCCCACTCATGGTAGTCATCCCCTTCGTCCATCGGCTGCTGCATCACTCTGAACGCCTGGAATGGACTTTTAAAGAGTGCGTCCCGTAGCTTCACGATTTCCGCTGCGCTCATTTGTGCTGACGTTATCCTTTCAGATTTCGTCTCGATACGGCGGTCGATTGGGGTTTCAGATCTGCCGATGGAAAAGCGTCCGCTGAAGTCGAACTAAACGGGCATTTCAAATTCTGCGTTTGCCCAGGCCTTCGGAGTCAAGCACTCAGGTTAGCGAGATGCGAGCCGGATCGCCGCTTCAAGAACGGCGTCCCGGCCCGCAGCTACATCCTCCCTCGTTCGACCAGCGGCAACATCGGGGAGGACGCCGATCCCAACAAATTCGGTGCCATCTGGGAAGCGGTCCCATTTCGTGCAGACACGGGCATCCGCGCCGTAAATTGAGAAAAACAGAGGTTGGCCCGAAGAGCCACACGTCGGCTCGCCTACGAGTGTCGCCCGTTTGTGTTCCTTGAGCGGAATCAGGAAATCCTCGGCGGCGCTGCAAGTGCTCGGACCCGTGAGGACGTAGACGGGACCGGCATAGCGTGGCCCATCGGCAAGTTGGATTGCGTCTGGGCTTCCTTCATACCAACTCTGAGGTTGTCCCCAGGCCCGCAAAGTAGGGTTGTAAACACGGGTGCGCCAAGCTTCTCCTTGCGCTGCTGCGGTAAGGAAGTGACCCAAGATTTGGTACCCAATCGAGCTGTTGCCGCCGACATTGTCGCGAAGATCCAGGATCCAAGCCGTGGCTTGGCGGGCCTGTTGAAATTTCGATTCGAAATCCCTGACCACCCCCTCGTCGCCAAAATCATTTAATGCCATGTAGCTGATGTGGCCGGGCAATTCTGTGTATTCGAATCGCTCGCGCTGCTTTGTGGGCATGGCGCTTCGATTTTTCGACGCATTTCGATGCAGAACGACTTCAAGCGTTTTGCCCTGAAGGTCAACCCACTTTGTCTGAATCGCGCCATCCGGCGGTCCTTTAAGAAGCATGCGCATTTCTCGCAGTGCTCGATCTTGCGCCGTGCTGGACGCAATGTACGGATCGATGTCCCGCCTGATGATGGTTGCGACCGGCGCATGATCTATCTCAATCAACTCCATCCCCGGCTTTATAGGAGCTAGTTCAGGAAGGTTACCAACAGCGGTTACAACTGGTTTGCCTTGGATGGGTTCGAGGTTTACAAGTGGTCCATCTATAGGCGCCACTGCTTTTGGATATGCGTTGGTATGACCGTCTTTAAGAAGTGCGACAACTTCTTCCAGGATTCGGCCATACTCAACGTCATCATTCGCAGCTGCGATGCGAGGCATATAGCGTTCGAGCACGCCTTCCCAATCAACTTCCGGACGCTTTTCTAGATAGACAAAATTGTATTTTACTTCGCTCCAAAGGCGGGCGAAGGCAGCCATCCGTAACAAACGTATCGCATCGGGTTTCGCTGAAATCTTGGGGTCGAATGTGACATACGCAGGGTCCAGCACGCGGACCGCCAGCGATTGCAAGGTCATTTGAAGGCGGGTGATGGCGTCATCCAGTGTTTTCAACTCAGACTCCGCCATGGCTGCTGGGCAAACTGCTATCGACAACTTCATGCCCACATTGAGCAGCTGACCAGAAGGGCCAATCAGTGCAGTTCCTATCGCATCTTTTGTGGAGTCGCAAAGATTGGTGAATAGCAAGAGCTGATCCGCATCGCGATAACCGGTATGCCTTTGGCGAGCTGACTGCAGCAACTCTGTCGCAGCCTGACGAGAGGGGAACTCTACAAAATCAACCCAAGTCGTGCCATCCTGGCTGCTCCAGTGAAACCAGCGACTGTAGTTAGGGACGGGCAGCTCCACGGATACGATTCGAATCGTGTTACTGTGCGGTACTTCATTTAGGCCATTCGGCGACTCCGGCTTACCGTCTCTCCAGGGATAGATCACAAAAGCGGAAACTACCTCCCGCGGCTGATCCATGAGGCGTTTAAATTGTGCTTCCCAGGGAGAGGTCTGGGCGTTGAGGGTTACGCACATGCTCAACAGAAACCCCATTGAAGCGACCTTAAACATAGGCGAGATGATCCTCCTTCCCGTCGGACGTGTGAGGTTTCATGCCTTCGGCTTGGGTTAAGTCTAACTGAAATTGCTTTGTGAATTTTAGGAGTAATCGGCCTTGGCGGCTGGCCAAAGGATCCCCGAACACTTTGGAGGATCTCGAGGGTACGAAACGTCATGGCCTACAGTGTTGAGTTGCCAAGCTGATGCAGGAGTGTCTTACGGTTGCCGGAAGTTATGCCGGGCCGCAATTCGCACGAAAAAGATGCGAAAAAGTGAGAGAATACGCTAAACTTTCGGAAGGAGACTCGCAAAATGGCCTCGAGCATTATTGTCAGCAACCCGGCTATCCTCAGCGGTGAACCCGTCTTTCGCGGAACGCGAGTTCCTTTTAAGTCGCTGACAGACTATCTGGAGCATGGGCGGACGCTGTCAGAGTTTCTTGAAGATTTCCCCAGTGTAACCAGTGCCGAAGCTATTGCGGCGATCGAAGAAGCCAGAACGAGCTTGACCGCCACTTTGAAATGAGATTGCTCATCGACGAGTGTGTCCCCAGGAAGGTCAAATTCCTTTTTGCCGATGGCGGTCACGAATGTGAGACCGTTCGAGACGCAGGATTCAGCGGCAAGGAGAATGGGGAGCTGTTGGACTTGGCTGAAGAGCACTTTGACGTCCTCGTCACAATAGACAAGAACATTCGCCATCAGCAGAACATGACGGGCCGGAACATCGCTATCTTGATCATCCGCCCAGCTTCGAACGACCTGGATGACATCCAGCCACATGTCCCACATGCCCGGCCAGATGGTTGAAATCGGGATCCTGGGGTAAGTCCCACTAAATACTTATATGATTTCAGATTGCAAAAACTGCTTGAGCGCTACCATCCGTGCCGCTGAGTTTTTAGTTTTGAGCCGACGTTTCCGTCCAAGTGTGGGTGAATTTTCCACCATCGAATGTTTCAAATGCCTTGGGAAAAACGAGGGAACAATCAGGGAACATTAACCGTTCCAGGCCGCTCCATAGACCTACCTTGTGCTCCCTGGAGTTCCCCGTAAGTCCTTGAAATTCCATGAGTGGTTACATTCGACTCCCACACGCTTCCGTCAAGCCCTTTCTTTACGCTGTCTTAACTACCGAACCTGACTCCAATTCGGAGTCTGACTCCAATCTGGAGTCTAACTCCAATCGAGTGATGTTCCGCGCGATGCGCTGGGAGAACTTCTCAGACGCAACGCGCTCGGCGTCTCCGACGATATGCGCATAGTGCTCCAGCGTCACGTTGGAATCGGCGTGGCGTATGAGCCGCGTGACGACGTGGATCGGAGTGCCGGATTCGAGCAACTCTGAAGTTACGCCATGCCGGAAGCAGTGAATCCCGACATGGACGCCTTTCGCAGTTTCAATCCCAAGTCTCGCCATCGCCCGATGAACGCCGTATTTCACAACGTTGTCGGAGAGGAAGGGCTTGCCCTTGGAATTGATGAAGAGATATATAGCCGTCTAGGTTCGGCTTGTAGCGTTTGTCGAGCCAGTCGCAGAGGTGTTTCGTAAGCAGCTCGGACCCCACAGTTGCAGCAGGAGTGTGCCCCATGACAACGATTCAGAAACAGCGGATGTCCTGGCTTGCCGGACTTGCGCTGGCGCCATTTATTTTGCGCTATCGATCATCAATTCCGCGCGAAGGGCCACCATCAGCCGCGAGCACAACGCCGTGCACCCGGCAAAACCACCAGAGGGAAAGAGTGTCAGCAAGCATTCCGCGATGGATGAGTTAAAGGTTTTGCGGGAAAATGAGCCGTTCTGACTCAAGCCGTTCTGACTCCAGTTGACTCCAATTGGAACTTGGCGGAAGCTGCAACGTCATCATTCGCCGTGAGTTAGGAGTCTAACGTTTGAGTTCGACTCCCGTACGCTTCCGCCATATCCATCTGATTTGACGGTAGTTGCAAAAAAACGAGGTGGCAACAAGGCGGCATTAAGGGAGATGCATCCGGTTTTGTGTGCAGTTCTCGGCGGCACGAGTGACAGCCGGATCCCAAAATACCTGAATCGCCCGTGATCCAAAGCTTAAATCAAACTGTCTTCAAGGCTACAACCTCGGCCGAGTTGCGCTTCCGAACCTGCTTTCCGCGGCATTGCGTTTCATTCCTCAGGGCAAGGGCAGCGTCCGGCAATGACTCTTTCGCGCCAGGTACTCGGCTGCGTTTTGGAAGGGTTCCGGTGGCCGCAAAACGGTGACGCGAAATCCATCAGCCGAGTCGCCGAAAAGCTCGTACTGTCCAGATGGAACGGATGAAAAGGTCTCTCTCATCTCTTTCTTGAAACTGTGTCGCTCGACTCTTCTCTATCGTCTCTTCCGCACGCCGTCAACAATAGGCCGCGCCTTCGATGAGCAAGCCCTCCGGCTCTGACTCTCCTATGCTGCTGGCTGTGCCAAAAAGAGAGACAGGCTTCCGGCAACTCGTGCAAACTTCGGGATCGCAAAAAACCCAGCGTGCTTTGCACACCGGGCAGCGGTAGCTTTCAGGACAGGTGTCTTCGGATGGCCGGTGATAATCGATTTACCGGGACTTAGCGCGACTGGGCGGCCCGACTTGCTGAAACTCTCTTCTTGGGTCAATTAGTTTTCTGGTTTCGTATCGTCGAGCGTGGTAGCATCTCGTCCGTCCCCTTCCGTAGGTCAGTCGCATTCCGAATACAAGCCCACAAGGAGGCATCGCCATGATGCGATTCGTTGCTTTGGCAGCCCTGCTCTTTTCCGCGACCTCGGCATTTGCAGATCACAACCGCACTGTCAATTGCGATACAGGTCAGTCGCTATCGCTTGCCCTGTCCACGCTCAATAAAGTCGCACCCGCAACAGTTACAGTCCAAGGAACTTGTACCGAATATGTTCTCATCGAGGGATTCAACGACTTAACTATAGTCGGAGCGCCAGGCGCGACGTTACAGCAACCAGGCACACCACCGCCGCCCAGCTCCTCCTATGTCCTGTCCATCAAGGCTTCACGACGTGTTACCGTTAGTGGTCTCACTGTCCGTTCCCTGCCTTCCGTTTTTTCGACCATCGGCATTGGTGGGGGTAGTAGTCAAGTTCGGCTCCAAGACGTGGCTACGGATGGTTCCTGGGGCATCGTCGTATACGAGGCCAGCCAGGTGTGGCTTGTGCGGGCGACGGTCAACATAACGTCCGGATATGCCGCGATTTCGGCCTTCGATCAGTCCGACGTGCACATCGTGGATGGCTTGATAGATCGTCCGACGAACTCCAATTTCAACGCCGGCATTTTTGCTAGTGCGGGCCACGTGACCATGCAGGGGATGACCATTCGCGACATGCAGCAGAGCATCAACATTGACAGCGGTGGGGACGTCGACCTAGTTAATTTTGAGCCCACCGCCGCAGGCATCGACGTTATCGTTGATAATCCATCTGGTACAAACTTCAATGGCGCCCTGGTGAGCGACAGCTCGTCGCTCAATTTAGGCAGTGCCAAACTCCGGATAAATAACGCCGGGCAGGCGTACGGAGGCGACAGCGGCGCGGTGTTCCTAAGCAGCGGCTCTACCTTGAACGCGAACGGAAACCTCGTTGTCACCAACAGCCGGGGTCAGGGCGTCATCGTGAGCAACAACTCCCACGCGCGAATGGTAGGTTCCAGCATTACCGGGGGTGCCCACGGAGGTCTCGTGGTTATGAATTTATCGACGGCCGATGTGGCCTTCGGTAATCCGACTACAATCAGCGGGAATGGGGCCGACTTATTCTGCGATTCCCAATCGCGGATTACAGGGGGATTGAACATTGCGAATGCCGTCACCGTGAGTTGCAATAACCTGCTTCCGGGCGCTTACGAGAATTTGCCGTAAAGAGGCCGGGGCGCAGTCCATCTTTTTCGGTCAATTCGGCTAAAACTGCGCGATAATGGATGATGTTATGCCGATGCCATAAGCGGTGCCGGTATGAAGCGAGCGATTCTCATCCTCGCTTTTCTGGTGTCGTCCCCGTTCTTCGCGACGACTGCGGTAGCGCAGACGACCGCGGTTACCGGCCTGGTCATAGGCCCGGATGCCACACCATGGGCCGAACTAACCGTCATAATCCAGAATAGGGACACTGGCGAGCGCTTTGAGGTTAAAACGAACAAACATGGGCGATACTTACGGCTGGCACTGCGCCCGGGATTGTATGAAATCTCATTCTAAGACCCGATAGGAAAGTCAGCATTTTATTCCGTTGTATGCGCGTTAGGCGGAGACCGGGAGAACGACATTTCCGCCGACTTCAGCAAGAATCCTCGCCTTCCTCGTCGTGAACCGCAGAGAAACTCAGAAGAAGTAGATGACAAGTTCAACTACGAGAAGAAAGTACATATCGATGCGGGCCTCGGGGCTATGTATGATTCCTACGTGCTAAGCAAGCAACGGACAGCTGCGTCGGCCGCTCAGAAGGGGCGCTTCAGGAAAAGCTCAAGTCCGATTATCAAATTGCTATCAAGGAATTCCAGGTAGCCGAGCAAGCCGACTCGTCAGCCTCGGTGAGCACCCGTGCCACTATTTTGAGTCACCGCGCCGAGGCATATCTTTACAACGTTAGTATGATGCCCCCACAAACGCTTATCAAAAGGCCATTGAGCTACCTCCTGAAGCCGTGTGTTACGAGAATCTGGGTGAGGCACATCAGGTCTGCGCTGGGACAAGCCGAGCAGAAAGAAATGGCGGAAAAACTAAAGGACGCCGAGCATTCGTGTGAGAAGGCTGGCGTGCTGGATTCCTCTACAGCAGTAAGGTGCTGGGAAAATATCGGTATTCTCCTGAGCAACGACGGTTATATGAAGGACGCGTTTGCGCCGTGGTAGAAGGCAACAGAATGGGAGCCAACGAATGGCCAAGCATTGTTCCTGCTAGGAAAAGCCCTCCTGTCCGAAATTCAAACGAAGCGGGAAGGCAACGTGGTAACGTATGTTTTAGAGCCAGGCACCGCCGAAGCGTTCAAAAAATGCATTGATGCTGACCCCAACGGTCCTTACGCAACACAGGCTAAAGAAGGGTGGGTGCAATCCAGGAGTTCTTATGCCACTACACAACCTCAGGCAACTGCGTGGTGCCTGAAAGTGTTCCTGTCCTCACCTATGGCGTAGTGACGGAGACGTTGTCGAAGGTTGCTGTGGCTTGGGCTGTAGTGTTTCCGCTGTTCACGGCCAAGCCCACGTACACGTTCTGATTCGTGGTGATCTGGCTTGTTGCCAGCTGTGTCCAGGTCACTCCGTCCGGCGATATATAGCTGCTGAATGTGCTCCCGCTTCGGCTCACTTTCATCCAGTACGGCAGCGTCGCACTCGTGTGGCCCGGCTCCGTGGTGCTCCCTCCCGCTGCCGTCCGTACATCAAAGTAAATCCCTCCATAGGAGCGCCAGTCCGCGGTTTTGGCATTCACTGCTCCCGCGTCCAGCGTGTTGCGAATCATCACTCCGGCAGACACATAGCCCACTCCACCCTGCAAGCTCGCCACTCGAGCCACTATCGTGCCGTCGCCGGTCAAAGGCTGATACACGAAGTGAAACGCATCGGCAGTGCCGTAGATGCCTGCTCCGCCGCCGTTTACGGTGAAGGTCCCGCTGCTGTAACTGGCGCTTCCTGCCAAGCCCACCAAGCCGACATCCTGATCCAGCCAAGCGTTCGGCAGTGGTTGCGAGGTCACCGTGAAAATCACGGGGTTGCTGTCGTTCATGCTCGGGGCAACCGAAACCACGAGTGGTCCGGAGGACGCTCCAGTGGGTATGGTGATGTTGATGGAGATAGCGCCCCAGGTGTTGATGGTCACCGGAGCAGCGTTCAGCAGCACGGTGCTGTTTCCCTGGGACGCGCCAAAATTCGCGCCATTGATCGTGATTTGACTCCCGATAGATCCGGTGGTGGCCGAGACACTGGTAATCACCGGTGCAGGTGCGGCGGCCGAGTTCACAGAAACGTTGTCAAACGTCGCTGTAGTTAAGGCCGTGGTGCTGCCGCTGTTTACTGCCAGACCTAGGTACACAGTCTGGGCCATGGTGATCGTCTGGCTCGTGCCCAACTGGACCCAATTCACTCCGTCGGATGACGCATAGCTGCTAAACGTGTTTCCGCTTCTGCCGATCTTCATCCAGTACGGCAACGTCAGACTCAAGTTGCCGGGCTCCGATGTGCTCCCTCCGGTGCTCGTCCTCACATCAAAATAGAACCCCCGTAGGCAGCCCAGTCGGCTGTCTTGGCGTTTGTCGATCCCGCGTTCGGCGTCTCCCGAATCATCACACCGGGAGACACATAGCCCACACCGCCTTGTAGACTCACCAGCCTGGCAACAATCGAGCCGTCACCCGACAGCTGTTGAGATACAAAATGAAAAGCATCGGCGGTGCCGTAGATCTGTGTACCGGCGCCCGCCACTGCGAACGTGCCGTTGGTAAAACCCGCGCTGCCCGCCACGCCAGTTGAGCCGATATCCTCGTCGGTCCAGCCCATAGGAAGTGTTGTGACGGTAAGAGGCTGGACAGTAAGAGAAATCGTGGTGACGTTCGACAAGCTACCCGAAGTTCCGGTAATGGTTACTGTGACCGTTCCTGTAGTCGCGGACCCGCTAGATGTGAGCGTCCATGTGCTCGTACTTGTTGCGATGCCGGGATTGAAGGATGGAGTCACGCCACTCGGCAGACCGGATGCGGAAAGGCTGACGCTGCCGTTGAAGCCGTTCTGCGGAGTGACGCTGATCGTGCTCGTGCCACTGGCCCCCTGTACGATCGTCACGCTACTAGGCGATGTGGAGAGCGTGAAGTTCGCCAACGCGACAGCGTTTACGGTGAGAGAGATTGTCGCGGCGTTCGACAAATTGCCCGAAGTGCCTGCGATTGTCAGCGTGAACGTTCCCGTAGTCGCCGTGCCGTTGGCCGTCAGCGTCAATGTGCTCGTCGTGGATGTACTGTTGGGATTGAAGGATGCGGTCACTCCGCTGGGGAGACCCGTTGCCCACAAATTGACGCTGTCGTTGAAGCCGTTCTGCGGTGTGACGGTAATCGAGCTACTGCCGCTTCCCCCTTGTGGGATCGTCACGCTGCTCGGTGACGCGGAAAGCGTGAAGTTCGCTACCAGGGCAGCGTTTACCGTGAGAGAAATAGTGGTGGCATTAGACAAGCTGCCCGAAGTGCCCGTAATGGTTACAGTTACCGTCCCTGTAGCCGCGGCGCTGCTGGCTGTCAACGTCAAAGTGCTGGCCGTGGATGTGCTGTTGGGATTGAAAGATGCGATCACGCCGCTCGGTAAGCCGGTTGCGGATAAACTGACGTTTCCATTGAAACCGTTTTGAGGCGTGATGTTAATGGAGCTCGTCCCACTTGCTCCCTGTGCGATCGCCACAGTGCTCGGCGACGCCGAGAGTGAGAAATTCGGTGGCGGCGCAACAGGCGTAGTGACGGAGACGTTGTCGAAGGTTGCTGTGGCTTGGGCTGTAGTGTTTCCGCTGTTCACGGCCAAGCCCACGTACACGTTCTGATTCGTGGTGATCTGGCTTGTTGCCAGCTGT
>Ga0210407_10003392_pt1 | contig 12949 bp, 3 predicted proteins | sample IncBWC27MmetaG_FD_150860 | JGI IMG/M metagenome (GOLD analysis project Ga0210407, IMG submission 150860) | Forest soil microbial communities from Barre Woods Harvard Forest LTER site, Petersham, Massachusetts, United States - Inc-BW-C-27-M | ecosystem: Environmental > Terrestrial > Soil >... | reverse complement strand
GCCGCAGCACGTCCACTCTTGCTACAGCTAGATTCGACAACGTGTCGATTAGTTCGACATCGGCTCCGGCGCCGGTCATCACCGGCGTGTCCGCTACCACCGGCTCGGTCGGGAGCCAAGTCGTGATTAATGGTACCGGATTTGGAGGGGTAGGACTGGTCACGCTGAACGGTGCGTTGGTCACGATCAATGTGTGGAGCAGCACTTCGATCGGTATCACCATTCCGTCTGGAGCAACGTCCGGTCCGTTTACCGTATCCGTTGCTCCAAACATGAACAGCAGCAATCCAGCGACTTTCACGGTTACCTCGAATCCGCTCCCAAGCGACTGGCTGGATCAAGATATTGGTTCGGTAGGACTGACTGGATCTGGACAGTTTTCAAATGGTACGTACACAGTAAGCGGAGCAGGGCAAGGCACCTTCTCGACCGCCACGGATGAAATCCATTTCGTCTACCAGCCCCTTTCAGGTAACGGAACGATCGTAGCGCAGGTGCTCAGTGTCCAAGGCAGCTCCGCTGCGCAAGCCGGGCTGATGATTCGCGAAACGCTAAACCCCGGCGCCAACCATGGGTTCGCGTTTGAGTACTCGTCGGGTGTCTGGATGACGCAGCGCACTAGCACTGGAGCGACGAGTTCTTACGAATCTCTAGGAGGATCGGCCCCACCCTACTGGTTGATGTTGACACGCAGCGGAAACACTTTCACCAGCTACGGTTGCGCGGACGGGGTGAACTGGGTGCAGCTTGGTTCTAGCCAGACGATCGACATGGCAACGAATGTGTATGTGGGCTTGGCAGTAAGCAGCCGCAGCACGTCCACTCTTGCTACAGCTAGATTCGACAACGTGTCGATTAGTTCGACATCGGCTCCGGCGCCGGTCATCACCGGCGTGTCCGCTACCACCGGCTCGGTCGGGAGCCAAGTGGCGATCAGTGGCACGGGATTTGGGGCCTCGCAAGGCGGGAGTTTGGTGACATTGAATAATGTCGCCGTGACGATCAACAGCTGGAGCAGCACTGCAATCGTCTTCACGATTCCAGCGGGAGCGACGTCGGGCTCCTTGGTGGTGTCAGTCGCTCCGAGCTCGGATGACAGCAACCCAGTAGATTTCACGGTTACCTCACAACCGCTTCCTGCCGGCTGGCTGGATCAGGACGTCGGAGCGGTGGGCGTCGCAGGCAGCGCGACCTATTCAGGCGGGGTATTTACGCTGAACGGAGCAGGGCAGGGACTGTTCTACTCCGCTGACCAGTTCCATTTCATGTATCAGCCGTTGCTGGGTGACGGCACGATTGTCGCGCGCGTGGCGACCCAGACTGGTAACAACAGCCCAATAGCCGGTGTCATGATTCGCGCAACGCTCAACACCGGCGATATCAGCGCATTCATCGGCTACCGTGCTTCGACCATGTATTTCATCGAACGAACGACGGCCGGCGCGACCAGCACCTACCAGACTGGCGCAGTCGGATCGCTGCCATACTGGGTCAAGCTAGTTTGGAGCGGCGGCACGTTCAGCGCCTATTCTTCGGCGAACGGCTCGACGTGGGTGCAGGTCGGCACAACGCAGACGATCTCGATGGCGCAGAACGTCTACGTTGGACTTGCCGTGAGCAGCGATACCACTTCTTCGCTCTCCGCGGCCACGATCGACAACTTGAGCTTTACCCCCGGTCCGGCTCCTAACGTAACGAGCCTGTCGCCTTATACCGGGGGCGTAGGCACTGCCGTGACTATCTACGGTACCGATTTCGGCGCAAGCCAAGGGACCAGCACGGTCACATTCGACGGATTCTCGGCCGCGTCCATCACCAATTGGAGTAACACGCAGATCGTTGCCGTCGTTCCGAGCGCTATTCCTGAGGGGCCCGGGCCCGTTGTCGTCACCGTGAACTCGGTTGCGAGCAACGCGACCGTCTTGTTCACCGCGATTGACCCTGTAATTACAAGCTTGGCGCCCCCAGCAGCTCCGCCGAACGGAATCGTCGTGATAAGTGGCACAGGGTTCGGGACGTATCAGGGCACCCTGGAATTCAACGGCGTTGTCGCGCACGTTATGCTTTGGAGCGACACCAGCATAACCGCGAACGTTCCATTGACCGCAACCACCGGTCCGGTAACGGTCACCGTGAATGGTTTCACCAGCGCGGGCGTCAACTTCACGGTGATCGAGGCCCTCTCCATTTCAGGAATATCGCCGACCTCTGGCTTGGTCGGCTCGACCGTGACGATTTCCGGAGCGGGATTCGGAGCGACCCAAAGCGACAGTGTCGTTGCACTCGATACCGTCCCCGTAACGCCGACCAGCTGGAGCGATACGGCGATTGTGCTGACCGTACCGCAGGGAGCCGCAACAGGGCCGGTAAGCGTCGAGGTCGCTGGGAGCACGGTCACCGGCCCGACATTCAACGTGCTAATGTCGCTAACGCTGACGGATTCTCTCGGCAATCAAACCACGTATTTGTCGGAGATGATTGGCGGGAAATGGTACGTATATAACTCGCAGGGATCGGGCTGCTCCAGTTGCACGCTTCGTGGAAATTTCCAGCTGCAGTACGACAACTTTGGCGACGTCATTGAGACATCAGACGAACTCAGCCACACCACGTCCTACACCTATGATGCCAATTTCAATACGACGTCAATCTTCAAACAGGCGAACTCGGGTTACGCCACCACGTCATACACGTACAACAATTTTGCGGAGCCGCTGACGGTTACCGATCCGCTTGGCAACGTCACAACCAATACTTACGACGCATATGGGAATTTGCTCACGGTGACTACCCCGAAGCCCAGCGGCTCAGTCGCCGCCAGCGTCACGCAATTGGCCTACAATTCGCTGGGCGAGATGACGCAAATCACCGATCCGCTGGGAAGGCTCACGAAGATCGCCTATACCTCGGTCGGGTTGATTTCCACAATCACCGACGCCCAGAACAACGTCACCACATACGCTTACGATACTCGCGGCAATCGCACCAGTGTGACCGACGCGATGAGCAACGAGACTACTTTTACATACGATTCAGGCAACCGCTTGCTGAAGATCACCTATCCGGGCAGCGCGACCACGACCTTCACCTACGATTACCGGGGGCGCCGCACTTCGGTAACTGATCAAAATGGCAAGAAAACGTCCTATGCCTATGACGACGCGGACCGACTAACCTCGGTCACTGATCCCAACAACCACGTCACCTATTACGCCTATGACACGGAAAGCAATTTAACAAGCATCGAGGACGCGAACGGCAACTCCACATCCTTCGGCTACGATGCCTATGGCCGAGTCATCCAAACGACGTTCCCCTCGACTCACTACGAGCAGTACGGCTATGACGCCGCCAACAACCTCACCAGCAAGACGGACCGCAACGGGCAGACAATCCAATACGTTTACGACGATCTCTACCGCCTGACGCAGAAGAATTATCCGAATTCAACCTCCGTGGAATATGTCTATGACTTGGTAGGCAAGCTCCAGCAGGTCACCGATCCCACCGGAACCTACGGTTTTGCCTACGACAACATGGGGAGGCTGGTTGGCACAACCACGCAGTATGCCTTCCTATCGAACACAAACTATACCAACGCGTATACGTATGACGCCGATTCCAACCGCGTGACGATGACCGACCCGCAGGGCGGGGTCACGTCGTACGTTTATGACACGCTGAACCGGCTGAGCACGCTCACGCCGCCATCTGCGTTCGGCAGCGGTTCGTTTGGCTTCACTTACGACGCGCTGAGCCGCCGCACGCAGATGACGCGCCCGAACAGCGTCACCACGAATTACACCTACAACAATCTGTCGCAGTTGCTTTCGGTGCTGCACCAGGCAGGCACAAATACTATTGACGGCGCAACGTACACTGTTGATCCTGCTGGAAACAGGACGGCGAAGACTGACATGTACGCGAGCGTGACGTCGAACTATACCTATGATCCGCTCTATGAGCTGACGCAAGTGACCCAGGCGACGAACACCACGGAGAGCTATTCCTACGATCCAGTCGGCAACCGGTTGAGTTCGCTGGGCCTGGCGCCATACGGCGTCAACACGTCGAACGAGCTGACCTCGACTCCCAGCGCCACCTACACCTACGACAATAATGGCAACACGCTGACGAAAGTTACATCCGCCGGCACGACAACCTATGGGTGGGATTACGAGAACCGCCTGACCAGCGTCACGCTGCCCGGCACGAGTGGCACGGTGGCGCTCAAGTATGACGGGCTTGGCCGCCGCATTCAGAAAGTGTTTACGCAGGGTTCAACAACGACGACTGCAAATTATCTATACGATGGATTTAACAGCGTAGTAGACGTGGATCAGAACTCAAACGTCCTTGCGCGCTACGCTGCAACGCAAGACATCGATGAACCTTTGGCCGAGCTTCGGTCCAGCACGACGAGCTACTTCTCACAGGATGGATTGGGTTCAGTTACGTCGCTCACAAATTCGGCTGGAGCACTAGGCAACACTTACAGGTATGACTCGTTCGGTATTTTGACAACATCGAGCGGCTCCATTGTGAATCGGTTCCAATACACGGGTCGCGAACTCGACTCCGAAACTGGACTCTACTTTTACCGCGCCAGATACTATGATCCGACCACTGGAAGGTTCCTCAGAGAGGATCCGCTCGGGCTCAATTCTGGGCAGGTAAATTTCTACTCGTACGCAGGGAATCAGCCTGTCGACTACCTGGACCCATACGGACTGAAGTGCATCACGAAAATCATGCTTGTTACCGCCTATTCAGCTACGGGGCCCGTGAAGGACTGGCGCTATGTCAAGACGACTGGAAAGGGAGGCGGGCCGGGCATTGTCGCTGTTGGGAACACAAATCCCCAGCCCTATCCCATGGGATCGATTGTGACCGTGTCTGGCAATCCGAACCCCTTCCTTAGTGGCGGACCGACGGACCCGTTTAATGTGCCTGCATACAATGGAGTCGTACACGATACCGGTAGAGGTTATAACTACCCGGGCCACGTGCCGGTACCCCCGGACGATTGGATAGACATCTGGCTTCCGTTACCAGAAGCTAAAAAATGGGGAAGGCAGTGGAGAAACGTTACCATCTGTACGCCCGATGCTCCTTGCAAGCTGGATCTGCTAAAGGCCTTTGACTTCGGAGGAGGGCTATTCTGACTATGCGAAGCAGGAGAAAATGCGGCCGAAAATTCAAAGCTGCGATTGGATGGTTCCTAATTACCGTTTTGTGCGCAGGCGTCACAACTGGGCTGGGCGCCCAAAAGGTCTCGTTCCCCGGAGCCCGCTCAGGCGCCGAGTCGCCTGACGGCCGATTCTCAATCAAGAATTCAGACAATGATCTCCATGACCCTGCACACTCACTGACGTTGGTTGACCATCAGAACGGCTCGGTTATCAATATCTACCAATACGAACGCGGCGTGGACGTTCTATGGTCACCAGCTTCAAATGCATTTGTGATAAACGATCATGAAGGGAGCAATGTTTCACACCCTGTTCTTTTCAGAGAGCCTTGGAGCACAAACTATACCGACCTACGCGCACAGCTGATCGATTATCTCGGTTCCGCGAATGAAGCTAAGAGTGTCCTTGACAATCACCACGTATACTTTACGGCACAACGATGGCTTAGCAACAAACAGATTCTCTGCGAACTAACTGGGTACGGCGACGTGGACCCCAAGGGGTTCACCAAGCACTATGTCTACAAACTTGGTGCCGGGTTTCGGCCTTACCACTGAGAGTGGACGGTACGCGTCAACGGCGAGTGGATCGACTCACGATCTGAAGACTGCCCCATTTTCGTAGCGAGCGTGGAAGTGTGGCGCTTCTGAGTCTTCGCTTGAAGCCACGCGACCCAGCACGATGCCCCTACGACACGGAGAATAATCTGCTCAGCACCGAGGGCGTCTGTCGCGCCGAATTTGAGTATTCGGGCCGCGCTGACGTTGGAGCCATATCCAGCCTGGGCAAGATAGCACCCTCGCAAAGCATGCATCGAGAACGTTTCTTCGACATCTGACGAGGTTTTCCGCTCAACTAGCGGCATTGAATTTTCGGGGTGGTGCACGCTTGAGTTTGTCTTTTCAGCAAAGAACACGAGACTGCGGTGACAGTCTATCTCTATGACCCGACGATGAAGCATCTTGGTTCCCGAGCGTTTAAATGCGCCGCTGCACGCGATACGGGGATTTCTTGTCGCCTTGTCATCCGTGCCGCGAGATTTGGGCCCGAAGCCGACTTTAGCTTCCAAGGCAGTAAGCGAAACCGGCAATGGAGGGGCTAAGGTGTAAGAGAAAAGCGACAGAGCATTAAGGGAACGATAAGAATTCCTTTGCGTTCCAAGTCGTTCCTTCTGAATGACTTAGTATTCCTTCGCATCCCCCGTAAGTCCCTAAAATCCCGACCGCTGTTATTTGCGGTGCCCACGGCCCGAGCGTCATGATTGACAGGCACTCGAAAGCTCATGCCGAATCACGGGAAAGAGCAGTGGACTGTTCCCCGTTCGTTTCGGACAAGACGAACAGGCACCGGCCGCGGGCAACAGGTTCGCGTCTAGGCTACCCCTGTCGAAGCATCGCCCGATGGACCGGTTGGGGTTTTGGGTTCTATTGCATCCGAAAGTGGTCGCCCACTGTTCTCCGTTGAAACGGTTGAATTCCGACAAAGAAAGGCGTGGACGCCAGCTGTCCGACCGCGCGCGAAACCGATGCGAACGGCAGAGCCTGGACATTCGCGCCGAATCGCGCGGGAGCATGAGCCGCACCTAGCAAGTCTTCGGCTTCAACGATAAAACACTTACAAAATACTTACATAGTTCTAGTACTATAAGCTTGACATCATTCAACAAGTTATGCAAATGTCGTAATATTCCCGATTGATTAATTTTTTCAATTGAGAGCCCAAACGACTGTGTTGGGATGCAGCTGGAGGTGTGTCTAATGAAAAAGGTAATCGTTGGATTGTTGATCCTGTCGGGATTACGGTGCGTGATCGGCGCGTCTCTGAATGCGCAATCTGGTCCATGCGTTAGTCAGGTTGGAAATGGCGGGCTCTTAGGGCAGCCGATGGACATCCCTGGGGAATTTGATTGCATACCCGAAGGTCCGTTCCTGAGCATTTGCTCCGTTATGAATCCGAACTGCCCACCGCCAGCCGCCGCATCCGAAACCTGCCCGACCTGCGCCTTGCTGCAAGCCTTGGCCGGTTTGCCGATTTCGCTAGCGAGCGGAAACACATTCATCAAAGAGACCGATGTCAGGCTACCAGGATTGGGGGGCGGTCTATCGCTTGTGAGGACTTGGAATAGCCTCTGGCCCGCAAGTCAGGCCGCAGTTCAAGTGGGATTATTTGGACCCAACTGGCGATCAACTTTTGAAGAGCGGCTTTTCGTGGGTGCCGACAATTACTTGAAGTACTCACGCGGGGACGGCAGTTTTTGGTCTTTCGGATTCGCTGGGATTCAGAATGGGAACGTGGTTATGGGGATTGCTGCTCCCGCGAACGGCGGCGCGGGGGTTGTCGAGTACATTCCCTACAGGACGCTGACTTTTACGAACGGGGAAAAGAGAAACTTCGATAAGACCAGCGGCAATCTGATCGCGATCATCGATCGAAATGGGAACGCGACCAGTCTTAGCTACGATTCGGTCGATCGCCTAATTACAGTCACCGACCCGGCGTCACGCCACTTGTACTTTTCATATGCGAGCGGATCTAGCTATTTGGTGACGTCCGTTACGTCCGACTTCGGAGTTTTGCTTTCGTACGCTTACGACGCTCAAGGGCGGCTAATCCAGGTTACAAATCCCGACTCTTCAACCCTTTCGTTTTCCTACGACAGTAATTCTTTCATCTCGTCCGTCACCGACTCGCAGGGCAAGGTTCTTGAGTCGCACGCTTACGACAGCATTGGACACGGGATGTCTTCGTCGCGCGCAAACGGTGTGGACGCACTGACCATCTCTTATAACTACTAAAGATTCTGAAGTCGAGAGCAATGGGACGCACCAGCTTACCTGGTTTGCCCTTGAAGTTCGGAGACCCCAGTGAGAAGCCCGAATAGACTGCGACTGGTACTACGTCTTGGATTCTTACTGCTGCTTCTGTGCTGCGGCCGCGCTTTTGGTCAGGCTCCGTCGATCACGGGTCTTTCGCCGACGTCGGGTCCGATCGGTACGTTGGTAACAATCGCCGGCTCCAATTTTGGGGCTACGCAAGCAAGCAGCGCGATCGCGCTCGATGGAACAACTGCCACCGTCGTGAGTTGGGCTGGCACTTCCATTGCCGTGATTGTGCCGTCGGGCGGATCCTCAGGATCGTTCACAGTGACTGTGAGCGGCACTCCTGCAAGCAGTTCCTCATTCACCATCACGGCACTTCCATCGGGCTGGTCCGACGGCGATGTGGGTTCTGTTGGAGTGGCCGGAAGTGCGACTTACGCAAACGGAACATTCACCGTTATGGGCGCGGGGACCGAGATCTACGGTACCGCCGATGCGTTTCACTTCGCGTACCAGGCATTGTCGGGAGATGGGACAATCATCGCCCGAGTGGTCAGCACTCAAGGGACAACGGGAGCGTATGCGGTAGCGGGGGTGATCATTCGCGAGACGCTGGATCCAGCGGCGACAAACGCTAAAACGGCGTACTGGCCGTATGCCGCTTATAAGCAATTTTGTTTTGACCTAAGGACGAGTTCCGGGGGAGGCACTGCGGAGCCGGCCTGCGGTCCTCTTGAGTTGCCTCTTCCGTACTGGTCCAAGGTAATCCGAAGCGGGAGTACGTTCAGCAGCTATGTGTCTTCGGACGGCGTGAGCTGGGTGCAAATGGGAGCAAACCAGACGATCACGATGGCACAGGATGTTTATGTTGGCTTGGTAGCGGATAGCGGCAACACCACCAGCTTGGCCACCGCCACTTTCGATAACGTGTCGGTGAACTCTACTGCGGCTCCCGTGCCCGTCATCTCGGGCGTCTATCCTGTTGCGGCGGTGGTCGGGAGTCAGACAACGATTTCCGGTTCAGGATTCGGTAGTTCTCAGGGGAGTAGTTTGGTGACTTTGAACGGCTATCTGGTCACCGTTGCTTCCTGGAGCAGCGCCTCGATCACCATCACAATCCCATCGGGAGCGACCTCGGGAAAGCTCGTGGTGTCCGTGGCCCCCAGCATGAACGACAGCAACCCTTACCCTTTCCAAGTCGGTACTCAACTTCTGGGCTCATGGGCGGACGTGGATGTTGGATCCGTTGGACTGGCGGGCAGCGCGTCGTACGCGAACAACGTGTTTACGCTGAACGGATCCGGGCAAGGGGTCTTTTCGAGCGCCGACGAATTGAATTTTATGTGGCAGCCGTTGTCGGGCGATGGCTCAATCGTAGCGCGAGTGGTTAGCTTGACCGGCAATTCGAGTCCCGCGGCGGGAGTCATGATCCGGGAGACGCTTAACAGCGGCGCAACCAGCGCATTTACAGCCTACCGGGCTTCGACCGTTTGGTTTGTTGAGCGCGCCTCGACAGGTGCGAGCAGCAGCTATCAGACGGCCGCGAGCGGGGTGTTGCCATATTGGGTAGCGCTATCGCGAGTCGGAAATACATTTACGAGCTACACATCGATCGACGGCGTGAATTGGGTGCAGGTCGGGACGACAGAGACCATTTCAATGGCGCAGAACGCTTACATCGGTCTCGCTGTGAGCAGTGACGATAACACCTCTCTGTCGACAGCAGTCTTTGATAACGTCTCGCTGAATACTCTTTCGGACTCCGCACCGACGATTACGAGCCTATCCGCCACGACGGGCCCTGTCGGCAGTCAGGTCGTGATTAGCGGCCTAGGTTTTGGTGCAACCCAAAACGGCAGCGTCGTGCTGTTGAACGGTGCTTCTGTGACCGTCAACTCGTGGAGCAGCACCTCTATCACCATCACGATTCCCTCCGGCGCGGCCTCGGGGCCGATGTTGGTTTCCGTTGCTCCCAGCATGAACGAAAGCAATTACGTCGACTTTACCGTGACCACGCAGCCTCTGCCTACTGGATGGCTCGATCAGGATATAGGGCTAGTGGGGATTGCGGGGAGTGCGACTTATAACAGTGGGACTTTCACGGTCAACGCTGCGGGGCTAGGTATCTTTACCGCTGCTGACCAGATTCATTTTGTGTATCAGTCGCTCTCGGGTGACGGCACGATCGTCGCGCGAGTAGTCAGCTTGCCGGGCAGCTCGAGTCCCATGGCCGGAGTGATGATTCGCGATTCGTTGAGCGCAGGTTCGACCAGCGCCTATGTGGATTATCGATCGTCATTCGGCGCTTTTGTGGTCCGGACCACGACGGGCGCAACCACTAGTAGCCAGACGATCGCGAGCGCGGCACTGCCGTATTGGGTAAAACTGGTTCGCAGCGGAAGCACGTTTACCGGCTACACGGCCCCGGACGGGGTCAACTGGACGCAGGTAGGCACGACGCAAACGATCTCGATGGCGCAGAACGTCTACATCGGGCTCGCCGTGAGCAGCGGCACCACCTCTTCCCTTTCCACGGCCACAATCGATAACGTATCGATTACCACAGCCACAATTCCAGCTCTGGTTATCACTGGCGTCTCCGCCACCACCGGATCGGTAGGCGGTCAGGTTGTCATTACCGGCGAAGGTTTTGGTGTATCCCAAAGCAGCAGCGCGGTGCTGCTGAACGGCGCACCGGTAACGATCAACTCCTGGAGCAACACTTCCATCACCATAACGATTCCATCCGCAGCGACTTCGGGGCCGATGTTGGTTTCCGTTGCACCAGCCATGAACGACAGCAACTACGTTCTCTTCACAGTGACCTCGCAGCCGCTTCCGGTGGGCTGGTTGGATCAGGATGTCGGAGCGGTGGGTGTAACAGGCAGCGCGACTTACTCCAGCGGGGTGTTCACGCTAAGCGGAGCAGGGCAGGGACTCTACTACTCCGCCGACCAATTCCATTTCGTGTACCAGCCGCTGCTGGGTGACGGCACGATCATCGCGCGCGTGGCGACCCAGACCGGTAGCAACGGCCCAATAGCCGGTGTCATGATCCGCGCGTCGCTAAGCACCGGTTCGACTAGTGCGTATGTGGCTTACCGGCAGTCAACGGGCTATTTTGTAGTCCGGACAACGACAGGCGCAACCAGCAACTATCAGACGATCGCGAGCTCGGGACTGCCGTACTGGGTAAAGCTGGTTCGCAGCGGCGGTACGTTCAGCGCCTATTCTTCGACGGACGGCTCGACGTGGGCGCAAGTCGGAACAACGCAGGCGATCTCGATGGCGCAGAACGTCTACGTTGGACTCGCCGTCAGCAGCGACACAACCTCTTCGCTTTCGACGGCCACAATTGACAACGTCACCTTTACACCCGGTGCGACTCCCAACGTGACGAGCCTGTCGCCCTATACCGGAGGCGTAGGTACAGCAGCGACGATCTACGGAACCGATTTCGGCGCAAGCCAAGGGAGCAGCACGGTCACATTCAACGGATTCTCGGCCGCGTCTGTCACCAGTTGGAGCAATACGCAGATCGGCGCCATCGTTCCGACCGCCATTCCCGAGGGGCCCGGCCCCGTAGTCGTAACTGTGAACTCGCTTCCGAGCAACGCGACAGTCTTGTTCACGGCGATTGACCCTGTAATTACAAGCCTAGCGCCACCCGCAGGTCCACCCAACGGTATTGTTGTATTGAGTGGCAAAGGGTTCGGGCCGTATCAGGGCGCGGTGCAATTCAACGGCGTTGCCGCGCACGTTATGCTGTGGAGTGACACCAGCATAACCCTGAACGTTCCTTTGACCGCAACCACCGGTCCGGTAACGGTCACGGTCAACGGATTTACGAGCGCGGGCGTCAACTTCACGGTGATCGAACCCGTCTCCATTTCAGGAATATCGCCGACCTCTGGCGTGGTCGGCTCGACCGTGACGATTTCCGGAGCGGGATTCGGAGCGACCCAAAGCGACAGTGTTGTTGCACTCGATACCGTCCCCGTAACGCCGACCAGCTGGAGCGATACGGCGATTGTGCTGACCGTACCGCAGGGAGCCGCAACAGGGCCGGTAAGCGTCGAGGTCGCCGGTGCCACCGTGACTGGTCCGACATTCCAGGTGATGATGTCGCTGACGCTCACGGATTCCTTCGGCAATCGAACCACGTATTTGTCGCAGATGATTGGTGGAAAGTGGTACGTATACAGCTCGCAGGGATCGGGCTGCTCCAGTTGCACGCTTCGTGGGAATACCACGAGGCAGTTCGACGGCTTCGGCAACGTCATTTTGAATACGGACGAACTCAGCCACACCGCTTCGTACACCTACGATACGAACCAGAATATGACATCGGTCTCGGCGCAGGCAAATTCAGGCGCGGCCACGACCACCTACGCGTACAACAATTTTGCGGAGCCGCTGACCGTCACCGATCCACTTGGCAACGTGACCACCAACACCTATGACGCCAATGGGAATTTGCTGACAGTCACAACGCCGGCCGCGAGCGTCACGCAATTTGCCTACAATTCGCTGGGCGAGATGACGCAAATCACCGATCCACTGGGAAGGCTTACCAAAATCGCTTACACCTCGGTCGGACTGATCAGCACCATTACCGACGCGCAGAACAACGTCACCACATACGCTTACGATACTCGCGGCAACCGCACCAGCGTCACCGACGCGATGAGCAATCAGACCACTTTTGCGTATGACTCCGGGAACCGCTTGCTGAAGATCACCTATCCGGGCAGCGCGACCACGACCTTCACCTACGATTACCGCGGCCGTCGCACGTCCGTTACAGACCAAAATGGCAAGACGACATCCTACGCCTACGACGACGCGGACCGACTAACCTCGGTCACTGATCCCAACAACCACGTCACCTATTACGCCTATGACACGGAAAGCAATTTAACAAGCATCGAGGACGCG
>Ga0210407_10003388_pt1 | contig 12959 bp, 8 predicted proteins | sample IncBWC27MmetaG_FD_150860 | JGI IMG/M metagenome (GOLD analysis project Ga0210407, IMG submission 150860) | Forest soil microbial communities from Barre Woods Harvard Forest LTER site, Petersham, Massachusetts, United States - Inc-BW-C-27-M | ecosystem: Environmental > Terrestrial > Soil >... | reverse complement strand
GATCGTCGTAGGAAGTAAGCCCAACGGCCTCGCCTTGAATTCCTTCATGCTCCAACCCGGAGAAGAAAAAATTATCGCCGACCACGTGGTCCAACTCTTCCGCGCCCACTCTGCCTGAACGTGCGCACTGTCTGGCAGGGGCGCAGCATGCCGCGCTCCTGCTCGGCAAGTCTGATCCAATGACCCCCCAGTCCCCTCAATCCTCAACTCATATCCGTTGGTTATTAATCGGATGGCTCTTCGTCCTGAGCGCCGTGGCCTTCCTCGACCGCGTCAACCTCTCCGTCGCCGGAACCCACCTCGCGGCCGACTATCATCTCGGCGACGTTCAGTTCGGCCTGCTCTCCACCGTTTTCCTCCTCGGATATGCGCTCCTTCAGACTCCCGCCGGCTGGCTAGCCGACCGCTGGGGTCCGCGGCGCGTCCTCGCCGGCGGAGTCATCTGGTGGGGCGTTTTCACCGCCCTCACCGCCGCCGTGCCCACCGGCCTGCGGAATCCGCTCCCGCTTCTCCTGCTGGCGCGCTTCCTCCTCGGCGCTGGCGAAGCGGTCATGTATCCCTGCTCGAATCAGTTCGTCGCCTGCTGGATCCCTACACAAGATCGCGGGCTCGCCAATGGACTGATCTTCGCTGGAGTCGGCGTGGGTTCCGCCGCTTCGCCTTCATTAATCACTTACATCATGATTTATCACGGCTGGCGTTCCTCCTTTTGGATTTGCGCCCTTCTTGGTCTGGCCGCTGGGCTAGTCTGGTTCCTCGCCTCTCGTGACACGCCCGCCCAGCACCCGCTGGTTTCCGCGTCGGAGTTGGCCACTATCCGTACAGGTCTCGCGCTCGAGAACAAACAACTCTCCAGCGACATGCCCCTCGGTTCCGACCGGAGCAATGCCTCCAGGGTGGTACCTTGGGACAAAATTCTGAAACACCGCGAGGTCCGGCTCATCACTTTCAGTTATTTCTGTTACGGCTACGTCGCGTGGATCTTCTTCGCTTGGTTCTTTATCTATCTCGCGCGCGTGCGCGGCATGAACCTGAAGTCAAGCGCCTTCTACGGCACCCTTCCGTTCCTCGCCATGGCGGTGGGCTGTGCGGTCGGCGGCTCGGTCGCCGATCTATTAACCAAGCGTGTAAGCCGCAGGGCTGGCCGCTGCGGCGTCGCTGCCCTCGGACTCGCCCTTAGCGGCGCCTTCCTGGCATCCGGTTCCATGGTGGACAATGCGCCGTTGGCAAGTGTCATTCTCGCCGGCGGCGCTGGTGCGTTGTACCTCTCCCAGAGTTCCTTTTGGGCCATCAGTGCAGATATCGGCGGACCCTTTTCGGGCTCCCTATCCGGGTTCATGAATATGGGTGGCCAGCTTGGCGGTGCCGTCACCGCGTCCCTGACTCCGTTCATCGCAGTCCATTTCGGTTGGACCACTTCTTTCCTGGTCGCAGCCGCTCTGGCCCTGCTAAGCTCCGCAGCCTGGCTTGTAGTCGATCCCGATCACCCTCTTGACCCGGTTACTTCCCGAGCTCAGTGAGCTGGTGCATCTTAATGCGTTCCGAGTTTGAAGGGCCTAGTGGCGTTCTCACTGCGAGAAATGCACCACTCATCCACTGGTATTAACCCGCGATGGACCACGCTGAAGAACGCGAACTGGAAAAGGTTTGAAGATTCGATTGGTGGCACGGGCATATTCCTGTGCTTCGAAGCTCGAAGCCTTTGCCGGCAGAGGCAAGAAATGATTTTCACGCCCGCCAAGAACTTGAAGATTTGATTGCCGTTGTCGATGGACGTGCCGAAACTGGTGGGAGAAATCCAGGCTGCGTTGAGCGATGTCCGTTTTACCTCGCGAAGGAAATTGAGAAGTTGATTTCGATTCGTGAATTTAACGATACTCTTCCAGTCATCTTCCGCCCGACCCAGCCAGAGAGTCGGCACGATTAGTTCGCGGCTGGAAGAGATTGCCTCCCTGTAGCCGAGACCGCTTTTATCCGGAATTTACTCAGAATTTACTCTGTGAATGAGGAGTTCATCCGTGGACTTTTCGCAAGGTTTCTTGCAGGCTGGTCCACACCTAGGGCCGCAAGCGGTTGTCCGACTCCACGTCCACTTCATGGGACGATTATCTACGATCCTTCCCGGCTCTTCCTTCCTTTTTCGTGAGATGCCAAGCGTCGCACCAGGAGCATAGATAGGCACGAAGTTCCTTTGGCGCATTGCCGGTTGCAATTTGGTGAGAGGCTGTCGCCAGAGCTTCACCTTCGCTCGCGTACTTGCGCTTGCCGCTGACCGGACATTGCGATTCGCTGTCGACCACGAGCCTTCCGGAGATTCTTATTCCATTCCGTGCGAGGAACCCCAATCATCTGATAATGCAAGTCATCAGGCAAACGACTGATCAAACGCACTAACCGGCTATGTGGATTTTCACTGCTCCTACTATGCGACTACACGGCCTAGCGAATTTTCCTCGTGAATAATCTCCAATCTTTGGCTCTGAAAGCATCGTATTCGAAGTTTTGCATAAGAAACGTAACCTCAACAAAACCCACATCGAGAAGTTGAGCAGACGATTTAATGTTTCGCCAGCGGTGTTTTTCTAACTCTCTGCTTCGGGGCGTCGCTGCACTCCTCGATTTGCTCGATCGCGAAAGCCGTGAACGCGATGCAAAGCTTCTTCAGAAAAGGTCCGAGAGCGCAATAAGTCTGAGACGCGCTGTGACAGTTCCGTTGCCGGTTAAAGTTTTAGGAAGAACAAGAGGCAGCCTCGATCCCACAACGGCCCTGGCGGCAAGGCAGATCGTTTTAGGCGCTCTTCAAGATCCAGATCAAGGTGTCAGGGCTTTCTCCGTGAATGCGCTGGGCAGCTACGGCGGCCTCCGAGTGAAGACAACTCGTATATCTGCAGGTCGCCTTTACAACTTTTTACAAACCTTTGCGATGGCTTGACAACTCGTCGTCGGAAGCCTTTATAGTCTTGCTTTTGTATGGGAAGTCGGTGATCTGGCGAGGCTGAGAATGACTAAGAAGTGGCGATTGACGGACCGCACGCGAACACTGCTGACGCTGGAGTTGGCCATCGTGCTCCCGGCGGCGGCCTTGATGGGCTTCAGCGTCTGGACCCTGAAGCATATTCAGCGCGATCAGGCCATCGAAGCAGCCATCCAGCGCGATTTTATTCACGTGCTGAAGATCGCGGAAAGGAAGACCTTGGAGCGGGCGAACGATCTTCTCACTCCAGTGGTCAGAGAGTTCCCAAACCCCGAAGGCGACCCATCCAGAATTAAAGCCGAGCTGGAGCACATACTGTTGGCGCATCCGGAGTTTGCGTATGCGGTTTTGTACGACAAGAAGAACAACCTGCTGCTGAGTCGCATCCAGCCGAGCCGAGATGGTGATGAGGTCTTCTGTGGGCGCACTCAGGATGAGATTAACACCACAGCAAACTTTGCCGCCATGGAAGCACCCGGCATAGCGAGCCATCTCCGCATGATGGCGGAGAGGGGAGATCAGGCGGTAGGCTTCTATGGTGGGTGGACGCTCCGGGAGAATCAGCGCGCGTATTGGAACATTGCTTATTTTATCCCTCCAGATGTTCCGAAGGATCGTGTGACGCTGGGGGTGGTCGCTTTTGACGAAGAGTATCTGCGCAAAAGCTTCTTGCCGGCAATGATGAAGGACGTATTGACCAGCAAGAGCAGCGTGCTGAGGGCCGACGCGAATTCGCCGGTGATGATGATCCATTCGTTGAAGGACTCCACCCCCTGGGTAGCTTCCGCGAATTGGGACGGAGAAAAACCGGAGATGGAGCGGACCTTTGCGGATGTTTTCCCAAACTTAGTCTTGGCGATCAAATACCAGGGCACCACGATCGCAGATATCGGCATGAAGTTCCTCAGATATAACTACACGGTCCTGGCCGCGCTCGGGCTGCTGATGGTCGGTGGGATTTGGCTTACTTACCGCAACGTTTCCAGGGAAATGACTCTGGCCAGGCTGAAATCCGATTTCGTCGCCAACGTCTCGCACGAATTGCGGACGCCGCTGGCTTTGATCCGGCTTTATGCCGAAACTTTGGAGCTTGGGCGGCTCACGGCAAAGGAAAAATACCAGGAGTATTTCCGAATCATTCGGGAGGAGAGCGAACGCCTCACGGCGCTCATTAACAATATCCTGGACTTCTCCCGAATCGAAGCGGGACGCAAGGAATACGAATTCAAGGAAACTAATCTGGCCGATCTGGTTCGGTCGACCCTGGATTCCTACCGGTTCCAGATCGAACAAAATGGATTCGCCTTCGAGGAAAACATCTCGAGCGATGTTCCGCCGGTGATCGTGGACCGCGAAGCAATCGCTCGCTCGCTGCTCAACCTGGTGAACAACGCATTGAAGTACTCCAAGGACCAGAAGTACATCGGTGTGAGCTTGTACCGCGCGAACAGCCGCGTGAATCTGGAAGTCCGGGACCACGGAATCGGCATCCCACCGAACGAGCAGGAGAAAATCTTCGAGAAGTTTTATCGTTGTGGGGATCCGCTGGTACACAACATCAAGGGATCGGGATTGGGACTCTCGCTCGTGCGGCACATCGTGCGGGCGCATGGCGGGGACGTGCTGGTCGAAAGCAGCCCTGAGAAAGGGAGCAAATTCACGATCGCGTTGCCGTTGGATCCTGCTTTACGGACTGCGGAAGTAGCAGCGTGAGGGGCCACGGAGTGTGGAGTGGTGCCATGCTTCGGGGAGAGCCCAGGGGAGATGTCATGGGAACGAAGATTCTGATCGTCGAAGACGAGCCGAACATGGTTGCGGGGCTCCGCGATAATTTCGAGTACGAGGGCTTTCAAGTGATAACGGCACTCGACGGCGTCGAAGGGCTCGATCGGGCTCTGAAGGATTCCCCAGACCTGGTTGTCCTGGACGTGATGATGCCACGCATGAGTGGGCTGGATGTGTGCAAGCAGCTAAAGGCGAAGCGGCCCTCGATGCCCATCATCATGCTCACGGCGCGCGGACAGGAAGTGGATAAGGTTGTGGGTCTCGAACTCGGCGCCGATGACTACGTCACCAAGCCCTTCTCGATCCGAGAACTGCTCGCTCGCGTGAAGGCTGTTCTGCGGCGGGCAAAGACGCTTCCGAAAGAGCAGGATCGCTATTCCTTCGGCGACGTCGATGTGAACTTGCGCAGCTACCAAGTCCTGCGTGGTGGTAAGCAGGTGGAGTTTTCGAGCAAGGAATTTGAGCTGCTGAAGCATTTTCTGTGTCATTCGGGGGAGACCCTGAGCCGCGACCGGTTGCTCGACGAGGTCTGGGGTTACGAGAACTTTCCAACGACCCGGACTGTGGATGCTCATATCGTAAGGATTCGCCAGAAACTCGAACCGGTTCCGGAGCAGCCCCGTTTTTTTCTGACGGTGCACGGAGTGGGCTACAAATTCGTAGGATGAGATGAACATGATGACGTCGACCGAAGGAATGCAGGACCTCAAGCAGAGCGCGCTCGGGAACCGCCTGGTGCGGGAGACGAAACGCGAAGGGAACGCAAGTCAAGGTTTACCCGCCGCGACAAGAAGCCCTGCCTCGGGCATCCAGGCGGTGAAGCAGGAACTGGATGCCGTGCGACGTGAACAAGCAAAGCTGCAACAGGCTATCTATGAGGCGGCCCAGATTCAACGCAAGCTCTGCGCCCCGCGTGCACTCGTGTGGGGCGAGTTCGAGATCGCCGGCGAAATTTTTCCTGTGCGCCATCTCTCGGGAGACTTTTTCAAGGTGATGGAACTCGACTCCGCCCTTGGATTAACGGTGGGCGATATCGCCGGCAAAGGATTGTCAGCGGGGATTTGGCAAGCGCATCTGATGGGTCTGATCCGACGTTGTGCGCGAACGCATTCGGACCCGGCGGCTGCCGTTGCCCAGGTCAACGCGGAGCTGTGCCAGGATCAGGATGAGGCGCCGATCGCGGCCCTGTTCTTTGCCAGACTCGATCCACACGAGAATGAACTTGTGTACTGTAACGCTGGCCTGCCAGCCCCGCTGCTGCTGAGACACAACAAGACGGTCGAGCGATTGGAAAAAGGCGGCCCGATGCTGGGTGCCGTGCAAGAAGCGGCATACGGCACAGGGAGTGTGCGACTGAATCCCGGCGATATGTTGCTCGCTTACTCCGACGGGTTGACGGAGTGCCGGAATTCCGAAGGCGAGGAGTTTGAGATGGAACGACTATCGGCGGCGGTAAATGCGGTCGGCGGTGCTTGTGCGAACCAAGTTCTCTTCTCTACGCTCGGAGCGGTGCTCGACTTCGCTGACGCATGTTCACCGGAGGATGATTTGACACTTCTGGTCGTTCGCCGACGCGAGATCACCATGACCGGGCGGCCCTCTTCGCGCAGCAAAGATTTTTCGGCGCCTCACCGTGAGTCGACTTCGGTTGTGCGACCGAAGAGGCCTGAACGGAGAGGAAACCGATCCAAATAGCTGAACCGAAGTACACCGAGCTCACCGAGTTGAATCGTGAGGGCCCGGAAGTCGAGGTGTGCCCAAATTCAAGACAAAGGACGGGCGATGGCAATGAGAACGACTTCAACTTTCAGGGAGGAGACAGCGCCCTGCACTGCGCTGAACCAACCCCTACAATCCTGCCCCGAAGTATTAAGCGCAATCTACACGACTCACTATCGCCATGTCTTACGGGTCTGCCTGCATTTCTTTCGGCAGCGGGAAGACGCCGAGGATGCGGCGGCAGAGGTCTTTTTGAAACTGCACAGGGTGCTAGGGACAAGAAATGAGCAGGTGCCCTTCCTGCCTTGGGTGTCGCAAGTGGCAGGCCGGCATTGCATCGATAAGCTGCGACGAGGAAAACGCGAGAAATGTTCGCACGTTGATGGAGCCGAATGTAGTGAAGTTCCCGACTGTTCGACTCCTTCGCCGCTCTCCCAAGTTCTGCGCAGCGAAGAACGGCTCGAAGTGAGGGAACAGTTGATCCGCTTGCCCGAAAAATTTAAGGTGCCGCTCGTGCTGCGCTACTACAGACAAATGAGTTACTCCGAGATCGCATGCGCATTGAAAACGCGGCTTCCGGCGGTCAGGATGATGATCTTCCGAGCCAAAGAGCAATTGCGTCGCAATTTGCGACGCGAGCAGTGTGCCAAGAACTAACCAACTCGGCGGTCAGTTGGCGTTAATTCCGGCTTGCCTAATGACTCGGGCTGAATCAGCAATCGCCCGCACTTTCCGTCGGTAAACACTACGGACTTGTGCGCTCTCGTATGCCGCTTCCTTTTCCTTGAAGCCTACCAACTGAGTGAACTGGAATTGGCGGATCCCTTTAAACCACTTCCAGCCACTTCATATGGCATGCCAACCTTCGACTTGGGCGTGATCGCCCTTGCGCCACGCTGCCGCAACGCGCTCGCTGAGTCCGTTCCACGCGGTGTCACCCGGTTTTCGAGGACCACTCGTCCTGCTCGTGTGCGGCTATGCACATTTCGACACTATAAAATCAGCGTCTGCCAAGCCAAAAACGTAAGGATGCTAGGCTCATCTTTAGGGGATTGCCGGCGGGCCGCTTTTCTCACACCGGTCGGTAGGAGCCCTGCTTGAAAAGGTTTCGACTGCGCACGAAGTTCCTTCTTTCGCTCCTGGTAATTACGGCCGGGCTTACAAGCGTTACGTTCCTGATCGTCCGCTACGACGTTGAGAAACAGGTACGGAATAGCCTTCAGGAAGACCTCCGCAATTCTGTCAATACATACCAAAGTTTCGAGGGTCAACGCCAGGAAACCCTGACCCGCTCAGCGGAACTTCTCGCGAATTTGCCTACCGTCCGCTCCCTGATGACCACGCAAGACGAAGCGACCGTTCAGGATGCCTCGGCAGAAATTTGGCACCAAAGCGGAAGCGATTTGCTCCTCCTAGCCGGGCGTTCCGGAGAGGTGTTGGGAATCCAGACGATCACCGCTGGCTTTCAACGCGAAATGGCCCAGGGCTTGTTGCGCCGTTCGCTTGCCAAACAAGAGGCGAAGGATTGGTGGTTTGGTGGAGGACATCTTTACGAAGTGTGGATTCAGCCCATTTATTTCGGTGCGCCATCCGAGAATTCAACAATTGGATTTCTGGCGGTAGGCCACGAAATTAACGCGCGCGCAGCGGGGGATTTCGGCAAAATCGCGGCGAGTGAAGTCGCGTTTTATTCGGGCGATACTCTCGTTGCCTCCACTCTTTCGACTGCCCAACAGTCGATACTGGCGCAAGGAATGCATGGGACTCGAACCTCATCCGACGGATTTCCTCAAGAGGTAAGGCTGGGCACGGAGAGATATCTCGCCACAACCGTCAGCCTGTCCCCAAAGAACGATTCATCCGTGACTCTAACGGTTCTTAAGTCGGTTGATAAGGCCACGCTATTCCTCGGCACCCTGAATCGTGTCCTGATTGGACTGGGACTGCTCAGCGTGATTGCGGGGAGCCTGCTGGTATTCCTGATCTCCCACACCTTTACGCGCCCCCTGGCGGGTTTGGTCGTCGGGGTGAGGGCGCTCGAGAAGGGAGACTTCAGTTACCCGCTCGACGGCGGCGGGGGAGATGAAGTAGCCGAAGTGACGGGCGCGTTCAACCGGATGCGCGCCAACCTGAAGAAAACTCAAGACGAGCAGAAAAAGTTGGAGGAGCGGCTTCGCCAAGCTCACAAGATGGAAGCTGTGGGCAGACTCGCCGGCGGCGTGGCCCACGACTTCAACAATCTACTGACGATCATCCGCGGCCACGGCGACCTGCTGCTGGATCGTACAGACGCCGTCGCCGCTCATCGGCACAGCATCGAGCAGATCCAAAAGGCGGCGGGGCGCGCCGTTTCCATGACACGGCAGTTGCTGGCCTTTAGTCGGATGCAGGTGTTGCAACCGCGCATTCTCGATCTGAACGCCATCGTGGCGGATATGGGAAAGATGCTGCCGCGGCTAATCGGCGAACACATTGAATACACATTCCACCCTGACCCCCAGCTGTCGCCGGTAAAGGCCGATCCGGGGCAAATCGAGCAGGTCATTTTAAATCTTGCGGTGAATGCGCGCGACGCAATGCCGAACGGCGGGGCGATCGCGGTTCACACGCGCAATGTCGAATTGAGCGAGGCCGAAGCGTTGAAACGCTCCCCGATGCCGGCTGGTCAGTACGTGCTGCTTTCGTTGGCGGATACGGGACACGGTATGGACGAGCAGACCAAGACGCACATATTCGAACCTTTTTTCACAACGAAGGAAGTCGGCAAAGGCACGGGGCTTGGGTTGGCGACGGTGTATGGCGTGGTGAAGCAGAGTGGCGCGTACATCTGGGTCGAAAGCGAAGTTGGGGGAGGCACCACATTTGAAATTTATTTTCCTCCCGCCCGGGAACGGGTAACGCAAGGCAAGGACGAACCAAAGCCATCTTCGGAGCCACGCGGCAGCGAGGTGATTCTCGTTGTCGAGGACGAAGCCGGGGTCCGCGAGCTGACCTGCGAGTTCTTGAAAGTGAGCGGGTACGCTGTATTGGAAGCGAAGGATGGCTTTGAGGCTCTCGATATTGTGGCGCGGCATATGGCCCCGATCCATCTGATGCTGACCGACATGGTGATGCCGAAGATGAGCGGCCCGGAGCTGGCATCCAGGCTGAAAGCGATCCGCCCGGACATGAAAACCTTGTTCATGTCGGGCTATTCTGAATATACAAGCGGCGACCAGCCCCCTTCTCAACTTCCCCTCCTGCAAAAACCCTTCTCGATCTCTTCTCTAGTCGAAAAAATCCGGGAAGTCCTGGGAGGGAACGCCGTGGAGGATCCAAACACAAAAAGGGTTTGTGTTAAGTGAGTAGCCGGCGAAATCCGGGGCTTCTATCGCAGAAAGACTTTCCGGTTTCGCGTAAGGAGGACGAAATGTCCGATAACCGCCGCCGCTGGATGAGGTCCAAGGTTTTTTTGGCTGCCAATGTGCTGTTTCTCACGCCCGCATTGGTGAAAAGCCAGGAGGCGAAGAGTGCTGCGACGCCGAATGCATCATCTTCATCAGCCGATTTGACGGGCGAGGTGCGGGCACTCGTCGAAACCGTTCGTGAACTCCAGGCACAGGTGCAAGCGTTACATTCCCAGTTGAGCGAGCTACGAGCCAAAGTGCAGGGCACCGGGACCGACGCGCACGCCCCGAGCGCGGAACGCGAACCGATCGTCTCATCCCAAGCGCCGGTTCTGGCAAAAGGAGTAGGCGACCCCTATTCTGTATTTCCTGCTGGCGAACAAAGCACGTTTGTACCGTCGAATGCAAACGCCACACAGGCTTCAGCCCCCGCAAATGAAGCCCTCGAAGGGCGTGTCTCGAAGCTGGAAGACGATCAGCAGCTCATCGATGCGAAGCTGACAGATCAAAACCAAACGAAGGTTGAAAGCGGATCAAAATACCGGGTGCGGCTGTCCGGTGTGGTCCTGGTGAATCTGTTTGAAAATCGTGGGTCCATTGACAATGCGGATTTTCCCGCACTAGCAACAGCAAGCACTCCGTTTGACTCGCCCGGTTCGTTTGGAGGATCGCTCCGCCAGTCTCAAATAAGACTGCAAGTGTTTGGCCCCGAAATGTGGGGGGCTCGCACCAGCGCCGATATTAATTCTGATTTTGCCGGGGGGGTTCCCAACGCGCCCAATGGAGCTGTGATGGGGCTACCGCGACTTCGCACCGGGACAATCCGCTTGGATTGGGCGAACACTTCGATCGTGGCGGGGCAGGATTTTCTATTTTTCTCTCCCCTCCAGCCCACGTCACTCGCTTCCGTCGCTACTCCCCCACTGGCTTATTCGGGAGATTTATGGGCTTGGACACCACAGGTGCGAATCGAGCACCGCATAGAACTTTCAGAAACCTCACATCTTCTATTGGAAGGCGGAATTCTCGATTCTCTCACGGGCGACTTGCCGGAGTCGCAATTCGGCCGATACCCCTCCTGGGGAGAGCAATCAGGCCAGCCGGCGTATGCTGGAAGGATCGCGTGGAGCCATCGCGCATTCGGCCAGAACATCACGCTTGGCGAAGGGGTGTACTACGGTAGGCAATATTGGGGCCTGGATCGCCACGTGAACGGATGGGCTGCCACAACGGATTTGACGTTGCCGCTGGGGCCGCGCTTCACTTTTACCGGAGCATTCTATAGGGGCCGCGGCCTCGGGGGCCTCGGTGGCGGTATCGGTCAGGACATAGTGCTTTCCGGTTCGTTTGTAAGTGCGGCGACCGTTATCCAGGGAATTGATTCCATGGGTGGATGGGCGCAGTTGAAGTTCAAGCCCAGCGCGAAGTTCGAGATCAATGGCGCGTTTGGCCAGGACAATCCATTTGCAAGCCAACTCCGCTTGTTCGCCACGACGACGCCCGCGGTTTACGGGAGTGAGCTACTGACAAGAAATCGCAGCGCATTCGCAAATTTCATCTGTCAGCCGAAGTCCAACATACTAATGTCGATCGAGTATCTTCGTCTCCGGACGATCGGTCTCAACGATTCGTTTAGCGCGAACCACATCAATCTAGCCCTGGGATACATCTTCTAATGCGAGCACCCAGTACAATGAGGCCTCCGCACATACCGATCATCCCAAGCATTTTGTTCTATGGTTGCTGCGTGGTTTCCACCTGGGCGCAACAGCCGCCCGTAACGATGCAGATCGAAGTGGCGAAGCGCGTGGCGGGCAATCCGGGCGCCACGAGCGTCCTCGAAGGCGCTTCAAACGTCGTGGTGTGGCTTAATCCGTTGAATCACGCTGCCGTGAGTCTGGCGGCGTCGGCTCCCGGGCCCAGCCCGCAACTTCTGCAGCGGAATAAGGCCTTCGAGCCTCGTGTTCTGATTGTCCAGATCGGAACCTTGGTGGAGTTCCCCAATAAAGACCCTTTTTTGCACAATGTATTTTCGCTGTTCAACGGCAAGCGATTCGATCTTGGCTTTTATGAAGCGGGGTCCAGCAAGTCCGTGCGATTCGATAGACCTGGAGTGAGCTTTCTGTTTTGCAACATCCATGAGGACATGAGCGCGGCGGTGATTGCCGTCGACACCCCCTACTTTGGGCTCTCCGACCGTGCGGGACGCATCGCGATTCCGAATGTGCCTGACGGTCGCTACCAGATGCACGTATGGTTCGAACGCGGCCTTCCGGAAGATCTGAAGAGCCTGGATCGCATCGTGCAGGTTTCGGGTTCCGCTCGCTCCTTGGATCTCATCCGCGTGATTCAGAACTCCGATTACACTCTCGCGCACAAGAATAAGTACGGACAGGATTATGTACCCCCGCCAAGTACAGGCTATCGCGTTCCGTGATTGGGCTTTTTGGGTTCTGACAAACGCGGCTAGCTGAGGCGTTCCTCAAGAACATCGGACGAACGTGTCGTTTTGACGAAGTATCACGACGAACGACTCAAGCTGCTCTTTTTCGAAGCCAATTCCCTTCGACTGTCCGGGAAATTGGCCAAGAAGTTCGATCGACGACCGTTGGCACCTGAGAGAATACGCGTTTGCGAGAGATCTCTCGAAAGCTCAGATCTGATGCACTCTAGCTCGTCCCCCGCCGGCACATGCGGACCGGCGTGATGGCCACGCGAACGACGCGAGTGGTAGCCAGTCCCTCCGACTGTTGATGATGCCTCAACAAGAGACTCTTGCCACAGTGGGATTGCTTAAGCCTGCTGGAAAATGAAATTTTCGGAAATATTTGAGACCCAACAGCCGTTTATTCTTCAAACGAACCCAATCAAGGGAAGGCAGGCGGATTTGCGGATAGCGGAGGAACGATGGAATCTTTGTGGCAGGACGTTCGGTTTGGGGTGCGCACGCTAGGAAAAAGTCCCGGCTTCGTCGCCGTGGCTGTGTTAACACTGGCCTTAGGCATTGGCGCCAACACCGCCATCTTCAGCGTGGCGAATGCGTTCATGTTCCGCGCGTGGCCAGTGAAAGACGCGGACCGGCTCACGGTGGTGGC
>Ga0210407_10003386_pt1 | contig 12961 bp, 8 predicted proteins | sample IncBWC27MmetaG_FD_150860 | JGI IMG/M metagenome (GOLD analysis project Ga0210407, IMG submission 150860) | Forest soil microbial communities from Barre Woods Harvard Forest LTER site, Petersham, Massachusetts, United States - Inc-BW-C-27-M | ecosystem: Environmental > Terrestrial > Soil >... | reverse complement strand
GTCACCAAGTCGTTCAAGAAGGGAGAGGCATCTCCCTTTCGCGGCGCGATTTGCCGGTAATATCGGCCCTCGTAGCAATTCGCCAGGGACAGGTAGTGCGTAACGTGGTGGATTCGGACGCTTTCAGGCAGCCCGTCGTTCGTAGCGGTGGTGCAGTCCGCCGACCTGCGGCACCACCACGACGGACCCCGCTTCCGGAGGTTGAATCGCTCGTGGCTCGAAAACAGAGTTGCGAGGAGCGTCGACTGACGGCGAGCGAAAGCAGGCAGATTTACACTATTTACACTACAGCGTCTTGACCTGAGTTTCTATCATGTTAGAGTAACTCTTGCATTTTAGTCTTTGCGCTAGTCGGTCCTGCGTCCGTCGAGGAGATGTTTCCGTCATGCCCGTGAAAAATGTTCGAAAGACCTGGGCGGTCCGCGCGGGGACGGTTCCGCGCTCTCACGTACGTCAATCCCGGAAGGTGAGAGGCGAAGCCGGTGAGAAGTTGGGGCTTCGCGAACGCAAGAAGGCGCGGCTTCGCCAACAGATTATCGATACCTCGATTCGGCTGTTCCGCAAGCGGGGATACGAACGCACGCGCATTGAAGACATTGTGCAGATTCTGGAAATCAGCCAGCCCACGTTTTTTCGTTATTTCCCCAGTAAAGATGCGGTTCTTCGCGAAGTCGGGCGGCGAGGTTTCCACTGCATGAAGGAACGCCTGGAAACGGAACTCTCAAGCAACGCGAGTACCGCGGAGCGTTTAACACGGATGTACGAGGGCATGGCACGTGAGGTGGAATCGGATCGGCCGCTGTGGAGAGCGGTGGTGCTCTCCGGCGCCATGGATCCGGTGCGTTCTCCGGAGATGCGACGCGCCGAAGAGGTGGCGTGCGCTCTGTTAACTGAAATCCTTAAAGAAGGGCAGAGCCGTGGTGAAGTCAGCAAGAAGTTCCCGTTGACGCACCTGGCGCAGTTCATGGAAGGGTTATATAGGACCATTGTGCGAGGTTGGGCCGTCGATTTGAGCGGGCCGCACAGTCTGAGGGAACGGGTTCGCAGCGCGGTGGACTTCTTCCTGCAAGCGGCAGAGGCGTAAGACATAAAACTCAGCGATCCACTCCGTTCATTGCTCACGTTTGCTAACCGAGGCTAAGGATGAAGGCCGCTATCCTGCGCGAGTTCAAGAAGCCCCTGTCACTCGAAGATGTCCTGCGGCCGGTTTTGGATGCAGACGATGTGCTCATGCAAGTGGAAGCCTGCGGTGTGTGCCATTCGGATCTCCACGTGGCCGACGGGGACTGGCCGCAGTTCAAAGGAATTACGAAGAAGCCATTGATTCTCGGCCACGAGATTGCCGGGCGCGTGGTGGAGAAGGGCGAAAGAGTTACTGACTTCCAGATCGGCGATCGAGCCGGCGTTCCGTGGATTTACTGGACCTGCGGCGCGTGCGATTTCTGTCGCGAGGGCAACGAAAATCTCTGCGCGAAGCAGAAGATTACCGGCGTAACCGTGGATGGGGGTTTTGCGGAGTTTGTGAAGGTCCCGGCGAGCCACGCAGTAAGAATTCCGGACGGGCTTTCCGCGATTGAGGCGGCACCTCTGTTTTGTGCTGGTGTGACGGTATACCGAGCTTTGCGGCAAGCGCGAATGGTTGCTGGCCAGAGGCTTGCCATTTTTGGAATTGGGGGACTGGGGCATTTCGCCGTGCAGCTTGGCAGGGAACTGGGAGCTGAGGTTACCGCAGTGGATGTCTCAGAAGAGAAGGTGCAGCTTGCGAAATCGTTAGGCGCCGCCAACGGCCTGAATGCCGCGTCGGCCAATGTGGTTAAAGAATTGCGAAGCAAAGGTGGCGCGCACGTTGCCCTGGTGACTTCCGCGGCAAAAGCCGCTTACGACATGGCGTTCGGCTGTTTGCGTCCTACGGGAACATTGCTGGTTGTTGGTTTGCCTTCGGAAAACCTTTCGTTTCCGGCCGTTCTGATGGCCGCCGGGGAAGTGCGCATTCAAGGCAGCGCCGTCGGAACACGCCAGGACTTGCGGGAAGTGCTGGCGCTGGCCGCCGCAGGGATGTTACGTTGCCACGTTACGCCGCATCCTCTAAGCAATATCAACGAAATGCTGGATCAATTGCGCCGGGGAGAAGTATCCGGACGCACCGCGGTTGCCTTTTCCTGAGACGATCATCCTGTACGCTACCGCACATTGATCATGCTGCAGTTCGGGATATCAGTAGCCTTCTTGCCCCGTAAAATCCCACCAGGCGACAAGGAAATTGTGCTGCTGCAATCCGTGGAACGGGGAGCTAACTAATTCCCGGGACAAATTTCGTGTTGACGTTAGTTCCTATAATGTGATACCGACTATCACAATCATGAATGCTTGAAGCAGGGGAAGGAAAGGTTCGAAGCGAGTAAACGATTCTGAGTTCGAGCGCGTCCTAGGTGCTCTCCTGAAGGAGTCGGCTGCACCCCAGGCGGAAGCCGGAGCTGTGGCCGGGGGCCGATGTACCTGTATCCAGGTTGACAGGAGGAAAACATGAAGGTGGCCATTGTTGCAGCCGTGCTGTTACTCACCCTCAGTTCATTCCTCGGACGTCCAGCAGCCAACGCTCAAGGTGTGGGCACCTCGGCAGACCTGACCGGAATGGTTACCGACCCAGCTGGCGGGAGCGTACCCAGCGCCAAGGTGACGGTGGTTGATGACGCCAGGGCAGTACAACGAAGAGTGCAATCCGACGACCAAGGTTCTTACCGTGTTTCCGGGCTCGCTCCAGCTACCTACAAAGTTACCGTGGAGCACACCGGTTTTCAGTCCGAAGTGGTCAAGGATGTGGTGCTGAACGTCGGACAAACGCTGGTGTTGGATTTCCATCTGAAGTTGGCGGGAACCTCCTCGACCGTTGAAGTGAGCTCCGCGCCGCCGCCGATCGAGACGGAGAGGGGTAGTCAAGCCAATACGTTTACTCAGGATTACATCGCCGATCTGCCGATTGATCGCCGCGACTACCTGACATTCACGTTACTTGCGCCGGGCGTTAGCAATTCCAATACCATCGCCGATAATGCCGATTTCCGCCCGAAGCAAACACCACAGAGCGGCCTGTCCTTCTACGGCAGCAACGGCCGCGGCAACAGCGTCACCGTGGATGGAGGCGAAGCCAACGATGACGCGGGTGGTGTGCGCCTGACGATAGGCCAGGATGCGGTCCAGGAGTTCCAGATCAACCGCAGTAACTACATGTCGGAGCTCGGTGGAGCGAGCGGTGCAACCATCAACATCGTCTCGAAATCCGGCACGAACCAACTGCATGGCAGTCTTTTCGGATTTTTTCGAAACGATGCCCTGGACGCCCGAAACGTTTTCGCTATCAGTCAAGCTCTGCAGCCCGGCGAGCCATTTTCTCTTTCGGCGACGGGCGAGCCGGTGAAGAATTCCCTGAACCGCCAGCAATTCGGTGGCAGTGTGGGGTTCCCGGTCAAGAAGGACCAAACCTTCTTGTACCTGGCCTATGAGGGTTTGCGATCCGATGCGCAAGACGCCGTGCCACTGCTTACGAATAGCAATATTTTTGCGCCGAACACAGCGCAGCAATCGATTATCGCGGGACTGAACGCAGAAGGTACGACACCTGTTCCGTGCATCACTACAAATCCCGCGAATCCGTTGATGAACCCGCTTGTTCTGCCCGCCGCGGAGTGCGCCTTTGCCTTAAACAGCATCTTGACGGTCAATCCGAATCCCGGCGCCAATCCTTTCGTCGGCAATGCTCAACGCGCCCTCGCCCCTTACATCGTGAATCAATTTGAGGTCAACGGAGGCTTATTCCCGTTCCCCACGCATGAGAGCCTCTTTTCCGCTCGGCTCGATCACCGCTTCAGCAACAGCGACCAGGCTTTTGTGCGCTACAGCTATGCGCACCTCACGGAGAAAAACCCGGACGTGCAGGCGCTGACGGGATTTTCGCGAGGAACTTCGGAGTTGGCGTGGGACAGCACAGCGCAGATCGGGTGGTTCCACCTGTTCAACCCCAGCACGCAGAACGAAGCACGTTTCCAGTGGAATTGGTATCAATTCAACGTGAACACCAACGATCCTGGTGGTCCCGGCCTGGACGTTGAGGGTTTCGGGTTTTTCGGTAGGCAAATCTTCTTGCCGAGTTTCACAACAGCGCGGCGCTACGAATTCGCGGACAATCTGTCGCTCACCCGCGGTCACCATACCATGAGGATGGGCTTCGCCGAGCTGATCCGCGGCAATAACACCAGTTCGCAAACCTTCTTCCCCGGGCGGTTTGAATTCCTCGAGTTGCCGGGGGCACTCGTCAGTCTTTGTCTCGAAGCGCCTGCGGCGTGCGGTCTACCGGCGACCCAGGTGCCCGGTAGCCTCAGCACATTACAAGCCTGGAGTTTGGGGCTGCCAGCGTTCTATGAACAAGGGTTCGGGAATCCCAGCTACAAAGAGTCGCGACCTTTCACGGCGCTCTACGGGCAAGATACCTGGACCATCCGCCCCAATTTAACGTTGCACTACGGTTTGCGTTACGAACTGGATAGTCAGTACGGCCCGTTGCACACGCCAAAGACCAATTTCGCACCACGAGTCTCCTTTGCCTGGGATCCGTTCAATGATCAGAAGACGGTCATCCGCGGCGGTTACGGAATTTTTTATTCACAGATATACGCCCAGATCCCCAATGTGGTGTCTACCCTCGGAAATGTGAACGGCACGCGGCGGATTGCGAACTCACTGGTTTCGATTGTTGGCGACCCGCTGAACCCTGCGCTTACATCACCGGCGATATTTCAGACGCTGTTCTTCGAAGGCTTGACTGCCGACCCGACGAAAAACAGCATCATCGGCTGCGGAACGCCGCCAGCAGGCGAATATGCCTGCATCACCCCCGCCATGCTGCAACAGTTCGGGTTGCAGATTGCGAATACCGGCCCGCTGCCCCCGGGCACGGTTTTGTTTGCCGGCCAGCCGGGCTACAAGAGTCCCATGGCGCAGCAAGTCTCTTTCGGGATTGAGCGATCCTTTGGTGCCGGCGTGACCGTCTCCGCGAGCTACGTCTATGTGCATACGACGCATTTGCCGGTGGCTCTCGATTCCAACCTACTTCCCGGCGCGCCCATCTGTCCGACGGCTGGGGTCGCCGCATGTGGGCTGCCCGGACTCGGCGCCAACAATCTGCCGACCAACGGACTGCCTTTCCAGGACTGGGGCGCTCCGGCTTGCGCTGTGAATCCCGGGCTATGCTTCGCCGATCCTACGCACGTAATTCTGCAGAATAACGTGTACAGTTCCGCCGCTTCCGCGCTGTACCAGGGCGGCCTTTTTGAACTCAAGAAGAATTTCTCCAACCACTTCATGATTCTGGCGAATTACACCTACAGCCGTGCAACCGACAATGCGACCGACTTTAACAGCGACTATTCGCCGTTCAATGCCACCTGCCTGCGCTGCGATAATTCCTTGTCAGATTTTGATCAGCGCAACAAGGTCGTGATTGCCGGAGTCTTTGAGAGTCCCTGGGACAAGTCGAAAGTCTTTGGCGGCTTCCAGTTGGCACCGATTTTCAGCTACAACAGCGGCCATCCGTTCAATCTTCTCGCCGGTGCGGACATCAACGGCGACGGTCACTTCACAAATGACCGCTCGCCGGGCGCCGGCCGGAACACGGGAATCGGTCCGAGCTACACGAACTTAGACTTGCGTCTCAGCCGCGCGTTCAAAGTCAGCGAAAACGCGAACCTGTTGTTTACCGCGGAAAGCTTCAATCTCGCCAATCACACAAACTACGCGAGCGTGAACAATATCGTCGGTGCGGCTTTTGGTCCGCCGTTCAATGTGCATGGAACGGCGAATCTCGGGCCCAGCCAACCGCTTGGATTCACCGCGGCGTTTCCGAATCGCGAAATCCAGTTGGGTGTGCGTTTCACTTTCTAGGTTCTAAAACAGATTCCCGCTAATCCGCGTTGGCGAGGGGCGGATTGTTCGCTTGGAGTATTGCCTGAAGGAAATAGAAGACTTGTTGCGGAAGGGAGAGCGAATATGCGGGCGGAGAAGAGATACGTCACGTTGTTCGCGGCGATGGCTGCGCTCGTAGTTTTGTTTTGCGGCGGCGCGTGGGCGCAGTCTGGAGTGACCATGAAAACGGGAACACTGCCCGATGGCGCTGCTTATTTGATCGAAGTGCCCTCCAATTGGAATGGCGTTTTGTTCCTCTACAGCCACGGCTACGTGGTTCCGGGCAGCGCTAATCCTGCAACGGACGTTGGCGATCCGGCCACGCGGGTTTTCATGCTTTCGAGTGGATTGGCGCTGGCCGGCTCCCGGAATACACAGGTGGATTACCGGCGACAGTTTGAGCGCTCCGGCGATGCCGCCGAGGTGCGAGCGCTTTACGAACAGGCTGGCCTGGATCTGGAGGCTGACCGGAAGATGCCCAATGAAACGACACGGATCAGCGCCGGTCGGCAAGCTACGGCTTACCTGGAACGGAACATTATTTATGACGGTGACATCCATATTCCGGTGCTCACGCTGCACACCACCGGTGATGGGCTCGTTGTCGTTGAAAACGAGAGCGCCTACAAGCAAGTGGTGTGGGAAGACGGAAACGGAGAATTTCTGCGCCGCACGTTCGAGGCGCGTGCCGCATTGCACCTTCACGCCGGCGGAAACCATCGCCGCCGTGCAAACGCTGTTGGCTCGCTTGGAAACGGGAAGATGGCCAGAAGTGGACACTTCGACTTTGAATACGGCAGCACTCTCAACGGGACCGGCTTTTATGGTCTTGAGCATGGCTTGCAGAGTTAACTTGTGAATGCGAAGCAACTTTTTGACCTTACAGGCCGCGTGGCCATTGTGACAGGAGGCTCGGTAGGGTTGGGGCGGCAAATGGCCCAGGGCCTGGCCGAAATGGGAGCGAACGTGGTGCTCTGCGCCCGGAAGAAAGAGCGCTGCGAGCAGGCGGCCGAGGAGTTGAGGCAGACCGGAGTGCAAACGCTGTCGCTTGGCTGCGACGTCAGAAATCCGGAGCAGATCTGTGCGGTTGTAGAAGCGACGATCGGGCAATTTGGGAGGATCGACATCCTGATTAACAATGCGGGTACCTCGTGGGGTGCGCCAGTGGAGGAAATGCCCCTGGAACATTGGAACAAAGTGATCGAGACGAATTTGACGGCCACGTTTTTGTTTTCACAAGCTGTCGGCAGGCACATGGTGCCACGGCGAAAGGGGAAGATTATTAACATGGCCTCAGTGGCCGGCCTGCGCGGGGCGTCCCCCGAGCTGCAGGCCATCGGTTATCACGCGAGCAAGGGAGGCGTGATCGCTTTCACCAAGGATCTAGCCTGCAAATGGGCGCCGCACAACATTCAAGTTAACGCCATCGCGCCGGGCTGGTTCCCCACGCACATGTCTGCTGTGGTCATTGAGAAAAACAGTGAAGCACTGCTGAAAAGGGTTCCGGCGGGGCGCTTTGGAAGTGATGACGATTTGAAGGGAGCGGCAGTCTTTTTGGCCTCCGATGCCTCCAGTTATGTCACCGGACACGTGCTGGTGGTCGACGGAGGCCAGACAGCTTAGGGGCCAGCAATGAACATTCCACTGACGCCAATCCGTTTCCTGCGTTACGCGGAACAACAGTACCCGCAGAGGATCGCGGTCGTCTGCGGAGGGGAGCGGTTCACCTACGTACAGTTCGCCGAGCGTGTTGGCAGGCTTGCTGGAGCTTTGCGAAAAGCAGGCGTGCAGCCTGGCGACCGCGTCGCCTTTCTCAGCGCCAACTGTCACCGGCTTCTGGAGGCGTATTACGGTGTTGTGGAAGCGGGCGCCGTGTTGCTGCCGCTGAATATCCGACTGGCTCCTCAGGAACTGGCATATGTGCTGAATGATTCCGGGGTTCGCGTACTGTTCTATCAGAAGCGTTTTCTCGAGATCGTGGAATCGCTCCGGGCGCGTATCTTGAACGTGACGACTTTCTATATGCTCGATGGTGTGAAGGAGGAAGACTGGGAGAGCGAGCCTCATTACGAGGCGCTGCTCACCGGCGCACCCGTGCATCGCACCGATGTCATGACGGTCGACGAGAACTCGATCGCCGAACTGTTTTACACCAGCGGAACCAGCGCCGAACCCAAAGGCGTCATGCTGACCCACCGAAATGTCTACTTGCATGCTTACAATACCGGCCTGGGCTTGCTCGACGGTCAGAGGGATGCGGTGGAACTTCATACCATCCCACTGTTTCACGCCAATGGCTGGGGCGTGGCACATTTTCTGACGCTGCTCGGCGGCAAGCACGTGATGATTCAGCGCTTCGATCCGCCGGAGGTTTTTCGGCTGATTGAAACGGAGCGCGTGAACTACTTCAGTCTCGTGCCGGCCATGGCTACAGCTCTGGTGAATTGCCCGGAAAGGACCCAGTACGATTTGCGCAGCCTGAGGCGGATCAACATTGGCGGCGCCGCGTCTTCGCCCACGTTGGTGAGGGAGGTCGAAGAAAAACTCGGCTGCAGTTGCTTCTCGGGATACGGCTTGACGGAAACTGCGCCAGTTTTATCGGTCTCGCTGATGAAAGCCGGATATTCCTGGGAAGGTGAGGAGCGTTTCACGCGGCAGGCGATGACGGGTTATGCCATGCCGGGCGTGGAGCTTCGCGTGGTCGACTCCAATGACCGGGACGTCCCGAAAGATAGCCGCGCAATCGGCGAAATCATCACGCGCAGCGATGGAGTCATGAATGGGTATTGGGGACAGCCTGCGGCCACGGCCGAGGTAATGCGCAGCGGCTGGTTCCACACTGGGGACATGGCGGTGTGGGACGAGCAGGGTTATATCCTCATCGTCGATCGGAAAAAAGATGTGATTATCACCGGCGGCGAAAACGTGTCTTCGCTGGAGGTCGAGAAGGTGCTGCTATCGCATCCTGCGGTACTGGAAACCGCGGTTCTGCCTGTGCCCGACGAGCAGTGGGGAGAGGTTCCCATTGCCCTGATTGTTTTGAAGGCAGGCGCGCACGCCGGGGAGATGGAGCTGATCGAACATTGCCGTACGCGCCTTGCGCACTACAAGTGTCCACGCGCCGTTGAATTCGTGGAGAGCCTCCCCAAGACCGGCACAGGGAAAGTGCTGAAGCGAGATTTGCGCAAAAAGTATTGGCAAACCGATGCGAAGGGCGCCTCGCAGACGAGGTAACAGGCAGTTTCCAGCAAAGGAGCAGCACTGGAAATGGATTTGAATCTTACCCGCGAGGAATTAGCCTTCCGAGACGAGTTTCGAGCCTGGCTTGTGGCCAACGTTCCAAACAATTGGAGCAGTTGGCGCGAAAAACCCCTGGAAGAATCCTTTCCTTACCTCAGGGCTTGGCAGCGGAAACTTCATGAAGGTCGTTGGGCCGCGGTTTCGTGGCCCGAGGAATACGGCGGGCGCAGCGCCAGTTTGATGCAACAAGCGATTTTCTGGGAAGAGATGGCGCGAGTCGAAGCTCCGCCGATGGCGAACGCCTTGGGCCTTGGATTGATTGGGCCTACGATCATCGGTTACGGGACAGACGCGCAGAAAGAGCGATTCATCCCCAAAATTCTAAGTGCGGAAGAGATTTGGTGCCAGGGCTTCTCTGAGCCGAATGCAGGTTCCGACCTCGCCTCGTTGCAGACCGAGGCACGGCTCGACGGCGATCATTACACCGTTAGCGGGCAGAAAGTGTGGACCAGCTATGGCTGGGTGGGCGACTGGTGCGAACTGGTGGTCCGCACGGATCGGGAAGCCGCGAAACACAAGGGGCTGACCGTTCTTCTTGTCAACATGAAATCGGCGGGCGTTGAGGTTCGCCCGTTGCGCCAGATGACCGGCGAGAGCGAGTTCAGCGAGCTGTTCTTCCGCGATGTTCGCGTGCCCGTCGAGAACGTGCTTGGCAAAGTGAACGACGGTTGGAACGTGGCTGTAAGCACGCTGATGTACGAGCGCGGTTCTTATGGAGCCCGCCTCCACCTGATTTTCAGGCGCAATATCAGCCGGCTCATCCAAATCGCACGCGTTACGCCCCGGAACGGCCGCACTGCAGCGGACGATCCGCTGATCCGGCAGAAACTAGCGCAATGCTTCGCGGAAATCGAAATTATGCGCCTCAATCAACTCCGTGCTTTCAGCCGCATCACGGCGACGGGTGTGCCGGGTCCGGAAGGCTCTATTCAGAAGATCTTCTGGAGCGAATTGAACCAGCGCGTGCAACAGCTTGCCCAGGAGATTATGGGGCCTTATGGCCAGCTAATCGCAACGGATCCGCAGGCTATCGACAAGGGTATGTGGTCGTACGGTTACCTGCGCACGCGTGGGAACACCATCGAGGCCGGCACTTCGGAAGTGCAGCGCAACATCATCGGGCATTTCGTGCTCGGACTGCCAAGAAGCTACTAGGGAGAAACAATGGAATTTGGTCTGAATGAAAGCCAGGAGATTTTACGGGACAGCGCGCGCAGCTTTTTTGCCGGCGAATGTCCGACGAGCGAAGTGCGGCGTTTGATGGAAACCGATACCGCGTACGACGCCGATCTTTGGCGCAAATTGGCCGAGCAAGGCTATACCGGGATTATTTTTGCCGAGGAGTACGGTGGCGTGGGTCTTGGCAAGGTCGAGCTGATTCTTCTGATGGAGGAGGCCGGACGAGCCCTCCTGCCTGGACCTTTCTTTTCCACGGTGGTACTGAGCGGTTCCATCATCGATGCAGTAGCTACTGCCGAACAAAAGAAGAAATACCTTGCACCAATTTGCCGTGGCGAAGCGCGCGCGACGGTCGCCATCCTCGAGAGCTCGGCAAGTTGGGATCTCAACGATATAAAGATGACCGCGGATGGCGGAAAGCTTAGTGGCGAAAAGTTGTTTGTCTCCGACGCCGCGATTGCCGATTGGATTGTAGTGCTCGCCCGCAACGGGGTGTTTCTGGTGGCGAAGGGCGCGCCCGGCCTCAAAATTTCGCTGATGGTAAGCATGGATCTGACGCGCAAGCTGTACGCCGTTCAGCTCCACGACACTCCGGCAGAAAAGCTTGGCGATTTCGCTGCGGTGATGCCAGCAATCGACGTTGCGACTACCGCTCTCGTTGCGGAGATGGTTGGCGCGATGCAGCGCACTCTGGACCTGACCGTCGAATATGCGAAAACGCGCAAACAGTTCGGCAAGACGATCGGCTCGTTCCAGGCAGTGCAGCATCAATGCGCGGATATGTATCTGGAGACGGAGAGTTCACGCTCCGCTGCATATTACGCGGCGTGGGCGTTGCAGGAAAATATGCCGGACGCCCCGGCAGCGGTGTCCATCGCGAAGATTTACGCCAGCGATGCCGGCCGCACGGTAGGGAATCGCGGAATCCAGATTCATGGGGGAATGGGCTTCACGTGGGAGAACGACTTGCATCTTTATTATCGGCGCGCCAAGGCGTCAGAGACCGCATTTGGCGACGCGATTTTTCATCGCGAGCGGCTCGCGCGGCTGGCGATCGACACCGCTTCGGTCGCGGGCATGCGCGCTTGAGGGGGCGTCTTTGATTTGCTGAACACGGGGGATTACGGTGACCAATAATTTGGTGGAACTGAGCAGCGACGGCGAGATTGCCGTCATCCTTATTAACAATCCGCCGGTAAATGCCCTGGGCCCAGGCGTGGCGGAAGGAATCGCTGAAGCGATTGAGAACGTCGTCCAAGACAGCCAGACGAAAGCTGCGGTGCTGATGGGCGCCGGAAAGACCTTTATCGCCGGAGCAGACATTAAAGAGTTTGGGAAGATTACCTCAGGTCAGAGGGCAGGCTCGGGGCTCGGAAGATTGCTCTCGAAATTAGAGGATTGCCCCAAGCCGATCGTCGCGGCCATTCATGGCTCAGCGTTCGGTGGTGGACTCGAATTGGCAATGGCGGCCCACTATCGTGTGGCGAGCCCGACAGCTCAAGTGGGCCAGCCGGAGGTGAAGTTGGGGATCATTCCTGGCGCAGGTGGGACGCAGCGCCTGCCGCGACTTGCCGGCGTGGCGAAAGCCGTGGAGATGTGCGCGGAAGGCAACTCAATCAAAGCCGCAGAAGCATTGCGGTCTGGCATTGTGGATCGGCTTATAGAAGGCGATTTGCGTGCGAGCGCGGTGGCGTTTGCACGAGAGATTGCAGAGAAGCCCGCGCCGCAAACTCGGGCTCGCAACGAAAGGCTGGGAAGCTCGGAGGAGAACGCAACAATCTTTGAAGCTGCGCGACAAAATGCCCGCGTGAAGCAGCGCAACATGATCGCACCGCTGGCGGCGATTGATGCTGTAGAGGCTGCCACGAAAATGTCTTTTAAGGAAGGTTGCGAGTACGAGCAAAAGCGATTCACGGAATGTTTGTTCTCTGAGCAGTCAAAGGCGCTCATTCATGTGTTCTTTGGCGAGCGCGAAGTGGCCAAGATACCGGACCTGCCGAAGGAAACCGTTGTTTGGCCTATTGGAAGCGTGGCTGTGGTGGGAGCCGGAACCATGGGCGTCGGAATCGCCATGGTTTTTGCCAACGCAGGGATTCCGGTTTTGCTGAAAGAGGTGGACCAACCAGCGCTGGACCGCGGACTCGCCAACATACGAAAGACTTACGACCATTCCGTCAGTAAAGGCCGGCTCACACAAAAGGCTGCGGGTGAACGGCTGGCGCTTATTCAGCCAACCCTGCGATTTGACGGCTTTGCTGATGTGGACATGGTGGTTGAGGCGGTCTTTGAAGGCATGGAACTGAAGAAACAAGTGTTCGCGGAACTGGACCGGGTGTGCAAGGCCGGCACGATACTGGCCAGCAACACGTCGACGTTGAGCATTGACGAAATTGCCTCTGCAACATCGCGCCCGGAATTTGTCATCGGCACGCATTTTTTCAGTCCGGCGAACGTGATGCGTCTTCTGGAGATTGTTCGCGGCCGCGCGACCTCGAAAGAGGTTATTGCCACGTGCATGCAGCTTTCC
>Ga0210407_10003383_pt1 | contig 12966 bp, 11 predicted proteins | sample IncBWC27MmetaG_FD_150860 | JGI IMG/M metagenome (GOLD analysis project Ga0210407, IMG submission 150860) | Forest soil microbial communities from Barre Woods Harvard Forest LTER site, Petersham, Massachusetts, United States - Inc-BW-C-27-M | ecosystem: Environmental > Terrestrial > Soil >... | reverse complement strand
GGGTCTCGACGCTGGCGGCGGAAAAAAAGGCTGGAAGACTTTTTTGCGATCCATTGGATGTGACGATTCGCCCGTCGAAGAAGTTGCGTGAGGGTGCGAACTGGGCGAAGCCCAGCATGCCCGGCCCCGTCCCCAAGGGCCATAGCGACTCGTCACGGCAACTGATGCCCAGCCCTCCCGCAGCATTTCCATGACAAGTCAGTCCTGGAAGATACGCTTGATAGGCGTCGCCCTGCACCATCAGGCGCCCACGGAGATCGCGGGGCCCGGGGCGGGCTGCCGGAATGCGTACTGCCAGCTTGCGCTGCCAGCCGTTCGCGTCATTTTCGTAAACCGATACGGCTTCAGAATCTAAAACCAGCAGTTCGCGCGGCATGGGAGCCAGATCCAGGATCTGCTGATCGTTCTCCAGCAGGAGTTTCTTCTCGACCGTCATGGATGGCATCGCCGCACCCATCGCGGGAGGTCTCGGTCTTACCTCCATGACCACTTCCGGTCCATCCGCACGCCGGATCTCGGCCACCCAAACGGAGTCCTCCAGCCCCTCCGACAGGGTAACGGAGACCTCGATGCCACCTTGCGACGGCGCGGCTAGCGGGACGCCTAGCGCGCGCAATTCGCGTTCCAGAGATGTATGAGCGGCATTGACGTCGGATGGGTTCATGGTGGAAATATTATGAAACGACAGAAAAGCCGCCTCCCTAGGTTTCAAACCGGCAGCGACCTTTTGCGCCAATCCCTTCGCCTGCTGATCGTAGCTCTGAGCGAAGGCCGTCACTACAACCCACAAAAGAATTGCCGGAAAAAAAATCCTGAGGCGGGAAAACACCATCGAGTACGTGCGCCATCATAGCACACGGTGTTTTTCGTCCCGCCGCTCACTTGCGCGAGTCCACTTTGGCCGGAAGGGCGCGAACCAGGCCGGCAAGGCATAACCGCGCCATCAGAAACGCGATGGGAAAAACGGCCGCAACCACGGCGCCTAGTATCAGTGTGTTCATCAGGTCTGCCATATTTCACCTCAGTTACTGGCCGCCACCGGCCGGCATCGACGGATCGGCGCCCGCGGTGTCAAAGATTTGCGCAAGCTCTGCGTCACGCTCGCCGTGCAGCTCGACGACGTCCCCCACCGCTACCCGCGCGAACAGATCTTCTACATCGCGATTCCGCATGCGGACACAACCGTGAGAAGCCCGTTTTCCAATGCTTCGTGGATCGTTCGTTCCGTGAATCCCATAACCTTTGCGGCTCAACCCCAGCCAGCGTGTGCCTACGGGATTGTTTTTGCCCGGCGCGACAACTTTGTCCGGACCGTACCAGGCGGGATTCGCCACGCGCTGGGCAATCTTGTATGTGCCGCTCGGCGTTGGGCTGGCGGCAGCCCCGACGGCGGTGGCGTAGATTTTCACAATCTTGCCGTTTTCGATCAACGCCAGTTTTCGGTCGGGGATGCTGACGACAACGCGGCGCTCTGCCGGGCTGCCTTCGCTGTTCGCTTGCTTCTCCTGGCAAAGGGCTTCCGCCGTCGCCACCAGGGTCACGGCGATCAGTGCCCTCAGATTTCGGAATGCCTCGGGGTTGCGTCTCATTTTCTGGTTTCCTCTGCTCACGCCAGAAAAAGATGCAGACCGGCTACCAGCTCGCAAGTAATTGATTGCATAGAGAATAAGCTACGACGCCCGTGTTCGGGCAGACACAAATGTGGAAACCGGTACGCAGATCTACTTCAGGCAGATCTAAGTGTTTCGCCCAATTGTTCGCCATAGTCCGCCGCTTTACGCTGATGGAGGGAGTTCCTAATGTTACGAGGCGCCATCATTTGTCCGGATCAGGAGCTACTTGGCGAACTGAAAGACGCTTTGGCGGAAACACACAGCGTGGGGATCGTAAGAATCGTGGACCATTACCTGGAGGGCATCGAGTTGGTCCGGTTTCTGCGAGCAACCGCCCCGGAAATCGTCTTTCTAAGCGTGGAATCGATCCGGAAGGCGCTCGACCTGGCGACACGCATTGAAGCCCAGGCGCCCGGTACGCAGGTTGTCGCCATAGATCGGGAAGTCAATTCGGGAACATTGGTCGAGACGATGAACGCGGGCATTCGCGAGTTTCTTGCGGCGCCCTTCGAAGTCGAGGTCGTCCAGCAGACGCTGCAAAGGTTGCAGCAGACCCTGGAGCGCCGGCCGCCGAGCATCGAATCCACGGATCTGTTGCTGGCTTTTATGCCTGCCAAAGCGGGAGTAGGCTGTTCTACCATCGCCTTGAATACCAGCATCGCGCTGTCGCAGCTACCCAACACCAAAACGTTGCTCGCGGATTTCGATTTGAACTGCGGCATCATCGACTTCATGTTACAGACCGAGTCCAAGTACTCGATTGCCACCGCGGCAGAGAACGCTCACCAGATGGACGAAACACTTTGGGACAAACTGGTCACCACCCGCGGCGATCTCGACATCATTCCGGCCGGCAGGACGGCGCCTGGATTTCGTATCGATGCAGTGCAGATTCGTTATCTCCTGGAGTATGCCCGCCGCAACTACAAGGTAATCTGCACGGACCTCTCCGGTATTCTAGAGAAGTATTCCATCGAGATCCTGCATGAAGCCAAGCAGATATTTCTAGTTTGCACTCCCGAGGTTCCGAGTCTGCATCTGGCGCGCGAAAAGCTCCGATTCTTCCGCACCATAGATCTGGACGGCCGCGTGAAGATTCTGCTGAATCGCTCCCAGAAACGCGGTCTCATTCCCGTTTCTCAAATTGAGAAAGTCCTGGGGATGCCGGTGTTCATGAGCTTTCCCAACGATTACGCCGGTGTGCATAAAGCCCTGACGGCAGGAAAGCAGGTCAGCCCGACTTCTGAATTAGGTAAGGCTTTTCACGCGCTGGCCGGCGCCGTCGTCAACCCTGAAAAACCGCGTGAAGCTGGATTTCTTGGATTACTGCGCTCCAACAAGAAAACGGAGCCCGCTTTGCCCGAATCCGGGCTGCTTGCCTCCTGAGTCGGGCTTCAAGTCCGGAGAACGGCCGGAGCGAGTTCGCCGCTTCCCCATTTCAGCAGGCTGGTGCACGGGCGCGTCAACGGGTCGTCGTAGTGGTTGGGGCTGATCCGCAACGCGTAGCCCAGCCGGCCGGTTTGTTGGGGTACAACCTCTTTCGCGAAAACCGCTAACGACCCATTCTTTTCGACCGCGGGCAATACCAGGACCTCAGTGTCCTCCAGTCCGCCGCTCGCGCTGACGCGCCCCATCACTAGTTCTACCCGGACATCGTCAGGATCGAGCCCCGCCAAATCTACCGCGGCTCGCACCGGGACTGTTACGCCGCTGGTCACGGGCTCGGATGGCGCCGGACCCGTTTCGACAAACCGCACCCGTTCCCAAGCGGCGCGCACCTTGGTATTCCATTTCACCCGCTCGCGTGCACTGTCGAACCGGCTGGTTAATTGTGTCTCGTAAGCCAGATGCGCCGGATGGTACAGTTCCCGATCGTACTCGCGCAGCATTCTCCGCGCCTCGTACCGCGGGCTGAGGTATTTAATGGATTGCTTCACACGCCGCATCCACTCCGAGGCGCCGCGATCGCGACGCTCATAGAACATAGGTACGATCTCGTTCTCCAGCAGGTAGTAAATCGCGCTGGCATGCATGCCGTCCTGATCTTCGGAATACGGCTCGCGATCGCCGATGGCCCAACTGCCGGATTCTTCGTAGGCCTCATCGAACCAACCATCGAGAATGCTGAGATTCAACACGCCATTCAACGCAGCCTTCATTCCGCTCGTGCCACAGGCCTCTTCCCCGCGCCGCGGATTATTGAGCCAGAGGTCGACGCCTTGCACCAGCTCACGCGCCACCTTCATGTCGTAATCCTCAATGAACACGATGTATTTCCACAGCTCAGGATCACGGGAGTATTGCACCACATCGCGGATCTGCGATTTCCCCGGGTGATCCTTGGGGTGCGCTTTTCCGGCAATCACGATCTGCACGGGCCAGTCTTTATTGCACAGAATACGCTTGAGCCGCTCCGGATCTCGGAAGATCAAATTGGCGCGCTTATAGGTGGCGAACCGGCGCGCAAAACCGATGGTAAACACGCTCGGATCGAGCACCTCGGAAGAGTGGCGCAGCTCGGAGGAAGACGCTTTGCGGCGGAATGCCGACGCCGTCTGGCGCTCGCGGATAAAATTAATCAGCCGGCGTTTCCGGCGGCGGTGCACTTCCAGCAACTCTTCATCGGGAATCTCGTTTACCAGTTCCCAGGTCTTTGAATCGGCAGTGTGATCTCGCCAGTCCGGCTCCAGATATTGATCGTAGAGATCCGATAGGTCGCGATTCAGCCAGCTCGACAGATGGACGCCATTGGTAATCGAGGTAAGCGGAACCTCCCAAACGGGAAGGTCGGGCCACAGCTCGTGCCACATCTCCTGGGCCACACGCCGGTGCAAACGGCTGACCGTATTGCGATAGCTGGAGGTATTGAGCGCCAGCACGGCCATGGAGAACCGCTCGCCCAGATCCAGCGGATTCCGGCGCCCCAGCGACATCAGCTGGTTGAATTCGATGGCCGCGTCGCTGCAGTACCCACTGAAATAATAGTGCATCATGCCGGAGTCAAATAAATCGATTCCAGCCGGAACTGGCGTATGCGTAGTGAACACGTTATTGACGCGCGAAGCTTCCAGAGCCTCTTCAAAATTGAGCTTCTCCACTTCCATCAGACACCGGATGCGCTCCACGGCCAGGAATGCCGAGTGGCCTTCGTTCATGTGAAAAACCGTTGGCTCGAGGTGCATGGCACTCAATGCGCGCAGGCCGCCGATTCCCAGAACGATCTCCTGTCGAATCCGCGTATCCATGTCGCCGCCATACAGCTGATCGGTGATATTGCGGTCTTGTGGCAAGGGATTTTCCGGAATGTTGGTGTCGAGCAGAAACAGTTGCGTGCGCCCCACATTCATTCGCCACACCTGAATCTGGATCGGGCCGGTTGGCAGCCTCACCGTGACTCTCAGATCCTGACCCAACGCGTCGCGCATAGGCTGAATGGGCAAGGTGTAAAAATCGTTGTTGCTGTAACGTTCCTGCTGCCAGCCGTCGGCATTGAGGAATTGCCGGAAGTAGCCCTGCTGGTAGAGGAGCCCGACGCCGATCAGCGGCAGGTCCAGTTCGCTGGCAGATTTCAGATGATCCCCCGAAAGTATGCCCAGACCGCCCGAATAGATGGGCAGGCATTCGGTCAAGCCATACTCGGCCGAGAAGTACGCGATCAGCTTGCCTTGACTGTAATCGCGGCCATCCTGCACTTGCTGGTCGTAATGCTGGCACGCTTGGGCGTAATGCGCCAGGTAACGCGGGTCGGCGGCAGCGCGTTCGAGCGCCTCCTGCGACACCCGGCCCAGCATTACCACCGGATTATAGCCGGACTCCTTCCACATGACAGGATCGAGACGCCGGAACAACGCGCGAATCGAGGGTTCCCAACTCCACAGAATGTTGTAAGCCAGCTCCGTCATTCGCGAGAGTGCCGGCGGGATGGCCGGCCGAACTAAGAACTCGCGAACAGGCTGAATTTGAAAAGGCATCTTTTTGGTATGTTCTATGATAAAGCCAAACGCGGGGCTGAGGGGACGGGGCGCACTGGTGGCCGCAGAGACAAAGCCGTTAATCGGGTTACGGACACGGCCGCCGCGCTGTTAATTCTCAGCGGGCGCGAACGCCAGCAGAACGTTGCCCGGCATCCCGGTGATCTGACTATACCCGGAATTTACGTACAGCATGCCCCCGGCGAGCGTAGGCCCAGTAGCATTGAGTGAGCCACCGCTGGCCTTTATACCGTTAACCGTTTCGTAATCCTGCACGGTATCCAAATCCCATAGCAATCGTCCGTCCGACGTGCTGAAAGCGCGCAGATGGCCGTCCAGCGAACCTGAAAAAACCACTCCTGGAATCACAGTTACCGGGGCCATTTGAGCGGAGTTGCAACCAGACTTTCCCAGACACGGAGGTTTCGGTGGAGCGGCATACCAGGTCTTTTCGCCGTCTTGAATACGAAGAGCGAAAAGCCCTCCCCCACTCGCAGGATTCGCGCCATCAAAATCCGAAAGCGCCACATAGACTGCTTGATCGTCAGCCGCGGATCCCCATTCGATGCCGCCCAGTGCGCCGCCCTTCCCCAGCCGGACCTGCCACACGATCTTTCCTTGCGCATCCGGATCGATTGCGTGCATCATACCGGATTTCTGCCCCGCCAGCAGCAACCTCCTGCCGGGCGCCAGGGTGCGCAGGATGGGGGATGAGCCGAAGTCAACATCGGGGCCGCTATGTTCCGGACAATTGGAGCGGTTGGGGTTCAGGCAATTGAAATTCCAGCCGTCTGCTTCGGTCATCTGACGCACCCATTGCACGCTGCCAGTTTCCAGATCCAGCGACAAGATGGCATCGGAGTCACGAACCGGCGGGTCGGAATAGGCGTTGCCCGTTGCCACGTAGAGCGCTTTCCGCTCCACGTCGATGGTCGGGGAAGACCAAACGGCAGCGCCGGCCGGCCCCATCATTTGTGCGCCCGCACTATTCAAGTGGGTGGCCTTCGGCGGGTCGGGAATCGTATAGGTCTTCCAGATCTGTTTGCCGGTTCCGGCGTCCAAAGCAGCGACACTGCCGCGAAAAGTGCAACACGGATATTTGGGAGAGCCGCCGCCGACTTCTTCGGTTGAGGACACGGGGACGTAGAGACGGCCCGCATAAAGCTTGGGCGCGCCAGTGATGCGTGCATGCGGATGCTCGTCCAGCCGGACTTTCCAGACAAGCGCTCCCGTATTAGCGTCCAGCCTGTATGCGTTGGCCTGGACATCTCCGAAATAAACGCCGCCCAGCGATGCGTCAACCGACATGGCAGTCCGCACCTGAGAGGACGCCTTGTACATCCACACGGTGCAGCCGGTCCGCGCATCCAGTGAGTAAACCGTGCCGTCCTCGCTTCCAAAAAAAAGGTGGCCCCCGGCGATGGTGGGCTGGCCGAAAACGGATTTGCCGTTGGGAAATCCGAATGCCCATTTCAATTTAAGTGTGGGGACTTGCTGAGCTGTCAATCCGGGTGACGGCTGAAACCGCGTGTTGGAAAGGTCCACACCCCAGCCGTTCCAGCCGACGGCGCCTGTGAGCTTCGTCGCAGGCGCGGCACAGAGTCCCGTGTGCGGTCCGATGGTCAAGCTGGCCGTCGAAAGAAACTCCGCAAGGGCGCGCCGCTCTATCGCGGTGAAAGCTGCTCCCTGCGTTTTCATGGTGCCTGTCTCGAGCGCCGCAAGGATCGCCTGACGCGGCATACGCGCAAGCGCTTCACGCAACGGTGCTCGCGTGTTGGTGCCGGGCCGGTGACAGGAAGTACAGTGCGCCTCAAACAATGCAGCGCCGTCCTGAGCCCAGGCACCGCAAGCAATCATGAGTAGTGCGATGGCCCGCATCAGAGGGAGCATAGCACGGGGGCGCTGACTGACCGGAAGTTGTATAGTGAGGTTAACTTTGTTATCCCGTTTCCTGATTCTGCTGGCTTCTTCCGCAGCTCTGGCGCAAGCCGCTCCGCGAGTGCTCGCGGTCGATATCGATTCCGTCGTTCACCCGGTCAGCGTTGAGATCGTATCGCGGGCGCTTGACCAGGCGGTGCAAGAACATTGCGATCTGGTGTTGATCCGGCTGAATACGCCGGGCGGGCTCATGGATGCAATGCGCGAGACCATTCAGAAGATCGTGGCCTCTCCCGTCCCCGTGGTGACTTACGTCACGCCCAGCGGCGGCCGCGCTGCTTCCGCCGGTTTTTTTCTGCTCCAGGCTGGCGACATCGCGTCCATGGCGCCGGGCACCAACACCGGAGCGGCCCATCCTGTCCTGCTCGGGTCTGAGATGGATCCGATTATGAAGCAAAAGGTCGAGAACGATGCCGCGGCCTTGCTTCGAAGCCTGGTCGCCAAGCGGGGACGCAACACAGATCTCGCTCAGAAAGCCGTCCTGGAAAGCAAATCGTTTACGGAGAAAGAAGCACTCGACAATCATCTGATCGAAATAATCGCCACGAGCGAGCAGGACCTGATGCGCCAGCTCGACGGCCGCGAGATCGCGCGTTTCGACGGGCACAAACAAACTCTGCACCTCAGCGGTTTCGAGATCGTCGAGTATGAGAAGAACCTGCGGCAGCGCGTGCTGTCAGCCATCAGCGATCCGAATATTGCGCTCATCCTGCTGGTGCTTGGCGCGCTGGGCATCTATGCGGAGTTCTCGACCCCTGGCCTGATTTTCCCCGGAGTGGCGGGTGCCATCCTCGTATTGTTGGGCTTGTCGGCGCTCTCCATGCTTCCCATCAATTGGCTGGGTGCTGCGCTGCTGCTCCTCGCGTTCACCTTTTTCGTGCTCGAAGCCAAGTTTGCATCGCACGGCATACTGGCTCTGGGTGGTTCGGCCGCCATGATTCTGGGTGCCGTGATTCTGATTAACAGCCCGCTCCCTGAGATGAGGATTCATCTTTCCACTGCCATCGCTGTGACCCTGCCCTTTGCACTCATTACGGTGTTTTTGGTGTCGCTGGTGGTACGGGCGCGCTCGGCCAAGGTGGTCACGGGGCGCGAGGGAATGATCGGTGAGATTGGTGTGGCGATAGGCGACCTGGCGCCCGCAGGCCGTGTCTTCGTGCGTGGAGAATATTGGAATGCGGTCGCAACCTCACAGCTCAAAGCCGGCGAGCGTGTGCGGGTTACGGCTATCGATCACCTGAACCTGACGGTGGAACCTATGCAGAACCAATCGGGAGTCTGACTTATGCCTTTCGACGTTTCGACATTGTTGATCATCCTGATCGTTGTGATTTACCTGGTATCTTCGATCAAGATCCTGCCTGAGTACGAGCGCGGCGTCATCTTCCGGCTGGGCCGCGTGCTGGGCAAGCCCAAAGGTCCCGGCATCATCCTGGTATTCGCTCCCATCGACCGCATTGTGCGCGTTTCTCTGCGCATCGATACCCTGGAAGTTCCTGCGCAGGACGTGGTCACGCGCGACAACGTCACCGTAAAGGTGAACGCAGTGATCTTTTTCAGGGTGCTCGACCCGCTGTTGGCCGTCCTCGAGGTCGCGAATTTTCTATATGCCACGTCGCAGCTTGCGCAGACAACGCTGCGCAGCGTACTCGGTGAAGTGGAACTCGACGAACTACTCAGCCAGCGCGAGAAGCTGAATGTACGGTTGCAATCCATTCTCGACCAGCACACGTCGCCCTGGGGAGTGAAGGTGACAATGGTGGAGGTTAAGCAGGTGGATCTGGCCGAACAGATGATTCGCGCCATCGCCCGCCAGGCCGAAGCCGAGCGTGAGCGCCGCGCCAAGATCATCAATGCCGAAGGCGAATATAGCGCGGCGGAAAAGCTGGCTATGGCCGCGGAAGTGATCCAGAAACAGCCGGCCGCGCTCCAGTTACGCTACCTGCAAACACTGATCGATATTGGTACGGAAAAAAATACTACTATTGTGTTCCCACTGCCTCTCGATATACTTTCTTCTTTAGGGCGCGCGTTGGAGCGCGTAGCTGGCGGAGAAGCTCCGCCGGCCAGAACGTGATTTAGGTCGAAATCCGTGTCCGAACCTCCTATGAGCAAAACCGAAGGCGAATACGAACTGGTGTTGGGCAACCGGCAACTGCTGAGCGCCTTTTTCATTATCGTTATTCTGTTCGGGGTGTTCTTCACCATGGGCTACGTCGTGGGCCGTAACTCCGCGCCCGCGGCTGCGGCATCGCTCGCGCCCGTGCCGGTTGCGGGCAGCCAGCGTCCGGATGCCGCTTCGTCTTCGCAGGGCCAGTCTGCGCCGACCCCCTCGGCTCCCGCAGAATCGTCTGCATCTACCCCAGAGACTAAACCTGCAAAGCCCGAGCCGGCTGAAACCAAACCAGCGGCGCCGCCCGCCGGGCGGCAAGCGCCCCGCAAGATCGAGACGCGAGTCGAAGTGTCAACGCCTCCGCCCCGTGAAGGCGCGCGGCCCGCGAGTGCCTCAGGCGCCGAGGCAGTGAATCCCGGACCCGGTAATATGTATCTGCAAGTCGCGGCAGCCGCCCAGCCGCAGGCCGGCGTGGTGGTCGATACCCTCAAGCAGAAGGGATTCCCCGCGTTGCTGGCGCAAGGCCCCAATGCCACGCTGTTCCGGGTTATGGTAGGGCCGTTCGCCGATGCGTCGACGCTCGGTAAGGCCAAATCCGATCTCGAAAACGCGGGCTTCCATCCGTTAGTGCGAAAATAGACGCGGAGCAGGCGTTCTCCAGTGCTCGACACCCTGGTACAAATCGGCTTACGAGGTCCGCGCTTGCCCGCTTGGGCGCGCAAGAGCGCAACGCATTTTGAATCGTTGCACACACTCAAGACCGATCTTCGGCGGCTCAACTTGCACACCGTTTGTGAATCGGCGCGCTGCCCCAATATCCACGAATGCTTTTATCGCGGCGCAGCGACTTTCATGATCCTCGGCAACCTTTGCACGCGGGGTTGCGGATTCTGTTCGGTGCCGAAGGGCTCGCCTTCCAAGCAGGATATGCGCCTGGATCCCGAGGAACCCGCGAACGTTGCCCGCATGGCCGCGCGCATGAACCTGCGCTATGTGGTGATTACCAGCGTCAACCGGGACGATCTTGCCGACGGTGGCTCGCAGCATTTTGCCTTGACAGTTCGGCAGGTTCGCCGCGCGCTGCCTGATGCCCGCGTCGAGGTTCTGACGCCGGATTTTTGCGGCGACCTGGAAGCAGTGGCGCGCGTCTTGGATGCCGGTCCGCACGTGTTCAATCACAACATGGAGACGGTCGCCCGCCTCTACCGCCGCGTGCGCCCGCAAGCGGATTACCGGCAATCCTTGCGTGTGCTGGAATTCGCGCGAGAGCATCGGCCCGCCGTGCTCACGAAATCCGGATTCATGGCCGGGCTGGGTGAAACCGGCGGCGAAGTGCGGGAGCTGCTGCGCGATATTCGTACCGCCGGTACGGATGTGGCCACCATCGGGCAATACCTCCAGCCGACCCGCCGCAATCTGCCCGTCGTCGAGTATGTCGATCCCGGGCAGTTCGATGCCTACCGCGAGTTCGGCCTTTCCATCGGTTTCAAGATGGTGTTCAGCGGCCCGCTGGTGCGGAGCTCCTACATGGCGGATCACGTCAGCGAACAGGCGCACCGTTGAATTATCTGCTTGCCGCGGTCAGCGCGGTTCTGCTCATTCTGGCGTTTCCACGTTTCGACATTGTCTGGCTGGTGCCGGTAGCGCTCGCTCCCTTGCTCATAGCGGCGGCGCGCGAGCCGCGCCCTTGGCGGCGATTTCTCGTGGGATATGCGTGCGGCGTGATTTACTGGTTTGGCGTCTGCTACTGGATCCAATTCACTCTGGCGGTATTTGGCGGCATCGGCGCGGCAGCCGGATGGGCCGTGTTTCTCATGTTCTGCCTGGCGAAGGCACTGCACATGGGCGTCTTCTCGCTTCTCGCGGGGGTCACGATGCGGACCTGGTGGGCACTTCCTGGTGTGGCCGCGCTTTGGGTGGCGATCGAAGTCACCCACGGACCGTTGGGATTCGCGTGGCTGGCATTGGGCAATGCAGGCGTGGATATGGGCATCCCGATGCGTCTCGCACCCTATACCGGTGTTTACGGACTCTCGTTTGTGTTTGCCATGATGTCGGCCGCGCTTGCTCTGGCCGTGCTGCGCCGGTCGCGCTGGCAGCTAGCGTGGCTTCTGCCCCTTCCGCTGCTGATCCTGCTGCCGCGCCTCCCCGATTTTCAACCCGGAAAGCAGACTGCAGTGTTGGCACAGCCCCACATCGCCGACACCGTCGAGTGGACGCCGCAGTCTCTCGAGAAAATGGAACGCCGGCTGATTTACCTATCGATGAGCGCCGTGGTCAATGCGAAAGGCCCGGCGCCGGAATTGCTGGTGTGGCCGGAGGTGCCCGCGCCGCTCTATGCAGACGATCCCGGATTCCTTCAGGTGGCAGCCGGCCTGGCACGCACGTCTCGCGCTTATCTTCTAGCCGGCGTGGTGGCACACCGGTCCGATGGCGCGATCTTTAATTCGGCCCTGTTGGTTGCGCCTTCGGGAGAAGTGGCCGGCAGGTATGACAAGGTGCATCTGGTTCCATTCGGCGAGTTCGTTCCCTGGCCATTTGGTTTCGCCAACAAAATCTCAACCGAGATCGGCGACTACAAGCCTGGCGATAAGGTGGTGGTGCTTCGCGCAGGTGAACACGGACTCGGAGCGTTTATCTGCTATGAGTCCGTCTTCCCGAATTTTGTCCGGCAATTCGCGGCAAACGGGGCGGAGGTGCTCATCAACATCTCAAACGATAGCTGGTTTGGAAAAACCGCGGCACGCCTGCAGCACCTCAAGATCGTGCGCATGCGCGCCGCCGAAAATCGCCGTTGGATCTTGCGCTCGACGAATGACGGCATTACCGCAACCATCGATCCCGCTGGCCGCCTGTTGGGCACTCTGCCGAATTATGTAGAAGCCGCCTCGCAGACGGGCTATTCGTACATCAAGGAGACGACGTTCTACACGCGCCACGGCGACTGGTTTGCCATGGCCTGCGCCATAGCTGGAATAGGGATGCTTGTCTGTGCTGTTTGGAGATCATGAGATGTGTTAATTCGACAGCGGCATTGGATACAATTTAACCAGGGCCAAGGAGGCGTAATGGCTGCGCTGGCGACGAAAAGCAAGATTCTAGAAGACGCGGGTTACGTCTACAAGTTCGACCGCCAGGCCTACGTTAACCGCAAGGCCAAGAAGGTCTTCAGCGTTGAGTTTGTTGAGGATAAAACCGAGGAAGAGATTAAAAAGCGCATCACTGAACCTACACAGTCAGGAGAATGGCGGTTTTATTTCAACTCGGAGCCATCCGGCGCGGTCAAGCGTGAGTTGGAGACTGTGCTCGGTTAATGGCCGAACGTACTGTA
>Ga0210407_10003380_pt1 | contig 12975 bp, 10 predicted proteins | sample IncBWC27MmetaG_FD_150860 | JGI IMG/M metagenome (GOLD analysis project Ga0210407, IMG submission 150860) | Forest soil microbial communities from Barre Woods Harvard Forest LTER site, Petersham, Massachusetts, United States - Inc-BW-C-27-M | ecosystem: Environmental > Terrestrial > Soil >... | reverse complement strand
TACGTGGCGCCGTCCTGGAACCGGCGACGGTTCGAGTGAACTCTGCCAGTTTGTCACATCGGCATCGCCCAGCAGGTCGCCGCCGAGCAGGTTCGCCTTGATCGAGAAAACGTGGAGGCGGTTCGGGATGACGGAAAAACCTGCGGTAACGCGGCCATTCCGCATCGACACCTTCCCGTTCGACCAGTCGATGTCTTTGGCTTGCACCGTTCCCTGAGTTGAAAAATCCTGCAGGCTCCAGGAACCTTTGCCTTCGAACTGGACTGTGCCTTTGCGAACTTGCGACTGTTCTGCAAGCGCAGCAAGTTCGGCGAGATCCGCGACACCGTGATAATCACCGCTCACATGGGGATTGTGAAAGTCTTGCAAGTGGCCTGCGAAGTGAATTTCAGATTTTCCGGACGTCATCGTCAAATTGCTGATGTCGGCGCGCCCGCGAGCAAGAACCAGCGAAGTATCGCCGCGCCATGAAAACGAGGGATACTGCTTAAACCGCGTGGCCACACTTCCGGCGAGTAGATGGGCTTCATATTGCCGCCGCAGCAGGGAGTAATTCAAAAGCAGCGCCACGTCGCGGGCGTCAAAATCGAACGGCATTTTCTTGTCTTCCCAGAGCACCTCCCCACGTTGCACCTCGATGTGCGAAACCGAAAATGAGATGAGTTCTTCCACCGGCCCCTGGCCGGGGGAAAAGCTCACCGGCGGTGCGGGGATATTGGTGGCACCATTGGGATAGACAATAACGTGGGTGACAGGATGCTCGAGCACCAGAGAATGCAATCCGATCGTGGTGCTGAGCAGCGAAATGATTTTCAGCTCCGCTTGCACGCGGTCGACCCGCATAAACGGGATCTGATCCGAAGCTTCACGACCGTGGATGGTGAGGTTGCGAGCGTCCACCCGGAGGCGGAAAGGGATGGTGTGAAATTCGCCGAGTTCGACGCGGCCGCCCGTGACTTTCTCAAGCGACGCAATCACTCGGCGCCGAACCAACTGCTGAAAGGAATTCGTAGTGGTGTACCAGCCGAGCGCAGCAAATGCGATCAGGCAGAACACGCAAAACGACAGAAAGAGTTTCCACAGAATGCGCCGGCGCTCAGGAGGAGGCAGCTCGGGCGATTGATCGGTCAAATACTCGCTCGATTGATCGGTCGAATGCTCGCTCAAGGGTTCCGCTCTCCGGCACCGGATTCAGGCGTCAAGATACGGCTTCCAGAGCGCAGGTTCGCCAGCCACACCGAGAGCAGTTCGTTCATTTTTCGCTCGGCCAGCAAATCTTTGATCTGGCCAAAGACTTCGGTCAAAGGCGCTGCGGGGCTGCCGGCCCGCTTCATGTCCGGCAGCAACTGATCGTGGTAGTAGGTCTCCACCGCCCGTTGATCGATCTGGATCGAGGGCTGCAGATGGTCTTCAACGAGCTTCATCAGCTGGATCTGGTCGCCCACGCGTTTCTCAAGCGACTTCTGCGTCAGCCCATAACGTTGCAGGGTGGCGCGCCATCCCTCATCGGTGGCGCACTCCGGATGGAGCTTGCGGAGTTCGGCAACGCGGGCAGCGACTAATTCGGCGGGAGCGGGTTGAGATGGCCGAACCTGTTCCCGCAACAGTTGCTGATCGATCAGGCGATCGAGGGCCGCATTGCTCTCGGCCGAGGTGAACGAGTCCGGATCGCGGGCGTTCGAAAAGGCCTCGACGGCCACTTCCAGCTCCCAATCGCTCTGTAAAACCACGTGGCCGTTAACGCTGGTAACTACACGATCGACAACCTGACTGCCTGCCGACGAGAGCGCCAGCGCAATGATTAGCGCTAACGCAATAACGCAGTGTTTCCCGAGTTTGATCATGCGGATTTTCATCAGAAAGACTGCCCGACGCTGAACGAAAAGTTAAAATGCCCGGCACGTTGGAACCCAAACTGCCCGACAGAATGCCCAGTCACGGTGTTGGTCGTGATGTTCGTATAGCTGGGAAAATACGGTGGATTTAAATTGTATCCGAAGTCAAAGCGCAATGGTCCGATCGGGGTCTGATACCGCACTCCAACGCCAATGGCGTGCGAGGCATAGTTGTATTTGCACGTGGAGAACACTGGGGCCGGCGCCGCGTGGAAGCAGGCTTGCTGGTCGGGCTGGTGGAAGCGCCCCAGGCTGGAGAGCATTTCCTGGGGCCGCGCAAACACATTGCCCATATCGTGAAAAATCGAAAAGCCGATGTTGTCCAGAAGGTAAGGCACAGTAACGTTTGGAAAACGCATCTCCAGATTGTTGAGGAACACAGCGCTGCCACCGACGGGAAATCCGGTGAAGGGGTCGCGTGGCCCTGCCTGATTTAACCCAAATCCGCGGTGGGAGTTGCCTCCACCACTGAAGAAACGCTCCGGCAGAGGAATCAGAGTTCCGCCGGCCTGCAGGAACTTCGTCGGATCTTGTGCCGGATCCAGTAATCCCGTGCTTGCAAAAGGGTTCTCAATCCCGACGGTGGTGGAACGGGCGAAAACGAACCCCCGTCCCGTGCTGCGATTGCGAAAGAAAGAGTGGTAGGTGGAGTTCTTGACCAGTGCCCGGCTGAAGTCGGCTTCCGAACCGAAATAGCTGGCGGCAACGCCACCTTCTATGGTGGTGTAACTGCCGCGACTGCTTTCCAGATCGCTGTCGCGCCGATTCCGCACATAGAGAAAATTAGGAGTTCCTACTCGGGTGGGCTTGGAGAACAGCGGTAGGTCTTGCTCGGAAACCTGAATGTTGCTGGCCTTTACGCGGCGATAAGAAAAACGGTATGCGATGCTGGTCAGTTCGCGGCCAGTTGTCTGGTCTCGTTTCAGCATCTGTAGGGCTTGCAAAGTGCCCTCCAGCCGTTCCGAAGTAAAAGTGGAGACGTCGACCGTGTTGTCGTAAAACACAGTAGCCGAGAAACGAAGGTCCCGGTTCAGCAGTTTGGGAATGTCGTAACTGATAAGCCCTCTCTGTTGCAGGCGGCTGACATTGGTCTTCATGGTGAGCGTCTGGTGGCGACCGCCCATATTGATGCGGCTGACGCCGAAGGACACTCTAGGACTGACGCCAGTCTGCCCGAGTGGCTGGTTGGTCCCGAACGAGGGCTGTCCGGTCTGGAATTCGATACCAACGCCGTAATCGAAGGTGTAGCGATCCGCTTCGCGCGCCGTGACCAGCACATTCTTGTGCGACTCGGTGCCCTCCGGATTTTGGATGGCCGTCTCCACCTGCTTAAAAAGGCCGAGATCGTATAGTCGGCGCTGGCTCTCCAGCATGTCTTTCTGGCTCAGTGGCCCGCCTGGTTGCACCCGCACTTCCCGGCGGGCCACTCCGAAGCGAGTGTAGTGCAGCCCATCGAGAAAAAGTTGATCGACAAAAAACTGCTCGCCTTCATGAATCGTGAAGGTCACACCAACGCGCGGCAGGTTATCCGTGGACGGAACCGGAACGTAGGCAACGTCGACGGTGGCATTGGGGAAACCGCTATCGAAATATTTTCCGAGAATCGTGTCGCGGTCATCCGCCAGACCCGATTCATCAAAACCCTGCCCTTCGGCAGTGGGAATTTCGGGAAGCTGTTCTTGCGGCAGCGTGTAGCTGCCTTCGATCCGGACCCATGCCACGCGTGTCTGCAGGCCCTCTTTGATGGCGATCTCGATGGCGAGTTGCGAGGGATCACCCTGGTACTTTTTAACCAGTTTGCTGGTGACTTCGGCCTGCCGGAAACCACTCGACCGATAGAGAGCCTGGATACTCCGCACATCCTCTTCGAGGAACACTTCGCTGTAGCGCCCGTGACTGAACAGGCGGCCCGCGGAGTGATTCTGCATGCGCGAGCGAATCAGATCATCATCAAAGTATCGATTGCCAGAAATACGGATGGCAGCGAGTTTATGGCGGTCTCCGGGAGTGACGGAATAAACCACTTGCAGACTCTTGCCGTCAGGCGCGGTGTTCTGGCTTACGCTAGCGGTGGCCTCGAAGTAGCCGAGGGTCTGAAGATGGTTCGTGATGTTGCGCCGTCCTTCGTTGAGCAGATCATCGTCAACCGCCCCTTCTTCATAGATTGGCACCAGCTTCCGCAGCACGCGCTGGCTGAGTTTGAAACCCTCGGCAGCAATTTGTACCACCGGACCTCGCTCCACTTTGAAAACGTAGTCCACGGTGTTGAGCTCGGAATGGTAGGTGCGGTTGGCCACCGAGACCTGGGCGAGCAGACGATCCTGCTTCTGATAGCGAGCGCGAATTCGTTGTAAAGCCCGTGTAATGCGGCTGGAGATGACCGGATCGCCGGAATGCAGCTTAGCGATCACCTTGATCTCTTCGATGGAATAGCCGGCGTCGCCCTCCAGCTTTATCTCTCCGACTACGGCACGGGGCCCGGATACGACATGGAAGGTCATGTTGACCTGGTGTTGCTGCTGGTCGCGCTCTTCGGAGACCGTCACTCTCGATTGGTGGAATCCATTTTCTTCCAACACTCGTTGGACGCCCGCCAGAGCGCGGTCGATTTTCTCCCGCGCGTAGAGTTCGCCGAGTTGTAAGCGGGTGGCGCTTGCCAACTGGTTCGCGGACGGATTGGTGGAAACGCCTTCAATGGCCAGCATACCCACGAAAAAATTGGCGGTCGTCAAAAATCGCAGGCTAACGCCGGCGTTTTCGGTGCGATCCGCTTCGGCCTGAATATCGGCAAACCGTCCGGTGGCAAAAAGAGCCTGCATGGCGTCGTGCAGCGCTTCGCGCGTAAGAGGTTCGCCGATCTTGAGCGGCGTGGCCGCAAGCAGCGTCGCAGCCTCTTCCGGCGGCACGCCGGGCAACTCGATCCGATCAATCGCTAATCCGAGGTAGGGCATGATGGTTCCGAACTTGGTTTCAGACTTTACTCCGAAATTTGTCCCGGACTGGGAGGGCGATTCTGGAGGTTGCTGTCCGGCGGGGGGTGGACTCTGGGCCCAACTTGCGCGGTGTGCCAGCACCAGTACCGATACCAGCACTAGCACAATCCGAGCCGCGCCGCTTAGCCGCAAAAGTCCCTCCCGAAATTCAGGCTGGTTAACCGCAAAACTCTCCGGGTTCGATGAAGCACAAAGCGGTACGCGTTGCTCGCAAAAAGAAAGTTGACGACCGCGCACCTATAATACTGGTTTGAAAGCTTGCGAAAGGTAATCGCTAAGGTTATTGCCTTGGAAATGGACATGAACGACCGATACTCGCGGCAGGTATTGTTCAGGGAGATCGGAGCGGAAGGGCAGAAAAAGCTGTCGCAGTCCCGCGTGGTGATCGTCGGATGCGGCGCCACCGGTTCTGCCCTGGCATCGTTGCTGGCGCGTTCGGGCGTCGGGACGCTGCGAATTCTCGACCGCGATTATGTCGAGCCCAGCAATCTGCAGCGGCAGGCTTTGTTCGACGAAAATGACGCGCGCGAATCTGTGCCCAAGGCAATCGCGGCGGCGCGGCAAATCGCGCGCTTCAACTCGCAGATCGTGGTCGAACCCCATGTCGCCGATCTGACCCCGGCGAATATTGATTCGCTGCTTGGGGGCTGCGATTTGATCCTCGATGGTACCGACAATTTCGAAACCCGCTACCTGATCAACGACTATGCGCTGAAAAACTCGATGGCCTGGATTTATGCAGCTGTAGTCGGCGGTTATGCCGTCACTATGAACATCGTGCCCGGCGAGACGGCGTGCTTGGCCTGCATTTTTCCTGAGTCTCCCCGTGGAACGGTGGAGACCTGTGAGACTGCCGGCATTTTGAATTCCGCAGTGCACCTAGTGTCGTCGATTGCGGCGACCGAGGCGCTGAAATTTCTGGTCGGGGCCCGTTCGAAGCTGCGCCGGACACTGCTTTCCTGGGATGTCTGGAGCAACGAAAGGGGGGAGTTGGCGGCGGCTCATCCGCGGGCGGGATGCCGAGCCTGCTTGGGAGACTTTGTTCATCTGGCGGGTGAAGGGCGGCCTCATATCACGTTGTGTGGCAGGAATTCCGTGCAGATCCATGAGCGGCAGCGACCGGTGGATTTTGCGGAGCTGAGCTCCCGCCTGCAGCCTCACGGCAACGTTCGCCACAACGAGTTTGTGCTGAAGTTCTGGCGCGAGCCGTACGAAATGACGCTGTTTCCCGACGGCCGGGCGATCATCAAGGGAACCACCGACACCGCTGTGGCGCGCAGTCTGTATGCGCGGTACGTGGGTAGCTGATCGTAACCGCTGATGAGTTATACGGGGAGAAACGGGCCCTCGCTTGCCGAGATTCGAGGTGGCCGGGCGGGGACGCCCGGCGCTCCACCGGAAGCGCTAATCGATTGCAGGTTGTGCGCAGCAGTTTTCACCAGCCTCAACGATGGGCCTGGCCTGAATCTCAGTTGTTTAGCCGAGAGCGCCCTGAATCTCCGAACATCTTGGGCAGCTTTAGTCCAATGGGAACTGGCCAGCAAACTGCACGTGAAGCTGAGACGTGTTAGCCCCCAGTGGAGGTAGTATGCGACCCTATTTGGTTCTGATGACGGTAGTTTTGTTGGCAGTAGCGGCTTTTGCGCAACAGCCCTTTTCCCACTCAGGTTACGGCTCTTGCTTTTATGGATGCGGACCGTTTGTCCCGCTTCTAACCACCCCTGAGATATCCCTGGAACAGTTTTCACCGAATCCGGTGGGCGCGAGCAATGCCACCACGGGATTAATTGCCGGCGCGACCAACTCGACGCTTTCGCAGATTCAGGGATCGACGAACTCGGTTTACACCGTGCCGGTGTGGTACCAGGGTGGAGGCGCTCCGTTGATCACGCCGGAGGTGCGTCTGTATCCCGAGCCGATTGGACGCGAAGGTCATCGTATGCACGACGGGATGCGACAAGAACTTCGGCATGAAGAGCTCAGAGAAGAGCGTAGAAATGAAGAGCGTTCGCATGCAGAAGAGGGTCGACGCGAAGAAGCTCGCGCCGGCTGGACGTATTTGACAGGCCCTAGCCCGGCGGCCGCCGCGAATGAATCGAAGGGCGTCAGAAAAGCCGGCCACGTCTATACCAATGACGACGTCACGCGGCAGAACGACAAGAACGGCACCGTGAAGTACGACGGCAAGACGGAAAAGATGTAGAAGGCGGCTTTTGGCTCTGGGCTCCTCGTAGCGGTTGCTCGCCGCCGGGAGCCTTTTTATTTTGGAGCCACCACCCGCACGTGAGTCACTTTTTCTTCAGCTCATGACTCACGCGGTTAGCGACCCGATCCATAGTCTGCATCAGGCTATCCGACACGTTGGCGGAAGGCTGCGCAAGGATCGTGGCGTTCATAATGGCCGAAGGCTTCCCAGGACGAAAAAGCGCGAAATCGATCTCCAGATTCTCGCGATGAATTGGCCCTGACTGCCCGCCCATGGGATCACTCGCATCGGTGCTGGGCACTTTCCCTCCGATGATAATCGACGGAACTCTGGGCTCAGTCAGATTGGGTTTGGGGTTGGCAACTTGGGTGAGCACAACGTAATCACACTGCAAGCGCTTTAATTCTTCACCGTTCGCCAGCGTCGGGCGAAGTTCCCGATCGTCGGTTGTGGCCGAATCCATGGCTACTGCTGCTAACTTGCTTTGGACCAGACTCTTGGTCAACCGTTCCGTCATGCGTTCCACAAACAACGATGTCGTCGTCCGATTGCTGACTAGGGCGACGCACACCCTCGTATGACCCTCGGTCTGAGAAGATTCCTTAGCCCACGACGGCACAGCTGAGGCCGACAACCACAGCCATGCTGACAGGATAGAGAGAACGCAACCAGACCGGCGCATGTAGCACCCACCTCAACCCGCTCGCCACTATACAACGGAAATGCGAGGCAAAGCACAATCCCGGCCATCTCCTTCCCCAATCTGTTATCTTCTTGCGGTTGCTCTTCTTCACAAATGAACGTTAGGCGGCCGCTGCGCGCCGAGGATGAGTATCTTCATGGCTGAGCTTGCTCGACCGGAACCGTCGCGTCTTTACCGTTGGGCCGTACTGTTATTTGTCAGCCTGGCGATGGGCGGCAACTACTACATTTATGACAGCATCAACCCTCTGGAACGCATTTTCATCGACACGCTGCATTTCTCTGCGACAGCATTCGGGTGGTTGAACGCGTCCTATAGCGTGGCTGCGGTTGCAACTCTGCTTATCGGCGGCATCATCATCGACCGAATTGGCACCAAGAAGGCGATTACGTTCTTTGCCATACTTTGCCTGTTGGGAGCCGCGCTCACCGCCGCGCGTGGGCAGCCCGGTGTGATGATCGCCGGTCGGACCGTGCTCGGCCTGGGCGCCGAATCCATGATCGTTGCGGTCACGACCGTGCTCGCCAAGTGGTTTAAGGGTAAAGAGTTGAGCTTCGCCTTCGGGATCAACCTCCTGATTGCTCGCCTGGCGTCGGTGGCGGCTGATAATTCTCCGACTTGGGCTAACCGAGTGTTTTATCCCAATGGGCCGGCTGGCGAGCCGAGCTGGCAGGGGCCGCTATTGATTGCCGTGGGCGCCGGGGTGCTTGCCGTGGTTTGCTCGGTCATCTACTGGATCCTTGAAACCCGTGCAGAAGGACGGTACGAACTTGGACAGGCCGGTTCGATCGACAAGCTGGAGTTCGGGCAGATTTTCCGTTTTAACTCTTCCTACTGGCTTGTCGTCGGACTGTGCTTCACGTTCTATTCGGCAATCTTCCCATTCCGGACATTCGCCATAGATCTCTTCACCAATAAGATTCTGGCGACCCATGGCGGCATAAGCGCCTCAGAAGCAATGCGGGTACTGGCGCACGAGCGGGCGGGATTCTTCAACAGCCTGCTACCCCTATCGGCCATGGTTGCAACCCCACTTTTTGGGCTGCTCGCCGACAAGATCGGGAAGCGTGCGTTTTTGATGATGTTCGGCTCGATCCTGCTGATGCCGGTTTACTTGATGATGGGGTACACGAATATTTCGCTCTATGTACCTGTCTGCATGATGGGGATAGCGTTCTCGCTGATTCCGGCGGTCATGTGGCCGTCTGTCGCTTATATTGTGGACCAGTCGCGGCTGGGCACCGCCTATGCTTTGATGACGCTGATTCAGCAGATCGGCTTCTTCATCCTGAACTTATTGATCGGCAAGGCCAACGACTACGCCCATGCCGGTTTAGACAACCCGGGAGGATACGGGCTCGGCATGTGGATCTTCTCGATCCTTGGATTTGTCGGGCTTACTTTCGCCATTTTGCTTCGGATTCGCGAGACCGGCCCCCATGGCCATGGGCTGGAGACGATCACGGCGAAAGCGTAGCGGCTGGCTTTCCCATGGAGACGCGGCTTGCCGCGTTTCCCGCGAGCCAGACGGGGCGAGCCCCGTCTCTGCGGGAAGGGTGCGGCGTTACGAAAGTGATCTTTGGGTCCAACTTGGGGCACTTTGGCTGGATAGATTATTCGGCAAGCTACTGTTTTTGGTATTCTGGCAACTTAGGAACGGTCGAGAGCGCTTCCTGCAACTTCCTCGGCAAATTTATACAACGAAAAGAGTTTGAAGCCGCATCTGAAGCACTAGCGGCCGGAAAAGGCGACTTGACCGACCCGAAGCAACGAATCACCGAAACAGAAGCCATTGAGCAGGCGAAACAAGGCAACGAAGCAGCCTTCGAAGTCTTGTATCACCTGCACAAACGCCGAGTGTACTCGCTATGTTTGCGCATGGTCTCCAATCCCGCGCAGGCCGAAGACCTAGCCCAAGAAGCGTTTCTTCAGCTATTTCGCAAGATCAGTACCTTTCGCGGCGAGTCGGCCTTCTCCACCTGGCTGCATCGCATGACGGTCAATGTTGTCCTGATGCAACTGCGCAAGAAGGGACTGCCGGTGGTGTCGCTCGAAGAGACTCTGGAAGCGGACGACGAAGCTCCCAGGAAAGAATTTGGTACCAAGGACTTGAAGCTGACCGGCTCCATTGATCGGCTGCAATTGCAGCGAGCCATTGACCGGCTGCCGCCGGGCTATAGAACGGTTTTTGTGTTACACGATGTTGAAGGGTTCGAGCACAACGAAATTGCCCAAATCGTGGGATGCTCGATCGGTAACAGCAAGTCGCAGCTCCACAAGGCGCGATTGAAGCTGCGGGATTATCTGAAGTTCATGAGAGCCGAAAAGGCCAAGACTGGGTAGCGGTATTGCGGTATTAGGGAGAGAGTTGGCTATGACGTGTTCAGAGGTACAACGAGCTCTGCCGGAGTTCCTCGACGACACTCCGGACGTTGCGTTTCAGACTGATTTTGAGGCTCATCTACAGTCCTGTCCAGATTGCTCGGATCTGGTCTCGGACCTGAAGCTGATCTCGAGCGAAGCCCGGCAACTGGCGACAGCGGAAGAACCTCCTCCGATGGTGTGGGCGCGAATTGCCGCTCAACTACGGGCCGAAGGGCTGATCCGCGAGCCCGAGTCCACCCGGCCCATCCTTGTTCTAACTTCTCCGCGACGGCGATGGAGTGCGCGGTGGCTGGTGCCAGTCGCGGCGGCGCTGCTGGCGGCAGGCTCTTACGTGGTAAGGCATAAACCGACCTCGCAGGTGGCAAAGCAGCAAGCTCCCAGGACTCCAGCGACGTCCCCGGCTGCGGAGACTCCTGCGATTGCATCGCATCCGGTGCCGACCCCCGATCCTCAACAACTGGCTCAGAAGTCCGCTAAGCCGACGGACAGTGAAGGACCTGCGGCAATACCTCCGATAGCATCCGCGGTAGAACCCGAGCCGAGCGCTGAGGACCAGCAGTTTCTGAGTGAAGTTTCGACCCGTGCCCCTTCAATGCGGGCAACGTATGAAAGTCAATTGCGAGCGGTGAATGCCGACATCCGGGAAACGCAGGCATATGTGGATCAGAATCCGGGAGATGCAGACGCTCGGCAGCATCTGATGGATGCCTATCAACAGAAAGCACTTCTTTACCAGATAGCCTTGGATCGCATTCAATAGGGGAAGGGGCGGACCGGCGTTCCCGGGCCGCAGGGGCGGCGTTTTATGGCGAGTCTTCGGAGCGCAAGTCTTCAGCAATTCACCGTTCAGCAGCGGACCGCAGTCATAACTCTTGTGTTGGCAACCTGTCTGACGGCGTCGGCCTTGGCGGAGACCAAGAAGGAATACCGTTTCACGGTCGGGCCCAAAGCGAATGTTTCTGTGGATACGCAGTACGGGGCGATTTCGGTAAAGCCTGGGAGCGCCAACCAGGTCGTGGTAACGGCTACTCTCACGTCGGCTAACGTGGAAGTCGACAAGCAGCAAAATGGCAATCGGATTGAGATCGCGTCTCACTTGCTGCAGGGAGCAGACCAGCAAATGGGCAAGGTTGATTACGAACTGCTGATTCCTCCCGACGCCACGGTTAATCTCCGTTCTTCGACCGGTCCGCTGTCGGCGGAGCGTTTGCAGGGAGACTTAACCCTGGAAGGCGCGGATGCTGTGGTGAATATTCGCAACGTAAGTAATGGTCATGTGCACGTCCGCACCATGGGCGGCCCGATTACGCTGACCGATGTTCGGAACGGCCACGTGGAGATTGCTTCCATCAGCGGCGACGTCCATTTGAAGTCGGTCACGGGACCGCTGGTGCAGGCGAATTCCGGCAGCGGGAAGATTTTCTACGATGGCGATTTCGGTTCCAGCGGCGATTACAAATTCACCACCCACACCGGTGATATCGAGGCCCTGGTGCCGGTGGATGTCTCGGCCGATTTCAGCGCACACTCCGTGCGGGGCCAGGTACAACACGATTTTCCTCTCCAACCCAAACACTCCCGGTTTTCCGTGGAGGCGGGACGTTCCTTCTTTGGCACGGTCGGCAAGGCGGCATCGGAAGTCGTGCTGCGCTCTTTCAGTGGTAAAATTCGCCTCAAGCAACGCTGAACCCAAGTAACGCTGAACAAAGAAAATCACTGGGAGCTGATGGGCACGAGGTGACAAAATCGCCCTTTACGTGCCGTGGTGCGCCATGGGAATACACGCGGTGTTTCTTGTGGGATTCATGGCTTCCGGCAAGAGCAGCGTGGGGCAGGAGCTTGCCCGGCGGCTGGACTGGGATTTTGTGGATCTGGATGCCCGAATCCAGTCCCGTGAGCGGCAAACCGTTCCCGAAATCTTTCGGGACAGAGGGGAAACCGGGTTTCGGCTCGCCGAAACCAGCGCACTTCGCGATCTGCTGACCGAGCCGCTGAAACGCAACCGCGTGGTCGCGCTAGGCGGCGGGGCTTTCGTGCAGGAAAGGAACCGAGAATTGCTTCGGCAGTGGCCGTCGGTTTTCCTGGAAGCGACCGTACCCGAACTCTGGCAACGGAGCCTGAGGGATGGTGGGGAACGGCCGCTGCGAGAGAATCCAGAGCAGTTCGCCAAACTGTATGCGGAACGCCTACCCTTTTATCGCCAGGCGAGTGTGGTGATAGAAACCACGGGCAAGCAGTTGGATTCTATTTGTGTCGAGATCGAAGGTGCATTGCACCTTAAAGGAACTCCGGAAGACGCGGGATCGGGTTTATCCCGGGTTGATACAAATTTAGGAACAGGAGAATCACATTGAAGTTGAAGTCGTCTTATCGGCTGCACATTTTCATGTTGGCGTTCATGATGGCGCTGGTTTGGTGCATTGCAGCATCGGCCGCTCCCATGCCAAAAGAGAAGGAGAAGGAACACGAGGGAAAGAACGTCGACTCCGGCGCCTTCGGCGTATTTCAGAATGGCCATCGGGTAGGAACCGAGACATTTTCGATCTATCAGACCAGCTACGGCAGCGTCATTAATTCCGAGTTTAAGACGGAGAATGCTCCCACCCAGGACGTGCAAACTTCCGAGATGCAACTTACCGTGAGCGGGGACGTCCGGCGTTACGAGTGGAAGGAACTGAGCCCGGAGAAAGCGGAATCGGTGGTGGTTCCTAATTCTGATTTTCTGACTCAGAAGTGGAGTGCTGGACCGCAGGAGAAAGAACACGAACAGCCCTACCTGCTACCGGCATCGAC
>Ga0210407_10003379_pt1 | contig 12979 bp, 14 predicted proteins | sample IncBWC27MmetaG_FD_150860 | JGI IMG/M metagenome (GOLD analysis project Ga0210407, IMG submission 150860) | Forest soil microbial communities from Barre Woods Harvard Forest LTER site, Petersham, Massachusetts, United States - Inc-BW-C-27-M | ecosystem: Environmental > Terrestrial > Soil >... | reverse complement strand
TGCGCAAGGACATGCACCTGAAGTGGCCGCGCGCCGAAACGCCCACGCACTACATCACCATGGGCCTCAACGACGACCTGAACGCCTGCGCCACGCTCGCCGTCCGCGAGATGATCGATTTCCTCGTGACCGAAAAACATCTCTCCCGCGACGACGCCTACATGCTCTCGAGCGTCGCCGCCGATCTCCACATCACCGAACTCGTCGACGGCAACAAAGGCGTCCACATGATGCTCCCCAAATCCATCTTCGTCTCCGGAGCTGCCAAGTGAACAGAATGCGCTCGTGTGATCCCGAGCGAAGCGAGGGATCTGCTTCTTCCTTGGGCCAAACCAAAAAGCAGATTCCTCGGGCAAACGCTGCCCTCGGAATGACACGTTCAGTCGTTTTTCAACAGCCTGCCGAGTCCTCGCCGATTTTCCGCCACTCTCTCAAGCTTCTCTGTGCCCTCTGCGCTCTAGCCTCTGTGTCCTCTGTGTTAAGTCCATTGCTTTTCGCCCAAAGCGCCGCGCAGCCGCAAGAAATAATCGCAAACAAAGAAGGCGAGGCACTCTTCAAGCAGCGCTGCGCGGGATGCCACGAAGGAGGAGTCCCCAAGGCTCCCAACCGCGCAGCATTGAAACAGATGTCGCCGGAGAATGTCCGCTTCGCCCTGCTCAAAGGGGTCATGGGCATGCAGGGCGCAGGATTGTCATCCACGCAGATCGACTCTATCGCTCAATATTTGACCGGCAAGCTGCCCGGCAAAGAACAAATTCCCGCCGAAGCTTTTTGCGCGGCAAATACCGCCGCGTTTTCCGATCCGCTCGCAAGGCCTCGTTGGAACGGCTGGGGCGGAGACCTGGAGCAGCACCGCTTTCAGCCCGCCGAAATGGCGCAGCTCTCCGCGGCCCAAGTGCCCAAACTGAAGCTCAAGTGGGCGTTCGGTTTTGCCGGAGTCACGCGCGCATTTGCCCAACCCACAGTCGCCGGCGGCCGCGTCTTTGTGGGAAGCGCCGAGCGCAAAGTTTATTCGCTCAGCGCGGAGACCGGCTGCATCCATTGGGTGTTTGACGCCGATTTTCCCGTGCGCACCGCGATCAGCATCGGGCAAAGCGCAGGCAATTGGGTTGCCTATTTCGGCGACCAGCACGCCAACGCGTACGCCGTCAACGCCGCGACGGGAAACCTTCTCTGGAAGACCCATGTGGACGAACATCCCGCCGCAGTCATCACCGGCGCTCCCACGCTCGCGGGCGACAGGCTGTACGTGCCGGCGTCCTCGATTGAAGAGTTCATCGGCGCCGATCCCCATTACGAATGTTGTAGGTTTCGCGGAAGCGTCTCTGCCCTGGACACAGCGACCGGCAAAACTTTCTGGAAAACGTACACCGTCCCCGACGAAGCCAAGCCCACGCACAAGAACAAGCTGGGCGTGCAGTCCTGGGGCCCCTCGGGAGCGGGAGTGTGGTCATCGCCAACCGTGGACTTGAAAAAACGCGTGGTCTACGCAATGACAGGCGACAATTACTCGGACCCGCCAACCGCTACCTCGGATTCCTTCCTGGCGTTCGATCTCGAAACCGGAAAGCTGGTATGGTCGCGCCAGCTGACGGTGGGAGATGCCTTCAACGTCGATTGCGCCGCGCCCGTCGAGGCCCAGAACAATTGTCCGGAAGCGAAGGGACCCGACTTTGATTTCGGCTCCTCCGCGATTCTCGTGGACCTCGGCGGCGGACGCCGTGCCCTGGTCGCTGGTCAGAAGTCGGGCATCGTCTACGCGCTGGATCCCGATAAGCAAGGCGCGATTCTTTGGCAGCGGCGCGTCGGCCATGGCAGCAGTGTAGGCGGCGTGCAATGGGGCTCCGCGGCGGACGCGAAGAATATTTATGCCGCGCTGTCCGATATGCGCATGCAGCCCGTGCCGCCCGGGACGCCGGGCGCGCAAGATTCTTTTGCGGGAACTCCCTTTGCCTTGGACCCCAAAGCCGGCGGAGGACTTTTCGCCCTAAAGCTGGAGACGGGCGAGATTGCGTGGCAAACGCCGCATCCCGGTTGCGGCGAAAAGCCCGGATGCAGCCCCGCACAGTCGGCAGCGGTCACGGCGATCCCGGGAGTGGTCTTCTCAGGTGGCCTGGACGGGCATTTGAGGGCGTACTCCACGGACGACGGCCGCATTCTTTGGGACGTGGACACCATGACGGAGTTCAAAACGGTGAATCAAGTGAAAGCGCATGGAGGATCGCTGGACGGACCGGGGCCGGTTATCGCCAGGGGAATATTGTACGTCAACTCCGGGTATGCTTTTGTGGGCACCGCTCCAGGAAACGTCTTGCTGGCATTTTCGGTGGAAGGAAAATAGAGCTTGAAAATGATCATGTGGAGACTCACAAGAGCGCAAATACGCCTGGCTTTTCTTCTGAGTCTGGTTCTTTGGAGCCCCGTTGTTCATGCACAATCGCAGGCTCAAATTCCCGAGTGGTGCCGCGCGCTACCGCGCGCGGAATACAAATCGCTTCAACGCATGCTTCCCGACGATCCCTGGTTTGAAATCTACAAGGTCGCGCCGGGAGTTTTTGCCATCTACGAATCGCATCAAGCGGAAGAAGTCATTTCCTACCTGATCGTAGGCGCCAAACAGGCCGTGCTCTTCGACACCGGCATGGGCATCGGCGACATCCGCAAAGTCACAACGAAATTGACGTCGCGTCCGGTGGTGGTTCTCAATTCGCACACGCACGACGACCATGTGGGAGGCAACTGGCAATTCACTTTCGTTTACGGCATGGACACCGATTTCACGCGGAAGAACGCGAAAGGTTCGCGCGAGGACGCGCAGGCGGAAATTGCTCCCGATCAGCTTTGCGGAGATTTGCCGAAGGGATTCAACCCAAAAAGGTACGTCACGAAGCCGTGGAGAATCTCACACTTCATCCACGATGGCTTCAAAGTCAATCTCGGCGGCCGCACTCTGGAAGTTCTATCCACGCCTGGCCACACGCCGGATGCCATTTGTCTTCTCGACCGCGCCAATGGCCTGCTTTTTACGGGAGATACTTATTATCCCGCGCCCATCTGGCTGTACCGTCCGGAAACCGATCTCGATGCCTATGTGAATTCAGTGAAACGCCTGGCAGCGCTTGCGCCGGAATTGAAACTCGTGCTCGGCGCGCACAACATCCCTGTGGCGGAACCTTCAGTGCTCCCAAGGCTCGTCACGGCGATCCAAGCAGTGCGATCCGGCCAGGGCGCCGTCAAGCCGGAAGGAGAAAGCAAAGCCATTCACACGGTCGACGGTTTCAATTTTCTCCTCGCCGCCTCAAAGAAGGAGAAGAATTAGTTCTGCGAGCTTATCGGACATGCGCTCCTTGCAATGCAAAACGGCTGGCTTATTTTTCCTCTGTTTCCTTTTGCTCGTCCCGGGTCCATCCACAGGCCAGTTCAAACGCGACAAGAACATCTGGAATTACGACGGCGGCGTTATTTTTGCGACCGAGGGCGCGCTCCCGAATGGCGTATGCTTCCGCGTTTCCGGCGACGTGAATGGACGAGATTTTTTTAATAATTTGAAACGCGTCGACGATGAGCACGGCACGGTGTTCCGCCGCGGCACGGAAATCGTCACCGAGTTCCCCGAAACTCTCGAGGTATCCTTCTCCATTCGCGACGAACCGTGCTCGGCCGTCCTGCGCGAGATTATGCCGCGCACCTACTTAACACGGGAGATGATGAGTCGCTTGCAACTTTCGATCTATTGGAAACACGGCGTGGGTCTGCGCCCGGTGAAAGATGTCAAGGAGGTCGATGCTCGCGTGGAGCGCATCGTTCCTTATGCCCGGGGCCTCGCCGCCGAACTGCCCGATCGTTTCGAGTGGTCCTATCTGCTTACGGTTCCCAGCGCGGGAGTGCCCCTCACGGACAGCCTGGTCTTCGTCTTCCGCACGAACGAGGAACACATCGCCGCCCGCGTCGCGGCGCGGCTATGAAGTGAAAGTTGGCACGCTCCGCGGTCCGGTGGAGAATGGAGACATTATTTTGGAAGCGTGAGTCGGTCGCCGTCGCGCTAACCCATGGAGCTGACTTTTTGAGGTTCGATTTTGTAGGTGACGCGGACTTCGCCGGGCTGGCGGAAAGGATACACGGGCTTGCCGAGATATTTTTGCGAGAGCTTGTTGATGTGGTCGTCGGCGCCGTTTTCGGTGATTTCCACGACTTTGCCGCGAATTTCCAGATAGCGGTAAGGATTCGCGGGATCCTGAAGCGAAATCGAAACGCGAGGATCACGCCGGACATTTTTGTCCTTCACGCGGCCCTTCGCTGAATTGAAGCGCACGAATTTTCCGTCGTAATCCACCCATATGGGCGTCACCTGCGGGCTTCCATCGTTCATCAGTGTCCCGAGATTTCCAAACGCGGGCTTCTCCAGCAAGTCCGCGTGGCTTTCTGGAATTAACTGACTCATATCGGTCTCCTTATCAAATCAAGAAAAACTTATCTCCGGGATTTTCTGCCGCACAATTAGATTTGCAGCGGTCAAGGCCTGCACTTCTTCCGTGGTCCAGCCGGGCGCAACTTCCCGCAGAAGCAAACCTTCCGGCTTCACGTCGATGACTGCCAAATCGGTGATGATGGTGTCGACGCAGGCCAAACAGGTCAGCGGATAAGTACACTGCTTCACGATTTTCGGCGCGCCGTCCTTGGTGGTGTGCTCCATGCAGACGATCAAGGTCTTGGCGCCGGCAGCGATGTCCATCGCGCCGCCGATGCCGCCGGGGCCTTTCGAACCGGGAATTTTCCAATTCGAAAGATCGCCCTTTTCGGAGACTTGAAAGCCGCCAAGAACGGCGACATCGAGATGGCCGCCGCGAGTCATCAGATGGGCGTCGGCTTGATGGAAAAAAGACGCGCCTGGAATCAGCGTAACAGGCACTTTCATGGCGTCCACCAGGTCGAAATCTTCTTCGCCGGGTTTTGCGCGGGGGCCCATTCCCAAAATTCCATTTTCGCTGTGGAAATAAACGGTGATTCCCTTCGGCAAATAGCTGGCTATGAGATTGGGAATTCCCCAGCCGAGATTTACGTAGGCGCCGTCGGGCAATTCGGACGCGGCGCGCTGCGCGATTTGCTCGCGCGTCAATCGCGGCTTCACGATGACGTCACGCGGCATATCGGATCCCTTTTGCCTGTACGATGCGATGAACGAAGATCGCGGGAGTCACGACGTGCTCCGGATTGATAGCGCCGACCGGAACGATTTCTTCGACTTCAGCGATGGTTGTCTTGGCAGCCATGGCCATGATGGGGTTGAAATTCCTAGCGGCCAGGCGATACGTTAAATTCCCCAATTCATCGGCGGTCTGCGCCTTGATCAGCGCGTAGTCCGCGCGAATGGGCAATTCCAGAATGCAGCGGCGTCCTTCGAGGAAGCGTTCTTCCTTTCCTTCGGCAACTTCCGTGCCCACGCCCACGGTGGTGTAGAAACCCTGCAGGCCAGCGGCAGCGGCGCGCATGCGCTCGCATAAAATGCCTTGCGGAACAAGTTCCAGAGTCACTTCCCTGGCGGCGAAGCGTTCCAGAAAATAATTGGCGTGAGGCCCGGGAAAAGCGGCAATCACGTGCTTGATCTGATTGTTCTTGAACATGATTCCAAGCTCGCCATCGCGTGTCCCGCAATTGTTGCTTACGGCGGTGATGTTCTTCGCGCCTTTCCGCGCCAACGCTTGAATGAGGTTATTCGGAAAGCCCGCACCACCGAATCCCCCGACCATGATTTGCGCGCCATCGGGAATATCCGCCACGGCTTCGTCGAGGCTCGCGCATACTTTTTTCTTCATTACGCGCCCATCGCTCCCGCCTTGCGGTGTTGCCGGAGGCGCGCTTCGACTCCACTCTCGCGAAGCCAGCGGCCCGTTTCCGTGCCGCTCAAATCATTTTTCAGGAGCGCCCGCAAATCGGCCTCGTCATCCACATCCATCTCGATCCGGGGGCTCCTGCGAAAAATAACGCGGGCACCGATGCGTTCCGCTTCGCCAACGTGCTTCGCAAAGCTTCCCATGCCGAAATGCGATGGAAACAGCGCCGGAGGCATCCGCATAATCGCGTTAGTGCCCATTCCATCGCGTGACGGCACGATGACCAGCGCCGGCTCCTCACATTCGACGGCCAGCAAATCATCGATATCACTTGGTTGCACCAGCGGCACGTCCAGCGGTATTCGCAGTAGCCCGGTCACGCCACGCAGCTCGCAGACTCTTGACGCAGCGTCAACCGAATCGCTCTCCGAGATTTGCTGTTCTTCGCGCAGAATCTCCCAAGCATTTTCTTCCGCCAAATGTATGGCGGGCTCGTAATTGGTTATGACAAAGATCTTGTCGGCGCGGCGGACACCTCTGACGGCGCGAATGGTGTCCGCGAGCATGACTTCCGCTAGCGCGAATCTTTCCTCGGGCGTCAGGATGCCTGTCAACCTCTTCTTCGCGTTGTGCAGGTCTTTAACTGGTAGGAGGAGGGCTCGCATGAAAATCGCTCAGTAGGCGCCTTCCGTGTAGGTCACTTGGTTCCCGGTTCGAACCACCGGAAATTGAGCCGGCGTTGCTGGCGGGCCTTGTTCCGGCTCGTCAAATATGCGCCGAATTTTGTAGGTCGTGGACCGTTCCGCTGGGGCTCGTCCAATCGAGCGAATCCTGGCGCGAAACTCCTCCGGCGAAACGTATTCTCCAAAAGTTGCGCCGGCAGCTTTTGAAATGCTCTCTTCCATGAGCGTGCCGCTGAAATCGTTTGCGCCCGCCTGCAAACACGCGAGCGAAGTTTCGAAACCCAGCTTTACCCAAGAGACTTGCAAATTCTTGATTGCCCCGTGGAGCAACACACGTGCAAGCGCGTGCACGCGCAGATGTTCTTCGCGTTTTGCTCCGGGCCTTGCCCCACCATGGCGGTAGAGCCGGGTTTTTTCGTGAATGAATCCCAGCGGGACGAATTCTGTAAATCCGCCGGCGCGTTTTTGGATCGCGCGCAACAGGAGAATGTGGCGCACCCAATCGGCGGGCTCTTCCACGTGCCCGTACATCATTGTCGAAGTCGTGGGAATGCCCAGTTCGTGAGCGGTGGTAATGATTTCCACCCATCGCGCGGCGGGCAATTTGTTGGGGCTCAGTTCCTTCCGCACGCGGTCATCAAGAATCTCCGCCGCCGTGCCGGGAATGCTGCCAAGGCCCTCGTCTTTCATCATTTGCAGATAGTCGCGGAGGAGCATCCCCGTTTTCGTCACGCCATAATCGATCTCCATCGGCGAGAAGGCATGCACGTGCATCTCTGGAATCGCATGCTTGATGGCGCGAAGAAGATCGCGGTAGAAAAATCCGTCGAGGTCGCGCGGCAGCCCGCCCTGAACACAAACCTCGGTGGCGCCACGTTCCCAGGCTTCGCGCGCGCGACGAACTACTTCCTCGAAAGAGAGCGAGTACGCATCGGCGGCGCCGGGCCCGCGCCCAAAACCACAGAAACTGCATCCGACGAAACAGATGTTCGTGAAGTTGATGTTGCGATTTACGACATAAGTGATTGCGTCTCCTACGGTCTCCCGGCGTAGTTGATCCGCAACGGACACCAACGCCTCCAGCGCTGAACCTTCCGCTGTCGCAAGGACTAGTCCCTGCTCGAAGGTCAGCTCTGCGCCGAACACTGCAGCGTGGAGAATCTCGCGAACTTCAGATGGGCAGGCTTGGAACACCGTCAGATTGATTGCGTCCCTGGGGGGCGTCTCCATTTCCAGAGTATCCTACCAGAGGTAGGGGCTCGCGGGGTTACATCCGCACGGTCTTTTTTTCCTGGGAGCGCTCTTCCGAAAATGCCCGATATGCTTACGTCTGCTTCGATGGGAATAAAACACCAGAGGTTTACGTCATAGAAGATCGAAGATGCCTCGCCATTTCGCCTTGTGACGCGACACCTCTCCGAATCGGAGCTGAATTTTGGAAGGATGAGATAATCGCGACCGAACGATTCGCCGCTGGCCGCTTCGGCTCTCATCCATTAACATACTCGCAAGGCTATGAACCGCAGAACTCTGGTGATTGCCGCCGCTATAGCGCTTCTCGGCATAGTTGTAGCTGTGGCTGTTTCCTTTCTGCACGACGGCCTCAGCGCGCGCGCGAAACCGACCGCGCTGGAGGCGATGGTCGCTCGCAAAGCGCGCCACATGGCGATCCCTTCGAATGCGCGGTTGGCGCAAAATCCTGTGCTTGCCTCGGCAGAGGACATGCGCGACGCGCGGCTTCACTTCGCGGATCATTGCGCCATCTGTCATGCTAACGATGGGAGCGGACAGACTATGATCGGCAATGGCCTCTACCCCAAGCCACCGGACCTGCGTCTGGGGCAAACGCAGAATCTTAGCGATGGCGAGCTTTTCTGGATCATCGAGAATGGCGTGCGATTTACGGGTATGCCGGCGTTTGCCAGTGGCGGTGAGCATGGGGGCAGCGAGGACAGCTGGAAGCTGGTTCACTTTATCAGGCATCTTTCCCATCTGAGTGCTGAGGAACGCATCGAAATGGGGCGCTATAATCCAAAAGGCCCGGATGACCGGTCGGAAGAGCAGCAGGAGAATGATTTCTTGAATGGAGCAACGCCATCCCGGAAATCGGAATCACAAGATCATCACTGAGAATGAGGCCGTCGCTTGCCGACCTGCATTCCCATGGGAGAGTCTCATGAAACTTCGCTTAGGCTCGTTGGCTTTATTGATCGTACTTGTTACGAGCATTGCGTTCGCTCATGGCACTAAAGTTCACGTGAGAGGCACGGTCGAGAAAATCAGTGCGGATTCCCTGGTGGTGAAAACCGCGGACGGAAAGTCGGTGGAAGTGAAAATCGCGGCTTCGACTGTATTTCTGTCGAGGTCCAATAACGAAGACAAACCGGCCAAGGCCAGCGATCTCGCTGCCGGTGACTTGGTGGTGATCCACGCCACACCCAAAGACAAGAGTCTTGAGGCTGACGAAATTAAATTCTCGGTACCCGCAGCGTCCAAATCCGCAGCACCTGCTCCAGCGAAGCCTAAGTCTTGAGAAGTTTTTCTTATGGTTAGACTTTTTCTTTAATCCACCAGATGGCAAGAGTGGGTTTTCAATACCAGCCAGACGCGGCGCCCGGCGGATAGCTCCAGCGCCCGCACGGCGCCGGGCGTGATATGAACAATAAATGTGACGCCGCAATCGACGCGCGCGACTACCATCGCGCCGCGCTGCTCGAGCGAAGTGATGCGCCCCTCCATCACATTGCGAGCGCTCAATCCGTCGGGCCGTTCCGTTGCCAGCAAAATGTCTCCGGCGCGGATTGCTACCTGCACGCGGCTTCCGGCTGCGGCATAGCCGAGCGGCACCTCGATTTCGCACGCGCTATCTCCCAGGCGAACGCGCATGACGCCATCCGCCTCACGCAGATCGAGCACCGTGGCTTTCAGCAAATTCTCGAATCCCGCGGCTTGCGCCAGTTTTTTCCGGCGCGGCGCGTTTAGAACCTCCATCGGTGCGCCGGCGCTCACGACACGCCCGTTATCGAGCGCGATCACACGCTCGCCGAGAGCATCCACTTCATCGCGGCTGTGCGTCACGTACAAAATGGGGATTCCTTTCGCGGTGTTCCATGCGCGCAGGTCATCCACAATCGACGCTTTCAATTCCGCATCCAAGCCCGTTAACGGCTCGTCGAGCAGGAGGACGCGCGGCTCAGTGACCAATGATCTGGCCAGCGCGATCCTCTGCCTCTCGCCTCCGGAAATCGCGCCGGGCTTTTGATTCCTTAGTTTGTCGACGCGAAAAGCTTTGAGGATTGCTTCTATTCGCTCGCGTTTTTCCTTCTCCGGCAAATCCTTCAATCCATAGGCAACGTTTTGTTCCGCGCTCAGATGCGGGAAAAGCGCCAGAGTCTGAAAGACGTAAGCGATTCGCCGTTTCGGAGTGGGGACATTGACTCGAGCAGCGGAATCGAAGACGACATCGCCGCCAGAGGTGATTTGTCCCTCGTCCGGCTGCGCCAGTCCCGCGACGCAATCCAGAAGAGTGGATTTGCCGGCTCCGGAAGCTCCAAACAGAATGGTGATGCCGGGGGGAACTTCAATGGAAACATCAAGCATAAACGGGGAAGCGCCGGCGCCGCGCAGCCCTTTACGGATTCGCGCGATGAGTATGGCGGCGTTTACTTCGGCGCCCACGGCGTCCACACGCGGCGATTGACGGCATAGACAAAGGACAACACGGCAAAGGAAATTGCGAGAAGCACCAGCGCCAAGCGGTTTGCAGCGCCGTATTCAAGAGACTGCACGCGATCGTAAATGTCGATCGAGACGGTGCGAGTGATGCCTGCCAAATTTCCACCGACCATCAAGACGACGCCGAATTCTCCAAGCGTATGCGCGAAACTCAATATGGCCGCGGTGACGACTCCGGGCAGCGACAACGGCAGAATGACTCGCCAGAATGTCCGCAAGCCGCCCGAACCCAGCACCGCCGAGGCGTCCAACAATCTTCGGTCGACTCCTTCAAAGGAAACGATCAGCGGCTGGACTGCAAATGGAAAGCTGTACAAGACGGAAGCGAGAATCAGTCCGCCGAACGTGAAGGCCAGCCCGTGTCCGAAGAACGCGATCCACAATTTTCCCAGCGGACCGCGCGGCCCCATGGCGACGAGGGCATAAAATCCCAGCACAGTCGGCGGCAACACCAGCGGCAAGGCTACCACCGATTCGAGAAGGAATTTCCAGCGCCAGGTTGAATACGCAAGCCAATAGGCCACGGGCATCCCGATCACCAGCAATATCGCGGCAACGCACGTTGCCAATTTCATCGACAGCCACAATGATTCCATCCGCCTCTCCGCCTCGCCTCGTGCCTAGTCTTCGTTACCTTCTCTTACTCTTACAAGCGTTCGCGCTATGTCTCGGCGCCTGTGGGTTATATTTTTTCCGGTTCTTTCAACTTGTCCGGAAATTCGAAGCCATACTTCGCCAGAATGGCCCGCCCGGCCGCACTCTTCACAAATTCCAGAAATGCGCGCGCTGCTTCCTTATTAGTGGCACTCTTCAAGACAACCGCACCCTGTTCAAGCGCCGGGTGCATGTCCGCCGGGATTTCCCAGCGCTTCCCGTCGCGCATCGGTGGGGAGATCGCGAGAGACAGCGCGATAATTCCTGTCTGGGCGTTTCCGGATTGCACAAATTGCGCCGCCTGCGAAATATTCTCTCCATAGACCAGCTTGGCCTTCACTCGGTCATAAATGCGGGCGTTTTGCAGCGCCGCCACGGCGGCTCTGCCGTACGGGGCATGCTCCGGATTGGCAATCGCGATTTTTTGCACACTTGCATCCAGCAGGGCTCTCCAGCCTTGCTTGGTGACATCTACTTTTGCATTCAAAGGCGTCCAGATCACGATTCGTCCAACGGCGTATTCGTACAGGGTCCCCGGCTCCGCTAGTCCCGCAGCCTCCAGCCTTCTCGGATACTCAATGTCTGCTGAGAAAAACAGATCAAAAGGCGCGCCGTTCTGCATTTGCGAGAAGAAGTTGCCGCTTGATCCGTAAGTCGCATTCACCTTTGTTCCAGTTTGCCTCTGAAACTGTTCCGATAATTCCTCCATGGCAAACTTCAAGTCTGCCGCCGCCGCTATGCCGATTTCCCTTCCTTGAGCTCGCACGTCATGCGGGGCAAGGAAAACGGAAAGAATGAGTGGAAGGACGCGGAACCACCCGCGCCAAATTGTCGTTTCACGGTTCACGAGTCAGACTCTCAGGATCATCACTTCGGTTGATTTGATCAGCGCGGCGGCCCGCTCGCCGAGCTTCAATCGAAGCTCCTTCGCCGCGTCGGCCGTGATGATGGAAGTAATGTGCTGCTCTCCAACGGCCAAAGTGACTTGAGCAAGCAGGCCACTGAATTTGATGGCGACAACGCGCCCGATCAGCTGGTTTCGTCCGCTGATCTTCCGTAGGTTGCCGCGCCTTGATTCGATGTCCCCGCGATTCAACTTTTTTGGAAACAGACGGTCTATTTCACTCTCTGGGACGCGGTGGTGCCCACCGGGCGTTTTCACCGACTTGATTTTTCCGTGATAGATCCACTGCTTCAAGGTGGGATAGCTGATACCCAGGATGTTTGCTGCTTCCCGCGGCGCCAAGAGCCTCTGCACGATCCGCCTCCTGCGAATACACAGAGTAGCTCATAGAGAACCGTTATAGCAATACGTTTTTATACGATTAACGAATGCGGCTCCCCTAGTTCCGCAAGGGTTTGCCGGTTTTTAGCGTGTGGGCGATGCGTTCCTGCGTTTTCTTTTCACCACAGAGGGAGACGAAGGCTTCGCGCTCAAGATCTAAGACGTATTGTTCGCTTACCAACTGAGGCGAGGTCAGCGGGCCGCCCGCAAGGATATTCGCGAGCTTGCGGCCCACGTGCGCGTCGTATTCTGAGGCGTACCCCCCACGGAGCATCATGTGAATGGCGAGTTTCGCTCCCGCGAGAAATTGTTCGCCGAGCACTTTGATCTGCGTGGTCTGCGCGCCTTCCTGCCAGCTTGCGGCGAGGGGCTTGTAACCTCCACGCACCAGCGCCAGCGCGGCTTCTTTGGCGTCGGCGACCAACCTATCGCGGTTCATGGAGACGCCATCTTCACGGCGCAGATACCCGAGGTCGCGGCATTCCTCTGCGCTCGTGCCGACTTTGGCCATGGCTATAGCCTCGAAGGTCGGCTTCAGGGAATGGAAAAGGTCGAGGTCGGATTCGGGAGAAGAGGACAGGCTGAAGCCTGTCCCACTAGCGTGTTCATTGGCGCGAATTAGCATTTCTTTCGTGCCGCCGCCGCCTGGAATCAAGCCGACCCCGGTTTCCACCAGGCCAATGTACGCTTCGGCGGCCGCCTGAATCTTTGCAGCGTGCAAGCTCACTTCACAACCGCCGCCCAGCGCCAGACCCTGCGGCGCGGCGACAACCGGCTTGGGCGCGTATTTG
>Ga0210407_10003373_pt1 | contig 12994 bp, 10 predicted proteins | sample IncBWC27MmetaG_FD_150860 | JGI IMG/M metagenome (GOLD analysis project Ga0210407, IMG submission 150860) | Forest soil microbial communities from Barre Woods Harvard Forest LTER site, Petersham, Massachusetts, United States - Inc-BW-C-27-M | ecosystem: Environmental > Terrestrial > Soil >... | reverse complement strand
GAGTTTTGCCTTTGAGCGGGTCGTCGGTGGGAGTCCAGTAGGCGACGTTTTTGATGCCGTGCTTTTCAAAGAGTTGCATGGTGTGCTCGCGGAAACGGCGGAGAAGGTCGTCGAGCTTGCCTTCAAAGGTGTGGTAGACGCGGAGTTCGTAGACGGTAGTGGCGGGGTCGGCCCCCGCCACGGTTGGAAGGAGAGCTGCGACGGGAAGCGATTGAAGCAATGTGCGTCGGTTCATGCACGGAAGTGTAACAGAGGTTTCTGTGATGTGAAGCGCTTTAGGTATTCAGAATGGTTGTTGGTGTGATGCAGGGAGGAGTAGCATCTAGGGGTATCAGAGGGGTAAATCGACTTGGCTGCCGCACTTCCAGAAGCGCAAGGGACGATTACGATTCGGCGGAAGTCGCCTGAAGATGTGCAGCAGCGGCAAATTATTGTGAAAGTGGACGGAGAGAGTGTGGGAGAACTGTTTTATGGGGACACGATCTCCATCCCCGTGACCGCCGGGCATCACCGTTTGCGCGTGGACAATACCTGGAACTGGAAGACTGTGGATCTCGATGTTGCGGCGGGAGACCACTTGAAGTTTCAAACGAAGAGCCGGGCCGGGCGTTTTTCTTGGTTTCTGGCGAGCCTGTTTGGGGCGGGACCTATTTATGTGTCGATCCAGCGCGAGGAGTGAGCACGGGCCAATCGTTTTGGGGGAGGTAGGCGAGCGATGGCAGCCCTTAGTTGGATTGAGACGGTTTGGCAGGACCTTCGGCTTGCGGCGCGCGGACTTCGAAAGAGCCCGGGGTTTCTTGCGGTGGTGGTGCTGTCCCTAGCGCTAGGGGTGGGAGCCAACAGCACGATTTTCAGCATGCTGAATGCGCTGCTGTACAGGCCGCTGCCGTATGATCATCCGGAACAACTGACGGTGATTTGGGAAACGGAGAGAGAACATCCAGCGGATTTCGAGGCGCCGCCGATCGCGGAGCTGGTGGACTGGAAAAAACAGAACACGGTTTTTCAGGACATCGCGCTGACCAGTTCTACGGAGGAAGTGATTCTGTCGCGGCTTGGGGAGCCCGAGCCGGCGCGCGTGCAGTATGTCACGCCGAATTTTTTCGGTTTGCTTGGCGTGCAGCCGATTATGGGGAGGATTTTTACCGCCAACGAGATGCAGGACCACTCGTATGCGGTGGTGATCAGCAGCGGATTTTGGAAGAGCCACTTCAACAATGATCCGCAGGTGCTGGGGAAATCGTTCAACGTGGACAGTGTGTTGTCCACCGTCGTTGGGGTAATGCCTGCGGGATTTGCGCCTTTCTATGGCGGGAAGCTTGATTTATGGATACCCGTGAATCCGGAAAGCGGAAGGTATGCGGGGCGGATTGATCATTGGCTGATGCCTGTGGCGCGGCTCAAACCGCTGGCGACGGTCCGGCAAGCACAAGTGGAGATGGAGGTGATCGCGAAACGGCTGGAGCTGGCATACCCGAAGACGAATGAAGGAGTGGGAAAACTGGTGCGGCCGTTGCAGCAGGATCTTTACCGGTGGGCGGGGCAGGCACTCTATCCACTGTTGGGAGCGGTGGCCTGCGTGCTGCTGATCGCTTGCGTGAATGTGGCGAATTTGATGCGGTCGCGGACGGAAACCCGGCGGAAGGAATATTCCGTGCGAGCGGCGCTGGGAGCGGGGCGGCGGCGATTGATGCAGCAATTGTTCGCCGAGAGCGGACTGCTGGCGTTTCTGGGAGGCGGGCTGGGAATTTTGATTGCCTACTGGGGCATTCAGATTCTGCGGAAGCTGCTCGGAGATTTTCCAAATGTTGAGAGCATCCGCATTGATGGACGCGTGCTGATGTTTACGCTCAGCGTTTCGGGGCTGACGGCGGCGATCTTCGGACTGGCACCGGCGCTCGAGGCGTCGAATCCTGATCTAAACGTGGCACTAAGGGAGGAAGGCAGGACCGTGGCGGGGTCGCGCGGGATCACGCGGCACGTTCTGGCCGTCTCGGAAGTGGCACTGGCGATGGTGCTGCTCGTGGGTGCAGGATTGATGATCAATACGATGCTGCGGCTGCAGCATGTGAATCCTGGATTCGACGCGAAGAATTTGTTGACCATGCTGGTGCAGTTGCCGGAGGGAGGGAAGTACCTGAAGAGGGAGCCAGGCGGGGACATGGAAAGGACCTTGCCGACGGTAGCGGCGTTCAATCAACAACTGACGGAAAAAATTGCGGCGCTTCCGGGAGTGGAGTCCTCGGGGATCATGAGTTTTCTTCCCATGCGCGGGGCCTACATGTTCAGTTTTTCCGTGCTGGGACATCCGGCACCGGCACCAGAGAGCAGACCTCAGGCAGGGTACAACGATGTGAGCCCGAGCATATTCAAGACGTTTCGCATTCCGCTGAAGAAAGGACGATTCCTAGATGAGCACGACACCGAAACCGCGCCGTGGGCCGTGGTGGTGAATGAGGCTTTCGCGCGGAAGTATTTTCCGAACGAAGATCCGATCGGACAGCAGATTCTCCTGCGATACGATCCGTATCCGGTGGATGAAGAGCGGCCACGGCAGATCGTGGGTATTGTAGGAGACGTAAAGCATTTCGGGCTTGGAGAAGAGGCACCGCCATTCGTGTACGCGTCATTTCTTCAGCAGCAGGCGGTGTTCCCCGGGGGCACGGCCTTACCGCATCTGCATCATTTCGTGGTAATCCGGAAAGCTTCCGGGCTGAGCAGTCGCGGGAACGAGCTGGCGGGCGAGGTGAAGAAAGCCATTGCAGGAATCGATCCTGATCTGCCGGTGACCGCGGTCAAGAGCATGGAAGATGTCCTGTCGGAGTCGATGGGCGACTACCGGTTCTACATGCAACTGCTGGGAGTATTTGCGGGAATCGCGGCGCTGCTGGCAGCCATTGGGATCTATGGAGTGATGTCGTATTTTGTGAGCGAGCGGACGCGCGAGATTGGAATTCGCGTGGCGCTGGGAGCGGGCCGCGGGGATGTGCTGAAGTTGGTTGCGGCCCTCGGACTCAAGCTGGCTGTGTTGGGAGTGGCGGCCGGCCTCGCGCTGGCCTTTGGATTGACGCGTTTCATCGCGACCTTTCTGTACGGAGTGAAACCGACGGATCTGTTGACGTACTCGATTGTTGCGATTGGATTGGTCGGCGTGGCGATGCTTGCTTCTTACGTTCCGGCGCGGCGTGCTTTGCGAGTGGATCCGATCATGGCGCTGCGTTACGAGTGAGCAGACCAATTGGATGGCCAAGCCCGGCTGGCTGACGAATCTCGACCTTGCTCCGCCAAAAGTCAAAACTCGATATAGTTTGGCGGCTGTTTGGGCGCGAGCGGTGAGGTGTGCCGAAACTGGAGGAGGAGAGAATATGTCGCGGAGAACTGTGATGAGGTCGGGGGTTGCGGCGATGATTGCGTTCTGCGGTTGGGCGATTGCGCGGGCGCAAATGCCGAATCCGTTAGGGGGGCCGGTTACCCTGGAGAATGCCAGGAAGGCGGCTGGTCCAGCATTAGCGGAAGCGGAGAAAAATCACTGGAATGTGGCGGTGGCGATTGTCGATACTGGCGGAAACCTCGTTTATTACGAGAAAATGGACAACACGCAAATCGGCAGCGCAAATGTGGCCATTGAGAAAGCACGCACAGCGGCGCTCTTCAAGCGGCCGACGAGAGCGTTTCAAGACGTACTTGCAGGTGGGGGAGATGGGCTGCGGATTCTAAGTCTGAAGGGAGTCGTGGCCATCGAGGGAGGTATTCCGCTGGTGATGGACGGCAAAATTGTTGGAGCGATCGGCGTGTCTGGCGCAACCAGCGCGCAAGACGCGCAGTGCGCCAAAGCGGGCGCGGATGTTTTGAAATAAAGACAGCGGGTAGGAACTCACCGATCCGATTTCTTCTCAGCCAGGGCGATGGCTTCTTCCACTATTTTGCCGACCCGCCGGGCGCGAGCCTCAGGCGAGCGATAATAGAAGACGGCGATCAACAGGCCGCGGCGATGCGAGGGCGACATGAGGTTCCAGCCTTCGAGGGCGCGGGGATCGCGCGTGAAGGCCAATTTCAGCGCGGGCGGGAGTTCGCGCTCGGCTTCCATGGCAGAGAAAAGCTGCTCGGCAACCTGTTCGGCGCGGCGGATGCGTGCGCTGGCCCCCTTAGGCTGTACGACCCAATCGGAAATCCACTTGCGAATGGAGTAGCTCAGCGCGTCAAACCATCGCCGAAATGTCCTGTCCTCGGCGAGAAGGTGTTTTAGTTCAGCGGGAATGACGACGACGCGTTCTTCGGTGTCGGGTTCGAGACAGAATTCCGCCGTTGTGCCCTCGGATGCCAGCCCGCCGGCCTGCATTTTTTTGTTTACAAGCAAAAAGTGTTCGCCCTTGCGCGTTGGAAAGAGCGACGTGCGAAACCCGAAGCCGTTGATTTCGCCTCTTACGCGCAAACGCCCGCGCGTTCCCCAGACTTTTTGGACATTAAACGGAATCCAAACAATCACCCAGCCGAGATTCGAGCGCAAGCGCTCGAGGGCGGCTCGAAACGATTTCTTCGCGGACTTGGGCATGTGCTTTCGAATCGCTGCGGAGGCCGCGAGCCGATTTTACTATGGCGCGCGGAAAATAAATCGGAAGCGATTAAAAGTTTTCGAGAAGCCAGGCGTTGGAGCTGCCGCTCGCCTCCCAGATGGCGACGTGGCGGCCGTCAGGGGAAGGAATCGCCCACCCCAGATCCCTTTCGGATTCCTGGAGGGCGGGCTTGACTTTTCCATGCAGGTCAACGTTTAGCAAAGTCTCTGTCCCGGCCGGGCTGGAGGCGCGAACCCACAGACTGCGCCCATCGGCGGCCCAGTCGATGAAGGCGACTCCGAACCACGGCGCACAGCTGATGGTGCGCTCGGTCCCACCGGCTACAGGAAGTAACCGAATTCTGGCCTGCTCCTGACTGCGATGCTTCTTGGAAAGAGCGAGCGTGGAACCGTCGGGGGAAAGGGTCCAGTTGTGCAAGTACCACTCCGGATCTTCGATCCTGGTAAATTCCCTTTCTCTTCCTCGGACAGGGTCGAAGGTCATGAAAACCAGGCCGTTCCGAGAGGATTTACTGAGCATGCACACGGTGGACGGCGCGCGCGCACACTGCACATTACTGAGGCCAAGCTCAGCTAGCACCAATTGCGGTGTTCCGCCGGAAAGGGGGACGCGCATCAATTGGATTCGTCGGTCGGTATCGGTTGGCGAGGGATTCAGAAGGTAGAGAATCTCCGAACCATCAGGATTCAAGCGAGCACCCTGCACATTCTTATCGCCGCCAACAAGCAGGTCGGGAGCCAGCTGATCGATGGATTGTTTGAAAATGTGGAACGCGCCATCGCGATCTGAGGTGAAAATGACGGACTTGCTGTCCGGCGTCCAAGAGTAGGGAAGATTCCGGCGCTCGTCGAGGCTGAGGCGATGAGGCGTGCCGAGGCCGCCGCCTGCTATGACTTCCGCAACATATACCTCGGGGGCGCCGGCCCAACGCAAAAAGAGCAAATGCCTGCCATCCGCAGAGATGCTGGCGCTGACCTTTGCATCTGGCCCATTCGTCAGTCGCTCGGGCTGGCCCCAGGTTTGATGGCCCATGGCGTCAACCTTTATGGCCCAAAGATTGGAATCGTTCTGACTTGGCGGGGGCTCGCCGAGCGAGTAAATGAGGCGTCCATCAAGCGCCCAGACAACCGGTCCATGGAGGCGTGTACTGGAGAGGATGTAGTTGGTCTTGCTGGCCGGGGGATCCGAAATGCCGAGAGAGGCTTCAGGTTCCTCCCATCCGTGGAGGTACACCGCTCGTACAAAACCAATGTGGCGGCTATCGGGAGACCAAACGACGGACTGGAAGTTATCTCCTGGCTGACCAAGAATCTTGCGAGCTTGCTGGCCGTCGGACTGCATCTGCCAGATTTCCTCGCGGCCGTATTCGCCGCGAAGGAAGACGATCTTTGAGCCATCCGGCGAGACCGCGCCACGGCCACCGTTGTCTGCGAGTTTGACCGGCGAGCCGCCGAAGACAGACGCGTTCCACAGGCTGGGTTTCTCCGATAGCGACGAGGTGCTCGTTACCAGAACATGGCTGCCGTCCGGAAACCAGTTGACGTCGCTTGTCTTAAGCGAGTTCGGTAAAGCGACAGGGTGAGTTTCGCCGGTACCCACAACACGAAGAAAGAGGCCAGCGCGGTCGGCAAAAGCCAGGTATTTGCCATCCGGAGAGATGGCGGCGCTGAGGACGGGGTCATTCTCCGGATTGCCGGTCAGGCGCCGTTCCCTGAAGCGAACCGCAGCTGCGGAGCGGTGGCCCGCGTGCCACCCGGCGCTAATTCCAAGCAACAGGACGATAGCCGCGGCAACCGGGACCCGCCACTGGCGGCGGGGTTGCGCCGTGGCGCTGCTCGCCTGCCGTGTTCGAGGGGCTGGGGGCACAGAAATGATTTCCTGAGGCGCTCGGAAGGCCGGAGCGAGGAAACGGTAGCCCCGTCGCGCCAGAGTTTCCACAAATCGAGGATTTTCGGCGGAGTCCCCGAGGGCGTCCCTAAGTCGTTTGATTGCAGCATTAAGACCGTGGTCGAAGTCGACAAAAGTGTCCGCGGGCCAAAGACGGGCGTGTAATTCCTCGCGAGTGACGAGCTGGCCGTGGCGCTCGAGGAGCAGGGTTAGTACTTGAAACGGCTGGCCCTGAAGTCTCACCTTGGAGCCGTTTCGTCGGAGCTCGCCGGCCCGCAGGTCAACCTCGAAGATGCCGAATTGCACGATCGAGTTAGGTCCGGTCTCTGGCACGGCTTGCCCCAAAATCAGTGCCGCTCATTAACGTAGGACGGACGAATCAAGAAAGATGTTTCCGAAGTTCGATCCGTCACCTACGCGCACATCTATTTGACGTAAAAGAACTTAGTTTGTCATCGACAAATGCGGCCTGGGTAACCTCCAAAGCATTGAGGTACCTACGTGCCAGGCACAGATTTGGCCCCACCGAGGAGGTGAGGCCGTGCAAGGAGAGATCTCGAGAAGGTGCATCCTGTTTGGGCTGATCCTATGTTTCAGCGGGCTGCCACTCCGGGCCAAAGATGGGCGGTCACAGGAGGCTTTCGTGACCATCGCGGTTCACAATCGCGCCGACATTCCCGCAAATACTCTGGCGCAAGCGGAGCTGACGGCGAGTTCGATCTTCAAGGAAGCGGCCGTAGAAGTGCGTTGGGTAAACTGCGAGCCGTCTGCTATTGCTGCACGGAAGATCGCCCCGTCCTGCCAAGTTACCGAGTTTCCAAAGCACCTGCAATTGACGATTGCGCGGCGGTCCAAGACTTTGACCGACTCCGTTTTTGGGGTCTCCTATCTGGCCGAAGACGGAAGCGGGTGCTACAGCAATGTATTTTTCAAGCCTGCTGAGGAACTGCACGAACGCCTTCATGTAAACCTCGGAACGTTGCTGGGGCATGTCGTGGCGCACGAGATTGCGCATTTATTGCTTGGTACGAATTCGCACTCGGACACCGGAATCATGCGCCCGCATTGGAATGAACGGGACTTGGCAAACGCCAGCAAGGGCGAGCTACTCTTTACCGAAGCACAGGGCCAAACAATGAGGGAGAGACTTGCGGCCCGTTTGTGCCGAACTGCTAGCTGCTAGCGCATTGGTTCGGGCGGAGGCTGGCAGAGAATGAACAATTAGTTTTTCTTCGGGGCCTGCGGGACGGGGATGCCGGAGGCTTCTTTGAGCTTGTGGATTTTGTCTGCGGCGAGACCATCGAATTTCTCGGTGAGACCGCTGGGCCAGCGGACTTCGACAGAATCGAGCTTGGTGACGGAGCCAAGGCCGAACTGGACGCGCATATCGTTATTGGAATCATAGCTCGAGCCGCTGCGGACTTCGTCGACGAAGATGCGCGAGCCGGCCTTCATAGTGATGCGAGCGCCGATGGCGTCGCGATTGGTGCGGAGTTTTCGCAATGAGGAATCGAAGGAAGTGCCCATAAGATGGAATGCGATCCAGTGATTGGTTGTGCGCACGTCGTTGACCAGGAGGCTGGGTGGGGCGTTCATGTTGCTGATAGCGGCGGAGAGTCGGCCGTCGTTCCACAAATCGCCAATGGCCAAGCCGCGCGAAGAATTTACCGCGGTGATGCCGGGGCCGGCGTCGGCGGAGATGTCGGTGAACGTGCCGTTGCCATTGTTGTGATAGAGGATGCGCGGTTCCTGGAACGCGCTGCCGAGATGCTGGCTATCGACTTCGGGGTAGACGTGGCCATTGACGAGAAGCAGGTCGGGCCAGCCATCGTTGTCGAAATCGAGGAACATGGCGCCCCAGCCGAGGTATTTGGTGTTGAGGCCGAGGCCAGCGGGATAGGTGACGTCGTCGAAGGTGCCATTGCCATTGTTACGATAGAGCGTGGCGGTGTCGTCGGAGAAATTGGTTTTGAAGATGTCGAGTTTGCCGTCGCCGTTGTAGTCGGCGACGGTTGAGCCCATGCCGGCTTGGGCGCGGCCGTCTTCGTTGAAGGCCGCGCCGGCGGTGATGGCGACGTCGCTGAAAGTGCCGTCGCGGTTGTTGTGGTAGAGGATGCTGGCGGTGCTGTCGCAGGCGACGAAAATATCGGGCCAGCCATCGTCGTCAAAGTCGAGCGTGGAGACGCTCAAGGAGTAGTGGCCGTCGGCTTTGTCGATGTGAGATCTTGCGCTGACGTCTTCAAAGGTGCCGTCGCCGTTGTTGTGGTAGAGAATATTTTTTGCAGCAGGCAGTCCTTGCGGGCCGCACATCACGGGGGCGCCTTTCCAGATGCACGTCGAGCGATCGCCCGGAGCGGGCGCCGTGGAGAGATCGAAATCCAGGTAGTTGGAGACCATTAGATCGAGATGGCCGTCGCGGTCGTAGTCAACGAACGCGCAGCCGTTGCCCCAAGCTTTTCCGGAGCCCGCAACGCCAGCTTTTTCGCTCAAGTCGGTGAAGGTGCCGTCGCCGTTGTTGTGATAGAGGACGTTTTTTCCGTAGTAGGTGACGTAGAGATCTTCCCAACCATCGTTGTCGTAGTCGCCGACGCAAACGCCCTGGCCCCACCCGGTGTGCGTGAGGCCGGCTATTTCTGTGACATCCTTGAAGGTTCCGTCGTGATTATTGTGGTACAGATGGTTCGTCGGGGCTTTCCCATGCAGCGGCGCGTTCAGGCTTGAGCCGTTGACGATGAAAATGTCTGGCCAGCCGTCGTTGTCGTAGTCGAAAATGGCGACGCCGGTCCCGGTGGTTTCAAGGATGTATTTTTTGGTGTCCACGCCGCCGAAAACCACCGAATCGGTGAGACCTGCTTTCTTGGCGATGTCGGTGAAATGAGCGAGAGGTTTGGGATTGCTTTTTGGGAGCTGCGCGGCGCTGAAGAAAAAAGAAAAAGGCAAAAGAAGAGCAAGCGAAGTCCAGGGGAGTTTGAAATGAAACCGCGAACGATGAGTCGGACCGGAAATCATGAACTCTTGGCATACTAAGGTGCCGGTACAGAAGGGTCAAGGCGCGGCGCCTCCGAGAGTGAGCAGCTTGGCGATTCTAAAGTATCAAAGCGGTGAAGAGATCAAGAAAAGCGGCCGGGCACTCTTCCATGGTGAGCCGGGCCGAATCGAGCTTGTTAGCAGTACGCAGGGGGCGTCATGACTGCTGGCCGCACATTCATTCTCGCAGATCAAGTTGTTGATGTCTCTGAGCGTCTGGAATCTGTGTCTAGGGCCGATGCAGATTAAACCAAATCCACGCTGGTTAAGGGCTGGGTTGAGAACTGCCGTGCTCGCGTTCCTGTCACTGATGATTTGCGCCTGCGGACACGCGCAAACCAAGAACTCGAAGGGAAGCGGCGACGCAGCGGCGGCCAATGCAGTTTACAGTCAGGGAATTGCCGCTTTGCAGGGGCGGGATTTGGCCGGTGCGCGGGAGGCTTTTGAAAAGACCGTGAGATTGGTTCCGCAGAGCCCGGAGCCGCACAATTCGCTCGGATGGGTTTTGCTGGCGCAGGGCGAAACCGATGCGGCCATTGCCGAGTTCAAAGCGGCAGTGAAACTGAAACGGGGTTTTGTGCAAGCGCACATGAATCTTTCCAGCGCGCTGATACAAAAAGGGGATGCCCAGGGGGCAGTCCGTGAGGCCCGCGAAGCCGTGCGGCTGGCTCCCAAGGACTCGGAGACGCGCCACATCCTGGGAAAGGCGCTCTCCTATTCAGGCGATCGAGCCGGAGCTGCTGCGGAATTGCAGAGCGCGATCGAGATCGATCCGAACCGGCCGGAGCTGCATGATGATCTTGGTTCGCTTCTGGTCCAGCAATCGAGGATGGAGGAAGCGGCTGCTGAGTTTTCTGAAGTGTTGAAACTGCAGCCGCAATTCGCAGCGGCTCATTTGCATCTTGGCGTCTTGCGCTTCGAGCAAAAGCAGCTCGAGGGAGCGGAGTCTGAGTTGCGCTTGGCCACAAGCCTGGAGCCGGGAAATTCGCTGTCGCATTACTATCTGGCACAAACGCTCGAATCGAAGGGAGCGGCGGCTGAGGCCGCGCTCGAGGAATATCAGGCTGCGGCAAGACTGGATCCCCAGAATGCGGACGCACAAAAACATCTGGGGCTTTTGGAGCAGCGTTCGGGAAACGGAGAAGAGGCGCTGGCCGCATTCCGGCGAGCGGTGAAGATTCGGCCGGAGAGTGCGGATGCCCACAATGATCTTGGGCTGGCCTTGTTGCAGACCGGCGATGCGGAGGGGAGTATTCGGGAATTCGGCGAAGCGCTCGAACGGAAACCGAACGACGCTGGGTATGAAGGCAATTTGGGGGCCGCGTATTTGCAGAAGACAGATTTTGACGCTGCGGTTGCGCATTTCGAGGCCGCGCTGAAGTTTGCACCGCAGGACGCCACCATTCATTACGATTTGGGTTTGGCGCTAAAGATGAAAGACCGTTTGCCGGAGGCCATTGCAGAATTCAGGAAGTCTCTGCAACTGGATCCCAAACTGGCGGATGCGCACTACACGCTGGGGGTGACCCTGTGGCAGCAGGGGGAATTAGCGGCAGCGGCAGAGGAGCTGCGCGCGGCGGTCCTGGCGAAACCCGACTATGCGGAGGCTTACTACACGTTGGGTTCGGTCCTGAAACAGAAGGGGGACTTCGAGCCGGCGGCCGCTGCGCTGCGGGAAGCGATTCGTTTGCAGCCGGATTTTGCGGGAGCGCACACGAATCTGGGAGCCGTGTTGCGACAACTGGGTGACGCTAACGGGGCCGCTGCCGAGAGCCGAACGGGCATGGAGCTATTGAAGGAAAAGTCGAGCGAGCAGGCGGCGGCGTTCGCGACAAACTCCGGGCGCAGGCTCTTGAACGCAGGGGATCTCGATGGGGCCATTTCACAATTCCACGCGGCGATACAATCGTTGCCTGCCTATGCTCCGGCGCATTACCAGCTAGGACTAGCGCTCCGGAGGAAAGGCGCGATGGAAGAGGCGTCGAGGGAATTTCAGAAGGCGGCCGAGCTGAATCAGCACTTAAAAGCGCCGGGCCAGTAGACGGGCCATAGGGCAAAGGCGGTGCCGTGCTAGAACGCCGTTTTGCGAATGGCGACTAGCTCGGTTTCAACCGGCACGCCGCGCGCTACTTTCGCGCGAATGACGGCTTCAAAAGGTTTGAGATCGCCATTTTGCGAAACGGAAAGGCGCAAGAGCAGCTCCTCCAAAGAGCTTTGCCTGCAGACGTACTCGACGGCGGCTTGCGTGCCGATCGTGGTGTTTCCCGCGAGAATTAGCACCGATTGCCCCTGATTCATTCCCTTTACGAGTCCGAGGAGAGCGTAGTCCTCGGTGAGAGGCACTCCAGAAGGAGTTGCGAAGAATTCCTTGCCTTCGTCGGGCTGCGGATGCCTGTTAATAATGGCGTGGTCACCTTTCCGAGGACCAGAGGTAAACTGCTCGAAGACGAATTCCTGGGTGCCGGGGATCTCGAGCAGCGAAAGATTTTCCACGGGCGAACCGATGAAAATCAGATTGTTGTTCTTGGCGTCGTCTAGCGAAAACAGGCTGCCGCGCTTGACGCGGATGCGGCGGTGCAGGAGATCGAAGACGCGATCAAGCTCGTGAACCGCCAAGACCTCACCGACGCCGGTGTAGTGGTCAAGAATGTAGGCCCCCGTGTCACGCGTGGCATCTCGGTAACGCATGCCGGTCTCGGGACGGCCGATAAAGGCGGCGTTGCTGAAGACCACCCAAGGCTCTTCAGGCCCGGAAGTAAAGCCTTTCCAGAACACGCGAAACGCGGCCGGCACGGGTTCGCCCTCGCTCGCAAGACCCGTAGGACTCGCATTGCGCGTCGCCATTAGCCACACAATCACGAGGATGGCTGCCGCAAGGAAGATGGAGAGGGAAATTACCTCGGTGCCCCATCTGCGCTCCGTGCTCTTTTCGAGAGCATCCTTGCTGGCCACAACGTTGCCGATTCCCTGAGGAGATTTTGCGGCCGAGTGGTTGCGATGATGAAAAGAAAGCACATAAGTGCCCTTTGGGAGTTCCACCACGACGGAGTCTTCAAGCCCATCTGAACTGTAGTACTCGGTGAGTTTGGACCGCAGGCGTCCGGCCTGCACGCGGACCATGGAGTCGAGTTGTGGATCGAAATCATCGGACCGCCCGAAAACCTCGGTGGCGATTTGGAATTCCTTGATAGGGGTACCGGGATGATCAACGGCATGCTTGCCCAAATAGCGGAGCAATTTGCAAAGCGACTCCGAACTATGCAGAGCCTGGCTGCTGACGAGCCGATTGATTTGCTCGAGGAGGCGGTCCCGTTCCATCACAGAAGTCCTTGATACGTCGGAGTAACAGGAGTGTAACAAGTCGCGCATCTCTATGCAAGACGGCGAGTTACTGGATGTAACCGTATCAGACGCATTGAGACTTCTAACAGGAAGCCAAAAAACGAATAGTACGCATCAATATTGCCGCATTATCCGCTTGCATTGGTGCCGACGCGTGGTTTGCG
>Ga0210407_10003372_pt1 | contig 12995 bp, 9 predicted proteins | sample IncBWC27MmetaG_FD_150860 | JGI IMG/M metagenome (GOLD analysis project Ga0210407, IMG submission 150860) | Forest soil microbial communities from Barre Woods Harvard Forest LTER site, Petersham, Massachusetts, United States - Inc-BW-C-27-M | ecosystem: Environmental > Terrestrial > Soil >... | reverse complement strand
CAGTCCCAGGCCATGCACTTCGGAGAGCGTGAGCAGAAGGCCAGCCAGCTTTTGGCCGCTGGAGACGATGCCGAATTCCGCCGCCTGCTTGATTGAGTTGGTGGTGTCGAGGCCGGCGTTGGCGAGACCGATAATCTTGGCCTTCGAGCTCTGCGCCTGCAGCAGGAAGGAGGAGAAGTCCGCCGTGTTCAGGGGAATGCGCACCGAACCGAGCACCTTGCCGCCATTTGCGGTCACGATCTCGCTGGTGTCCTTTTCAAGGGCATAGCCGAAGGCATAGTCGGCGGTCATGAAGAACCAGGTATCGCCGCCTGCCTTAACCAGCGCGCCGCCCGTACCCACGGCGAGCGCGTGGGTATCATAGGCCCAGTGGAAACCATAGGGCGTGCACGCGTCTCCGGTGAGGCGGGAGGTCGCCGCGCCGACGACGATATCGATCTTCTTCTTTTCCTTCGACAGTTCCTGCACGGCAAGCGCGACCGACGACGTCGTCAGTTCGGTAATCATGTCGACGCCTTCGACCTCGTACCAGCGCCGCGCGATGCTGGCGGCGAGATCGGGCTTGTTCTGATGGTCGGCAGACACGATCTCGATTTTCCCGCCCAGAACGTTGTCGCCGAAATCCTCGACGGCCATCCTGGCCGCCTCCAGGGAATATTTGCCGCCGTAATCCGCATAGACCCCGGATTGGTCGTTCAAGATGCCGATCTTGACACCCTGTGCCGACGCCGGAGCGGCGATCAACAGGCCGCACGCCGCAGCAAAGGCAGCCGGCAACATTCCCGATTTCATCCTGGCCTCCCGGTTTCTGTTCTGAGCGCAGGATTTTACAGGTTTCGTCCTGCCTGCCCATATCCGCCGATAGTAGGGTCGCCTAACCAGGTCGATTATGGCACGGGGGCGGAGGGAAGCGATTTTTTGCGCTGCGGCCGATCGGCCAGGTTGCGGACTACCATGTAGAAGATCGGCGTGAAAATCAGCCCGAACAGGGTCACGCCGAGCATGCCGAAGAACACGGCAACTCCGACCGCCTGACGCATCTCCGAGCCGGAGCCGGTCGAGACGACGAGCGGCAAGACGCCGAGGATGAATGCAAACGAGGTCATGAGAATTGGCCGCAGGCGCAATCGGCAGGCTTCGATGACGGCCTGCAGACGGGGATGTCCTTCGAGTTCGATGTCGCGGGCAAACTCGACGATCAGGATCGCATTCTTTGCGGCCAGTCCAACCAGCACCACGAAGCCGATCTGGGTCAGGATATTGACGTCCTGTCCCATGATCCGCACTCCGATCGTTGCGGCCAAAAGGCACATCGGCACGATCAGGATCACCGCAAACGGCAGGCTCCAGCTGCCATACTGCGCCGCCAGCACCAGGAATACGAACAGGACGCAGATCGGGAACACATAGAGACCGGCATTGGCGCCGTTGACTTGCTGATAGGACAGGTCCGTCCAATCGTAGGAAAAGCCGCTGGGCAGCGTCTCGTCTGCCAGACCTCTCATGATGCCGATGGCGGTCGACGAACTCGTACCCGGCGTGGCCTCGCCCTGAAGCTCGGCTGCCGGGTAGAGATTGTAGCGCGCGACGCGATCGGGTCCGGCGATATTGCGGAAATCGACCACGCTGCCCAGCAGCACCATGTTGCCGGCGGCATTGCGGGTGCGCAGCCGCGCAAGATCCGCCGTCTCCTTGCGGAACGGCAGGTCAGCCTGCGCCGTGACGTGATAGGTCCGGCCCAGGATGTTGAAGTCGTTGACGTAAGCGGAGCCGAAATAGGTCTCGATCGCATCTGTGACGTTCTGGATCGGCACCCCGAGCTTTTGCGCCTTGATGCGATCGATATCGACGAACACCTGCGGCGTATTAGCGGAGAATGGCGAAAACACCGAGGTCACGCCGCTCGTCCTGCGCGCGGCGGCGACGAGTTCATCGGTTGCGGCTGCCAGCAATTCGGGGCCACGGCCCTGACGGTCCTGGATGCGCATGGTAAATCCGCCGCCGGTGCCAATGCCGGGAATCGAGGGCGGCGGAATGACGATGATGAATGCGCCCTCGATCGCAGAAAGCCGCCTTCTCAGGTCGCCGGTGATCCGGGCCGCCGACAAGCCTTTTTTCAGACGGACTTCCGGTTCTTCGAATACCGGGAACAAGGCGGCTGCGTTGCTGGCCTGGGTGCGCGTCGCGCCCGAAAGGCCGGCGAACGCCGCCACGCGGATGATCCCGGGGGTGTCGAGGGCGATCCTCTCGACCTCGCGCACGGTCTCGGTGGTTCGCGCCAGCGAGGCCGCGCCCGGCAACTGCACGGAGACGATGACATAGCCGCGATCCTGCGCCGGGATATAGCCTTGCGGCGTGGTGACGAGCAGCCAGCCGGCGCTTCCTATCAGCGCGAGGTAAATCAAAAGCATCACGGCGCGGTGCCTGATGACGAAGGCGGCCGCGCTGCCATAGCCGTTGGACAGCCAATCAAAGCCGCGATTGAAATAATTGGTGAGGCTTTCCCAGGCCCGCCCGATCAGGTTCCAGCGCGCCGGCGGCCGCTTCTCTTCATGAGGTTGCAGAATTTGCGATGCCAGCGCGGGCGACAGCGTCAGCGAGCAGAAGCAGGAGATCGCGGTCGCCACCGCGATCGTGACCGCAAATTGCTGGAAGAACTGTCCCGATATTCCGCCCAGGAAAGCCGTCGGCACGAACACCGCGCACAGCACGAGCGCGATCGAGACCAGCGCGCCGCCGACTTCCTCCATGGTGCGCAGCGCTGCATCGCGCCGGCTCATGCCGTCGCGAAGGTGCCGCTCGACATTTTCCACCACCACAATCGCATCGTCGACCACGATGCCGACCGCGAGCACGAGGCCGAACAGGGTCAGATTGTTGATCGCATAGCCGAGCGCGGCCATCGCGGCGAAGGTGCCGACCAGCGATACCGGGATCGCAACGATGGGGATGATGGCGGGGCGCCACCCCTGCAGGAACACGAGCACCACGACGACCACCAGGATCATCGCCTCGTAGATCGTCTTGATCAGTTCGCTGACCGATTGCGCGATGAATTCGGTCGGGTTGTAACCGATGTTGTAGTCAAGTCCCTTGGGGAAATTGGCCTTGAGCTTGACCATCGCATCCGAAATGTTCTTCGCGGTGGCCAGCGCGTTCGACCCCGGGCGTTGGGTCACCAGCATCGCGACGGCCGATTTGCGCAAAAGGAAGCTGTTGGTGGTGTAGTCGAGCGCTCCAAGTTCGATCCTTGCCACGTCGCGCAGCCGCACGATGCGGCCGTCTTCGCCGGCTTTGACGAGGATGTCCTCGAATTGCTGGATGTCCTTCAATCTTCCGGTAAAGGTGAGGTTGGGCTGGAAGGCGCGGTCCGCGATCGGGGGAGCCGCGAGCTGGCCTCCGGCAATCTGCAGGTTCTGCGCGCGGATCGCGGCGAGCACATCGCCGGCCGTCAGTCCGAGATTGGCGATCTTGTCGGGATCAAGCCACAGCCGCATCGAGTAATCGCGCGCGCCGAAAATCTGGATGTCGCCGATGCCATCGAGCCGAAGCAGCTGATCGCGAACCTGAAGCAGCGCATAGTTGCTGATGTAGAGCTGGTCGAAGCTGTCGTCGGGAGACAGCATGAACACGACCATCAGGATGTCGGGGCTGTTCTTGCGGGTGACGACGCCGTTGCGCTGGACTTCCTCCGGCAATTGCGGCACCGCGATCGCGACGCGGTTCTGGACCAGCACCTGCGCCTTGTCGAGATCGGTGCCGAGCTTGAACGTCACGGTGATGGTGAGCTGCCCGTTCGAGGTGGCCTGGCTGTAGAGGTAAATCATGTCCTCGACGCCGTTGATCTGCTGCTCGATGGGTGCAGCCACGGTATCGGACACGGTCTGCGCCGAGGCTCCGGGATATTGCGTGGTGACCACGACGGTCGGAGGCACAACTTGCGGATACTCGGCAACCGGCAGCGTGGTGTAGGCGATGGCGCCCACGATCAGCAGTACGATGGACAGCACCATCGCCAGAATCGGCCGGTTGACGGAGAGTTGGCCGAGATTCATGTTTTACCACCGGCCGCCTTGGCCTCATGCGGGGTCACCTTCGCCCCGACGCGCACGCGCTGCAGGCCATCGACGACCACATGGTCGTTCGCACCGAGGCCCTCGCGCACGACGCGCAGGCCCTGGTCGAGCGGACCCAGAACCACGGGCTTTGCCTCGACCGTGTTGTCGTCCTTGACCACGAACACGATCTTGCGCGCCTGGTCGGTTGCGATCGCGGCATCGGGCACGAGCAGCGCCTCGTAAGGCGTGCTTGCGATCAGGCGGACCCGGCCGAACTGTCCCGGCAGGATCGAAAGGTCCTTGTTCGGGATCACGGCCCGCCCGCGCAGCGTTCCCGTCGAGGCATCCAGGCGGTTATCGAGGAAATCGATCTTGCCGTCGTGGGACGGCTTGGTTTCGCCGCTGAGCATCACCTGAACCGGATTGGCATAGTCGCGCGAGCTCGGGCGCTTGCCCTCGAACCAGAGCCGGCTGTATTTGAGGTAGGTCGCCTCATCAATGTCGAAATAAATGTAGATCGGATCCAGCGAGACGATCGAGGTCAACAGCGTCGAGCCGCCTTCACTGCCCTGCACCAGATTGCCGACGCTGACCAGGTGCCGGCTGACCCGGCCGCTGATCGGAGCCAGCACATGCGTGAATTCGATGTTGAGCTGGGCCGCCTTCAATAGGCCCTCGGCCACCATTTGCGCGGCCTTGGCGGCTTGCAGCGCCTGGCGTCGCTGATCCACCGTCGAGTCGGCCACATTCTGCGACTGCTGCAGGGTAAGCGCGCGATCGAGTTCCCGTTTGCCCAATTCGGCCTTGGCGCGCGCGTCCGACAACTGGCCGTCGGCCTGCGCGGCTACGGCCTCGAACGGACGGGCATCGATCAGGTACAAGAGATCGCCGGCATTGACGATTGCGCCGTCGCGGAATTCGACGCCGGTGACAAACCCGCCGACGCGCGCGCGAACCTGGACCTCTTCGACCGCGTCAAAGCGCCCGGTGAACTCGTCCCAATCCGTCACGGTGCGCTTGGTGGGCTCGGCGACGGTGACAGGTGGCGCAGCGGCGGCCGCTTGCGCGACCGGCTTTTGATCGCAGCCTGACAGAGCGAGCGCCAACACTGGGATGATCGCAGCGAGATACCCGAGCGAACGGATGTCGGCTGTCCGCTCTGAATGCGCCGATTTAAAGTTAAAGGTCGTGCTCAAGTCGCCCTCCTCCTGAACTGGCATCGGGATCAATCAAACCGGTTAAATCGGCGACCGGACCAAGATGAGATTGGCCGACAGTCTGTGCAAGAAGCGGCCCGGATCAAGAAAAATATGCCCCACACGGCTCGCCACGCATTAAAAAAATAAATATTTCGCATCGAAACGCGCCGGAATAATTTTCGTGCCGCGACGTTGGACGCCCGTTTTTCAACTGGAACCGTGGCAACGAGTGGCGGTCGGAGCGAACGGCCGCAATCCGGACCGGGCAGTGGCGTCCCTGCACGGCCGCTCCACGGCTCGCCGATCATGGCAAGGCCATTTTATGGTTCCCCTCCCCGTGGGTCCTCCGCTAATGTGGATTGTCAGCCAATAACCACCACTATCCAACTAGCCAATCGTCCGGGGAGGACGACCGAAAAGTAAAGTCTGCGAGAACAGCACACGATAGATGGCGCAGCGCGGACCGGCCATAAATGCGTTGAATGATTTCCGGGAGGGAAGATGTACACCGGCAAGCATGCCTATCTCCGTCCGCTGCAGCCCGCCTTCATCATGGCAAACTCCGGCGAGTCCGTGAGCTATGCCGAACTCGAGGCGCGCGAGAACCGCCTGGCACATCTATTCCGTCGTCGTGGCATGAAGCGGCTCGACCACTACGCGATCTTCATGGAGAACAACAGCCGCTATCTCGAGGCGTGCGGCGCCGGAGAGCGCGCGGGCCTGTATTACACCTGCGTGAATTCCTACCTGACGGCCGGCGAGCTCGCCTACATCATCAACAACAGTCGATCACGAATTCTCATTACTTCCGTCGCAAAGCTCGAAGTGGCGCGCGAGGCCCTCAACCAGTGCCCCCAGGTCGAACTCTGCATCGTGGCCGACGGCTCAAGCGAGAGCGAGCGCATCGTGGGCCTGCGCGATGCGACCAGCGATCTTGCCAAGACGCCGATCGCGGACGAGTGCATCGGCACGGCGATGCTTTATTCGTCGGGAACGACCGGACGGCCTAAGGGAATCTTGCGCCCCCTGGCCGAGCAACCGCCCTCCGATCAACTGCCGCTGTTCGATTTCCTGCAGAAGCTTTGGCAATACCGCGAGGGCATGATCTATTTGTCGCCAGCGCCCCTTTATCATTCGGCGCCGCAGGCAGCCGTCAACCTGACGATCCGGATGGGCGGCACCGTCATCATCATGGAGAGCTTCGACCCGGAAAGGTATCTGGAGCTGGTCGAAAAATGGGGCGTAACCCATAGCCAGCTGGTGCCGACGATGTTCTCGCGCATGCTCAAGCTGCCGGAGACCGTCCGCTCACGCTACGACCTGTCTTCCCTCGAAATCGCGATCCATGCCGCGGCACCCTGTCCGGCCGCGGTCAAGGACGACATGATCAGGTGGTGGGGGCCGATCATCCACGAATATTACGGCGCAACCGAAGGCCTTGGGTTTACCGCCTGCAACAGTGCCGAATGGCTTGCTCACAGAGGCACGGTCGGCCGGGTTCTGCTCGGCGAGCTTCACATCCTCGACGAGGAAATGCAGGAGTGTCCGCTCGGGACGGCGGGCACGGTATGGTTCAAGACGGCGACCCCGTTTGAATATTTCAACGATCCCGGCAGGACCAACGAGGCCCGTTCGTCCGATGGCAGCATGAGCACGGTCGGCGACGTCGGTTATGTCGACAGCGATGGCTATCTCTATCTGACCGACCGCGCGACGTTCATGATCATTTCCGGCGGCGTCAACATCTATCCGCAGGAATGCGAGAACCTGCTCATCACCCATCCCAAAATTGCGGATGCCGCGGTATTCGGCGTGCCCAACACCGACCTTGGCGAAGAAGTGAAAGCAGTGGTGCAACCCATGCCGGGAGTAACGCCGGGGCCCGACCTTGCCGAGGAACTGATTTGCTTCTGCAGCCAGTCGCTGTCACGCCAGAAGGTCCCGCGCTCGATCGACTTTGAGGATGAGCTGCCCCGGCTGCCGACCGGCAAACTGTACAAGAGGCTGCTGCGCGACCGCTATTGGGGCAACAAGACTTCGCGCATCGTGTGAGGTCATCGCTACAGCCTTTTCCGCCACACGTCGCCGCCGCCGGATTGGCCGCAGAGTTTATCCACCGCTCTTGAACGCTTTTCCTCGGAGAGCGAAAGCCCGCCGCTTGATTGACGGCCGGCTTTTTGCTGTGATTGCAGCCGGCTGGGGGTTCACCATGAATTTAAAGCAGGAGCACGATCTTCTGATCGCGCAAACCATGGCGTTTGCGCGATCCGTCAATGCGAGGGCGCCGCAGACGGGCCCCGGGCTTGAAAATGCCGGAGTTGAAAATTCCCGTCTTGAATCGTCTCCGATGAACGCGCCCGCCGAGGCCGCGCCGCGCATCGAATCCCCCGTCGCCCTTCCGTCCGTGCGTTACGCCAGCCTGCGCGAAGAGATCCGGGGAAGGGTGGCAGCATTTCGCGCCCATCAGGAAGTGATCCGTCGCGACCGCGACGAATATTACAAGGCGGTTCTGGCAAGGGTTCGGACCCCAATCGAACTTGAGCGCAAGCCACCGGACAATCGGCCGGTCAAGCGCTGATCTGGCCCGCCGAACCCCTGACCTGAAAGACTGCTTGTCCTGACCTGAAAGACCGCTTGCATGGCGCGATTTTTGCAGTGCTAATTAAATCGGCCGTTGCTTAGAACGAGCGGGGCAAATCTGGAGGATCAGCATCATGATGCTACTTGATCGAAGAGGTCTCTTGCGGTCGGGATCAGCCGCGTTGGCGCTTGCGGCGTTCGCCAGCAAGGCGGCTTTCGCAGCGGGATCGCCGGGGCTGACGACCCACATGCTGGATACGGCCAACGGCAAGCCCGGCGAAGGCGTAAGGATCGATTTCAGCGTACTGGAGGGAAGCGCGTACAAGCTGATCAAGACCGTTCGCACCAATGCCGACGGGCGCACCGAGCCATTGCTGACAGCCGAGACCATGAAGGTCGGTCAGTATGAATTGGTGTTCTATCTTGCCGAATATTATACCCGGATCGGCACGCAGTTGCCCAACCCGCCGTTCCTCGAGAAGGCGGTGATCCAGTTCGGCATGGCCGATGCCAAGGATCATTATCACGTGCCGGTGCTGGCCACTCCCTGGAGTTATACGACCTATCGCGGCAGCTGAAGGCTCCGCAGCGTTCGAGCGGGAGAGGCTGAAAATGTTCGGTCGCTATCGGCTGCTTGCGTTCCTGATCCTGGTCCCGATTCTGGCCCCGATCTTGGCCCCGATACTGGGGACGGTCACGATTGTCACCGCAATCGCGGGCCCCCTCGACATGGCACCGATCAATGCGATGGATCGCGCCGCATTCGTTGAAAAATTCGGAGGCATCTTCGAGAACTCGCCCTGGGTCGCCGAAAAGGCCTGGGAGAAGCGGCCATTCGCAAGCCTCGATGACATGCATGCTGCGATGGTTGCCGTGGCAAAGAATGCACCCGCCCCCATGCAGCTTGCATTGTTGCAGAGCCATCCCGACCTGGCCGGCAAGGAGGCGCAGGCCGGAACGATGACCGCCTCGTCGGTAGCCGAGCAAGCGAGCGCGGGCCTCAATTCCCTGTCTCATTCCGAGATGGTTCAGATCGCAGACCTCAACGCCGCCTACAAAAAGAAGTTCGGATTTCCGTTCATCATCGCGGTGCGGATGTACACCAGGGAAGGAATCCTGTTCGAATTCAACCGTCGGCTTCAGAATGACACGCAAACCGAATTCGCCAACGATCTGCAAAACGTCTACATCATCACCCACCTGCGGCTGAACAAGCTCTTGGACCCGGGCTAGTGGAGCGGATTTGACCCGCCTGCTTCGACCTCCGACGGAACTCTCGATTCACCCTCAGACCGCATGAGTACTGCAAAAAAGCTGGCTTTGATCGCCGCGGGCTATGTCCTTTCCGTCGTCGGCGGCCTTGTTGCCGTCGCCGTCAATGAATTGCTGATCGGAGAAGAAGTCGCTCAAACCTCGGGCGGCATGGTCGCCTTCAGCGACGTGGTCCTGTTCCTGTTCGTTGCCGGAGCGCTTGGCCTCGCGCCGACCCTGTTCCTGCTGAAGCTGTCCGTCGAGAAGGCGCCGCGCGCGGTGCTCGCGGCCGAACTGCTGCTGGCCGCGATTGGACCTTTGAGCTGGCTCGCGGTGATCCACCTGACGTCAGGTCCGACCGCGCCGAGCCTGCCTCAAGCCGTTCGGGAATTGCTCGGCTTGCTCATCGGCTTCGTCGCAATCCCGCGCATGGTCTTGGGCCCGGTCCTGCTGGTGATTGAGGCGGCGACCTTCTACCTCGTCCGTGGGCGCGTCGCGCGCGCGCTCCTGGCGGTGGCGATGTTGATGGATCTGATCCCGCTGGGCATGTTCGCGTTGCATCTGGCGCGCGCGACCAGATACTAACAGCTGTTGATTTAAGGTTCGAACTAAAGCGGCGACGGAAGTTGGTTGCCTCTCCCACGCCACGCGCTTGCTGCGATGGACGCAATCACGCTTGTTTCCACGGCAGGCCGGCTGCGACTTTCTGCTGCTCGCAAGCCGCAGTCTCGGCCGCAACGGCGCGCCTGAAACCGTCGCGCGACTGCAAGCGCTGCCAATAGTCGGCAACCGCTGGAGTGAAATCCCTGGCAAGGCCGATATGCTCCGCCAGCAACAGGGCATATCCGACCGATATGTCTGCGGCAGTAAAACGCCCGGCGCACAATGTTTCGTTCCTCGTCGCGGCGGTTTCGACGGCCCGCAGCCGGCCGAAGAACCACTTTGCGTAATCGGCCGCTACTTGCGGGCTGCGCCGCTCTTCGGGCTCGAGCCTTGCGTAGCGTAGCACCAGGGTCTGCGGAAAGGTCAGCGTGGCTTCGCCGAAATGCAGCCAATTGAGATATGCACCATAGTCGGGCTCGTCGCTGGCGACCGAAAGTGCCGTCGGGCCGTAATGCGTGACCAGATATTGCGCGATCGCCGCTGATTCCGTCATCCGCGTCTCGCCGTCGATCATCAGCGGTACGGTGCCAAGCGGGTTGAGAGCGAGATACTCCCTGGCAAAGGCGCGCGGCGGAAACGGCAACATCTTCAGCTCATAGGGCAGTTTCAGTTCCTCCAGCGTCCACAGTGCGCGGAAAGAGCGCGCCGCGAAGCAGTGATAAAGCGTGATCATGTTTTGCCTGTCCTTGCCGCTTTGCCCTTCAATACTCTCAAAAATTGAGCCCCGGGCAACAGTTCGAACGCGGACCAACCGATTTAGCCAACTCAATTGCGCCGCGTTGTCGCTGCAGCCTTGCGGTCCCGCAACGAGTCTCCCAAGTAAGTAGCAGAAAGCAACCGAGGTCGAACAGCCATGGGATCCCAGGTGCAATATCTGCCGCTGACGCCGGGCTTCTTTTCGATCCTGGTTTTCCTGGTCATCGGGCTGGTCATCCTGATCCAGCTTCGCATCCTCAGATACGCCTATATGAAGCTCGGGGTCGGCCCGGGCGTCGCGCTTCTCCTGCTGTTCGGCTCACTGATAGGAAGCTACTTCAATATCCCGATCACGGTCCTGCCGGGTCCGCCGGTGAGATCGGGGCAGGTCGTCGATTTCTTCGGCATGCAATATGTCGTGCCCGTTGTCGTGCAGTGGCCTGGGACGGTTCTCGCCGTCAATGTCGGCGGAGCCGTGATACCGACAATCATGTCGACCTATCTCGTGCTCCGCTACCAGCTATGGCTCAAAGCGACGATCGCGGTCGTCGTGATCGCTTTCATCATCCACTCCATGGCAACGCCCGTGCATGGGATCGGGATCGCGGTGCCGGTGTTTGCCCCCGTCGTGGCCACCGCCATTCTCGCCTTTATCCTGTCGCGCGAATATGCCGCCCCGCTTGCCTATATCGGCGGTTCGATGGGGACGCTGATCGGCGCCGATCTTCTCAATCTTGACAAGATCGGGGGCCTTGGCGCTCCGGTTGCTTCGATTGGCGGCGCCGGCACATTCGACGGCATCTTCCTGACCGGGATTCTCGCCGTCTTGCTGGCCGGCATCGCCTCGCCTTCGCGGCCGAGACCGGCCTGGTAACGGAAAAGCCGACGCAATCTTCTTTCGCTTGCGCGAGTTGCCACGCTCCCCGACTATCAATATGAAGAATGAAAAGCTCGGGAAAGGGCAAGCACGGCGGAGTGCCCTATCCGGCAAAGAAACAAGCAGTAGCGGTAAAGCCAATGGAAGCGTTGTCGAGGTATGCGACGAAAGCCAAATGGTCACCGTCATCCGACGCCAGCAGCACCGTCAAAAGCATCCACGCCATGCTGCACCCGCGCAATATCGTGCTGGTGGGCGCGACCGACAAGCCGGGCAATTACGCCGAGCGCATCTGGAACAACCTGATCAAATACGGGTTCAAAGGCGGCCTCTATCCGCTCAACAGCCGGCGCGAAACCATCTGGGGTGTCCCCTGCTACAAGGATTTCGCAAGTCTTCCTGACAAACCCGACCACGTGCTCGTGCTGGTTCCGGCGCGTTTTGCGGTCCAGGTGATCCGCGACGCCGCTTCTGCCGGGGCCCGCTCGGCCACGATCGTGACCTCCGGCTTCAGCGAATTGCAGGATGATGAAAGTCAACGACTTGCCGCCGAGCTGCACGAAGCGGTCAAGGAGACCGGTCTTGCCGTAACGGGTCCGAATTGCCTGGGCAATTTGAGCGCCGGCGAAAACCTGTTCACCAACATCGACGATCGCGTGGTGACGATGGAGCCGGGTCCGGTTGCCATCGCCGGGCAATCCGGTGCGATCGTAATGGCGATTCGCCAGGCGCTGGAGGATCGCGGCGTTGGCGTCGGCTATATGGTCACGACCGGAAACGAAGCCGGACTCGAGACCCCCGACTTGATGGCCTATTTCGCCGCCGACCCGTCGATCCGCGTGATCGTGGTCTATCTCGAAGGCGTGCGCGATACGCGGGCGTTTCGCGAAGCCTGCAAGGCGGCGCGCGCCGCGGGCAAGCCGGTGATCGCTCTCAAGCTCGGCGCATCCGAAGGCGGACGGGCGGCTGCGATGGCACATACCGGCGCACTCGCCGGCTCGATCGAAACTTTCGACGCCATCTCGGCCCGCGAGGGCGTGATCCGCGCCCCGGGGTTGGACGAACTGATCGAGACAACCGAGTGCTTCGTACACGCCGGCCTGCCGAAGGGTTCGCGACTGGCCGCCGTGACATTGTCCGGTGGCAAGCGCGGGCTTTTGATCGACGCCTTTTCGTCGGCCGGTATCGACTTTGCGCAGCTGAGCCGAAACGCAAGCGAGAAACTGGCAACAATGCTCGGACCCGGCTCGATCGTCGGCAATCCGCTGGACGCAGGGTTTGCGGCGGTGGTCGACCCGTCGGTCTATATCGAGTCGATACGGATCATGATCGACGATCCCGACACCGACATCGTCATCATCGATTCGGAGCTGCCCAAGGCGCCGCACGAATTGCGCGAACGCAATTTGCACCGGGTTGACGAGATGGCCTCGCGCGCGACCAAGCCGGTGATCTACATTTCGGCGATGTCCATCGGTTTTACGGAATTCACGAAGGGCCTGCGCAAGTCGCTGCCGCATATTGCCGTGCTGCAGGGCCTCGACCGCGCGGTCGGCGCAATCAAGGCGCTGATCGAATATGCGTCGCTGCCAAAGGAGGTGCCGGATATCGTATCGAGTTCCAGCGCTTCGGCGCGCGCGACGCTGGAGCGAACCCTCAAAAACGCTGGGG
>Ga0210407_10003370_pt1 | contig 12996 bp, 10 predicted proteins | sample IncBWC27MmetaG_FD_150860 | JGI IMG/M metagenome (GOLD analysis project Ga0210407, IMG submission 150860) | Forest soil microbial communities from Barre Woods Harvard Forest LTER site, Petersham, Massachusetts, United States - Inc-BW-C-27-M | ecosystem: Environmental > Terrestrial > Soil >... | reverse complement strand
ACTTTGGTACAGCGCATCCTGGATCTGCCCGGCACGATGCCCTCGATCTCATGTACTACCCGGGCGCGTCGCGCGACCGAGGCCCGCGGGAAGTGTTATGATTTTGTCACGGAAGCGGAATTCGACGCCATGGTCGCGCGCGGCGAATTTCTGGAGTACGCGCGGGTTTTCGGAAAACATTCTTACGGCACGCCGAGGAAGTGGCTGGAGGAATCGCGGAAGTCGGGACTCGACCTGGTGCTGGAGATCGACGTCCAAGGCGCGGCGCAGGTGAAGGAAAAGCTTCCCGAGTCCGTGGCGATTTTTATTCTGCCGCCGTCTCGCGAGGAACTGGAGCGCCGGCTGCGCAGCCGCGGGCAGGATTCGGACGAGGAGATTGCGCGGCGGCTGGCCAAGTCGCGCGACGAAATTGCGCAGTTCGGCAAGTATTACGATTTTTGCGTGATGAATGATGATGTGGAACGTGCGGGACGTGAAGCACAGGCGATTGTTACCGCCCTGCGCTGCACCACCGCGCGACGGAGGGCGAGAGTGGAACAACTTCTGGCATCGTTTGGGAGGGCATGACGGACATGACTATGCAGACAAAAGCTCCGGAGAGCCAGTTTGCGTATGTGGTGCTGGCAGCGAGGCGTGCGCGGCAGCTCATGGCGGGGGCGCCGCCGCTGATCGAAAACCCAAGAACCCTGAAAGCCACGCGCATCGCGTGCGAAGAGCTGGAAAACAGCCTGATCGAGTACGACTTCACCGAGCCGGCTTCGATCGACGTGGATAAGGAAGGGAACAAGCGGCGCAAGTAACGGGTCGCGAAAGGCAGCGATGCGAATCACGCTTGGTGTGACCGGCGGAGTGGCGGCTTACAAAGCTGCGGAACTCGTCCGCCGTTTGCAGCAGGACGGGTTCAGCGTGCAGGTAGTTATGACGCGAGGCGCGCGCGAATTCGTCACACCGCTGACGTTCGCGGCGCTGAGCGGTCAGAAAGTGATTACCGATCTCTTTGGTGATTCTTCCGGCAGTGAAGCTAACCTCGAAAGCGCTATTGAACACATTGCCGTGGCGCAGCGGACAGATTTGCTCCTGATCGCACCGGCCACGGCGGATATCATTGCAAAATTTACCCGTGGGATTGCGGACGATTTCCTGACTACCTTGTACTTGGCATCGACGGCGCCGGTGGTGGTGGCGCCGGCGATGAACGTAAACATGTGGAACCACGCAGCTACGCAAGAAAATGTGGAGCGGCTGCGCGCGCGCGGCGTAAAGATCGTGGACCCCGCCGAGGGCTACCTCGCTTGCGGCATGATCGGCGCGGGACGTCTGGCGGGGCAGGAAGCTATCGTCGCTGCCGTGCGCGAAGTGCTGAAAACCCAGCGGGATTTGGACGGCGAGACCGTTCTTGTCACCGCCGGCCCGACTTGCGAAGATCTCGATCCCGTTCGCTACATCACCAATCGTTCGTCCGGGAAAATGGGCTATGCCGTTGCAGAAGCGGCGGCACTGCGAGGTGCAAAGGTTATTCTCGTGAGCGGACCCGTAAGTTTGGAAGTCCCCGCCGGTGTGGAGCGCATCGACGTGCGCACCGCCAGAGATATGCACCATGCCGTCGTGGACCGGATTGCCGGAGCTTCCATCGCTATTTTCGCCGCTGCGGTCGCGGATTACCGCCCTGCGGAGCACCGCGCGGAAAAAATAAAGAAGAGCGATGCGGCGCTCACGATCGCACTTGAGCCGACCACGGACATTCTGGCCGAGGTAGCCCGAAACAAAGGCCAAAAAATCGTGGTGGGTTTCGCGGCGGAGACGGACCACGTTGCGGAGAACGCGCGGAAAAAACTCTCTGCGAAGAACGCCGACCTGATTGTGGCCAACGATGTCACCGCCGAAGGCGCCGGCTTCGATCGCGACACGAATATTGTCACGCTCTTCTCTCGCGACGGCCGCGACCTCGCTCTACCAAAAATGAGCAAGAGCGAAGTGGCGCAGCGCATCTTGGATGAAGTCGTACGCCTGCGAGGCGTTTTGCAGGGAACTGTTGCGCTGAAGCGCTCCGGCGCTTGATCCCCATGCCCGAGCCCATTTCCGAATCTCTCCAGAAAAACATTTCCGCCAGGCTGGGTTTTTACAAAGACATCGGTATCAGCTTGTTCTATCGGGACCGCAGCGCCGTTGCTGCTCCGACTAGCGAACACCCTTTGGAACCGTCTGTGACTGCTCATTTCCCAACTCGAGAACTTCAAAAGGAAGAGCCTTTGCCCAAGCCCGCAGCAAGACTTGTTTTTCCGAAGGCCGCTCCGCCGGCGACGCCGGCAATCCCGAAGAGCGCATCGTTGCCGGTAATCGCGGGACCTTCGCTCTTCGAGTCCATGGAGAAAGTTGCAGGCGATTCGCTGCTGAAAACTCGTGAAGATCTCGGCGAATGTACGCGCTGCAAGCTCCACAAAACGCGGCACAAGATTGTATTCGGCGACGGAAACCCCAAAGCCGAATTGGTTTTCGTCGGCGAAGGCCCAGGCGCCGATGAAGACGCCCAAGGATTGCCTTTTGTCGGGCGCGCGGGAAAACTCCTGACCCAGATGATCGAAGCCATGGGTTTGCAGCGAAAAGACGTTTACATCTGCAACGTCGTGAAGTGCCGCCCGCCGGAAAATCGCCAGCCCGAAGAAGACGAAGTCAAAGCGTGCTCGCCATTTCTTATGCGCCAAATCGATACCATCGCCCCGAAAGTGATTGTCTGCCTCGGCGCCACCGCCGCAAAAACGTTGCTGCAAACCAATCGTGGCATTTCCCAGTTCCGTGGCGAATGGCTCGAATTTCGCGGCAGAAAATTGCTGGCCACCTATCACCCTGCGTATTTGTTGCGCAATCCACCCGCCAAGAGCGAAGTCTGGAAAGATCTCCAGAAAGTTATGGCTGTCCTCGGCCTCGAAGTAAAGAAAGGCAAGTCCTCCGCGTAGTTGTTTCGCCAGTGGTTTGCCCAGTTCGCAAGTTTGATATTTCGCACCTTGAGCTATAATCCGGCACAATGTCTCTCACGTCCGGCACTCGCCTGGGCCCTTACGAAGTCCTTACACCTCTCGGTGCAGGCGGCATGGGAGAAGTCTACCGCGCGCGCGACACCCGCCTGGACCGCATCGTTGCCATCAAGATTCTTCCATCCCATCTTTCCGATAATTCGACATTGCGCCAGCGCTTCGAGCAGGAAGCGAAGGCCATCTCCCGCCTGAATCATCCGCACATTTGCATCCTGCATGATGTCGGACATCAAGATGGCACCGAGTTCCTGGTTATGGAGTACCTCGAAGGGGAGACGCTCGCAAAACTAGTGGAGAAAGGGCCGCTGCCACTCGCCCAGGTATTGAAGTACGGCGTGGAAATCGCCGACGCACTCGATAAAGCGCATCGCCAGGGCATCGTTCATCGCGATCTAAAACCCGGCAACATCATGTTGACGAAATCGGGCGCGAAGCTGCTCGATTTCGGCCTGGCGAAAACGGCTGTGCCGTTGACGACGGGAGCGACGCTCACGGCAGCGGCGACACGCACCACGCCGGTCACGCAGCAAGGCATGATCGTCGGCACTTTCCAGTACATGTCGCCGGAGCAAATCGAAGGAAAAGACCTCGACGGACGAAGCGACATTTTTTCGTTCGGCGCAGTGTTGTACGAGATGGTGACGGGACAGCGCGCTTTTCAGGGAAAGAGCCAGCTCAGCGTGGCGTCGGCAATTCTCGAAAAAGAGCCGGTCCCGATCAGCACAATCCAACCGCTGACCCCGCCCGCGCTTGCCCACGCCATCCGCTGCTGCTTGGCGAAAGATCCGGAAGACCGCTGGCAAACTGCGCGCGATCTGCTCCTGGAATTGAAGTGGATCGCTGAAGACGGCTCGCAGGCCGCTTTTGCTCCGTTTGGCGCCGTGAAAAGTATCGGACCACGCTGGCGAGGAGCCTTGTCGTGGGGCGTCGTGTCGTTGCTCCTTGCGGCCGTCACCGGCTTTACGATTTGGAATCTGAAGCCCTCGCCGCCGCGGCCCGTCTCGCGTACCGTCATTACGCTGCCGCCGGGTCAGAGACTTGCGGGATTGGATCAACCTGCCGTGGCTCTTTCGCCTGACGGAACTCAACTCGCGTACGTGGCCACACAAGGCGGCACGCAGCAGCTCTACGTGCGGGCTATGGACAGCTTGGACGCGACACCTATCCCCGGCACGGAAGGAGCTGTTAATCCTTTCTTTTCACCCGATGGCCAATGGCTGGGTTTTTTTGCGGGCAAAAAGCTCAAGAAGGTTTCGGTGAGTGGAGGAGTGGCTCTGACTCTCGGCGAGGCCAGCGGCCCTCGCGGGGCCAGTTGGGATAGCCAAGGGATGATTGCATTCGCACCTACCGGAGTCTCGCTTCTCCAGAAAGTGCCGGATGCCGGAGGCACGCCACAACCGCTAAGTCGTTTTGAGAAAGGGGAGGCCAGCCACCGGTGGCCAGAATTCTTGCCCGACGGGAAAGCGCTGCTCTTTGATGCCATGACAAGTACGTTCAATTGGACCAAAGCGCAGCTCGTCGTCGAGTCAGTCGGGACTGGCGAACGGCAGAACTTAATCCAGGGGGGATGGCAACCTCGCTACGCGTCCTCGGGCCATCTGATTTATGCACAAAGGGGGGGCTAATGGCCGCGCCGTTCGACCTCCAGCGACTCGCTCTTACAGGAACGGCGGTTCCCGTAGTGGAGGGCGTGCGGCAATCCACAACCACAGGAGCTGTGCAATACAGTTTTTCCGCCACGGGGTCACTGGCCTATGTTCCGGGGGCCGTTCAGTCGGCTCAATTGAAGCTTGTGTGGGTAACTCGCAATGGGACAGAGCAGCCCGTAGCCGCCCCAGCGCGCGGCTACGTATTCCCGCGGCTTTCCCCCGACGGTCGACGCATAGCTGTGGGGATCATAGACCAGGAGACGCAAGTCTGGCTATACGATCTCTCGCGGGAGACCTTGACCCGGTTTACGTTTGAAGGAAACGTAAACCTTAGCGCGCTTTGGACACCGGACGGTAGGCGGATAACTTTTCAATCAGACAAAGAAGGTCCGCAGAACGTTTACTGGCAGCGGGCCGATGGCAGTGGTGGACTGGAGAGGTTAACAACCAGCGATTACACCAGTGTTCCGTCCTCCTGCTCCCCGGATGGGCAATTGTTGGCCTTTGTCCAAATCGATCCTGCCACTGGATTTGACATTTGGGTACTCCGTCTCACCGACCGCAAGGCGCAGCCTTTCCTCCGAACGCCGTACAACGAAACTTCGCCTCGGTTTTCCCCCGACGGGCGTTGGCTGGCTTATATCTCGAATGAATCCGGCCGCCACGAAGTCTATGTGCAGCCCTATCCCGGCCCTGGCGGCAAGTGGCAAATCTCGACGGAAGGGGGCACCGAGCCAGCCTGGAACCCAAGCGGGCGGGAGCTCTTCTATCGCAGCGGTGACAGGATGATGGCTGTGAATGTTTCCACGCGGCCGAGTTTCACTGTGGGCAAGCCCCACGTCCTCTTTTCAGGACCGTACGAGCCGACCCCAGCTACATTTTCTAACTACGACGTGTCTCCCGACGGCCAGCGATTCCTGATGCTTAAGCCCAGCGAGACTGAGCAGGCCCCGGCGCAAATTAACGTCGTGCTGAACTGGTTTGAAGAGCTGAAGCGCCGCGTGCCCACGGGCAAGAATTGAAGAAGTTCGCTCAGCAAGTCTTCCTAATCTCTGACCGAGAATAACTTCCAACATTCGTCCGCGGACACACCTTGATGGCAGAATGGTCGCATGGGGATTTTGCTGGGGCTGCTCACCGCGCTGACTTGGGGCGGCGCGGATTTTATTGCGCGCTTTGCCACGCATCGCATTGGCGCTCTCCGTTCCATGTTGTACATGCAATTGATCGGTTTCTTCCTGCTGACGATTTCTTTGCCCTGGCTTGGCGGTTGGGGGCATCTCGCGGATGGTTCGGGATGGCAGCCGTGGGCTTGGGGTATTCTCGCGGGATTTTTGAATGCCGTGTCGGGACTGGCGCTCTACCGCGCGTTTGAGATTGGAAAAATGGCGGTGGTCGCTCCGCTTTCGGCGAGCTATCCGGCGCTGACTTTGGTGCTCTCCTGGATGACCGGCGAGCGGCTGAGCACAGTGAGAATCGCCGGAATCATCTGCACACTGGTGGGAGTCGTGGTTGTTGCCGGCGGAGAAAAAACACCGGACGAGAACGATGCCGAGGCCATGCGCAGGAGCGGCCGCGGAATCGGCTTGGCCATGTTCTCCGCGGTGGGCTTCGCGCTGCTGTTTTGGTTGCTCGGAATTCGCGTCATTCCGCGCGTCGGCGCCATTCAAACCGTGTGGGTGATCCGTTTGACCAGCACGCTGCTCACGGCGGCGGCAATCTTCATGGTCAAACAGCCCGTAAGTCTTCCGCGCGGCGAAGTGCGCTGGATGGTCTTGAGCATGGGCGCTCTGGATACCAGCGCTTTCGTCGTCGCCAATCTCGGAATGAAAATGGAGCAGGTCGCGGTGATCACCGTCCTTAGTTCGCTATATGGAGCGGTCACGGTCGGACTTGCGGCAATTTTTTTGAAAGAACACGTTTCGCGATGGCAGTGGATGGGGATCGCCACGATTTTTGTGGGAATTGTTCTGATTAGCCGGTAGATTTTTTCATTTCCTTGCAGCCTACTATTCCGCGTTGTTTTTTGCGAATTTCCTTGTGCTGATACACTACACGGCGGGATGACTCCTCCATTTTGCAATGTCGCGCTGCCAGTGCCGCTGCGCACGACGTTTACCTATGCGGTGCCGGATAGTTTGCGTGGAATGGCACATGCGGGCAGTCGTGTGCTCGTGCCGTTCCGAAAGAAAGTGATGGTCGGAGTCGTTGTGGAATTGGTGGAGAGCGCGCCGGCGGGAACGAAAATTCGCGAAATCATCCGCGTATTGGATTTCGTTCCCGCGCTGACTCCGAAATTGATCGAGCTGGCGCATTGGATCGCCGGATACTACCTGGCGCCGGTGGGCGAAGTGTTTCGGGCGATGCTGCCGCCGGTGACGGAAGTGAAATCGCACCGGCGGATTGTTTTGACGGACGCTGGGCGGGAAGCGGCGGAGAGTTTGAGCGGCGGCGAATTGTCGCACGGGCTCACGGCCGCGGAGGCGGCGTTTCTCGCGAAGTTGAAAGAAAGGAAAGGAGACTTGTTACTCGGGCCAGCGGCAAAGCTGGGAGTAGACGCTGCTGCGTTGCAGCGCCTGCAACGGCGCGGGCTGATTGAGATTCGCGAAACCGTCGAAGGAAGGAAGCGAAGAACGCAGCGGGTGATTGCTTGGAAGGGAGGTGCCGCTGGACAGATCGAGAAGGAAGCAGAAAAAGATAACGCGGAGACGCAGAGTGCGCTGAGGAAACGCAGAGAAGAGAAAATACGGGAACTGCTGGAGACAGAGCGCGGGCCGCTGCCGTTGCCGCAACTTTTGAAGCTGGCGCAGGTGACGCGAACTTTTGTCGAGAGGATGCTGCGCGATGGTTTGCTGGAGAGTTGGGAGGAACCGATCGATCCGGCGGAAGATCCCTTTGATGTGGGGTACTCGCCGCCGGCGCATGAATTGAATGCGGAACAGGAAAGCGCGATGAAAGCGATTCGCGCGCGGTTTGAGCTGAGCGAATTCGGCGTGCAGTTGCTCCATGGAGTTACGGGCAGCGGAAAGACGGAAGTGTATTTGCGCGCGGTGCAGGACACGCTCGCTCGCGGAAAAACAGCGATCGTACTCGTTCCGGAAATCGCGCTCACGCTTTGGATTGGGCGGCAGTGCCGGTCGTGGTTTGGCGCGAAGTTCGAGGGCGTGGCGGTGCTGCATTCAGCGCTGAGCGACGTGGAACGCGCGCGCGAATGGTGGCGCGTGCGAAACGGCGAAGCGCGCGTCGTAGTGGGGACGCGGTCGGCGGTGTTTGCGCCGCTGGAAAATGTCGGGCTCATCATCGTCGATGAAGAGCAAGAAAATAGTTTCAAGCAGGAAGAAACTCCGCGCTATCACGGGCGCGACGTGGCCATCGTGCGCGCGAAGATGGAAGGCGCGCTGGCGCTGCTGGGTTCGGCGACGCCTTCGATGGAAACGTATCACCACGCGCGGGAAGGGAAGTACGAACTGCTGACGCTGGCTTCGCGCGTTGCGGACCGGTCTCTCGCGAGCGTCGAAGTCGTGGACTTGCGCGAGGATTTTCAGCAGACGCACCAGACCAGTCCGATTTCCGCGGCGCTGCATGCGGGGATTCAGGAGTGCCTGGCGAACGGCACGCAGGCGCTGGTGCTGATTAACCGGCGCGGATATTCGTGGTCGGTGCTTTGCCGGAGCTGCGGCGCGTCGGTGCAGTGCGTGAACTGCAGCATTTCGATGACGCACCACAAGCAGCGCAACCGGCTGGAGTGCCACTACTGCGGATCGATTCAGCAAATTCCCAAAGTGTGCCCGAAGTGCCAGTCGAAGTATGTTTATTTTTTTGGAGAAGGCTCGGAGCATCTTGAGGAAAGATTGCGCAAGGAATTCCCTGGCGCGCGCATTGCGCGGCTGGACCGGGACACCGCGCGGACGAAACGTCAATATCAGGAAACGCTGGGCGCGTTCGCCGGCGGGGCGCTGGACATTCTTGTTGGGACACAAATGCTGGCGAAGGGGCATGATTTTCAGCGCGTGACGCTGGTCGGTGTGGTGAGCGCGGATTCGTCATTGAGCTTGCCGGATTTTCGCGCGGCGGAGCGGACGTTCCAATTGCTGACGCAAGTTGCGGGGCGCGCGGGGCGCGGCGAATTGAGCGGGCGCGTGCTGATTCAAACATTTTATCCCGAGCATTACGCTATTCAGGACGCGGTGAGGCAGGATTACGCAGCGTTCTTCGAGCGCGAATTGCATTTCCGGCGAATGATGGCGTACCCGCCGTTTACGTCGTTGGCGAATGTGATCGTGCGGGACGTCAGCCTGGAGAAGGCCATTCGGTGGTCGCGGCAACTTTCGGAATATTTTTCGCCGCACGACGATAAAGGGGTGCGCATCCTGGGGCCGGCGACGGCGCCGCTGGCGCGGCTGAAAAAAGAGCACCGGTTCCAGTTCCTGCTGAAGTCCCCGAAGCGCTCGGTGCTGACGAAGTTGCTCGGGGGCGCGATGGCGTATTGCGAAGCGAAAGAAATTCCCGACACGGCAGTGCTGGTGGATGTGGATCCGCTGAGTTTATTGTGAGTCGATGCCCCAGAGTTTCGCCGACGCTTCTCAGAAACCTGAAGCGGAATCCTCCTCGAAGATGAGTTCCTTGTCCATATCCAACATCTGTTTGCGGAATTGACGCGTACCGATGAGGCTTAGCAGCACCAGTGGAAGGAAGAATGCGATGCCCCAGCGAGTGACTATGGACCACTGCACGATTCGGGGAATGTAGGTAGCGAAGAGGACGAAACCGACGAGGTAGGCGACGATGTATAGCGGAGAGTTACTCTCAAAGGGCGGGTAAGAGCAGGTGAAGGGAATCTTGCGGAACTTCACGAGCAGAACTTCCACAAAGACGGCCGAGCAGGCGATGAGCAGGGCCGTTTGCAACAGCGCGGTGAGCCAACCCCATAAAATTGCAGAGTAGAGGAAGCACAGAGGCACGAGCCAGCCGAGAGGAAAGGTGAGGAGTACTCTCCTGGCGACCTGGCGTGGCAGATCTCCATCAGGTTCGATCCAAAGCTTGAAAATCCAGTTGGCGGGCAAGTCCAAAGGGACCTCGAAGGCCAGGCGAATTCCGAGGAGCAAGCAGTAGCTCAGGATATAGGGGATGGAAAGGAGTGCCATGGAAGGAGGCTGCGCAGTGAAAGAAAAGCCGGGATGGTAAGTGGCGTTTACGGTTTGGGCCGCAACGACAAGGCCCAGTGCAGCAAAGGCGAGGACGATCTGCAAATGGGCATCGCTTCGCAAGAGCGTACGCGAGACAAAGTGGTAGCAGGCCCGTAGCTTCGCATCTCGAAGGATGGTGGCGTCCAGGAGAATCGCGGGCAGCCTTAAGCGTCGGCTACGCGGCAGCGGGCCAACATCGGCAAGGTCGGGGATGCGGGCGAAGGATCTGCGAAAGCTGAGACTGTAAGCAATGACGGAGATGAGGAGCGCGAGCCCCAAAGAAATCATGGCCCTTCGCGCCAGCAGCGCGAAGAAAACATCATTACCGTTGCCCCACAAGGTTTCCGCCAACCCAAGAAACCAGGCAGAAGGGAATCCGCCAAGCCGCAGGTAAGTCAACTTGGAGCCGCCTGAAAGAATAGAAGATACCGTGAAACTTGTGGCTAAGACGGCAAGGAGACCGAGCGCGACAACAAAACGAACGTACACGGAGACTTTGCGATAGATGCGGGAAGGCAGGCACGCCAACAGCAGGCCCGAGAGTGCAAATATCGCAAGAAAACTGAATACACTGCTGAGGCTGACAGAAACGGCATGGCCAAACGCAAAGCGGAAGAGCTTTGAGAAAGACGGTTGCGAACCCAAAACGGCGACGGGAAACAACACGAAGGAAGCCACGTTCACAACGACGGTGAGCAGGGCGGTCAGAGCAAATACGGCAAACAGATTCGCGAAAAAAATCCTAGTCAGCGAGATCGGGAGATGTACGAAGTTGGCGTAATCGCGGCGATCAGGGAAGATGGAATTCCACCGCCACAGGGCTACGGCGCAACTGACGGACATGGAAAGCACGATGAAGAAATATTCGTCCGGGATCGTGGCTATATAGGGATCGAATGTGCCGTCACCGCGGAGAAATCGGATGAGCGAGCCATACTTCTCAAACATGAGAAGAGAAACCAAAACCCCGGGCATCGCGAGGAAGATGAACACCACACCCAAGCCCAGGTCCAACTCATCAGCGCCCAATTCGCCGCCGCCTTTGAACATGCGGCCGGCGAAGAGGCGCAGCAACAGGATGGAAGGGCGCTGCGAGAAAATCAACCAGCGCGCGGCCAGAAGCTGCTTCCAAGAATTCACGATGGGGATACCACGACGTCCACAATCTCGCTAGCGACTTGCGCGACGTCCTTATCTTCCACGAGTTGCAAGAAGATGTGTTCCAGCGAGGACCGGCCAATCTGCCGGCGAACGTCTTCTGTCGAGCCGTAGGCCATGACCTGGCCCTGGCGCAGAATGAGAAGCTGAGAACAAACTTTTTCGACGACTTCGAGAATATGCGAGCAATAAAAGACGGCTTTGCCTCGGGCGCTGAAGGCTTGAATAAGATTCTTGATGATGAGCACGGAGGTTACGTCAAGGCCGGATAGCGGCTCGTCCAGGATGAGCACATCAGGATTGTCCATAAGCGCGGCGATTAGCAGAATGCGCTGGCGCATCCCTTTGGAGTAAGACCCCAGAGAGACATGGCGATGCGGAAAGAGGGCGAAGAGCTCGAGGAGGGAGCTGATCTTGGATTTCATTCGTGCGTGGGACATCCCGCGAAGAGTTCCAATCATTTCTAGATATTCTTCGCCGGTGAGAAACGGATAGAGATTGGCTTCTTCCGGGACGTAGCCAAGCCGCTTTCGGTAAGAGACAAGATCATTCTGAATGTCCTGCCCCTCGAAGAGCACTTGGCCGTGCGTGGGTTGAAGCAAGCCCGTAAGCACTTTTACGGTGGTACTTTTGCCAGAGCCATTCGGGCCCAGGTAGCCCAGTACTTGACCGGGTTCCAAGCGAAATGTAACTTCGCGAACAGCGGGAACGGAACCATAGAACTTCGCGAGAGCGATTGCTTCGAGCACAGCCATCCCCCTGAGCGAGCAGATTTCGTTTGACACCGTGAGAACAGACAAAGTTCCGGGGATTAGGATGTTGGAGCGGGCAGTTAGGCCCACCCCCCCCCTTTATTGTAAGTGTTGCATCTAAAGGACTTAATCATTGGACAAGTCCTTTGTTTGCAATACATGCGAGATGTCAGTAAGTGTTGCATCTAAAAGACTTAGAAGTTAACATAACTAGAGAAGGGAACTGGGCTTGCACAGTTTACCCGCCTTGCCCACCAAATATCTGCAAGAATATGGAAATAAAAGGCTTACAAAACCTGCACTCTGTAAGTGACTGATTCTATGGGGTGTGTTTGTTGGGATGCATAGACAGCGGATGCAAAAGAACGGCGCACAAAAAAGAAAACCGGGAGCAAGCTCCTGGACCCACGCATAGTTATCTACAGGGTTAACTATAGCAGGGGATAGTGGGGAGTCAAGTGTAATTTGCGGAGTATGTCAAACCTCATTAGAACTGTCCGCTTTCTTAATTCGATCGGAACGGCGGTAGCTACTTGAGGCGCTCCCACAGGAGTCGGTAGGTGGCGTCTTTGCGGGCGAGGACGCCGCCTTTGCCGTCTTCGACGGGGGTGAGCAGGAGGCGGTCGGGGCCTTGGAACTCGAACCAGCGGACGTTGTCGGTGCTCTGGCGGCCGGGGACGAGATTGTCTTCGAGATGGTGGGTGACGGTGCCGGCCTTGGCGTCGATGGTGAAAGTGCCGAAATAGGCGGCGTAGCTTTCAAAGGCGGCGGCTTTTTCTTCGGTGGTGGCGGTGACAATTCCTTTTGCATAGGGCGCGAAGGGCTTGCGATCGGCTTTGAGGACGATGTTGACGCAAATGTGGCCGCTCGGGTCGTACATGATCAGGCCGGTAGGCCGGTCATAGACGAAGGGGCGACCGGGGGGATTGCCTTCAATAGAGACTAGGCGCCAAGCGCCGAGGAACTTCTTTGATAGGTCGTCGGGATTGGGCGCGGCGGAAGTTGCGGCCAGAGAAAAGAGAATCACGAGGAGGGCGGTAAATCTTCGCATTGGAAAGCTCCTTGATTGAGATCGTGGATGGGAGCGTTTGCAAATCTCAAAGTGAGCCAAGATAGCACAGAGTGTCGCTGGTTGAGACAGTTTGTGAAGGCAGCAACATGGGAGTGCGATTCGCCTGGTAGTACATGGATGACTTCTGAATTAGCAAGCACTGGGAAA
>Ga0210407_10003366_pt1 | contig 13005 bp, 6 predicted proteins | sample IncBWC27MmetaG_FD_150860 | JGI IMG/M metagenome (GOLD analysis project Ga0210407, IMG submission 150860) | Forest soil microbial communities from Barre Woods Harvard Forest LTER site, Petersham, Massachusetts, United States - Inc-BW-C-27-M | ecosystem: Environmental > Terrestrial > Soil >... | reverse complement strand
AAGACAGAAACTGCAGCGACTTGGCGATCAGTTCCTCGGTTTCCTTGTAAGGGTCGCCGGAGGCGTCGTACTCCATCGAAAGATAGCCGCGGAATCCGGTCCTCTTGAGGATTGCGAAAACATACGCCAGATCCACCTGCACGTTGGCCCCTTTTTCGGTTGCCTCCGATTGTTTGACATGGCAGATGCCGTAGGCGTGGTTAAACATGGCTTCGACCCCGGCGTAGGCATCTTCGGGAGCCTTGTGCATTAGTGAATTTCCAAAATCAGGCAGGCCACGCAGCCACGGATTGTTCACCTTTTCAATCAGCTTCACCAGAAACACCGGGTCTTCGGTTACTCCGTCGTCGTTTTCCAGATGGATGACGACGTTGCGCGTGACGGCGTGTTCCACGATCCGGAGGAGCGTGTCGGTGGACCGGTCAAGATCGGGTGGTTGGTTATCAGCCGAGGCGATGTGTGTGCGGATGCTGGGAGAGCCGAGGGCGGCGGCGGCGTTAATCCACAGCTTGTTGTCGGCGACGGCCCACTCGCGCTCGGCGCGGTCGGCGGCGTAGAAGCTGTGCCGTCCATCGAACGCGATGTTGACGACCACGGATTTTGCCCTCTCGAGTGCCGTGCGGAGATCGTCCAGATACTTCGGTTCGAGTGACCGGAAATGACTACTCCAGAGTTCGACCTTGTTGATGTTGAACCGGGACTTTACTTGCGCGGCGAATTCGGTGAGCTCCATTTTTGGCGCGGTAGGGGAGGCCGAAGCGCTCACATACTCTGCGGGGAGAATGAAGTCGCGAAAGGGATAAGAGGCCACGGCCAGGCGGTCGCGCGGGTTGGCGGGAAAGGCGATGTTCGGTTGAGTTGGATGTGCTGTGGCGTCCAAAGATGGTAGCAGTACACCAGCGGTCAGCACCACGGATTGGGACAGGAATTGTCGGCGCGTTTTCATCATGTGCCTCACTCGCACTCGTGTTGTATCAGAGCCGAATTTCCTTTTTTGACTTCGAAAACGGGAGACATTATACGTCCCAATCGCCAGCTCCTATGTTGTTGGAACGATTTCATCTGGAGCACAAAGCCATTTCGATGAACAACTGTCGCGTAAATCGGCGTGTCGGACAATGCCGGCAGTGTCAAGTACTTTTTGAGCGTGCGAGCCCTTGCTCGTGTGCGGCTACAGTTCGGACGACGCGGCTCGCTTGTGCCGCCGTTCTTGAGCTTGCCATGGTGACATCCGAAGTAGTTCACTGGGATTTCAGCAAACGCGGCACGGAGCGGATTGGCTGAGATAAGATCATGGCCGCTGGCGATTGACGCCGGCAAAAAGATGTCGCGGTGTAGGCTTTCCGGCGGAGAGAATCATGTTCAAGTTCAGACTTCTGCAGTTGCCGCTTCTTCTCCTGGCATTGATTTCCCAGGGGAGCGCGCAGTTCGCACACACCGACCACAAGCAGATCATCGATGCCGCTGGTAAACCGCTCCTTGTTCGCGCGACAAATCTGGGTAATTGGCTGGTGCCAGAAGGTTACATGTGGCTGTTCGAAGGTGGACCGCAATCTCCTCATGAGATCCGCGCGTTGGTGTTGGAGCTGCTTGGACCTGAAGGGTCACCCGCATTCTGGCAGAAGTACCGTGAAAACTACATCACGAGGGAAGACATCGCACTCCTGCATCGGGCCGGCTTCAACGCCGTTCGAGTTCCTCTGCATTACAGTTTTTTTGAGAGCGACGACGCGGAAGGTTTCAAGCTACTGGACCGGTTGATCCTCTGGAGCCGTGCCGAAGGTCTATCTGTGATCCTTGACCTGCATGCCGCACCGGGCGGACAGACGGGCACCAACATCGATGACAGCTCTGGATATCCATGGCTATACCAGAGTCCACAAGAGCAGGAACACCTGATCGCCATCTGGCGGCGCCTCGCGACGCACTATCGCGATGAGCCGGCCGTTCTCGGTTATGACCTGCTGAATGAGCCGATCCCGCATTTTCCCAAGCTGGCACCTTTGAATTCTTTGCTAGAACCTGTCTACAAGAAGTTGTCGGGCGAGATACGAAAGGTTGATGCCCACCATATTCTCTTTCTCGGTGGCGCGCAGTGGGACAGCAACTTTTCGGTCTTCGGCAAACCTTTCGATCCGAACGTCGCATATACGTTCCACAAATATTGGACGGCGCCGGATGAAAGTGTGCTGCGGCAATATATTGATTTTCGCGAACGTTATGATGTGCCGATCTGGATGGGCGAGTCCGGGGAAAATACCGATGAATGGATCTCGCAATTCGTGAAAACACTTGAAAAAAACAACATCGGATGGGCTTTCTGGCCGTATAAGAAGATGGAAAAATCGTCGGCGGTTGTCAGCATTATCCCGCCTGCCGATTGGGGAAAGATCTCGCAGTTCGCAAAGCTGCCGCGCAGCACTGCCCACGTGGAAGAACGGCTGAAGGCCCGGCCTGAACCGGAGACGATTACCCGTGCTTTCGCCGATTTGCTGGAGAACATCCGCGTGCAAAAGTGTCGGGTGAATGAGGGATATTTGAAAGCGCTCGGGATGAAGTTCGATATAGCGCCGGTCAATGCGGGAGGATCGACGAACTGAACGATGCTTCAATCATCAATGCACTCGTCGTTTCATGTAAATTTCAACGGCACGAATCGCGGGCGGATAACGTTGGGAACTCTATCGGAACCGCCCCCTTCAAAATCGCTCAGCGAGACACATCCTTTTCGGGCAGCGGTTCGGATAGAGCCGCAAGAAGGAAGCCGGTGGTGCGGTCGGAGCAGGATGTCTGGGGTTATGGGGTTTTCAGCCGCGTCGATCATCAGTGTGGCTGGTGAGAAGCGCCACGGATAGTGCTGCGAAACCATGGACAGGGGAGATCGGGCCGGCATCCGAGCCATGGAACGCGGGTTGATTGGAGGGCAAGATGGCTTGTTCTGAAGCGCGGGGCACACGTTCAAGGAGCATGGCGGGAGGCATGCGAGAGTGGTCGGGTTCAGCGAGCGATCAGGACGAGTCATAAGCACATGCGAGTCTTGTTTCCGCGAAGACGATCTGGGCAGCGGTGAGTCGTTGGAGGACGTAGATGGGGCCTTGGCAGAGAGGACACCGCCAGGTAGTAGGCCGGTTCAAGGACGATGCCTGGGTTGCTGGCGGCGACTGGTGGAGCAGAAGACGGCCGAGCGGCAGCAGGTTTTTTCGGTTGCGGGCCAACCAGCCGAAAATAGAGGGTGCGCTGGAAGCCTCTGCGTAATACATGCTGCAGGAAGCGCCGCAGAAACTCTGGGGAGAAAGTCATTTACGTTATGTTAAACATCGTCTCTACGACTTATTTCGGCGTATTCCGCCCGAATCGCTGTTGGAAAAGCCGATGAAAACCTAGTATAAGTATTTTGTTTACAATGTGGCGGCGTAGCTCAGGTGGCTAGAGCGACGGTCTCATAATCCGTAGGTCGTAGGTTCGAGTCCTACCGCCGCCACCAGTACTTTCAAGCACCTGGAGAATATCCGGCGGAACCTCCATTTCGCCTGGTTGCGCGGTGGTTGCGGTTTGTTGCGGAGTTGTTTCTGCCTCTTCTGCCCGGACCCCCGTCAAGCCTGTCTACGAAGCAAACATCGGCACCGGGAATCACCACTCTAACTCGTTTCATCGTCGCACGCTGGGTTGACCGCGCGCCTACCGAAAGCACGGGCATTGGGTGCTGACCCTACGAGCCTTCAATAAACCGCAATGGCTAGCCACAGGACGTAGAATTGGGTATGTAGACCAACCACGAGAAGAACCATAGGCATTTTCTTCTGACCTTTCAGCGCACGTTTGCCCTGCCGTCAGGGGGTGAGGACAACGTGAGGTGCTATGACTTTGAACACCAGACAGTTATACAAACCCTGCGAGGATCATCACCCCTGCAAACCGGCATATTTCTATCGAACGGAACACGTTTCTAACGTGGAGCAATCAATGCCAAGTGCGACCTCCAGTCTTGGGCACGGCTGGCGTGGTGCGTTCGCCTACAGACAATTGCTGCTGGGAGTTGTTTTCGGGGCCGCATTTCTGATCTTGGACGGGTCATCGACAGCATCCCTGGGGTGGGAGGGGGCGACCCCCTCGTATCTGCCGGTTGGACTGGCTCTGGCTTTGCTTTTGTGGGGAGGCAGGCGCTATGTGCCCGCGGTGTTCATTTCCAGCGTGATCGCTGCCGTAGTGAACTACCACCGGCTGATTTTTTCGTGGTGCGGCCTACCGGGGGCGATTGCGATATATCTCGGCTACGTGGGCGCTGCGGCAATATTGCGACGGCGCTGGCGCATCGATCCCAATCTGGGTACTCTGCGCGACGTTGGACGCTACATCTTAATTGCCCTCGGCGCGGCGACCTTGAGCGCTCTGTTCGGAGCGTTAACTCTGTTGGGAGACGGCCTGATCGGCCGATCCGCTGCTCTCAGGACGGCCGCGGGTTGGTGGGCCTCCGACGCACTTGCGATCATCACCTTCACGCCTTTCTTGCTTGTATTCGTAGCTCCGCTGGCGGGTCGCTGGTTGCGATCGGGAAGGGAATCCCGCCTATCCGCGGCGGGGCGCGCTCGCACTTCGGCAACCGAGATCCTCGAACTAGCGGCACAATCCGGACTTGTTGTATTCGCTATCTGGTTCGTCTTCGGTTATGCGCCGGCGATTCCCTATCAACCTCTTTATCTGCTATTCGTTCCCGTCATCTGGATCGCCGTTCGGCGTGGCGCACCAGGAGCCATACTGGCCACATTCGCCATCAGTGTCGGAATGACGTTCGCAGCCTGGATCACTCAGGCACCAAGCGGGTCTCTCCCCAAGCTGCAACTCGCCATGTTTGCGCTAGGACTGACGGGTCTTTGCCTGGGAGCAGTGGTCACCGAGCGAAAGCAGGCCGAACGGGCCATTCTTGAGTCGGAGAAACGCTACCGCCTCCTGTTTGAGCGCAACCTGGCGGGCGTCTTTCGCACCACGCTTGCAGGGCGCTTCATGGAGTGCAATCAGGCCGCCGCTTGCATGTTTGGTTATGACTCGACGGAGGAAGTCATGGCCGTCCCGGTCGTCAATTTTTATGACACGGCCTCCGACCGCGAAGTATTTTTGACAAAACTCAAATCCGAGAGAAGCGTTACTAACCACGAGATGAGGTTTCGACGCAAGAACGGCGAGTCTGCCTGGGCAATGTTAAATGTAAGTCTCGTCGATGACGATTCAGGCATCGCCAGTATCATTGAGGGAACGCTCGTCGATATCACCCAGCGCAAGGTCGCCGAGGAACGAGTTCAAACCCTGGCCTACTATGATGCTCTGACCGGGTTACCGAATCGGGCTCTTCTGCGCGATCGATTGTCAAATGCACTCGCCACTGCTCGTCGACAGAAGCACAAAGTTGCAGTTCTGTTCTTTGATCTCGACTGCTTCAAAACAATCAACGACTCGCTCGGGCACTCGGTTGGGGACCTCCTTCTGCAAGACGTTGCAGAACGGCTCAAAAGGTGTGCCCGTGAAGGGGACACCGTAGCTCGATTAGGGGGGGATGAATTCCTCATCGTACTCACCCATGTTAACGACATCTCCGGCGCCGCAGTTTCCGCCGAGCGGTTTATGGATGCGATGACGGCCAGATTTGTCGTCCAAGGTCAGTCCCTTAGCATTGGTTGCAGTCTCGGTATCAGCATCTTCCCAGAAGACGGCGCGGACAGCGAAACTTTAATCAAGCATGCCGATGCTGCTATGTATAGCGCCAAAGACGGTGGACGGAACAACTTTCAGTTTTTTACCGCAGACATGAACGCTCAGGCGGTGGAGCGATTGGCCTTAGAGAACGGCTTGCGCCTGGCACTCGACAAAAAGGAACTCTTTCTCGTGTACCAACCGCAGATGGATATTGCCACCGGAACGATCAGTGGTTTGGAAGCGCTGCTTCGCTGGCAGCATCCGGAATTGGGCCTCGTGCCACCCGATAAGTTCATACGAATTGCTGAGAACAGCGGCCTAATCGTGCCCATCGGTGAATGGGTACTCCGGACAGCCTGTTCTCAGGCGCGTAAATGGCAGGACGAAGGGCTTCCTGCCGTTTCAATAGCAGTAAACGTATCAGCGGTCCAGTTTCGTCAACAGGGCTTCTGCGAACTCATTGGAAGAGTGCTCCGTGAGACTGGTCTTGCTGCGCACAATCTCGAACTGGAACTGACAGAAAGCCTCCTGCTCGGTAATGCAGACGTCACATTATCAGTTCTTCAAGAATTAAAAGCCATGGGGTTGACGCTGGCAATCGACGACTTCGGAACTGGCTATTCCAGTTTCAGCTATTTGAAGCGGTTTCCGGTTAGCAAGTTGAAGATAGACCGTTCGTTTGTTCGAGATGTCGCCGTGAATCCCGATGACGCGGCAATCACCATCGCAATCATCAGCATGGCCAAAAGCCTGAACCTCAAGGTAATTGCCGAAGGTGTCGAAGACGAAGCGCAGATGTCATTCTTGCGGGCACATCGGTGTGACGAGATTCAAGGCTATTATTTCAGCAAACCTTTAGCGGTGGACAAAGTTGCCGAGAAACTGCGAGGCGAGGTAGGACAGGACTTAAAAGACCATCTGCGGGCCCTATGTCAGTGACTTCGGTCGCACGCACCCTAACGATGTAGACACCCCTATCGGCGCGGGATCCTCCCGCGACCTTCCTCTCGTCCAGTGCGATTTTGCAACAGTAATCGTGCGAAATAGAGCGCATCACAGGCATAGGTTGCGTCGCCAGATCGCGCAGGCCTTCGAGCGACGGACGTTATTCAGGAGATCGACGGCAAGTCTCAGGCCGGCAAGCCGAACGCTGTTTTTACGAGTGCAACTAGTTCCAGTCCATTCACTTCACAAATGTCAGCCCATGCGGGACGGCGCCGGAAAACACGTAGGCGTAGAGCATGACGATGATTCCGACAATGGCACCCAGAGCAACCGAATGCCACACCACAAATCGGAATATCGCTCCTTCGCTCCCGACTTGCTCGGTGGCGGCGGTTGCTATCGTAATCGACTGCGCGTCCACCATTTTGCCCATCACTCCGCCCGCACTGTTGGCCGCGCACATCAGAACCGGATCGATCCCGAGTTGCTGAGAAGTGATGCGCTGCAAACTCCCAAACAACGCGTTTGACGAAGTGTCACTTCCGGTCAGCGCAACTCCGAGCCAGCCGAGAAAAGTACCGAAGAAGGGATAAGCCCAGCCGGTTCGGGTGAAGGCGAGGCCGAGAACTGCATCCAGCCCCGAATAACGCGTTACGTAACCCAAGCCTAGCATGAAGGAAATCGCGACCACCGCCAGTCGCATCCGCACCAGAGTGCGCCAGAAGGTTTTCGCCAGTCGAAGCGGGCTCATGCCGAGTAGCAGTCCGGACAGGATCGATGCCAGGAAGCATCCAGTGCCGGTTGCGGAAAGCCAGTTGAAGTCGTACCGCGCCGCCTCCGGAGTGGGCTTCGCGACCACGGGAGCCGCGCGATAGACCGCGTTATGCAGGAGTGGGACATCCCAGCCGGGCGGGCCGGGCCGGAGTTTTCCGTCAGGGAGCACGACCTTGAAAGCCGGCGTGGTGGCCTGGTTGATTGCCAGCTTGATCTTGGGCAGACCCCAGAGAAGGACGAAGAGTGACAGGATGGCGAATGGCATCCAGGCTTTCAACACCTGGCCGACCGGATAAGACCGGACTTTATTATCAGTGCCAAAGCCGTCGAACTCCTTCGCAGCCCATTCTCCTCCAGCTTGGTCTGTGATGGGGGCGGTTGGCGGAAGTGGTGTTTCCTTCTTATCGTAGTCGAAGCGCCAGATTTTTCTCGGCTTCCAAAAATGGAGGAAGGCCACGGTCGCGATGATCGACACTGCGCCGGCCGCGATGTCCACCAGGTTGCTGTCAACGTGGTTCGACCAGAAGAACTGCGTGAATCCGAATGAGAGACCTACGACCAGAATGGCGGGTAGCACTTCAAATGTCTCGCTCCATCCCACCATGGTTCGCACCAGCCAGAACGGCACGAGGACCGCGGTGAAGGGAAGGATGCGACCGATCATGGCGTTGAGATCGGACTCCGGAAGCCCGCACACCGCAGCCAGCGTATGCACGGGAGTGCCGATGGCTCCCCAAGCCACTGGGGCGGTATTGGCAATGAGATTCAGAGCCGCCGCGTGGAAGGGCCGGAATCCGAGCCCAATCATGAAAGCTCCGGCAATGGCCACGGGCGCGCCAAACCCGGCGGCGCCCTCGATGAATGCGCCAAAGCAGAACGCCACCAGCAATACCTGAAGGCGTCGGTCTGGAGTGATGCCGGCGACCGATTCCTTCATGATCTCGAATTGGCCTGTCTCAACCGAGATGTCATAGAGAAAAACCGCTGCGAGCACGATCCAGGCTATCTTCAGCAGACCGAAGGCCACGCCGTACCCAAAACTTATTGCCGCAAGCGCCACCGGCATTCCGAAAAACACGACCGCCACAACCGCCGCCGTGACTGCTCCGGCAATCGCGCACCAGTGGGGTTTCACCTTGAGACCGGCGAGCAGTCCGAACAGCACAAGAATCGGCAGCGCTGCAACTAAGCTGGAAAGCCACCAATGACCGAAAGGGTCATAGATCTGAGTCCAATGCACGGTTTCTCCCCTCAGCCTTCCGGCCAACAACGCGCACAAGAATCCGACAGCGGGGCCGTAAAAGCAAGGGAAATTGCAATGTGAAATTGCAATGTGAAAGAAGGTTTCAGGGCTCCTGAGCAATTAAGTAGGGCGCAAAGAATTGACAATCATTGCAGCCCTCTGGTTTTATCTCTCGTACGACGATTCCAAGACGCATCGAAGGACTTCTGCATGCTGGTTGGCATTCGGACCCGCGATTTACGCAAGATATATACATCAGCGCCTCCTCTCGCCTCCGGTGGCGGTTTTGCGTTCAGTACCGCGCGCGGCAAGGGGAACAAACCGCCCAAGCCGCAGATCGTTGCTCTCGACGGCCTCTCGCTTGAGGTTTCACCGGGAGAGATCTTCGGTCTGCTGGGACCGAACGGCGCGGGCAAGTCGACGACGGTTGGAATCCTCACGACCCGCACGCGACCGACTGGCGGCCAGGCTTGGATTGGCGAGCGCGATGTCTGGAAGGATCAGGTCGCGGTCAAGCGGCTGATTGGAGTGGTAGCGCAGCGTCCTAATCTTGATTTTTCTCTCACCGCTCGCGAAATTCTTCTCTTCCACGGCGCCTATTTCGGCCTCGATTCACGGGAGCGAGCCGAACGTGCGGAGGCGCTCCTCGATCGCTTCAAACTCCGTGACCGGTCCGATCAGATGGCTCGCGGATTCTCCGGCGGCATGATGCAGCGTCTCTCCATCGCGCGCGCCATGATGCACGACCCCCAGATACTTTTCCTGGACGAGCCCAGTGCCGGCCTGGACCCGCAAACCCGATTGCTTCTTTGGGAAATCATCCGCGAATACAACCAGCGTGGCAAGACCATCCTGCTGACCACGCACAACATGGAAGAGGCTGACGCCCTGTGCCAGCGTCTGGCCATCATCGATCATGGACGCATGATCGCCTTGGGTACTCCCGGGGATTTAAAGGCTTCGGTACCTGGTGGTTTTCTGCTGCGGTTGCGCTTCGGCCATCACTCCCCTGAATTGCTGTTGCGTCTTCAGACCCTGGCGGGTGTGACGGAGGTGCGCCCGAACAATGACAACTCTGCCGACCTATATGCTGACCGCGGAGGCTCGCTGGTTTCTGAGATTGCTAATCTTGCCGCCGGCGCTTCGGTCGAATTGTGCGACGTCCACATCTCGGAACCCAGCTTGGAGAATCTCTTCCTGCACCACACCGGAAGGAGCTTGCGCGAATGAACTGGAAGACGTTTCTAGCCCTGCTGGCGCGCGATGTTCACGGCGCTCGCCGCAACTTCGTTCCTTTGCTGCTGCAGACTTTCTTGCAGCCGATGATGTTTGTGTTCATCTTCGGCCGGGTGATGGTGTCGAGCGGCTACATGCCCGCCGCATACAAGAGCCTGCTCTTGCCCGGGATCATGGCGATCAGCATGGTATTCACGGGCGTTTGGGCGGTCGCGATGCCTCTGATCGCCGAATTTCAGTTTACTCGCGAGATCGAAGACCGCCTGCTGGCGCCGATTGAAATCTACTGGGTGGCCATAGAAAAAGTAGTTTTTGGCGCGATGCAAGCATTGCTTGCCGGCCTCGTGGTCATTCCGTCGGCGTGGCTGCTGCTGCGTCCGGGCGTGGAATTGAACATGCGTTCTCCGCTGGGCTTTGTCTCGGTTACGCTGCTCGTGGCGCTTTTCTCCGCCTGTGGTGGTCTTGCTCTTGGCTGCAGCATCAATCAGACTCATATCGGTCTCATGTTCAGCATGGTCTTGACCCCAATGATCTTTTTTGGCTGTGCCTATTACCCGTGGAGCGCGTTAAATCACTTTCCGATCCTGCAGAAAATCGTCCTGGTGAATCCCCTCGTTTACGCGAGCGAAGGCCTGCGAGGTGCGCTCGTACCCCAGTTCCCGCATCTCGCGATGCCGGTTGTGTTGATAGCGTTGACGTTCTTTGACGCGCTGCTGTTGACGGCAGGGCTCCGGCAGTTCCACCGAAAGGCCGTCAGTTAGGTTGCAAAATCCTGCGGCGCGAGGGCGTAACTAACCAAGTTCAAACGCTACTGCACTTTCCCGTCGGTGTCCATCCGATGGAACTCGCCGAGTCCCAGCTCTCGCACGCCGGATTCGATCTTCGCCCGATCGCCCACAACGATCCAGGTTAGGTTGTCCGGGCGCACCACTTCTGTCGCGGCCTGGTTCACATCACTCGTCTTGAGGGCGCGAACTTTTCCTGCGTAGGTGTCGTAGTAATCGTCGGGGAGGCCGAATTGCACCATATCCACGATTGACTGTCCCAGGGCGTCTAGCGTCTCGCGCGATCCCGGAAGCTTCAGCGTCTCGTTTGCCTGAATTTTCGCGAGTTCGTCGGCACTCACCGGATGGTCGCCCACGATTCCGCGAAACTCCTTGTTCATCTCCACCATCGCTTCCTTCGTTTTGTCGGTTTGCACGGGCGCGACCGCGTAAAACGGCCGCTGCGAACGGGCGTCGCGAACAACGGTGCGCGCTCCGTACGACCAGTGCTTGTCTTCCCGCAGATTCATATTCAGACGCGCGCCAAACATTCCACCCAGGCTATTGTTCATCGCTTCAATCGCGATTTCCTGCGGATTCGCCCTCGGTGGCGCCACCACTCCCGCGATGATCACCGATTGCAGCGCGCCGGGCTTGTCGATCAGGTACACGGTGGATTTAGTCGCCACGGGGACGGTCTGCACATTCTTGGCGGGGACGCTTCCGCTCTTCCACCCCGCGAAAAGCTTCTCCAACTTTGGTGTTACTTCCTTCAGCGTCGTGTCGCCCACCACAATTAGCGTCGAGTTGTTGGGACGCAGCCATGTGTCATGAAACTTCACGAGATCTTCTCTCGTCAGTTTCGCCACGCTTTCTTTTGTCCCGGAGCCGGTTAGCGGATTTCCATATGGGTGTCCTGCTCCGTACAACAGCCCTGGCAATACTCGCAAAGCCAGTGTCGCAGGCGTGTTTTGTTCGCGGTCGATTCCAGCGAGCACCAGCTTTTGCTCGCGCTTCACTTCGGTCTCTGGATACGACGGATGCAAAACTACGTCCGCAAACAGGTCGAGCGACGGGTCGAGTTTTGCGGTCAACGCCGAAAGGGAAACGAACGATAGATCGAGGTTCGAAGACCCGCGCACTGTGGCTCCGAGCGTTTCCAGTTCGTCGCTGATTTGCAGGGCGTTGCGCGCGCGCGTCCCGTCGGTGAGCACCTGCATCGCGAGGTTGGCAGTCCCCGGGGTCGCCGATGCGTCAGACGCGAATCCGGCGTCGGCTGCCAGCGTGAAATTCACCAGCGGAACTTCGTGACGCTCCGCCAGGATTACTTTCAAGCCATTCGACAGCGTCGCCCGCTGCAGCTTCGGGAGTTTCAGTTCGGGCGGCGTGCCGATATCCGGCGCTTTGCTGCGGTCTGCGCCCGCGGACGCGGTCGTGTAGTCGGGAAACGGATCCACTTCGAGGATGTACACGCCGTCCGACAGCCACCGTTCGGCCGCCGCCCGCAGATCTTCCGCCGTCGCCTCTTGCACTCGTTTGAGCGAAATCTTGTAGGCGTCCGCGCTTCCGCGATACACCTGGCTCTCCGCGAGCCGATCCGATTTTCCGCCGAACCCTCCAATCCGCTCGATTCCGCGGATGAAGTTCGCCTGGTGCTGAGCCTTGACGCGCTGCATCTCCTCGGCCGCCGGCCCGTTTTTCAGAAATCGCGACAGTTCCTCATCCAGTTCCTTTTCCACCTGCGCGATGCTTTGTCCCGGCCGCGCGGTCGCCCGGACGTAGAACTGACCTCCAATTTCTCTTAAGTCGGTGAAGGCCACAGCCTCGGTCGCGATCTGGTCCTCATACACCAGACGCTTGTAGAACCGCGACGATTTCCCGGAACTCAGGCAATCGCTCACCAGGTCCAGATAGTCGCCTTCCGCGCTGCCATATTCCGGAATGTTCCACACCTTGTAGATTCGCGCTTGCGGCACGCGGTCTTCGACCACCTGGCGGTGCGTCCCCGTCATCTTTGCTACCCACACTTGTTGGTGCGCCACCGGCGGCCCCGACGGAATGTCGCCAAAATATTTCTCGACCTTTTCTCGCGCGGTCTTCCGGTCGATGTCGCCCGCCAACACCAACACCACATTCGACGGCCCGTAATACGTCTTGAACCATTCCTGCACGTCCTTCATCGACGCCGCATCCAGGTCCGCCATGTCTCCGATCGTCGTCCACGAATACGGATGCCCCGCCGGATAAGTATTTTGCGTGAGCAGTTGCCGCGCCACTCCGTACGGCTGGTTCTCGCCCTGGCGCTTCTCGTTCTGCACCACGCCCCGCTGGAGATCGAGCGTCTTCTGGTCGAGC
>Ga0210407_10003364_pt1 | contig 13010 bp, 10 predicted proteins | sample IncBWC27MmetaG_FD_150860 | JGI IMG/M metagenome (GOLD analysis project Ga0210407, IMG submission 150860) | Forest soil microbial communities from Barre Woods Harvard Forest LTER site, Petersham, Massachusetts, United States - Inc-BW-C-27-M | ecosystem: Environmental > Terrestrial > Soil >... | reverse complement strand
GCTTCGGCATGGGGATTTCGCGCGGGGGAGGTGCTGTGGACCGCGATGCCGCTGTTCCACCTGAGCGCGGCGCCCAGCGTGCTGGCCCCGATGCTGGTCGGCGGAACGACCGTGCTGGCGCGGGCTTTCCATCCCAGCGAGGTGTGGGATGACATCCGCGCCCGGGGTGCCATTGGCTTCGCCGGCGCCGGCGCGATGGTCTCGATGCTGCAGAACCTGCCCGCCGATTCGCGTGACGCGCAACTGTCGCTGCGGTTCATCTCGGCTGCGCCCATCGACGCGAACTCCTACCGCGACATCGAAAAGCGTTACGGCTGCAGGATCGTCACGATGTACGGGATGACCGAAGCTTTCCCGATCGCCGTCAAGAGCGTGGCCGACGAAGGGGTCCCCGGAACGTCGGGGCGGCCCAATCCCAACTTCGATGTGCGCATCGTCGACGAGGACGGCAGTCCGGTGCCCGTCGGCATTGTCGGAGAGATCACCTGCCGGCCCAGGTACCCGCACGTGATGAGCGAAGGCTATCTAAGTCAGGGTCTGCAGGTTGAACCGCACCAGGAGTGGTTCCGCACCGGCGACCTCGGCCGACTCGACCCTGACGGGAACGGGGAGCAGAACTTGACGTATGTGGACCGCATCAAAGATTCGCTGCGCAGGCGCGGTGAGAACGTCTCCTCGGTCGAAGTGGAAGCCGTCGTCATGCGCCATCCCGCGGTGGCCGAAGCCGCCGCGATCGGAGTGCCCAGCGAGTTGGGCGAGGACGATATCCTGCTGATCGTGACGTTGCGCCCCGGCGCCGCGCTGGACTGCGCAGAGTTGCTCGACTTCTGCGCCGCTCGCATGCCGTACTTCTGCGTGCCGAGATTCGTCGAGACGGTTAATGAACTTCCGAAGAACGTCATTGGACGGATACGTAAAGATTTGTTGCGTACTCGGGGTTTAAATCCGGGCGCCTGGGATCGCGAAAAACACGGTTATATCGTTAGTCGCTGAGTCAGCGTGACATGTTAAGTTGGTGTTACGCGAGGCAATTTTCGCCGTCATTTCCCAGAGAGGCTGGAGAGCCAAGATGACCCTGACCTATCAACAAGAACAGTTCCTCCACGCCGCGACGGGCCGCGCTGCCATCCTCGACCTGACCGCCCGGCACAACCGGGCCTACTCCGACGGCGACCGTGAGCGCTGGATCGCGACGTTCCGTCATTCCGATGCCAGCTACACCCGCGATGGCGAGGTGTTCACCGATCTGCGCGCAGCCTTCGACGGCGGCGACGGGCAGCGCTTGGTGGCCGTTGACCACGAGATCCACATCGACGGCGTCCACGCCACGCAGCGCTGTGTCGCCGTGCTGTACGCCGCCATGTACGGCGACACCACCCTGCGAGCGACCGGGATATTCCGGGACCAGCTGATCTACGAGCGCGGCGGCTGGTACTTCGAATCCCGGGAGCTTTCTTGGGATTCGGTGCCCAGCCGGCATCCGCTCGTCATGTAAGCGGCACCGATACGTGGACTCCGACCTCAGCTACCAACTGACCTTCGGCACCTACGAGGACGCGCTGCGAATGGTCGGCGCGGCGAGCGCACCGCGAACCGCTAGAACCCCGGTCAGCGGCGCGCGCATCCAATTGTTCGCCGCGATGGTTCACGACGGCAATCGTTCGTATTGGGATGCTGAGTTCGCCCGGCAGAGATGGGGAGGTCTGCTGGCCCCGCCGGCCCTGTTGATGGGATGGCTGATACCTGCCCCGTGGGAACCGGCGGGCAGACCGCCCGCGGCGTCGGTGGTGCTTCGGGTGCCGTTGCCCGGCACCACATTCATCAACGCGGCCAACGACGTCGAGTTTTTGGAGCCAATTATCGAGGGCGATCTGCTGACCGTTGTTGAGGAACTGGTGTCGGTGTCGCCGGAAAAGCAGACTCGACTCGGTGTCGGTCATTTCGTCCAAACGCTGGAGACCTATCGTCGTCAGGACGGGACCGTCGTCGCCAGGTGTCGGAATACCCTATTTCGGTTCACTCCGGGAGCACCCGCGTGACCGGTGAGGATCTGGACTGGAACGACATCACCGTTCCCGTGGAGCTGCCGGAGGTGGTCGACCACATCAGCTACCAGCGGGTGGTCGAGAACTCCGGGGCAACGTGGGATTATTTCCCGGGCCACTTCGATCCGAACTACGCCCAAAACCAGGGCAACCCAACGATTTACGTCAACACCATGCACCTCGCCGGATTCGCCGACCGCGTCGCAACCGATTGGGCGGGCCCGAGCAGTCGCGTGGTGCGGCGCTCCCTGCGGCTGGCCGGCTCGGTCTGTGCCGGTGACACCATGATCGGCCGCGGCCGGGCGGTAGCAAAGCGGCGGGACACTTCAGTGGATCCGCCGCGCTGCCTTGTCGACATCAAGATCGAGGTGACCAACCAGCACGGCGCCCTTTGCTGCCCTGTGGAGCTCACTTTGCAGATGCCGAATGCCACAAGTGACCGATGACGATGTAGCCGAACTGCATCTGGCGGTCTGCCTACGGTTCGGCGAGGCCGTTCGGTCGGCGCATGGCAGATGGGATCGTCGCTCCCCGTGCGATGAGTGGGATGCCCGGGCGGTGCTAGAGCACGTGATCGGTTTTCATGACGTACTGGTGTTGCGTCCGCTGGCATTGAAGCCCAACCGGCCACGAGAAGACCCACAGGTGCGATGGCAACTTACCTACGACTCGCTGGCAGAGGCCTTAGCACCCGGCAGGGCGACACAGCTGGATACACGTCAGCTGATACCGAAACTGACCCGCGATGTTTTAGTGCACAGCTGGGACCTCGCTCGTGCAGTGGAAGCTGACGATCGGCTCGATCCCGGATGGTGTGAGCTGTTCTACGCCGACTTGCCTGCGGATCTCCAGGCCTCGAGTCCGTCGGGAATGTTCAAAGCTCCGCTTGCCGTGAACGACGAGACCAGCGAAATTGAAGTGCAGGCAAGGCTTCTCGCCCGGCTTGGCCGCGACCCGTCGTGGCGACCGGAGTTTCTATAGGGGCGGCAGCTGCCCTTTGCAAACCAACGTCTGAAGCTCGACATACTCGTGCAGGCCCTCCGGACCGAACTCACGCCCGATGCCCGATTGCTTGAAGCCGCCGAACGGGGCGCCGATGTCGAGGGTGTACATATTGATGCCGTAAGTGCCCGTGCGAACACCGGCCGCGACCTCGAGGCCGTGTGCGATGTCAGCCGTCCAGACCGAACCGGCCAGGCCGTAATCGCTCTCGTTGGCGATCCGGATCGCATCGTCCTCATCGCGGTAGCGCAGCACGGTCAACACCGGGCCGAAAATCTCCTCCCGGGCGATGCGCATGTCGTTGGTGGCGTCGGAGAACAGCGTTGGCCGCACGTACCAACCGCGCTCAGCCGGGCTGTCCTCGCCACCAAGGACGACGCGGGCGCCTTCGCTTTGGCCGGACCGAATGTAATCCTGGACGCGGCGCTGTTGTCGTTGGGCGACAAGCGGTCCGATGTCGGTTGACTGATCGGCTGGATCGCCGACGTTCAGGCCCGACATCATGTCCGCGAGCGCATCGACGACTCCGTCATGCCGCCGGTCGCTGACCAGGATGCGGGTCTGGGCGACGCACGCCTGCCCGTTGTTCATCAGGCCGGCGGTCTTCAGCCCGGCGACGGTCTTGTTGATGTCGGCGTCATCGAGGATGATCGCCGCCGACTTGCCGCCCAGTTCCAGGCTGACGCGTTTCAGCTGCTCCCCACACAGGGTGGCGATCCGGCGCCCGACGGCGCTGGAACCGGTGAACGCGATCTTGTCCACACCGGAATGGCGCACCAGCGCCTCACCGACGTCGGTGCCTCCGGGGAGCACAGAAACCACCCCTTCGGGCAGATCGATCTGCTCGATCATCTCCGCCAACCACAAAGCGTCCAAAGGTGTTTCGGGTGCAGGTTTGATGATTACCGTGCATCCCGCGATCAGGGCCGGGATCAGCTTGGGCATGATCAAAAATTGCGGCACGTTCCACGGCACAATCGCCGCGACCACCCCGACCGGGGCCCTACGCAGGTGTACTTCGCCCAGGACGCCCTGGCGGCGTTCCGTCCAAGGAAAGTCGCGTGCGGCAGCCAGCGCGAGGTGTATCAGCGACGCCGCGGCCGCCGCTTGGCCGAGCCGGCTGAAACTGCGCGGAGACCCCATCTCGTCGGTGATCAGGTCGGCCATCTCGTCGATGTGGCCGGCGTAGATCGCTGCGAGCTGTTCGACCTTGGCCATCCGATCGGCATGGCTCAGCCGTGGCCACGGGCCGTGGTCAAAGGCGTGCCGCGCCGCCGCGACGGCGGCGTCGACGTCCTCGGGCCCGGCCACCTGGACGTGGCCGACCGGCTCTTCGGAGTGCGGCGAGATCACGGCGAGCTGCTGCGGGTTGGCGGGCTTGCGCCACTGCCCTGCGATGAACAGTTCGTCATAGGAACGATGGCCGGAATTTTCTGTCATCGGGGCACTTCCTTGAGGCAGGTGCGGGTGCAGGATGAGACCGTGACCGTAATTGCGCTACTGACGCTAACAAACGTAGCCAAAAAAGCAGGAGTGCGCCCTGGCTGTGCTGCCTGACGCCGCATGCTGCGTAACCGATTCTTTGATCGCCCTCGGCCTTGGTGCTGTCGCCGGCGATGGAGCGTTGTGTCGGTGCGCCTCGCGGAGCTGACTCGGTTGACGGCTCTGGCCTGCCGGGCGCTAATCGGGTCGGGCCGCTGCTGACGTCGGTGCTCCTACTCCGTGACGAAATACACACGCGCAGAACGCAACACCGCATCGGTGGTGCCGGGGGTTCAGGTCAAGGTGTCCGGGTCGGCCAGCGGGATCAGAATATGTGACGGGGTGGGGCCTCCCTGGTGGACCCGGTAGGTGCCGCCGGTCAGGGCATCGCGCGCGGGCCTGGTGGGTACCAGGTGCGGGAAGTCGTAGGTAGTCAGGGTGAGGCGCAGCCGGTGGTCGGGGACGATCAAAGCGGCGGTGGGGAAGATCTCGATGTCGTAGCGGGTTACCTCGCCGGGGACGACCGGCTGAGCTGCGGAGCGGGTGCTGACGTGCTGCGGGCGCAGGACGGTGCCGTCGGGCAGGTACCAGGTGCGGGTCGGGTCCAGCGCGCGGTGTGAGCCGAGGAGCGCGCCCTGGGTCAGCGGGCGGCTGGCCCCGTCGGGAGCCACGTCGTCAAGGTGGGCAACCCACAGCGTCTCGGTTGTGCTGGCTGTCGCGCGCATGGTGAGCGTGATCGGCCCGGCGACCAGCGTGGGCGAGGTGAACGGCTCGGTGGTGTAGGTCAGCGCCCCGCGCTGCAGGCGCCGGTTGTCCTGGTCGTAGGGGATCTGCCAACCCCGCTGGATGGCGATGAAGCTGTTCATCCCCAGACTCCACTGCTCCAGACTCCGGCCCGCTACCGGACCCCGCGGCGTATACCGCAGTGTGGCCACAGTTTCGTCCGGGCAGGAGTCACCGGTCAGGCGGCCCGGCTCGGACAGGTAGAAGCGGGTGGGCGTGGCCTCGGCGACGGGATATTCGCGGGCGTGGAACCACTGCGAGCTTCCGATGGCTTGAAAGGTGAACGGCGACCCGGATATCGCCGCGGTCGGCTCGTCCTTTAGCCAATGGTCGAACCAGCGCAGCTGCAGCGCGTTGAGGGGCAGGCCGTCGAAGTTCGATACGTGGTACCAGGGCCCCATCAACAGCCGAACCCGGTCCGACACCGGCTCGCCCGGTTCCATCGGCGAGCCGTCCGGCCGCCCGGCCAATGCGTTCTGTAGGGCGGCGTAGTTGAGCGGCGCGCCCCGCTGGAAGGCATCGTGCCACCCACCGACCAAGAAGACCGCCACACCGTTGGCGGCAATGCCTGGAAGGATGGCCGCCGGTCGCAGGGTGTCCCAGAAGGGCCCGTCGTACGCCGCCTCACCGCCGGCGGTGCCGTCGGTGATCAGCGGTCGGAAGTACCGGCGCTGGTCGCGCCCACGCTGCCGCACCACGGCGAGCCCGCCAGAGCGCGGTCGCGGGTGCCCGCCCCTGGCGATCAGTTCCAGCGTCGGGTTGACGACGTTCAGCAGCGAGTAGATAGCGCCGTAGGCTCTTATAACCCGCATATGCGGCACCCCGCCCATCGCCGCCGCGTCCCGGTAGAAGTCGTGTGCTGCCATCACCGGAAAGATCGCCTTCAGCGGCGAGTCCGGCCCGACAGCGGCGGCGGTGAAAAGCTGGTTGATTGCTAGGTAGGAAATCCCGAACATACCGACACGACCGTTGGAGCTCGGCAGCGTTGACGCCCACTCGACCAGATCCACCCCGTCTTGTGTCTGCTGGGTGCCGAACATTTCGAAGCAGCCGCCGGAGGCCCCCGTCCCACGGACGTCGACCATCACCTCGATGTAGCCGCGCCTGATCAGGTACGGGGTGGCGCCGCCGCCGATCTGGGCGGCCGGTGGCGGCGCCTTCTTGCCGTAGGGTGTCACGGACAGCAGCACGGGGAACGGCCCGGCGGCAGGCAGCCCAGTCTCCGGCACGGTGGGGTAATGAATGTCGGCGCGCAGGACGACGCCGTCGCTCATCGGCACCGCGACGTTGTGCCGCACACCCACTCCGTAGACGGCGGGCCCCGGCGTCCAGGGCGGCGCGAGCGGGGACTGATTGACCTTGCGGGGCCGTGCCGCCGCCGCGGTGACCACGGCTGCCGCCCCGAGCGCCGCAAGCCCCAAACCGGCCCGACGTACCCACCGCGACGTCGCCATCCCCACCTCCCGCGCGCTAACTACTTGTGCCCCGATGTGTTTGACTGGCGCTCAACTCCGGCCAGTCACGTGTCGGTGCACCTCTCTTATCACCTGGCCGACAAGCCGCCAACATTCGGGGTTCAGCTGGCTGGCCCCAGCATCTGTATCTGGTACGTCAACTACGCCCTGACCTAGACCCTATCGAGGCTCGGATTCGAGTCCAGGCTGTGTTGCACACCATTAACGACATTGCCGCCACACCGCACCTGGGGTTATTCGGCAACGTGGAGGATGCGACGAGGCAGCTCTGCGCCGCTGCGCTGGGCCTCGCGTGAGCGCTCGGATGACGTGGTCGAGCGTGTTCCTGATATGAGGTCGCGGTCGTGGCAACGCTCTCGACCACGGGCCGTCCAACGCCCGATCCGAGGTCATCAACACTTATCGGCAGGCACTGACCAAGCGCGCGTACGGCTTTCACAACCCGGATACGCTGATAGTCATGGCATTGCTGAGCCGAGGCGGACTTTGCCCGTCACCGCCCGGCCGAGCCGCGGGAAATCGCACCCGTGGAACGTCAGTAAATTCGCTACAGGTGACCAACCGGCCGAGACACAAGCTACGAGCCGACAAGTACGAAGCGATCGATGTCCCGAGGGCGGAGACGTGAGATGAACGACGACTGGCGCAGTTACCCGTTTCAGTTGGTGCCCGGCGACGGCCAGCTGGATTTTCCCGCCGCCGAAGGTGAACACCCCGACCAGGAGTCAGACACCTGGTTCATCGCCGGTCAGCTCGATGCCGCCGAGAGTGGCCGCTCGTTTGCGTTCCTGACCATCTTCAACAAGAACCGGCCCGGGGGAACGATCGTCGCGGACTTCTACACGATGGCGCTGTTCGATCTGGATTCCGGCGAGTACGGCACCTATACGGATTACGACATGCCGCCGGCCAACATGGAACCGGGAGCGCAGCGCAAGCTGGCGATGGCCCCGGGTTATCTCGAAGTCAGCTACCACTGCAGCGCCGGTACCGCGTCGTGGACTGCCTGCCGTAACGGCGACGGAGATCTGCTGCCCTTCACCTATCGGGTCAGCCTGGTGGGCGAGGACCACTGCGGTCGGTCCATGCGACTGGATTTGGCCGTAACACCAACGCGTGCACCGACACCGGTCGGCGCGTCGACCTACAACGGGAAGATTGTCTGCTTCGGCCAAAGCGACACGTACTCCTATTTCCAGACCGGAATGGCGATGACCGGAACCTTGCGTTGGGGCGACCTGGTCGACGAGGTTTCCGGCAGCGGCGGGCATGTCGACCGACAGTGGTTTCCGAAATATGCCGGCGGCGGGGGAAGCGGGGGAGACCCGCGGGCCAGGTCGCACGAATGGCGCACCATCAATTTCGACAATGGCGTCGACTTGAGCATCTGGCGGCAGTTCGACCGCACGAACGGCAATGCGCTGCAGCCGTTTACCGGTGTGACGACGAGCTACCCCGACCCGGCCATGCCGCCGGAGTGCGCCGAGGATGTCGAGGTCGTGATCAGCAGCTACGTTCGATGGCCGGAAACGATGCGGCCCCTGGTGCGCCCGCTTGCCCCGGCCCGATATATGCCCGATCGCCACCGGATCACCTGCGCCACATTGAAACTGGACCTCATCGGAGAGCCGCTGGTGGCCGCCCCGGCACACGGACTGCCGATCGAATACATGGAAGGCCCATACCGCTACCGCGGGACGCTGTGGGGCAAACCGGTGACCGGTTTCGCGTTCAACGAGCGTTCGCTGGCGCTGTACCGGGATTGGGAGCTGGTCGAGGTGCTGGCCACCACCGTCGCGAACGCCGAACCACCGGCCCCTGACGTGCAGACGATGGTGGATCAGCTGGTGCGGTTGGTGGCCGCCGGCCGTCGCAGCGAAGCGGTTGAGCTGTTGACCGGCGTTCGCCCCGGCCAAAAGGACACACTGGCAACCATTCTCGACGACCTGATCGCCGTGCTGTCTGTCGAGTCAGCCAACAACAGCTGACCGTGCAAGTGCCTCGGCCCAGGTGATGTGGCGATGCTGCAGTCCCGGTTCGTTGCGCCCGAACAGCAGCTGATCGCGAGCGCCCGACTCGAGGTTGGCCTGCAGGCCCTCGACCAGCTTGTAGTCCTCGTCGCGCACCGTGGCGTGGGCATAGTCGAAGACGGCCTGTGCTCCTGCGGCCACGGATTCCTCGGACAGGTCCAGCGGCGTCGAGTTCTGGTGAACGGTAATGGACCGGCCCGGTTGGTTGCCCGGGTAGATCCGGAACAGCTCGCCGTTGGCGATTGTCACCGACAGCACGATGTTGGGGAACAGCGCGTAGATGACGACCATGTTGTGGAACGGGTCCCACTGCTCTTCGGGAACATTTTCCAGTTCGAGAATCGTGTTGAGCGGGAAGATCAACCGGTGATGCGGCCCGTACGAGTCGAACACGGTGCAGTTGCTGCGGGCGAGGGTGGCAAAGGTCTGCCGGTGCACGGTGGCGAAATGGTAGTTCTCCGCGAAGGTGTCGACCGCCAATTTCCAGTTGATTGGGGAGTCCAGCACCTTCTCGCCCAGCGGAGACCACCGTCCGATACCCCACGAGTCGAGCTCGTCGGCCAGCGGTCCCAGGTGCGCCGCGATGTCCAGGGTGGCGCCGGGATCTAGTGCCACCCAGAGGAATCCGGCGAATTCGGTGGCCGGAAGCTCGGTCAAGCCGTCGGACTTGACGGTCATGTCCGGGAAGCCCTCGCGGCCCGGCAGCCCGACCAGCTTGCCGGTGTTGTCGTATGTCCAGGCGTGGTACGGGCAGGTGAATCGCTTGGCGGTGCCGCACCCCGTCACCACCTGCGACTGCCGGTGCAAGCAGACATTGTCGAACGCTTTGACCGATCCGTCGGATGTTCTGGTCAGCAGGATGGATCGCCCCATCACTGTCTTGGTGCAGTACGCGCCGGGAGCGGGAAGCTCCGAGACGTAGCCGACCAGTTGAGGACTGGCCATCAGCATGGCGCGGTCCCCGTTGTGTCGCTCGAGTGAGGTGTACTCGCCTGCGTCGACCTTGTGCTCGCGGGGCGCGAGATCGGTCGTCCTGTCGCGTGCCAACTTCAGGGCACGCCGCGTCAGGTCGATGAGCTGGTCACGGTCCATCTTCTCAGTACAGACCTTGCGACAGTTGTAAGGTCAAGGAGTGGCTGAGCAGTTGCTGATCGGCGACGTCACGGCCTTGACGGGGATCGCCTCGGGTCGTATCCGCCACTACGAAAAAATCGGTCTGCTTCGCGCAGAGCACCTGTCCAACGGCTATCGGGTCTTTGACGTTGAACAGATCCTCGACCTGTTGCGCATCGACCTGATGAGAAGCCTTGGCGTCAGCATCAACGACATTCAGCGGCTGATCGATGGTGGCCAGACCACGCTGGCGGACCTACTCGACGAGCACCGCACGTTGCTGGTGCGCCAGCGGGATCGGCTGGATCAATTGATCGCGGCCATCGACGCCGCCACCGAGTGCGGCGCCGCGGGCGTCAACGAACACATCCTGCGCAGGCTGGCCACCACTCATCGGGACAGCATCGGAGTGTTCGGGAGGCTCAGCGCCCCGTTGTCCGCGCCCGTCGCCGCGATGTATGCCGACCTGTTCGACGAGTGGGAGTTGCCGGTTCCCGCATTGTTCGGCCAGATGGTGCTGCCGCCCGCGGCCAGCACACTGTTGGAGCAACTCGCCGAAACGCCGGGACGCAAGCAGCTGTTCGACCGATTGCGCAAACTCGCCGGCGATGTCATCGCTTTGGGCGAAGACCTCACGGCCGCACAAGAACTCGCGCGCACCTGGATTGATCGGCAGCTGGCCGATCCGCTGCCCGATGACGTGGTCAGCGCGCTGCGCGGCGTGCAACCGCTGTTGGAGCACGATCCGGTGATGGTGCAGGGATTTCGAGCCTGGGCGGGATCGATAAACCCAGCGGCCGCTCACTTCATCGACGAAATCGCCCTCCAGACCGCGCGGCGCGGTCTGGAGGCGGTCAGTGTCATCGTGCTGCCGGCCTCGGGCTCGGCCAGACCCAAAACCGATGTTGCGGCAATGTGATGCAGATGTGGCTGCTGTGGTAAGTGTGTCGCCTGATGTTTATGTCGTACTCTGTGGCTTGTGCCATCGGTTTCGCGACGTGACCTGCTCAAATTCGCGGCCGCGACCCCAGCGTTACTCGGCTTGGGCGTCGCGGCGTCTTCGTTGCGCGCCGCGCCGGCATCGGCGTCACTCGGCACCCTGTTGGACTATGCGGCCGGCGTGATCCCGGCCAGCCAGATCAGAGCTGCCGGCGCCGTCGGGTCGATCAGGTACGTGTCGGATCGGCGGCCCGGCGGCAACTGGATGCTGGGCAAGCCGATCCAGGTCGCCGAAGCGCATGACCTCAATACCAACGGGCTGAAAATCGTGTCGTGCTACCAGTACGGCAAGGGCAGCACCGCCGACTGGCTGGGCGGTGCCGGCGCCGGCCTGAAGCATGCGCAGCGCGGGATGCAATTGCACGCCGCCGCCGGCGGTCCCGCCAGCGCCCCGATCTACGCGTCGATCGACGACGACCCGTCCTATGACCAGTACAAAAACCAGATAGTCCCGTACCTACGGTCCTGGGAATCGGTGGTCGGGCATCAGCGGACGGGCGTTTACGCCAATTCGAAGACGATCGACTGGGCGCTGCACGACGGCTTGGGCTCGTACTTCTGGCAGCACAACTGGGGTTCCCCGAAGGGATTCGCCCATCCGGCCGCGAATTTGCACCAGGTCGAGATCGATAAGCGCAGCGTTGGCGGGGTCGGGGTGGACATCAACGAAATTCTCAAGCCCCAATTCGGGCAGTGGGCCTAGCCCTCGCACGTCCTCTCGAAGGCTCCTCGGCTTGATAACCGAACCCTGCCGGGCCTCGGCGCCGCGCGCTCCAGCAAACACTCGTTCGCCGTTCGCCCGGCGCCGCGGCCGCCGACGGTCGCGAGACGGCCCGGCGCACACGTCGGCAGGCGGCCGCCGCAGCGCGAATTCTTAACATAACGATTTGATAACAAAACTGCCTTGATCAGCGCAGTTATAGCTACTCGACCGTAACCACCTGCATGCAGGACGTTTGTTTCCGACGCCCGCGGCTGCGGTCAAACAGGGTGTTACCCACGACACGGTTACCCATGCGTAGAACTCATCAGTAACTGCTCAGCATGCAAAAAGGGCACTGATCCTTATGACACCCTTAGTACAGCCGATGCAGTCCGCCGCGCCGCTCGGCCCACGGGAACGGGCCGCCGACAAGACACCGGTCAGCTGCTTTTTGGCTGCGATTCAACGGGGAATCGACTGGAAACGACAGGCCACGCATGCCGGTGCGGAACCGACCGAACGAACCGATACGTAAAGACGCATACAGGAGATACAGAAGGTGACGATCCACGAGCACGACCGGGTGTCCGCTGACCGCGACGGGAATAGCCCGCCCAGCACCCATGCTCTGGTCGACCGTCTGACGGCTGGCGAGCCGTACGCTGTCGCGTTCGGTGGCCAGGGGAGTGCCTGGCTGGAGACCCTGGAAGAACTGGTTTCGTCGGCCGGGATCGAAACCGACTTGGCAACGCTGGTCGGCGAGGTGGAGCTGCTGCTCGAACCGGTGGCAAAAGAGCTGGTCGTGGTGCGTCCGATCGGTTTCGAGCCGCTGCGGTGGGTACGTGCGCTGGCGGCCGAAGATCCGGTTCCATCAGCGAAGCACCTGACGTCGGCCGCGGTGTCGATACCCGGCGTGCTGCTTAGCCAGATTGCGGCCGGGCGTGCCCTGGCGCGGCAGGGCATGGACTGGGTCGCGACACCGCCGGTGGCCATCGCGGGGCATTCGCAAGGTGTGCTCGCTGTCGAGGCGTTTAAGGCCGCGGGCGCTCGCGACATCGAGCTGCTGGCGTTGGCCCAGCTGATCGGTGCGGCCGGGACGCTGGTGGCCCGCCGACGCGGGATCTCCATCCTCGGTGACCGCCCGCCGATGGTATCGGTGACCAACGCCGACCCCGGGCGCATCCGCCGGCTGCTCGACGAGTTCGCGCAGGATGTTCGGACCGTGCTGCCCCCGGTGCTGTCCATCCGCAACGGCCGGCGTTCGGTCGTCATCACCGGCACGCCGGAGCAGCTATCGCGCTTCGAACTTTATTGCCAGCAGATCTCCGAGAAAGAAGAGGTCGCCCGCAAGAACAAGATCCGTGGCGGCGACGTCTTC
>Ga0210407_10003363_pt1 | contig 13011 bp, 9 predicted proteins | sample IncBWC27MmetaG_FD_150860 | JGI IMG/M metagenome (GOLD analysis project Ga0210407, IMG submission 150860) | Forest soil microbial communities from Barre Woods Harvard Forest LTER site, Petersham, Massachusetts, United States - Inc-BW-C-27-M | ecosystem: Environmental > Terrestrial > Soil >... | reverse complement strand
GGCCGTCACACTGAAGTTTGCCCCGGCGTCGTCCGGGTCGTTCGCGGGATACCTGGCACTTACGAGCAATGCCTCAAATAGTTCGGTGAGTTTAGCGATGACGGGCACCGGGGTAGCGCCGGCACTGCGGGCGACGCCGTCGAGCGCCAGCTTTGGCAGCGTGCCGCTGGGGATAACCAACTCGCAGATGGTGCAATTAACGAATACGGGCGCGCTCCTGGTAACGATTTCGTCGGTTACCGTGGGCGGGAAAGGCTTTGCCCTACACGGGATCACTACACCGCTGGTGCTGACCGGGGGCAAGACGGTGAACGCAACGCTGACCTTTGCACCGACGGTGACGGGATTTGTCGCAGGCAGCATATCCATTGCCAGCAATGCGACCAACAAAACGCTGACCATGACCATGAGCGGAACGGGAGTCGCGGATACAAGGACCATCGCGGCGACACCAACAAGCTTGAGGTTTGGCAACGAGAATCTGGGACGCTCCAACACATTGCCGGTCACGTTGAAGAATACAGGAAATTCCGGCGTAACGCTCTCGGGAGTAACCATCAGCGGAGCGGGCATCGCAACGAGCGCAGTAACCGGAACGACGATCGCCGCAGGTCAGACCACGACATTGAATGTCACGTTTGCACCAAAGACCGCGGGAATTGTTGGCGGTAGCGTAAAAGTGGCGAGCAACGCCACAAATTCCCCCGCGACCATCGCGGTGAGCGGGGACGGCATTGCGGCAACGACACATTCGGTGGAACTAAGCTGGGCCGCGAGCACCTCGGCGGGCGTCGTCGGATATAACGTGTACCGCGCGATCCCGACCGGTGGATATAGCAAACTAGACAGCTCAATAGTGACTGGGCTGAAGTACACCGATGTGACGGTCACGGCCGGAACAACCTACAAATATGTGGTGACGGCGGTAGATTCGCTGGGCATGGAGAGCGCATTTTCGCTGCCGATATCGGCGACGGTGCCCTAGCCCACGCGCCAAGCAAATCATCGACAACCTGCTTATGATTGGATCTCTCGCTGAATTTTTCCGAGCAGAGCGGCGGCATGCTCGCAGAGCTTGCGGTCGTCGGGACCAAAGGCGGCGAGAAAAATGGGAGTCGATGTCGGGTTCGCCGGCAACTTTACCGTGGACGAAACAGCTACGACGATTTCCGATTTGGTCTCGAGGGAACAGGCAGGGCGCGTCGGCAGCAACGTCGTCAACGACAATGGTTTTACCTGCAGACGCAGCCGCCCCACAGATGCCCTGATTGAGTGGGATGCGGGTGTCCGGCGTCATGGTGCCCTGGAAGGGGCAGCCGCTCTTGTTTGCTTGTGTCAGCAGCGCCTCAGAAAAAGACGGCCTTCCGAATCGGAAAGTCAAGTACTGGGAGCCAACTTACCGGCAATGCGGCTTCTCAGGACCGAGCCGCTGTTGCCTCGGCCAACTCACGGAGATCGAATTTATGTCAGGGAAGCTGCGCCGATGGAGAGCGAAACACGAACGCCACAACCATATGGCATTGGATCGGTTTTCCCTCGTATGTGGCTGCGCTGAAATTCCAATTTTTCAAAGCGCCGGTTGCCGACGTCGTCAGCGGCGGAATGTCCCGCAGAGGCGCGACCTTGGCTACGTTGCCCTTCATGTCCAGCGTGACGTTCAAGACCACCGCCCCTTGGGCTTTCGCCTTGGCAGGATACGGCGCAAAGGTCGCGGTGTTCAGTTGCGCCGGAAAAAATGCCGGATCCTTCGTAGAGATAGGCTGAACTTGCGATGGCGGCGCCAGCGGAATGTTGTCCGCTCCAAGAAAGCCGGGATCGTACACGATGTTGATCGTCAGCGTCGATGCCACGGGCTTTCCTTCCAGCGTCGCCGGCGCGTACGTCCAAGAACGCACCGCCGCTGCGGCCGGCCCGGACACCGAGGAGATATCCCTCAGAATTTCCACTCCCGTTACCTGACCTGTATTGTCCAGGTCTACCGAAAGCGTAACCACTCCCGCGTCCAGGCTACTCGCGGGATAGGGAATGTTTCCTGCTTTGCTCACGTTCGCCGCAATGAAATGCGCCGGCTCTTTTGCCTCACACGTTATCGCCCATGCCACAGCAAGAATGATCAGCAACACGCTTGTGGAAACATCGAAGATTTGCTTCATCGTTGTAATCCTCAGGACTTTGAAACAGCAAGCACTGGCAGCCTCGGAGGGTTGCCCCGTACACACTATTCGGATACTGGCCGATGGGTATTGTCAAAAGTAACAGCCAACTTGTAAACGATTGACTTCAAATCCTAACGCGCTAATCGTTCATGTCGGTATCTCTCCGAGTAGGGGAGAACCCGGCGTGCTGTAGACTGAGTTGATGGGGCTTCCGAAGTCAAATTCAGGAGCACCCCCGTTATAAAGTTTATCGGAATAACTCACTGCTAGAGTCGGTTCGACGCCCACACCGTGGTAGGGGATACCCTGAACACTTAAGAATATGTCCCCGACTCGATTACCCGTGCCCCCACTGGTTGTGAAATGCACGGTCATGAATGGCGCGCAGTATATTGGCCTGGATGTTCACCAGACAAGGATCTAGCCTAGGAAGCGAGCAAGTGTCTACTGACCGCTATTCATTAGGTTCCGCGTGCGGTCAAAAAGGCTGGCCTGACACGTTTCACTTGGCACGACCTTCGGCACACCTTGCATCGCGTTTGGTCATAGGGGATTTGACATTCTCACCGCTTCCAAGCTCATGGGCCCACCGGTCTCTTACCATGACCACGCGCTATAGCCATCTCGCTCGCGGGAGCTTTGACAGCGGGAGCATCAGCAAGTTGCGATGGAGCGATTGAACCGTTATAATTTTTGAGTCGCAAATTGTTGGGAGAGGCCATGAGCACCGAGAGTTCAACAAAAGAACTCGCGGGATAACTCACTGGCCGGGCTGCGATTAACACCACAGTAACACTAGCCAACGTTTGCACTTTGTAAGCGGTTGAAAAGCCGGGGTAGCTCATTGGTAGAGCGCCGCCCTGAAAAGGCGGGCGTAGCCAGTTCGATTCTGGCCCCCGGCACCACCCGTTCGCGCCACCGCTTCGTCTCCGAAGAAATCTACTTTGCCGTGAGCGAGATACACAGGTTCACCGTCTTGTATCGTGGGTTCGAGTGTAAACGTCCCGAAGTGTTCTGCGAGCACTGCACGCGCAAGGTCAATGCTTTCGGGATGCGAGATTAACTCGCGTATCCTGGTTAAGCGTGAGACTGCAAAGGTTCGCAATTCGTCGAGCGTGGCGCGCAACGATCCCGGCCCAGGCTCAAGCAATTTGTTCGTAATCGCCTGCAGTTCCCTCTCTCGTTCGCCGATTGCCGTCATGACGCTCTGCGACGGTTGCCCCTCGGCAATGGCATTCACAAGGCGTGCAAGCTCGGCCTCCAGTTGCAGCTTCCTCTTGCGCATGCGTTCTAGCTCGGCATTGAGCTTTTCGTGGCCCTTCCTGAGCGCTTCCTCCATACGTGCCACTGCGTAGTCGATCACTTCGACGCGGAGGACCGAGTCTGCAAGTCCTTTCAGCAGGCCCTGCTTCAACTCGTCTCGACGTACCAGCGCCGCATTCTCACACACAGAGTCGCCACGCTGATGATGCACTGAACAACCATAGCGATCCGCGCCATGTCGTCCACGTCCCGAAACCAACGCGATGCTTCCGCCGCATACTGAGCACTTTAGCAATCCCGAGAAGAGGTACCGCTTCGGGCCAACGGTCAAGCCGCCTCCTTCTCTTCCAAACATGCTCTTAACTGCTTCCAGCCGGCGTCGCACCGCGGATGCAAGCTCGTCAGAAACAACGCGAAGGTGAGGCGCGTCGGCCGTTACCCACTCGCTCTCCGGGCGTGGCCTAAAAATGCGTTTCCCACTTCCAGGAACCCGGACCTTCCGCCTCGTATTCCGAAGGGGTGAGCTAATACCCCACGCGAAAGGGCCCCAGCCAACACTTCTATATAACGATACTTAGCAGCGGCAGTTTTGACGAACGGAAACCTGTAGTTTTGCGCTCACAACGAAGGTCCCAGGCGACCACCGTAGGGAACCGTCGAGTGCCAATCGGCGGAGGTGCGTTGGTCAGAATTGGAGCTTGAGGGCGAGCTGGATCGAACGCAGGCCGCCGATTTGGTAGAGGGGATTGAGGCCGCCGCTCTGGCCTCCGGTTCCCAGATAACTGGCCAGTGTCTGGGTTGACTGACCGAATTGCTTGAAAAACTCCGGCCGAAACCGCAGGTTCAACTGTTCCGTGAACCGAAACTGCCGCTGAAACGCCACATCCGGCTGCGTTGCTACCGACGACGTCGTCTGCGTTGCGTCGCACGGAAAGTCATGGCGCAGTATGCGCTGTGTGTCAAGCCGCGGGGACTTATCGCCAATGACCCGGGACGCGGTCTCGACAACTCGGCTGCCGCTCGTTGAGAAACCGTTTCGCATTGCTGCGACGATCGCTTCTGCCGACAGCGGGCGTATCGGAGATGCCGGAATGGGGCCTGAGCCAATAGAACGGCAGGGCGAGATTTCTCAAGCGGATTAAAGGGAAATGGGTGCTAGCGCGAGGACTGAAATGCCTCAGACTAAAGCAGTTTCCTCGGGTGGGTGGAGATCGACGAAACATTTCAAACGGAGAACGGAAAGTATGTTTCTCCCCAGGCGAGGGGTTCGTTACGACATCTGTCTACGATAGATACCACTTGCGCGCCGGAGAGAGAGTTCCTGGACCCGCCTTGTTGAGAAGTTGGATTCGACAATTCTCAGCCACGCTAATTATCAAGCTCGGGTTGACGAGTTTGGTTCGATTCATTGGAGAGCCATGGCCACCATTCTCGAGGCCTGTAATGCAGCATCTGGCCAATTCTGGCGACAGCGGAGAAACGAACGATCTTAGTCTCGTTCCTTAAGGCGGGATCAAGTAGGATGCAGCCATGGGAAGAATAGCGAAAGAAGCCACGCTCGTAGCGATTTTGATCATGGTGGTTCCAGTGGCCGGACGGGGTCAGATTACTACCGGTGTTGTTACGGGGAGAGTAGTCGATGCGACGGTTGCTCCGATCCCTCAAGTCCAACTTACCTTGGTCAACGTCGGAACTGGGATTGAACAGACGTCAGTTACGAGTGACCAAGGGGACTACACTTTTACGCAGGTGCCCCCTGGAATATACAAACTTACGGCACTGGCGAAAGGTTTTGGGACTGTGATTCAAGAAGGTATCAACGTACAAGTTAATGAAGCGACCCCGGTTAATTTTACGCTTAAGCCGGCTACCGTAGAAGAGAAGGTGGAGGTATTGAGCAGTACGCCAGCTATGCAAACTGAATCAGCAGCAGTCGGGGGCGTGGTCGATCACAATACGATCATTAGTCTGCCGTTGAACGGGAGAAACTTCATTCAGCTCGTTGCCCTCGAGCCGGGCGTATCCTCCTCGGCAAAACTCCAAGGGGGCGGCGTGGATTACACTACTCAAGTCTTTGGAGGAAATTATTCGGTCAACGGGACGCCTGCAAGCGGTAGCAGTTATATGTTAGATGGCATCGAGATACGAGATGTCGTGGACACACGGGTCACCTTTCAACCGACGCTCGAATTCATACAGGAGTTTAATTTCCAAGCGACTAACTATTCGGCCGCGTTTGGCCGAGCTGGCGGAGGAATCGTCAATCTTGTCTCCCACACGGGGACGGACAAATTTCACGGATCGCTCTGGGAATACTTTCGCAACTCTGCCTTGGATGCAAGCAACTTCTTCGCGACAAAAAAGCCTGGTTTTCATCAAAACCAATTTGGCGCAGCCCTGGGCGGCCCTATCGTTCGAGGCAAAACCTTCTTTTATGTGAGCTACGAAGGTTTTCGACAGTCTAAGGGGATAACCCAAGGGGCGTCCGTTCCAACCGTCGCGGAGCGGAATGGGGATTTCAGTGGGGGCTCACCGATTTACAATCCAAACCAAATTGACCCAATCACGGGTCTACGTGTTCCGTTTCCGAACAATCAAATCCCTGTATCAGACTTTAGCACTGTGGCAGTGAACGCTTTGTCTCTCTTCCCACTGCCCAATCTTCCAGGAACGGTAAACAATCTAATCTCTGCAGTGACCCAAACTATTGACTTTGATCAAGTTAACGCACGCATCGATCAGGAAATTGGCAAGGATGACTCCTTGGCGGGCCGCTACACAAATTTGGTTCGGTGGAACCGAAACCTGCCGTTTACATTTTCTTCGCTGCCTAATTTTAGCACCATCTGGGACTCACCGGCGCAAAACGCGTTTATCAGTTGGACGCATGCATTCGGCACGACAGCCGTAAATGAAGCCAAATTCGGATTCAACCGAAACAAACAAATTCTTCAGGATCCTGACCAAGGCATGAACATCCCGCTTAGCCTTGGGATAGCCGGTACGACCACAGAAACGAAACTACTTCGCAATCCCAATATCAACATATCTGGACTGGGAGGAACGGGTACGACTCCGAATGCTCCCAACGATCGCACCGACAATCGTTTTATTACCCTAGACAATTTTACATACTCCAGGGGCCCAGTAACTTATTCCGCTGGTGTTAGCATAGTGCGGGAACAGGACAATGGCGGCGCAAACTTCGGGGATAGTGGCATTTTTAATTTTAATGGCACTTTCACCGGACAGTTAACGCCGAGCCTAACGGGGATTCGGCCAGGTACGGGCAATGCGGTCGCCGATTACATGTTGGGTTTTCCGGCGTCCAGCCGGAATTGCTGCCTTAACGGCGACGGTTTTCGCAACTGGCGTAAGACAGACTTTGGTGTCTATTTTCAGGCCGATTGGAAAGTGCGTCCAAACTTCACCGTGAATTTGGGTTTGCGGTACGAAATCTTCCAAGCGCCATATGAGGTGAACAATCGCGTTGCCCAACCTGACCTTGCAGCAGCTCCCCAGGCAGTTCTTCTATACGCTGACAAGCTCGGAGTGCCGCGTGGTTTCTATCGCACTCCTGTCGGCGATGTTTCTCCCCGAGTTGGCTTCGCCTACTCGCTAAATCCGAAGACTGTGATTCGCGGAGGTTACGGCATTTTTTACATCTCCGGAGAACTCATTGCTCCGTTCTCTATGAGCCAGCAGGCACCGTTTACGATCGCCGACTCCTTTGTGTCAAGCCCGATCACTCCTCAGCTTACGTTGGCGAATGCTTTTCCGAGTGGTCTTGGCCTTCCGAGTCTGACGTTCACAAACATAGATTTAAGCTTTAGAGACCCGTATCTGCAGGCATGGAACGTGAGCGTCCAGCGCGAAGTAGGTTACGGTGTGACTTTTACAGCTAGCTATGTCGCCAGCAAGGGTTCCAGGCTTAGAAATAGTGTTGTTCCTGCGAACGCTCCGCCCCCGGGACCGGGTCCTTTAGCTTCGCGGCGTCCAATCCCAGGATTCAGTACGATCTCGCTGTACAACAACTCGGGATACTCCAATTACAATTCCCTCCAATTGAGGGCCGAGAAGCGTTTGTCGAATCAGCTTAGCTTCCTGGGGTCGTATACATACTCGAAGTGCATGGACAATGGTACGACCGCCTTCACCTACGGAGGAAATCGTCAGGGTATACGCAATCCAGGCGACGTTGCGATGAATCGAGGTCTCTGCGATTTCGATATTCGCAACAGGTTCGTTCTTAATGCAATCTACCAACTTCCGTTCGGAAACAATAGCTCGGGCTTTCTTCGACAGGTTGTATGGGGCTGGAGCATTGAGGGAATTCTCACATTGGAAGGTGGAAATCCATTTTCAGTTCTTTACCCCCTTGACAATAGCAATACTGGAATAGGCCTTGATACCCCAGACAGAGTTGTGGGTCAAAATCCCAACAGCGGTCCCAAGACGCCGAATGATTGGTTTAACCTCGATGCTTTCACTAACCCTGTGCCCTTCACGTACGGGAACTCGGGAAGGAACATTGTAATTGGCCCTGGTCTTCACGAGTTTGATCTTGCCTTGCACAAGCAGTTTCCCATCACCGAAAGCAAAATGCTTCAGTTCCGGGCAGAGTTCTTCAACTTCACGAATACGCCCAGTTTCTTCCAACCTGGGAACGTTTTTAATACGCCCAGTTTCGGCGTAATTGGCGGTGCTTTTGATCCTAGGGAAATTCAGTTTTCGTTGAAATTCCTCTTTTGACGCAATCCGAAGAACAGAGGAAGTCCCATGTCCTGTTGGATATCAGCAGCAGACGTCGAAGACGTCTCGAATTTGCGAACCCGGGTCGACGTCTATAACCCGAAAGGGAATGTCAACGCTGGTCAAGAGAGCACTGGCAGGAGTGCCTGTGCTACCGCGGTATCGGGTAAGATGTGGCCGTCATGATGAGGCGAGCGATTATTGCGCTGGGGATGCTGCTGGCGTGGGGGAGTGGGGTTTACGGGTTGAACCCCGCGCTGGACGTGAATCAATACGCACACACCGCGTGGAATGCTGGCGAAAACTTCCCTGGCGGCATCATCTTTGCAATCGCTCAGACCCATGACGGTTATCTCTGGCTGGGCACGGAGTTCGGCTTGCTTCGATTCGATGGGGTTCGGAGCGTCCCCTGGCAGCCGCCCGCGGGTCAGCATCTCCCCAGCAGCCAGATTCGAGCGCTGCTTGTCGCGCGCGACGGGTCTCTTTGGATTGGTACCCGGGACGGCCTTGCAAGTTGGAAGGACGGCAAGCTGACTCAGTATGGGGAGCTTGCCGGGCAGCTTGTCCAATCCCTTCTTGAGGATCGTGAAGGAGCGATATGGGCAGGCGGGTGGGCTGCTTCCACAGGCAGGATCTGCGCGATTCAGAGTCGTAGGGCCGAGTGCTACGGAGAGGATGGCAGTCTCGGTCATGGAGTGTACTCTTTGTATGAGGACGGCGGGGGCAATCTCTGGCTGGGAGCAGGTACCGGACTGTGGCGATGGAAGCCCGGTCCTCCGAAGCTGTATCTCTTGCAAGACCCAGCACCCACAATCAACGGTTTGATCGAAGGCGACAACGGCGCACTCCTGATCGGGACGCGCAACGGAATCAGAAGGCTTATCGAGCGGAAATCAGAAGTTTATCCGCTCCCGGGTGTTACAAAGCAGTTCACGCCCTACCGTCTGCTCCGGGATCGCAATGGTGGACTATGGATCGGAACGACGGACCGAGGCCTCTTGCACGTACACCAGGGAAGGACGGATCAGTTTGGACGGTCTGACGGTCTCTCAGGTGACTTTGTTGAAAATCTCCTTGAGGATCGTGAAGGCAATATTTGGGTGGCAACGGATAATGGCTTGGACCGTTTTCGCGACTTCGCCGTCCCCACGATTTCCGCTAGACAGAGTTTGTCCAATGCCGGCGTTGGCTCCGTTCTGGCGGCCAGAGATAGAAGCATTTGGCTTGGCACTGTTGATGGCCTGAACCGATGGAATAACGGCCAAATTACGATTTACCGTAAGCGAATCGCACCGGCCGTGAGCGTCGGCGCCAAACGAGAACAGGAGCTCAGCGGGCTTGCGGCGGCGAGCGAGCCGAGCGTCCTCGGCGCCGTGCGCGAGATAACCAGTAGTGGATTGCCAGATGAGGCAGTAGACTCCATCACTCAGGACAATCGCGGGCGCATTTGGATCGTTACGCCTCGACGGATTGTCTACTTTGATGGTGGCCGGTTTGTTCCCGTAAACGCTGTGCCGGGCGGGCACGTTTTTTCCAGCGCCGGGGACAGTGCGGGGAATATCTGGATCAGCGTCCAGGATCAAGGTCTCTTTCATTTGCTTGGGGGGAATGTGGTTGAGCGGATCCCCTGGGCCAGGCTGGGACGTAAGGACGTGGCTACTGCTCTATTTCCCGATCCCGCGCAGGGCGGTCTATGGCTTGGATTTCATGAAGGTGGCGTGGCGTATTTCAAGGACGGTCAGGTCCGCGCATCGTATGCAGACGCCGATGGGTTGGGCGTTGGCAGTGTCCACGACCTTCAACTCGAACGGGACGGTACGCTCTGGGCCGCAACCGAGGGCGGTCTAAGCCGTGTGAAAGATAGTCGTATTGCCACGCTTACCAGCAAGAATGGATTACCCTGCGACTCCGTTAAGTGGGCGGTGGAAGACGACGCCCATTCGTTCTGGCTGTACATGGCCTGCGGCCTCGTGCGCATTGCCCGGCCCGACTTGGATGCGTGGGCTGCCGATCCGAATCGGACGATTCAGGCCACGGTATTCGACAGTACGGACGGAGTTAGGAGCCATGCGTTCACCAGCGGCAAAACTCCGCGTGTCGCCAAGTCTGAGGATGGAAGATTGTGGTTTTTGCCTCTAAAGGGAGTGAGCGTCATCGATCCGCATCACCTGCCCATCAACGAATTTCCGCCGCCGGTACATGTCGAGCAGATCATTGGAGATGGCAAGAGCTACTGGGAGAACTGGGGCGGCGATGCGGCTTCGGGCGCGAAGCTGCCGCCGCGGGTGCGCAATCTGGAGATTCAGTACACGGCGCTGAGCCTGGTGGTGCCGGAGAAAGTCCGTTTTCGCTACAAGCTGGAAGGTTGGGATCGCGATTGGCAGGACATCGGCAGTCGCCGCCAAGCCTTTTATACCAACCTTCCTCCGCGCCACTACCGGTTTCGAGTCGTAGCGAGCAACAACAGCGGAGTGTGGAACGAGGAGGGCGCGTTCCTGGATTTTTCTGTGGCGCCGGCGTACTGGCAGACGAATTGGTTTCGCGCGGCGTGCGTGGCGGCGTTGCTGGTGTTGCTGTGGGTGCTGTATCGACTGCGGCTGCGGCAGGTGGCGCAGCAATTCAACATGCGTCTGGAAGAGCGCGTCGGCGAGCGGACGCGCATCGCGCGGGACCTGCACGATACACTGCTGCAAAGTTTTCACGGATTGTTGCTTCGTTTCCAAGCAGTTTCTAACCTGCTCCCAACGCGTCCGGCTGAAGCTAAACAAACGCTGGATAGCGCTATCGATCAGGCGGCGCAAGCGATTACCGAGGGACGGGATGCCGTGCAGGGGTTGCGCTCTTCCACGGTCGTGACTAACGATCTTGCCTGCGCTATAACCACGCTCGGACAAGAACTCGCGGGCGGTGAAACGAACCCAAATGCTGCCGAGTTTCATGTGCAGGTGGAAGGAACGACGAGGGATCTCCATCCAATCCTCCGGGACGAAGTCTATCGGATCGCGGGCGAGGCCGTGCGTAATGCCTTCAAGCACGCGCAGGCGCGCCGCATCGAAGTAGAAATCCGGTATGACGAACGGCAGTTTCGCTTGCGGGTCCGGGATGACGGAAAAGGCATTGACCCGAAGCTTATGAATGAAGACGGACGCACCGGACACTACGGTTTGCGTGGCATGCGCGAACGCGCGAAACTTTTGGGCGGCAAACTCGCGGTGTGGAGCGAGCTCGATTCGGGTACGGAACTTGAGCTGAGGATTCCCGCATCGCGAGCTTACGAGACATCTCCCGCTCGACGCCGTTCTTGGTTGGCTGAGAAGTTGTCTGGGAAAGACACGGAGATAAAGTCATGAGTGCCGATTCTGCCGCCCCGATTCGGATATTGTCCGTGGACGATCATCCTGTTTTGCGCCAAGGGGTCGCTGCACTCGTGAGTGGGCAGGCAGATATGCGTGTAGTCGCCGAAGCGTCAAATGGGCGCGAGGCGATCCAGCAATTCCGCGCGCACCACCCGGACGTCACGCTGATGGACTTGCAGATGCCGGAAATGAACGGGCTCGATGCGATGATCGCGATTCGCGGGGAATTTCCTGAGGCGCGAATCATCGTGCTGACCACCTATGCCGGCGACGTTCAGGTGCTGCGGGCGCTCAAAGCCGGCGCGCGGGGTTACCTGCTAAAAAATAGCTTGCACAAGGAACTGCTGGAGACAATCCGAAGCGTCCATGCCGGGAAAAGGGCGCTCTCCGCAGACGCCTCCGTGCAACTTGCCGAGCATGCCACCGATGACGCGCTGACCCCAGCGGAAATCCGTGTACTGCGGCTGATTGCGGAAGGGAATGCCAATAAAGAGATTGCGGGGCAGCTTTCGGTCAGCGAAGAAACGGTCAAGGGCCAAGTCCGGAACATCCTCTCCAAATTGGGCGCCAACGACCGTACCCACGCCGCCATGATCGGTCTGAAGCGCGGAATCATCGAGATTTAGATAACTCAAAAGAGTGGCTTGGGCGGACCCTTCTAGGGTTTTAGGCCGCTATGGGATTTTGTAACCTAACCTCAATTGAGACGCCTTTATTCGACATTCGCCCACGGTTTGCCCGGCGCCGGCCTTCTCTTGATGAGGCTGGTGGCGGGTATTGCATTGATTCTAGAAGGAGTTATGTCGCTCCGGGGCGGTACTGCGATCGGAGCGGCTATACTTCACGTGCTCGGAGCCGGAGCGGGGATACTGCTGCTCGCAGGTCTTTGGATACCCATCGTGGGGACAGTGGTGACGCTCCTTGAGCTGTGGAGCGTATTCTCACAAGCTGGAGATCCGTGGATTCATATCCTGTTAGGAACCCTGGGCGCCGCCCTGGCATTGCTCGGACCTGGCGGTTGGTCGGTCGATGCTTACCTTTTTGGATGGAAGCGCATCGACCCTCCAGACCGAAAGAGTTAGATCTCCTACCTCTTTAGTGTTAGTCCTCACGCACTTCAAAGGGTAGCCCTACCGGTCCTATATGGTGCGCACGGCGACTCCATCTGGGGTTGTCGGCAGACGGGAGTACCTCCAGAATACGCGCAGTGAAACAAAGAGGTCTGACAAGGGTGCAACGTTCTAGATAAGGGGCAAGTCATGGCGAGCGTCGCGGTAATCATGGCGGATCCAAAGCAGTCTGAAGAGAGACTCCAACACGAGAGCGTCGCCCTGCCCGAAGAAATCGATAAGGGATCGATGTGCGACGAGATCATCGGGAGTTCTGGCGCCTTGCAAAAAGTACTCTCTCTTGTGTCTAAGGTTGCTCCCACAGACGCCACCGTTTTGGTCACGGGCGAAACCGGGACAGGCAAGGAACTTGTT
>Ga0210407_10003361_pt1 | contig 13015 bp, 10 predicted proteins | sample IncBWC27MmetaG_FD_150860 | JGI IMG/M metagenome (GOLD analysis project Ga0210407, IMG submission 150860) | Forest soil microbial communities from Barre Woods Harvard Forest LTER site, Petersham, Massachusetts, United States - Inc-BW-C-27-M | ecosystem: Environmental > Terrestrial > Soil >... | reverse complement strand
ACCATATCTATCTTCCCGTGACCGACCTGAAGCGCTCGGAAACCTTCTACGGCGCCATGCTCGGCCCGCTCGGTAAGTCCGAGCGCTGGCACTTCAAGGCGCAGCCCGGCTATCCCGATCTTATGGGCTTTGGCGAGCCGGGCATTCCGGGCTTCTGGCTGAAGGCCTCAAAGACTACCTGCGCCGAGCTTTACGTCGCGTTCGCCGCGAAGAACGAGGCGGCGGTGAACAAGGCCTACGAGGCAGCACTTGCCAATGGCGGCAAGGATAATGGCGCGCCAGGGCTGCGGCCGCAGTGGGATCCCCGCTATTACGCGGCCAATGTGGTCGATCCCGACGGCTACAATGTGGAGATCTGCTACAAGCCCTGGCTTTACGAATAATGTCTGCGCTGCGCACGCTCCGAGTCGGCGCGCCGACACGCCGGATTGGTGTATCCCCGTCTCGGATCTTGCGGAATACCGAAGGGGGCGTAATTACGCAAGAGTACCGCCGATGGGGAAGATCAGCAAGTTTGGTACTGTCCTAATTAGGACACTACCGCAGGTTTAGCCTAGACCTCATGTAAAAATGCCAAAGTCACGCTATTGAACTGTGTAGCGAGTTTTTTCATTGCGGCATTTTCGCGGATAGCTTCGCCGGCCTCTCGACTGTGCAAAGCTATCTCTGCGACGATTGAGCGACCGAGAATTCGCTGATCGATATTGCCGAACGGCCCAGGCACGAGGCTTCCCAACAAACCGACCCAGGCAGGGGTATGAGCGTTGCCTACAATGACGCCGGGGCGAAAGATGGCGAGGCGAGTAAAACCGATGTTGCGCACGGTATCTTCCTTCATGCCCATTACGCGGACATATCGAAACCGGCTGCGGGATGTGCTTCCTACCGCAGAAAGTAGGCAAAATTGGGCGATTCCGGCGTAGTGGCAGCCACGCGCAAACGCACCGACGACGCCGAGTTCAAGTCGTTTCAATTCTTCTTCGCTCCAGCGCATCGATCCAGAACCGACACCCACACAGCTCACGGCGCTGACGGGACCTTGGCTTAAGACTTCGCGGGCAAGGGCGGCAGTGCGCTCGGCAAAGTCAGCAGAGCCGGTATCAAGAACGACGTTGCGCACCCGCGATCGCGCCGCAATGGGCTTTCTGGTGACCATCACCACTTCCCGGCATTCCGGAATTGCTAGCAGCTCCGCGACCGCTGCACCACCGACTTGCCCAGTACCACCGAGGATAATTGCGGCGAAATTCCGATTCATAAAGACGACCTCTGCTTACGGAAGGATGCGACAGCCCCGTTCATCCCAAGAGGGAAGCATACTTGGTATTGGTTCTAAATTGAGGCAATAAGGCATCTCTTGCTCAATTGGCGTTGTCAGGCTGATGCACTCATTGAGCGCCTTCAGGAGTCAGCGCAGACGATCAGTCCTCGGAAACGCCCTTCTCGTGACTTTACGTCTAAGTTGTCGGCAACACGGAATCAATCGCCATGACCGCAAAGTCACCGGCGTCAAAACCGACCCACTTATCAATAAGCACTTTTACAATAAGATCCCCAACTTCCGCGAAGCCCGTTTATGGATAGTTCCGTAAATTGGGGGACTACACAGCCGGAAAAATAGCCCTGGGGTCGTAGAATCCTGTGCTATAAAGACTTGGCCGGAACCGGTGTTCCTGATCAAGAAGCGCTGCGGTACGCACGCTTCGCCTTTGGTGGAATGGATCAGATGAAAGAAGAATGGCGCGACGCCCGCTGCTTGAACATTCCCGAAACGCTGCTTCAGGACATCGGATACGGGCTGCGCATGTTTGCGAAGTCGCGCACGACCACCGCAGTCTTAGTCATCACTCTTGCTCTTGGCATCGGGGCTAATACAGCGGTCTTTACTCTTATCAATGGCTTGATGCTGCGGTCATTGCCGGTCAGCCATCCGGAGCAGATTTTTTTCTTCGGTGCCGACACATCAGGCGGCTCTCGCAGAGGGGGGACCGCCCCCACGGGCGCGGTGAACCTGTATTCCTATCATTGGTTCGAGCAGTTCCGGGAACGAGACGGTTCCGCCTTCGACGGCCTGACAGCCATGGCCAGCCCGCAAGTTGACGTCCGCGTATCGGTCCCTGGCTCTGGCGAACGTCCGCGCCGGTCTTTGGGGAACCTGGTGGATGGCGATTTTTTCCATGTCCTGGGCGTGAGCCCCGTGGTGGGACGGATGCTGCTTGCGGAAGACGACCGGCCCGACAGCCCGGCGACGACCGTGGTCAGCTATCGCTATTGGACCCAAGGCCTCGGGAGAGATCCGCAGATCGCCGGGAAAAAACTCTTGATTAACGGCTCTCCGTTCACGGTTGTAGGCGTGACGCCGCCGGAATTTTACGGCGTACGGCTGAACAATCTCAACGACTTCTGGTTTCCGCTCAACCAGCAGTCATTGCTGATGGACCGCTCGAACTGGCTGAAAACTGAGAACGAATACTGGCTGAATGTGCTCGGCAGGCTGAAGCCGGGAGCGGATCCTCGCGCTACTGCGGCCGGCCTGAGCGAGCAACTGCAGCGGATGATCTCCGGCCTTGAGGGAAGCCAGCTCTCGCCGGAGAGAACGCAACAGATTCGCGAGTCCCGTGTAGAGCTTGTCCCTGGCGCGCGAGGTCTTTCTTACTTGCGAGCACGCTTTTCCCCGCGGCTGCAAATCCTTGCCGTGCTGGTGGTCCTGGTGCTGATGATCGCCTGCTTGAACACTGCTAATTTGCTCCTAGCGCGAGCCACCGCAAGAGAGCATGAGATCGCAGTCCGGCTGACCATGGGGGCCGGACGTCGCCGCATGGTGCGTCAACTACTGACGGAGAGTGTGCTGCTGGCGGGCATGGGCGGGCTAGCCGGTTTTGCTCTTGCGGTGTGGGCCACGAAGCTGCTCGCCACCTTGGTGCTCGGGACCAGAGCCACACTTCCTTTTCTTAGCTTCAAGCCGGACCTTCGCGTGCTCGCTTTCACCTTCAGCGTGGCCCTGGTCACCGGAATCCTGTTTGGGTTGGCTCCAGCGTTTCGGGCCACAAGAGTTGACCTGAATCGGATCCTGAAAGACGAGCTCCGCAGCGGCGGCAGTAGCTTCAGAATGTCACGCCTTACGCCCGCCAAGCTGTTGGTGAGCACGCAAGTGGTGGTTTCCTTGACGCTGCTGATGGTGGCCGGGCTCTTCGTGGGCGGCTTGCGCAAACTGGAGCAGCAGGACCTGGGTTTTGTCCCCGAGCGGGTGCTTACCTGCCGCCTGGACCTGGTCGCCGCGGGTTATGAGACGACGCAGCTCCCGGACTTGTATTTGCGATTGATCGGGCGCGTGCTTGCGCTTCCCGGAGTCCGCTCGGCAGCGCTTGCGGATGCCGGCATGCTTGGCGGCAGCAACTCTACTTCCAACATTTCCATTGAAGGCTACACTCCTAAGCCGCATGAGAACATGGACGTTCAACACCGGCATGTCACCGGGAACTATGTGGCGACGAATGGCATGAGTCTCCTCGCCGGTCGCGACATAAGCGCGGATGATCGCCAGGAGACTCCCCACGTCGCCGTCATCAACCAGGCTTTCGCCCAGCGGTTCTTCCCGGGACAGAACCCCATCGGTCATAGCTTTAGGTTGGGCGAGCCGTTTCATCCGCCAGGGATGAAGATCGTGGGTGTGGTCAAGAATTCAAAATACAACTCGCTCGACGAAAAGACTCTTTCCCTGGCATTCATACCTCTGCTCCAAGAGCCCTTCGACGTGAATCCGGAGGAGAAGAAAGACCATCCCTACAAATACGGGAACGAGCTGAACTTGCGCGTGGCCGGCGACCCGGGCGCGCTGTCCCAGGCGCTGCGCCGGGCGATCGCCGACGTTGATAGTAATATTCCCGTGTCGAACATCCAGACGCTCGAGGAACGTATCAGCGATTCCTCTCAGGAAGCGAGGGCGATTGCGCAGCTGTCTGGGTTTTTCGCCGTGTTCGCCTTGTTGCTGAGCGCCATCGGGCTTTACGGGGTGATGGCGTACAACGTGTCCCGCCGCACGCGCGAGATCGGCATCCGCATGGCCATCGGCGCCCAACGCCAGACCGTCCTGCGGATGGTGATGCGCGAGTCATTGCTGGTGGCAATGATCGGGGTCATTCTGGGAATTCCCGTGGCCCTGAGCGTGGGACACTTTATTTCGAGCCAACTTTTCGGCCTTTCGCCCCGCGATCCGCTCACATTAGCCGCGGCAGCCTTACTCCTGCTGGCTGCTTCCGTGGTCGCGAGCTATCTGCCGGCGCGGCGCGCCGCAGAGATCGATCCGATGGTCGCCCTCAGGTACGAGTAGTGACTGCGGAGCCTGCCGCACAAAGAGGCCTGCGGGCGACGGGGCCTCAGAAGTCCGGTTGCGGGAAGTTTCACCAGATTAGTAACGATAAACGCCCTTCTCGTGACTTTACGTCTAAGTTGTCGGCAACACGGAATCAATCGCCTTGACCGTAAAGTCACCGGCGTCAAAACCGACCCACTCATCAATAAGCACTCTTACAATAAGCACCTTTACTTGACGCCCAGCTTCGATGTTCTTTACCCTTGCGCCTCAAGGAGTTCGAGATGCTTTCCCGCGCAGACTCAGAAAAATACGGTCTGGCCCAGCGCTCGCACCTGGGCCGCGCCGCATTGGCGGAATTGAAGCCGCGTAAGTTTGATCCGATGGAGGAATTCCGCCAATCCTGTGCCGGACGAATTCCCGAGCTGCTGCCGGTCAAGTTCAGGCTCATGAGTTCCTCGCCGTTCGCGTTCTTTCGCGGGTCGGTGGAGATCATGGCGGCGGACCTGGGCGGCGCCAGGAACACGCGGATTGGAGTCCAGCTTTGCGGCGACGCCCATCTCAAGAATTTCGGTTTCTACGCTACGCCAGCTTCCGAGATCGTGCTGGACATCAACGATTTCGACGAGACCATCCATGGCCCATGGGAATGGGACATAAAGCGCATGGCCACCAGCATTGTCCTTGCCGGGAGAATGGCCGGCGATAAAGAAGGACGTTGCAAAGAGGCGGTTGAGGTGTTTGTGGACCACTACTGCGAGTGGGTCCGCAGGTTTGCCGAGATGCCCACTCTGGAAGTCGCGCGCTACCACACGGTGCGGGACCTTCGCAATCCGTTCATTCGCTCCGCGCTGAAGAAAGCGGAGCGCTCCACCCCGCTTTCAAATTTGCAGAAGTTAACCCGCAAAAAACGTGACGGCTATACCTTTACTTATAAGTCGAACGTGATATGGGAAGTGGAAGGCAAAACCCGGAAGGCCGTGCTGCGCGCCCTGCCTGAGTATCGCACTACGCTCTCTTCCTGCCATCAGACGCTGTTTGACCGATATCACGCCGTTGACGTCGGCTTCAAAGTCGTGGGAACCGGCAGTGTAGGCACGCGGGACTACGTCGTCCTTTTCTTTGGCCGGGACGAGAAGGACCCACTGTTTTTGCAAATAAAGGAAGAGCCGCCATCGGCCTATGCGCCCTATCTTCAAGATGTATCGCTTCCGCAGAACCAGGGGCAGCGCGTTGTGTGGGGACAATGGGCGCTGCAAGTGACGTCGGATTTACTGCTCGGGTGGTGTTCCGTGGACGGCCGTGACTATCTGGTGCGCCAACTGAATGATCACAAGAGTTCCGTGGAACCGGAAGAACTGCAAGGCCCGCGCCTGGCGGAATATTCGAGCGTCTGTGCGGAGCTGCTGGCGAAGGGACACGCGCGCTCCGGACATCCGGTCGCAATTGCGTCTTATCTGGGTGACTCGGACAAAGCGCAGCGGGCGCTCGTACGATACACCATGGCTTATGCCGACCAGGTAGAGAAGGATTACAGCCTGTTCCAGAAAGCCTTGCGGCGAGGCGTGTTCAAGAACGCGGGAAAAGTTTCTGCGGTTCCCGCGGCCGCGAACGCAGTGGTTTGATGCGCCACTTTGATGCGACTCTTTGATGCGACACAAGGACCGAATCCGGCTGCAGTTTTCCAGGCAGGCAGTTCCGTATTCGAAACTGGCGTCCATCACCGACGCCGCCCGTTTGCAGCGGCTGGTGCAAGCGGTCTCTCCGGCAAAAAATGACAGCGTGCTCGATGTCGCCACAGGTCCTGGATATGTTGCGCTGGCATTCGGCGAGACATGTGCGGAGGTCGTCGGCGTTGACCTCACTCCGGAGATGCTGGTCGTGGCCGATAGCAACCGCCGCCACCGGCAACTGTCGAACGTAAGCTTTCAACTCGCCCCGGCGGAAAAGCTGCCATTTCCGGCAAAGAGCTTCGACGTAGTGGTGAGCCGGCTGGCAGTTCATCATTTCCCGGTTCCGCGCAAAGTTGTGGGTGAGATGGCGCGGGTTTGCCGCGCTGGAGGTTTAGTCGCGGTGGAAGACCTGGTCACCAGCGAGCATCCTGAGCGCGCCGCGTACCAGAACCGGCTGGAGAAGTTGCGTGATCCCTCGCACACGAAAGCGCTCTCGGCCACGGGCTTAATAAAGGTGCTGGCCGCAGCGGGACTGGAAATCCAATCTCTCGGTTTCGGCGAACTCACGCCGGAGGTCGAGCAGTGGTTGACTACTTCCGGGACCCCGGAAAAAGTTGCGCGCAAGGTGCGAGCGATGCTCGCCAGGGACGAAAAACGCGATCTCAGCGGTATTTGCCCGTTTCGCGTTGACGGCTGCATGTACTTTCATCAGAAAACACTCACCGTTGTGGGGCGCAAACTCTGAGAGCGCCATGTTTGCCTGCTGCACGCTAAGTATTCCTTGCTCATGGCCGATTAACATGGATATGGCACACCCTGGTACAACTGCTGGCGCCGGGAGCGAAATTCAGAGCGACAGCTCCGTTTCCTTGTCTGACAAGTACGTGCCATGCACACGCTGCGCCAATCCCATTTATCTCGGCAATCCTCTCGCCTTTGTGCGGAGCCATGGCGCACTTCTGTACTTGCGGTGCCAGTATGCGGGTTGCGGCGTGGTTGACTGGTATCGCGACTCCGAAGTAATTCTGCCGCCGGCTCTTTACTCCGGGGAGTCTGCTCCCGCGTAAGCCGGTCTCTAATCAGTCTCTGTCTCCTTCCGGCTGGCGGGTTAGTCCGCCGAAGATCCCAAAAATTACCGTCTCGCAAGACCGCATACTAACTATATGTCATTGACAAAGCCGCTTCTGTCGGCGTAAGGACCTGAAGCCGCCAATCAGGGTCACGCAAAAGTTTTCCAAGAAATTATTAGACTTTTTTTGTTTTGCGGCCTACCATTTGGCCGTATTCATCTTGGCCCCCTCGAGGGGCCGGAAGTGGTCCAACAGTTTCAGCCCTAACCGCCTTAATAGGAGGCTTTCGCAATGGGCTTATCAAGACGAGACTTCTTTAAAGTTGTGCCAGGAGGCACAGCCGCTCTTCTGCTGGGTTTCGACGCGGCGCCGGTCCTGGCGCAGGCCAAGGAACTGAAAATCGCCCGCACCACGGAAACGCGCTCCACCTGTCCTTATTGTTCGGTGAGCTGCGGAGTCATCATCCACACATTGGGCGACAAAGCCAAGAACGTGACCGCCCAGGTGGTGCACGTGGAAGGCGACCCTGACCATCCGATCAACCGGGGCACGCTGTGTCCGAAGGGCGCTTCTCTGTACCAGGACATCCTGAATGACCGGCGATTGCTGAAGCCCCAGGTACGCCGTCCCGGCGGCACCCAGTGGGAAGACATTTCCTGGGACCAGGCATACGCGGAGATTGCGCGCCACATCAAGAAGACGCGCGACGAAACCTTCGTCGAAACCGACGCCAACGGCAAAACCGTGAACCGCTGCGAGGGCATTGGCTTCAACGGCGGCTGTACCGACACCAACGAGTTCAACTATCTGGTCGTCAAGACCATGCGCAGCCTGGGGGTCTGCTACCTGGAAAACCAGGCCCGTGTTTGACACGGCCCCACGGTCTCAAGTTTGGGACCAACTTTCGGGCGCGGCGCAATGACCAATGGCTGGGTGGACATCAAGAACACCGACATGATGTTGATCATGGGCGGCAACCCGGCGGAAGCCCATCCCTGCGGCTTTAAATGGGTCGTGGAAGCGAAGAAAGTCCGCAACGCCAAGCTGATCGTGGTCGACCCACGTTTTCAGCGCACGGCCTCGGTGGCCGACATGTTCTGCCAGATTCGCGCGGGTACAGACATCGCTTTCCTGGGCGGTCTGATCAATTACGCCATCCAGAACAACCGCTATGCCAAGGAATATGCAGCCAACTACACCAACGCGGCCTTGATCGTGAACAAGAGCTTTAAGCTGGCAGAGGACGGAGTGTTTTCCGGTTTCGATGCCGCGAACTTCAAGTACAACGTCGCCTCCTGGAATTATGAAGAAGGCGGAAACGTTACCGGCACCGCGGCAGCAGCCATCGCCGCCGGTGACGGCCCAGCGACTGCCGACGCCAAGGTCGCTGCCCCTGCGTCGCCGGCGAAGGTGGTTCCGGTTGCCGCGAAGAATGGCAAGCCGGCTGCAGCGCCGCCAGCGCCATCGCTCCCGCCGAACACGGCGTACGACCTGTCTCTGGAACATCCTCGTTGCATTTTCCAGTTGATGAAAAAACACTACTCCCGTTACACGCCGGAAATGGTGTCGAGCATTACCGGTATCCCTGCGGAGCAATGCACCAAGGCCTGGGACATGTTCACCTCTATTCGCACGAATGGAGACACGAAGAAAGTCGCCACCATCATCTACGCAGTGGGTTGGACGCAGCATAGCTTTGGCACGCAGATCATCCGCACCGCGGCCATGATCCAACTGCTTCTGGGGAATGTCGGACGCGCCGGCGGCGGCGTCAACGCTCTGCGCGGACATTCCAACATCCAGGGCGCAACCGATATGGCGGGCATTTTTGACAATCTGCCCGGCTATCTGAAGGTACCCATCCCCGCGGACACCGATTTCGCCGCTTATATCAAGCGGATCACGCCGACTTCGTCCAAACCTAAAGAGTGGGACTCGTTCAACTACTGGTCCAACACTTCCAAGTTTGCGGTCTCGCTCCTGAAGGCCATGTACGGAGACAAAGCCACCAGGGAAAACGACTGGGCCTTCAATTATCTTCCCAAGATTGACCGCAAGTACTCCTGGGTCGAGCAGTGGGACAACATGTACCGGGGCAAGGTCAAAGGTCTGCTCAGTTTTGGCATGAACGGTGTGGCCATTGGCCCCAACTCGCAGAAGAACATTAACGCCCTGAAGAAAGCGGACTGGCTGGTGGTGGGCGAAATCTATCCTGACGAAACCAGCAGCTTCTGGGAGTCGCCGGGAATTACCGACGACGAAAAGGCGCAGATCAAAACGGAAGTCTATCGTCTGCCCTGTGCCGGATTCGCCGAAAAAGACGGAACATTCGTCAACTCGGCGCGCTGGCTGCAGTGGAAATGGGCGGCCGTGCCCATTCCAGGCGAGGGCCGGCTCGACCAGGAAATCATTGCCCGGATATTCCTTGGCGTGCGCGCGCTCTATCAGAAAGAGGGCGGCAAATTCCCGGATGCCATTCTGGGCCTGACCTGGGGTTACACCACTCCCAACAGTCCTTCGCTGTCTGAAGTTGCCAAGGAACTCAACGGCAAAGCTCTGGCCGATGTGCACGACGACAAGCAGACACCCACCGACTGGAAAGCCGGACAGCAGTTGCCCGGTTTCGCCTGGCTCCGCGACGACGGAACCACGGCGTGCGGCAACTGGTTGTATTGCGGCTCCTGGCCGGACTCCGGCTCGCTCACGCAGCGGCGCAACCCTGACGATCCCTCCGGTTTGGGTATTCATCCCAACTGGGCATGGTCGTGGCCGGCGAACCGCCGCGTTCTGTACAACCGCGCGTCTTGTGATGTCAACGGCAAGCCGTGGGACCCCAGCCGGAAGCAGATCTGGTTCAATGAAGCCACCGGCAAGTGGGCCGGCAATGATGTCCCGGACTTCAAAGCTGATTCCGCTCCCAAGGACCACATGGGTCCGTTCATCATGAACCCTGAGGGCGTGGGCCGCTTGTTTGTGCCGCTGGCGGGAATGGCCGATGGTCCTTTCCCCGAGTTCTACGAGCCCATGGAGAGTCCGCTGGTCAACCCGCTCCATCCCCAGCAGACCAACAACCCCGTGGTGAAAAAGTACAGCACGGACATGGATAAATACGGCACGGTGGAACAGGGCTTTAACATCGTTTGCACCACCTACCGCCTGACGGAGCACTATCACTACTGGACCAAGAACAATCCCATGAACATGCAGCTGGTCCCCGAACCGTTCGTGGAAGTTCCCAAAGAGCTGGCGGACAAACTGCAGATCAAGGGCGGCGACAAGCTCAAGATCAGCAGCGCCCGCAGCATCTACTACGCGAAAGCCATGGTGACCGGGCGTATCAAGGGAATGAAGCTCGCCGGCAAAACCGAAGACACATACCAGATTGGCATACCGATTCACTGGGGTTATCGGGGGATTGGCGACGGGCGTCCCGACAACGAACGCCTGCTCGTCAACAACCTCTCGCCTACCGTGACTGACCCGAACGCTTACACGCCGGAATTCAAAGGCTTCCTGGTGAAAGTCGAGAAGGCCTAAGGAGATACGCCATGAGCAATGGAGCAATGGAAATCAAAGCGATCTCCGGTCACCGCGGCGGCACGCCGGGCGGTGGGGAATATCGCCAACCTGACGGTACGACACGTACCGGCACTTCCCGCGACTACGACGTGTGCAAGCTGGTGGACACCACGACTTGCATCGGCTGCAAGGCCTGCGAGGTCGCGTGTCTGGAGTGGAACGGATACGACTTCCGCGAAACCACGTTTGATGACACCTATCAGACCATGCCCGACACGGCATGGAACTTCTGGAACCTGATCCGCTTCAATGAGTACGAGAACGACGATGGCACCATCAGCTGGCTCATGCGCAAAGACCAGTGCATGCACTGCGCCGACCCCGGTTGTCTCACCGCGTGTCCGGCGGACGGCGCCATTGTGCAATACCAGAACGGCATCGTGGACTTCAACCAGGAACATTGCATCGGCTGCCAGTATTGCGTGACCGGCTGCCCGTTCAATATTCCCAAATTCAACGATGTGACGAAGAAGGTTTACAAGTGCACGCTGTGCTCCGACCGCGTGGGGGCGGGACTGGAGCCGGCGTGTATCAAGTCGTGTCCCACGGGCTGCCTGCACTTCGGCAGCAAGGAAGACATGCTGTTTGAAGCCAACAAGCGCGTGAAACAGCTGCACGACAACACGTCGTATTCCAAAGCGGGCGTCTATGATCCGGAAGGAGTCGGCGGCACGCATGTGATCTATGTGCTGCATGACGCCGAGAACCCGGAACGCTACGGCGGTCTGCCCAAAAATCCGACGGTGCCGTTCATGGTCAAAATGTGGAAAGGCCCGCTGAAGTGGGTCGGCGGACTGGCCATGACGTTCGGCGTGCTCGGCATGTTCATGCATTACGTTCGCTACGGTCCTAAAGAAGTTCACGAGGAGAAAAAGCCATGAGCGGCGGATCACTCGCGCGTCCCACTGCCACCGCTGTCCCTGAAGGGCAGGTCCTCCGCTACACGTTTGTGGAACGCGCTATTCACTGGACCAACGGGCTGGCGTATCTCTACCTGATGCTTACCGGTCTGGCGCTGTTTACTCCTTTTTTCTATTGGATGGCGGCCGTGCTCGGCGGCGGCGGGACCATCCGTTACTGGCATCCGTGGATCGGACTGATCTATGCCGCCACCATCGTGCAGATGCACCGCATGTGGCGCAGCGACATCAAAACCACCGACGCCGACCGCCAGTGGCTGAAGAACGTGGAAGCCTACGCCAAAAATGAAGACGCCAACATGCCCCCGCAGGGCAGGTTCAACGCCGGACAGAAACAGTTCTACTGGGCCATGTTCTATTCCATGTTGCTCCTGGTGGTGACGGGAATCGTCATGTGGTTTCCGGAATACATGCCGCGCAAAGCGCATTTTGTGCTCCCGATCATCGTCTTTCTGCACTCCGCCGCGGCACTGGTCAGCATTGCCGGTTTCCTGATCCACGTTTACATGAGCATCTGGATGACGCCGGGAAGCGTGAAAGCCATGACCGACGGGTATGTGTCCCGCGCCTGGGCGAAAACGCACCATCGCTTGTGGTACGAAAAAATCACCGGCCGCAGGTCCTAGGGGCCTATGGACGGATTTTCCTGGGACCGCCGCATCGCGCGGGCGGGTGAACTTTCCAAAACGCACGCTGCGGCTTCCGGACTGCTTTCCTTCTATCAGGGGCTGGCCGGCTTCCAGAAAGAAGTGTTCGAGAAGCTCGCCTCCGCTGACGACCATTCCATTTCCTCTCTGCTGCCATACTTTCCCCGGCTTCTGTCACTCGTCCGGAAGACCGGATCTCCGGCGCTGGTCCAGGCAGCGGACCGGCTGGCAAGCGGTTCGCGCGAAGACTGGCACGATCTGCTGGACGGTGTCTGGCAGCACGACGAAGCCTGCGCCAACCTCCCCGCGGAGACGCTGTTCTTCGCAAGCGCGCTGCTCCAGCCGTATGCGGAATTTCTGGCAAAACCGGAATTTCTGGCGAAACAAAGCACCACCTCGCCCGTTGATACCTCCCAGCAGCGCTGCCCGTTCTGCGGTTCCAAACCGCAGGTAGCGGTCTTGCGGCCGGAAGGCGACGGCGCGAAACGTTCGCTGCTTTGTTCTCTGTGCTCCACCGAATGGACATTCCGCCGTCTGGTGTGCCCGAACTGCGGCGAAGAGCAGAAAGACCGCCTGCCGATCTTCATCGCCACGGAATTCGACTACGTCCGCGTGGACGCCTGCGACACCTGCCACACCTACATCAAGGCCATTGACCTGACCAAAAACGGCAACGCCGTCCCGGTAGTGGACGAACTGGCCAGTGTCTCGCTCAACCTGTGGGCCACTGAAAACAACTACCAGAAACTAAGTCCCAACCTGTTCGGGGTGTGAGGAAGAAGCTCAGCATTCAGCACTCAGCCAGCGAAACATC
>Ga0210407_10003360_pt1 | contig 13020 bp, 8 predicted proteins | sample IncBWC27MmetaG_FD_150860 | JGI IMG/M metagenome (GOLD analysis project Ga0210407, IMG submission 150860) | Forest soil microbial communities from Barre Woods Harvard Forest LTER site, Petersham, Massachusetts, United States - Inc-BW-C-27-M | ecosystem: Environmental > Terrestrial > Soil >... | reverse complement strand
ACATGCTCGGAACCGCATACATCGAGGCGCATCATACCGAGAAGGCCGCCGCTGTCTTCGCGGAAATGTTCGGAGTCCGCCCGGATTCGCCTGCGGCCCACCTGCTGGCCGCGCAAATGATGGTGAAACAGGGATTCGAAGATGCCGCGGAGGCCGAGCTAGGAAAAGCCATTGAGCTAGACCCGAAAATTCCCGAAGCCCACTACCTCCGTGGCGAGCTGGCCACTTTCCATGGTCAGACCGATCGCGCGATAGCGGAATTAAAGCGCGAGATCGAAATCAATCCGAACTACGCGATGGCCTACTACAAGCTCGCGGATGCGTACAGCCGGCGCGAGCAATGGGACGAGGCGATTCCGAACCTGCAGCGGTCTATTTGGCTGAATCCGCTCTATAGCGGCCCGTATATTCTGCTCGGCAAGGGCTACCTGAAAGCGAAGGAGCTGTCCAACGCCGAAAACGTGCTGCGACAGGCCTTGAAAATGGACCCGCAGAACCGATCGGCGCACTACATTTTAAGCCAAACACTGCAGCAGGAAGGAAAGGCAGAAGAGGCGAAGAAAGTGCTCGACCGCTGGCAGGAGCTTGGAAAAGAAGATTAGCTCGCACCCAGTCCCGACCAACTGCCCGATCATCGGATGTCGTGATCGGACGGCCGCAGTAGCATGGATCCGAATTGTCCGCTTCGACTAGCGAATTGCCGATTTGATTATGCTCACCCGTTCCACCAGACTTCCTGGTTCGACTGAGACCAGTTCGAAGCCGAAGTCCCGATACGTCTCTTCGTGAATTTTCTCAAAACGCGCCGTCTCCTCAAAGCTGATTCGGCGCGCTTCGGTAGGCGTGATAAACCCAAGATTGCGAATGAAGAAGACTCGGTTTTGGTAGATTGCATTCTTTTTGATGCGCTCCAGTTCGCTGGTAAGAAAGGCTGAAAGAGGGTGCTCGAGGTAGACTGCCAACGCCGCGGTACACACAGCGCACCGGTCGTGAAACTGAACCTCATCTGGTTGATAAGATGCTCGAATCTGACGATCTCTTTGCAGACCAGCGACAACATCGATGAACGAGGGATGAGCCCAGGGTTGAACCGTTCCCTGGGCGTGCGCGGCGGCGATGACGTCAGTAGCCGCCTCTTCGACTACGCTGAACCCGTCGAGCTCTAACTGACGGATGATCGCTGTCTTCCCTGCACCCGGCGCCCCGGTGATGATGAACCTTCTCATATTTGCGGCCCGCGAGTTTATTCAAGATCTTCAATGGCGCAGCCGATCGCCCGCGTCTCGTGAATCGCGGGTGATTTGCCGGCCAGCACCGCCGAGAGAGCTTCTTCCAGATCGTGTTTGTCGGCTTGCTGCTTGGCCCTGGTGAGGTCGATATACCGATCGTCGATACGGCCGTGATACACGAGCTGTCCATTCGCAAAGACCGCCGCCTCCGGTGTGGTGCGTGCGTGCGCCCGGGACACATACGCGTGCGCTGGGTCAAGCAGAGCCGGCATCGGGTAACCATACTCGCGGCGGTGCTGCTGCATGGCCTCCTCGGAAAGATCGCGCTCGGGATAAACCAGCCGGAAATTCACGCGTTCCGCGGAATATTTTCTATAAAGCCGCTGGATCTCGGGAGCGTACCGGTTCGAGATCGGGCAATCGGTGCGCGTAAAGATGAGTACTGTCGCCTTCTCGCCATGCGGAGACAACAGATCCGCCTGCAGAAGAAGCCAGAGCAGCAGCGGCGCCATCAGCGACTATTCTATTCGGATCCGGACGCGCATTGCTCCAACGTATTTGTCGGCGGCGCCGTAATAGCCCATCAATTCCAGTTCCTTCGCATCGGCGCGTTCGATCGCGCCTTCGAGAAAGATCACGTTAGGCACATTCCCAATGCGCTCCCATTCGAGCCTCGGCATCAGAAATGGCTCATTCGCGCGAGCGATCATTCGAGCAGGGTTCTGCCGATCGAAGAGGACCCACGCGGGTCCGTACGTCAGATGCTCGTCCGCGCCGTTGTAAAGGAGCAAAATGCCCGCGCCGGTCAGAAGCGGAGGCGGTCCCGGCTCCATGACGCGAGAGTCGAAAGCGCCCGGCCGGCGCTCGAGCACGGGCTGGCGGCTCGCATCCGACCAATGGATCAGATCATCGGAACTCGCGATGCCCATGTAATCGCGGGAGACGCCGTCCGGGTCCTTGCGCGTCCCCAGGTAGTACATCCACCATTTCCCCTGGATTTTCTCTGTCACGATTGCGCCGGATTTTGTCCAGCCCGTGTTCCATGTGCCCTTGTATGCCGGGAGAATGACGCCCTCCCGATGCCAGTGGATCAGATCGCGAGAAGTGGCCAGGCAGAGTTGCGCGTCGTGCTTGTTGTAACCGGTGTAAGTGAGATAGTAGACCCCGCCGATCCGAACTACACGGGGGTCCTCGACGCCGCCACCGTCCTCGTACGTGGTTTCCGGCTCGAGCACCGGTTTTGGATGACGCGTGAAATGCAGGCCATCCGCACTCTCGGCATAACCGATTCGCGATGTCTCCTGCGTATCCATGGCGCGGAAAAGCAGAACGGTCTTAGCGCCCGCTTGGATCGCAGCGGGATTGAACAATCCAAACTTTGTCCAGGAGTCGCCCGGGCTCAGGAGCGGCTGCTCGGAAACTCGCTCCGCGTGAATGGCGACCTGGCTATCAGCGCCGCGCGCCGCAATCGCCAGAATCGCGCAGGACGTCAGCAACAGCGTTCTCGCGCCCACAAACCCTCCTGCCCCAAGGTACACTGGCCGGCTGGCGGCCGGATTTGAGCCGGTTGATCGGGCTATGTGTTAAGTTCATAGCGTTGCATTGGTCATAAAGGATCCGAGCCGATCATGATCCAGCCCGAAACCAAGTACTCGCCGGCAGTCACGTCGAGCCAAAACTATCGGCCCGCTCTGGCCGTCATCACCACGGTATTTTTCATGTGGGGATTCGTGACTGTCTTGAATGACATTCTCGTCCCGCACCTGAAAGCCATATTCGAACTGAATTACACGCAGATCATGCTCATTCAGTTCACGTTCTTCTCGGCCTATTTTCTGATGTCGATGCCCGCCGCGAAAGTGATTTCGTGGTTGGGCTACAAGAAATCAGTTGTACTGGGCCTGGCCGTGATGGGCGCCGGCGCGCTGCTGTTTCTTCCAGCGGCTTCCGCGCCATCGTACGCGATGTTTCTGGCAGCTCTGTACGTGCTCGCGTCGGGCATGACGATCCTGCAAGTGGCGGCGAACCCGTATGTCGCCGTGCTCGGTTCATCGGACACCGCGTCCAGCCGGCTCAATCTGGCACAAGCGTTCAACTCGCTCGGAACGGCGATCGGACCATTCCTGGGTGGGATGCTTATTCTGTCCGCTGTGAAAAAATCTGCTGCCGAGCTAGGCGCGATGACGTCGGACCAACTGCAGGCGCACCGGCTTTTGGAGGCGTCGTCGGTGAAGTTGCCCTACCTGGGCATTGCCGCACTCTTGTTCATCCTGGCGTTTGCGATCTCGCGATTCAACCTTCCGGTCCTGGAAAATATCGAAGAAACGCACGATCATCACGCCTCGAGCCGTGATAGCGTCTGGAAACACCGGCATCTGGTCTTGGGCGCGATCGGGATATTCATCTACGTCGGCGCCGAGGTCTCGATCGGCAGTTTCCTCGTTAACTATTTTTCGCAACCCGACATCGGAGGATTTTCCGAGAAGGACGCCGCCGGGTTTGTGTCCTTCTACTGGGGCGGCGCGATGGTGGGCCGGTTTCTTGGATCCGCTCTTATGCAGAAGATCGATCCAGGCCGGGTTTTGGGCGTGGCGGCTCTGGTCGCCTCGGCGCTGGTCACGACGTCGATTCTCACCACCGGTCACGTGGCAATGTGGAGCATCATCCTGGTAGGGCTCTTCAATTCGGTAATGTTCCCCACCATCTTCACGCTCGCGATCGATGGCCTGGGAAAACTTACGGCCAAGGGCTCCGGCGTGCTTGTGATGGCGATTGTAGGCGGCGCGATTCTCCCGATTATTCAAGGAGCGTTGGCGGACCGCATCGGGATTCATCTCGCTTTCACTTTACCTGCCATCTGCTATTTGTATATCGTTTACTATGGCTGGCGCGGCTCGCGTCATGCTGGTACACAAACCGCTTGATGGGGAGAATCCGGAGCTGAGTTAGGGAGCCAGTAGTTTTTGTTGATCCTCAGCCGGCAGTTGGTCGAACAACGCCGTAAAGGCTCCATTGGTCCAACCGAAGCCGGCTTCGTTCGAGCGATAGCCGAAGCGAATATCGCCGCTCACATTCGAACTGCGCCGGACTACATCGTACTTCTCGACGATCGTTCCGCGCTGCCGGTATTGCTCCGCGACAAGCGATAGGAACGCTTTCGATATTCGATCTGCCTCAGCCCCGTACCCGTATCGCCGCAGTCCCTGCACCGCGATCATTTCAAGAGGTGCCCATCCGAAGGGCGCATCCCACTGGTTCCCGCTCACATTCGTGCTGGTCTGCAGCCCGCCGGGCTTTTCGAACAATGGCAGATTCCGAACTACCGCGGCAGCTTGCTCCTTGCTCGCGATACCCGCCCACAGCGGATAAAACGTCGTGAGGAACGGGTAGCTGCGGAGACGGCTGTGCACGAACTCGTAGTCGCTATACAGACCGTCCTGCTCATCCCACATAAGCCGATTGACGCGATCGGCTCGATCCTTGGCGCGCTTCTCCCATACCGCCGATTCCTTCGCCCGATCCAATATTTTCAAGATTTCCGCGGTCTCCGATTCCATCAGGTACAGCAGTGAGTTCAGACAGACGGGATTGTGGTGAATGACATCGATATTGAACTTACCGAAGCGATCGGATGGGTCGAAGCCGGATTCGCGCATCGACCGGTCGCCTTTGTAGAACAACATCGTGAGAATGTCGCGCTTCGCGTCAAAATACTCTCCGACATCGTAGTCCTTAACCTGGTTCGTTCGGAAGTATTGCTTGATGAGATCGTAGTGCGTCCGGCCCTCGTCGTCCTTCTCCGCCGAGAGGACCTCGGGCGCGGGGCCGTCTCCGAGATCGTAGTAGCGGGACAGCCCTGTAGCGGGGGTGAGATGCGGTTCCGTCGTCCAAAACCGGTAATACTTCTCGATCGCCGGGAGTGAACTTTCGAGCCATTTGCGATCCTGCGTCTTGCGATAAACCCCGAGCAACATCTGAGTGAGAAACGGAGGCTGTGACCGAGTCAGGTAGTAGGTGCGATTCGCATTCAGGATCTTCCCGTATTCGCGGATTTCGTACAGGAAGTTGTCGGCCATGTTCTTGGCGAGCTCCAGTTCTCCGTCATGCAGAAGTCCGACCTGAATGAAGTAGCTGTCCCATCCATACATCTCGTTGAAGCGCCCGCCGGGAACGACGTAGGGGTAGGGCAGGTATAACAAGCCCTGTTCCGTCAGTTTCGACGGATCTGCGGGGAGAGCGCGGATCTGGATTCTCGCAAATTCCTCGGCAGGCATGCCTCGACGCAACTCCTGCTCGATGCGGGAAAGATTCTCGTCGCGGGCAATATATACCGGCCACCGGCCGTCCGGCCCGGCATGAAATTTCGGATCGACTGCAGCCGCCGCCAGCGTGCGATTGGAACGCGTGAGGGTCTTCCAGGTGTCATGGATGTACGCCAGGATCGGCTGGCGTTCCGCCGAGACTGCCTGTTGCGCGCGCGCCGCAACGGAAACCACCGCCAGGCTCAGAGTTGCGATGCTGATGGTGGCCGCGAGTTTCCGATAGAGGACGTGGGTCCGAACCATATGCAGCCTCCTTACCAACTAACGTTCACCGTTACCCGCTGGTAGCCGTCTCCCTCGGGAAAGTGGAGCCGGAGCTTCGAACCCGACAACTCGCCTCCACTCAATCGCACACCGGAAGTATGTAGCCGCACCGGAAGTTCGAACACCGAACCGCCGGGAGCTTCGAAATCCAAGTCGAGCCGATGGGCCAATATGCGCTCGCCAACTACCTTGATTTGCGATGTGCGCGACCCAGGTGAAGGCAGCTCGCCCGGTATGCCGATCTCGACCGGCCGCACGGGCAGCACCAGCTCATGCACAGATCTCGCAGACTCGCTGCAAGCTCGATCACGCTCCGCCGCTTGCGACACCAGGCACATCACTTCTGGTGCGCCGGACCTCGCGCGAACCACCAGCCGGTCCGCCTCTCGGGCAAACTCGATCTCCAACCGCGAGTCGCCGAACGGAACATTGTGAAGACGCGCTCCGTTCCATACCGCAGGCAGGTTCGGCGCGACGCGCAACGTCCGATGCAGCGCGTCCCAGTCCAACCCGAAAAGCCCGCGCAGCGCCGGCGTTAACACCATCGCCGACGACCAGACCTGGTGCGAGCTGCTGCGGCCTAGCGGCTGAAAGAATGCGCCCGACAATAATTCCGTGACCGCGCCGAGATCCTGTGTCCAGGTGAGTCCGGCGTTCTGCATCAGATGGGCATAGCCGGAGAGTGTTCTTCCAGCGCGATACTCGGCCAGCGAAACCCAGCCGGTGAACAGTGGCCACACGGAGCCCTGATGATAACTGATTGGGTCGTAAAACAGAGTTCGATCGCTGATGTCGCGTGTCCCCCAGTCGGTGGAGAATTCCGGCGACGCCCACCGGCTCAGCATGGCATCGGCGTGCGGCAACTCCAGCCGGCCGCTCCACCACGCCACGGCGGGATAGATCGTAGCGGTGTGATCCAGGCTACCGTCGGCATTGCGGCTGAAAGCGTAGACTTTGGTTTCAGGATCGTAGTATTCCGATTCGATCTTGGTCCGGATCTCGGCGGCTTTGCGATTTGCCGCCGAAGCCGTTGACTCATCCTTCAGCAGAGATGCCAGCCGGAACATGGCCTCCGCCGACTGCTGGTCGAGTGCAGCCAGGTACGCCTCCTGGTGCGGCATTCCCGGAGGCCATGACTCCACCCACCCAGTGCCTTCCGTGTTTTCGTAGATGCCGTCTCCATCCGAGTCGTGCACGCGGGTGAACGCGTAGGCGCGCTTCACCGCGTCCCAGTGATGCCGCAGGAAACTGACATCACCGCTAGTGTTGACGTAATCCTCCATCGCCATCACGAACAGCGGCGTTGAATCCGCGGCCGCGTAGAAATAGGGTGTCGATTTCCAATCCACCAGATCCGCGGTCTGCGACAGCTCGTGCATCATCTTGCCGTCGGCGCGCTGGTGCCGGATCAGAAATTCGAGTGATGTCCGGCTTAGTTCGAAGTCTCCATAGCTGTTGATCGCATAGGTTGTCCATAGCGCGTCGCGGCCGAAATACCAGCCATAACCGGGCCTCGCGGAGTCGCCTGACTCGTAATAACCCGCCACCAGTCCCAGACCCTCGGAGGACCGGACCGTTCCCTGATCGATCGCGATCGCGGCCCAACGCAAGGCTCGATCGAAGTCCGCGTCGGGCGTCTCCGCAGTGAGTCGATGATCGAAGAAGTTCGCGTAATAGTCATGTGTCTTCGCGTACAGGGCAGCAATACCATCGTCGAGAGCCGAAAGTTTTTCCGGCAATCCTTGGCCGGCGCTGCCCAAGGCGATCAGCAGCGGAAAGAAAAGAGCGGAGTCGGTTTTAGGATCGAACGATAGCGTCAATTCCAAGGGGTGCGCCTGCGGCCGTTCCTGATAGGGAGCCAGAACACCGTGTTCGGTTCGCGGCATCGCAATGGCGGCGGAAAGATCCGGGCTGTCGGTGTGGAGCACATAGTATCCGCCGTTATTCGCGGCTATCCACTCCGCGTTCGGCGTGCCGAAATTCGGAGCCGGCCACATTCGAAGCATTTCGGGTTTGAAGCGGAAAGTCAGGCGCAAAGGCCTGATAGAGTCGATCTCAAAAAGCACCACCACTCCCGCCGCCGCATCGTTCCGAGTCGCAAACATGCGCTGGCGAACTGTGAAAGCGGCGTGTGAGTATGTGATCGTGGTCATCGCCGGCGTGACCTCGATGCCGGCGGCGAGCTCTGTAACATCGATCGGAACCGGATAATCCGCAAGCTCGGCAGCCATGCTGAAGCCGCTCAGAATCTTCACCGGATAGAGCCATGCCTCGAACCTTCCGCTCTGCTCCCCAAATATCGCGCCGCGCTCGCCCGCTACAGTGAACGGCTTGCTCGGCTCGACGGTCCGCACGATAGCAAGGGGATCGGCGCCGATTACGAATCGTGGGATCGGGTGCAAGGCCATCGCCGGCTGCGCCATTGCACTCATCGCAACCAGGAGCCAGGCCGGGCAGGCGTGATATTTCATGCAGTTGACGTGACACGAGTATCGCGCAAACAATCAAATATTGCCAGTCTGGAGAACAGAATCGTCCTGACGAACTCATAAAGAGTAGAATCGACCATGACCTTGAATCATCTTCGACGAGTTGCTCTCGCCTTGCTCTTCGGCGTAGCCTCCGCTCCGTTGGTGCTCGGAGCGGACCCGAATCAGCAGTCAAATAATCAATGGTGGCGCAAAGCGGTAATTTATGAAATCTATCCTCGTAGCTTCGGCGACACCAGCGGAGACGGGATTGGCGACCTGAACGGCATCACCCAACATCTCGACTATCTGCGGGATCTCGGAATCGATGCTATTTGGATCGCTCCGTTCTTTCCGTCGCCCCAAGTGGACTTCGGGTACGACATCTCGGATTACCGGGCCATCGATCCGCAGTATGGAACGATGGCGGATTTCGACCGGTTGGTAGCCGAGGCGAAGAAGCGGAACATTCGCATCCTTCTCGATTTCGTCGTGAACCACACTTCAGACAAGCATCCGTGGTTCATCGAGTCCAAGTCTTCGCGGACCAACCCCAAAGCGAATTGGTACATGTGGAATGATGGGAAAGCTAACCGCCAGCCCCCTAATAACTGGGCATCCATCTTTGGCCATTCCGCGTGGGAATGGGTTCCGGAGCGGCGCCAGTTCTACTATCACGCGTTCTATAAAGAACAGCCGGACCTGAACTGGACGAACCGGGAAGTCCGGAACGCGATGTACGATGTGATGCGTTTCTGGATGAAGAAGGGTGCCGCCGGTTTCCGGCTCGACGCGGTCACCACCATGTTCGAGGATCCGCAACTGCGCGACGAACCGATTAAGGAGCCTGGCACGAACGCATACGGCGACCCTATCCTGACGCGCCAATATACCGATAATCTTCCCGGCATCCACGAGGTTTTTCGTGAAATGCGCCGGGTCACCGATGAATTTCCGGACGGCGTTCTGATCGGCGAGGTCTACGTGCCAACCGTACAAGATCTCGCGAGGATGTATGGCGCCCAGAACGATGAATTGCAACTGCCGATGGACACTCAGTTGGGCTTCATCAACCATCTTTCGGCGGACGAATTCCGCACGAAGCTACGCGAAGCGGAGACGGGCATCAACGGCCACGTGCCGCTTCTGGTCTTCTCCAATCACGACAATCCGCGCTCGTGGAATCGCTATGGAGATGGGAAGAATGATCCTGCGATTGCCAAGCTGATCGCCACCACGCTTCTAACTCCGCGCGGCGTCGCGCTGATGTATTACGGCGAAGAGATCGGCATGGAGAATAACGATCCCAAAAGCAAGGACGATGTGCGCGATCCGATCGGCAGGACGGGCTGGCCGCGAGAAAAAGGACGTGATGGGGAGCGCACACCAATGCAGTGGAACGCCGATACCAATGCCGGCTTTAGCACTGCAAGGACCACCTGGTTGCCGGCTGCGCCCAGCTATAAGACTCGGAATGTAGCCGCGGAGTCTCAAGAACCCACGTCAATGCTGAACTATTACAAAGCCCTGATCCGCCTGCGGAGGACCAATCCTGCTATGAGGGATGGAGATTTCGTTCTCGTCAACGAGGCTGACAAAAACGTGCTCGCCTTCCTCCGGCGTGCTCCGGACGGCAAGACCGTTCTCGTGGCCTTGAATTTTACGCCCTCAGCACAGAAGCTGAGCTTCGATCTCCATCGCGTGCCGGGAACGCAAGCGTCAACCCTGTTGAGTTCATTTTCGAAGGAAGGTCAATCCAGCAGCCTGAAGGACTTCTCGCTCCCGCCATACGGGTCTTACATAGGACAGGTGCAGTAATCCGTTGGCGGCGGGCCACCCGAGTTATCGCAAGCAGTTTCCGCTAATCTGCTATACTGGCTCGCGAATCAGTTGGGGGCTGCGTCAAATGCAACTCGCCGTTGAGCGTCGCCTTTGGGCGGCTTTGGTCTTGACGAGCTTAGGGCTCTTGTCAGCGCCTGCCATGGCGCAGTCTGATGAGGACGCTGGGCGGCGGGCATACGCCGCCAGGATCCGCGAAACTTACAATTTTCGTTTCGGCAAAGACAAAATCTCCACGCCGGGAAACGCGGCCGCCACGGGCAACGACTTTGTTGTGCCCACCACCTTTCTAAACGCGGAATACTGTGCCCGCTGTCACGCGGAAGCCTACAGCCAATGGCGTCAGGCGCTTCACTCCAATTCTTTTCGAACGCCATTTTACCGGACCAGCGTGAACATCCTGGCGCGCACGAAGGGCATCGAGTTCACGCGGCATTGCGATAGTTGCCATAACCCGATCGGCGTGCTAGCCGGCGGGCTGACCCAGGACTCGCAAGTCGATCGCAGTTTCGACGAAGATGGCCTGACGTGCACGACCTGCCATTCCATTGAAAAGCTGCAATCTACGTCGGGTAATGGAGGATTCGTGTTCGCCGTTCCATCCGTGATGGTGGACGAGAACGGCAAACGGATTCCCGGGGAAGTGCCGGACGACGAGATCCGCAAACACCCCGACCGCCATTCGCGCGCCGTAATGCAGGGATTTTACCGGACACCGGAGTTTTGTGCTGCCTGCCACAAGGCGAATTTGCCGAATCCGCTGAACGATTACAAATTTATTCGAGCGTTCACGGTATACGACGAATGGCAAAACTCGAAATTTTCCAACCGTAATCCGCTGACCTTTTACTCGGCAGGTTTCACCACTTGCCAGGACTGCCATATGCCGCGCGCACCGCTGCAGCTCAAAGATGACGGCGCTAAGCATGGAACGCTGGTGTCGCATCGCTGGCCGGCCGGAAACACTGCAGTGCCGTTCTACTACGGTTTCGACCAGCAGTTACAAAAAACGGTCGAGTTTCTCAAGTCCGGGCTGTATTTGAACGTCGATCTATTCGGAATCCAAAAGACGGGCGGTTCGAACCCGGCCGCGCCGCTCGGTTCTACCGCTTTCCAATTGGCGGGCGGCGAGACCGTGCAGATGATGGTGGTGATTCAGAACAAGAACATCGGTCATTCGCTCGTTCCCGAGGTGCGCGACCTGTATGAGCCGTGGGTGGAGTTCCAGGTTGCGGATTCCGGTGGACGCGAGATTTATCACAGCGGCTTTCTAAAGCCGGACGGCTCGCTCGACGAGCGAGCGCATAGTTTCACGAATCGGCCGGTAGACATCGACGGCGGATTCGTGGACAATCACAAGGTCTGGACGATTCACTCCGTGGCCTATGACAACACCATACAGTCCGGTCGTTCCGCACTGGTTCGCTACGAGTTCCGCATTCCGGAGGACGCCAAGGGACCGTTGACCGTGACGGCGCGAGTGAACTATCGGCATCTGCGACAGAGTTATTTAAAGAATGTCCTCGGCAATGATCACCCGGACTACCCCGTAGTCGAGTTAGCCTCCCGCACTCGCACCTTGAACCTGGGAGATAACCCCGCCGCGGCTCCGGACCGTCAGGACAATCCCGACTGGATGCGTTGGAATAACCTTGGCATCGCTTATATAGATCAACTGCAATACGCAGACGCGATGAACGCTTTCGAAAATGTGGTGAAGTTACGTCCGGATTACGCCGACGGTCACATCAACGTCGGGCTTGCCTTTATCGAGTGGGAGAAGTACTCTTCGGCGCGGCCCAGCCTGGAGAAGGCCTTGGAACTGAGTCCGAACAACGCTCGCGCACTTTATTATTTAGCGCTTGTGGAGAGGCGCGAGGGACGCTACGACGAAGAAGTCGCCGATCTGCAGAGAGTCGTGGAGCAGTATCCTCAGGCGCGCGACCCACGGCGAGAACTCGGGATCGCTTACTATCAGCGGCACAGTTACGACGAGGCGCGGCAGCAGTTTGAGGCATTGCAGGCGATTGACCCCGACGATCTTGCCGCTCACTACAACTTAGCCGTCTTGTACCGGCGGATGGGGATGAAGGAGCGCGCCGCCGAACAAGCGGCATTCTTCGCGACCAAACAGGTCGATCCCGGCGCTCCGACGTATTCGATGGAGTTTTTGCGCAAGCATCCGGAGATTTCGAACGAGAGTGTGCCTTGGCACATGCATACGGATTTCCCGCATTCGGCGCTGGAGGCTGGAGGCCGCTAAGAAGTAGTCGAGAGACTCTCGGCGCGCGGGCCGTCAAGGCGCGACTTAAGGAGACATCGATTTGAAGGACACTCGCCGGAGATTTGTTCGTTCTCTGAGCCGCACCGCATTGGTGCTTCCGTTTTCCGATTTATTCGCGCTCGGCCAGCAACTGCCAGGACCGATCGAGCGGACTTATAACGCCAAGCCGAAAGCTCCGCCGCCCGGTCCTAAGTCGCCGATCGAGGGCACCCCGCTCGGCGTCAGCTTCGTAGAGGTTGTGACGGACTCAGGTCTGGCAGTCAAGACGATCTATGGTGGCGAGGGTAAAAACAAATATCTTCTCGAGACGACCGGCTGCGGCTTGGCGTTCTACGATTACGATCAAGACGGCTGGCTGGACATTTTCCTGATAAATGGCTGGCGCCTGGAAGGATTCCCGGCCGGGAAAGAGCCGCGCTGTCACTTATTCAAAAATAACCGCGACGGCACTTTCACCGAAGTAACTAAGGGCTCCGGCCTGGAACATCGCACGGGATGGGGACAAGCTTGCTGTGTCGGAGACTATAACAACGACGGCTACGATGATCTGTTTGTGACTTACTACGGGCAGAACGCGCTCTACCGCAACAACGGTAACGGCACCTTCGCGGATG
>Ga0210407_10003358_pt1 | contig 13025 bp, 15 predicted proteins | sample IncBWC27MmetaG_FD_150860 | JGI IMG/M metagenome (GOLD analysis project Ga0210407, IMG submission 150860) | Forest soil microbial communities from Barre Woods Harvard Forest LTER site, Petersham, Massachusetts, United States - Inc-BW-C-27-M | ecosystem: Environmental > Terrestrial > Soil >... | reverse complement strand
CAAGGCCGCGGTCGTCTGATTGACCTGAAGAACCCGGCTATAAGCGAACGTCAAGATTGCAAGTAAGAAGGCGGCGACGGCCAAACCAAATCCGCGCCCACCAAGAAAGCGGGCCATGGGCGTATTGTAACTCAGTCTGATTTGTAACCGGGGGGAAGAAAGACACTTGCCGAAGAAGCCAGAGGAATGGTTGGAGGTGGCGTCGCCCGCACCGAAACAACGGGGAGTGTTCAAACTATTCCTGGGTTACGCACCGGGAGTAGGAAAAACCTACAGCATGCTGAGTGAAGCGATTCGCCGGAGCAGCCGCGGCGAAGATGTGGTGATCGGGATCATCGAGACGCACGGGCGCAAAGGGATTCAAGAGCTTGCCAGCCAACTGGAAGCGGTGCCGCGGAAAAAGATCGATTACAAAGGCACGCCGTTCGAAGAAATGGACGTCGACGCGATTCTGGAGCGCAAGCCGCAAGTGGTGCTGGTGGACGAACTGGCACACACCAACATACCGGGAAGCAAACACCGAAAGCGCTACGAGGACATCCAGGACCTGCTGGCGGCGAGGATCGACGTCATCACCACGCTGAATATCCAACACATTGAGAGTATCGCGCCGACGGTGCGCGCGATTACCGGCGTGACGGTGCGGGAGACGGTGCCGGACTGGGTGCCACTGTCGGCAACGGAAACGGTGATGGTGGACTTGACGCCGGAAGCGCTGGCGAACCGCATGAAGCGCGGAGATGTGTACAGCCAGGAAAAAGTGGAGCAGTCGCTCAAGAACTTTTTCCGGCGAGGGAACCTGATTGCGTTGCGCGAGTTGGCGTTGCGACAGGTGGCGGAGCAAGTGGACCGCAGCCTGGAATCGTACATGGACGCGAAGGAGATCCGGGAAAACTGGTGGGTACGAGAGCGCATCGCGGTGTGCATTTCGGGAAATTCCACGGGGCAGTACTTGATCGCAAGAGCGGCGCGAATGGCGCGCAGGATGGACGCGGAATTATATGTAATTCACGTAGAACGCGAATTGGCGCCAAGGGAAGAAAACCCCAAGGCGCTGGCAGCGAATCTGCGATTTGGAGAGACCCTGGGCGCGCGCGTGGAGAAACTGAAGGGGAATAGCATCGCGGATACAGTTGCGGATTTCGTGCGGTCGAAGCACATCACACAAGTGATCTTTGGGCGCGCGGCGGTACGGGACTGGCGGAAATATTTGTACTTGTCGGTAGCACATCGCTTTTTGCGGGCATCACCAGCGGTAGATGTGCACATCGTGACGCAGGAACCAGAAGACATATAGCGCTTGATCAAGAGGAGAGCGGCGAAATGTTCAGAGCAAATCGTACGGAGACCGTTTTCATGGTGGCGTTGGTGGTGATGCTAGCGGCGACGCTGACGATGGGCGCGCGGCAAGACCAACCAGCGAAACAGAGTTCGGCAGCGGCGGCAAGACCCGGAGCGGTGGAGATGGAGCGGCTGAAGTTTTACCTTGGAGAATGGGATTACACCGAAACGTATCCCAAGGGTGGCAAGAACACGGGCGTGTACACGAGCAAGCTGGGGCCGGGTGGAAATTCGTTGATCAATACGTTTCACTCGACGGGGCCGATGGGAGATTTCGAAGGGTTGTTGATGTGGACGTGGGATGCGAACGAAAAAGCTTACAAGGCCTACGCGTTCGGGAATGACTACCCTGGGGCGATTGTAGAAACGGGGCAGTTTGAGGGTGACGCGCTGGTGTACCGGTCGGAGTTGACGGCTGGGGGCACGAGCATGAAATTGCGCAATGTGACGCGAGTGACGGCGCCAGGACAATTGGTGAGCGAAGAATATGTTGCGAAGAAGGACGGACCGGAAACGTTGTTTGTGCGGGTGGATGCGAAGAAGAGGTAAGGACGGAGCGATTCACCACAGGGGACCCTGAGCACAGAGGAAGACGAGTGCGAAGAGGAGAAAAAGCGACCACCTCCCACCTGCCGCGGGCAGGCGGCCGCTACAAAGGCAATCAAGAGCCGATGTAGAGCTGGAATGGGGCCCAGTAGAAAGGCTTCTTGAAGACGATTTCGGGATCCCGATTGTGGAGAAGGGCTAATTTGGCCGTGCGGAGAGCTGAGGCAGGATCCTTGCCCTTGCCCATTTCGGAATAAAAAATCTCCATGATTTGCGGGGCGGCAGAGTCGTTCACTTCCCAAAGAGCGCCGACCACGTTGTGCGCGCCGGCGCGAAGAAAAGCCCAGGAAAGGCCGATCAATCCTTCGCCGGAATAGGCGCGGCCGCCAGCGCCTTCACAAGCGGAAATGGTGACAAGGTCGGCAGAGAGAGGATGCTGAAGAATGTCGCGCGCGTAGAGCTTGTAGGAGTCGCCGGATTTGCTGAGGATGACAGCGGAATCGAGAGGGCGCGTGATGCTGGCGGTGCCATGAGTGACGAAGTGAAGATAGGCATAGCGCTCAGGATGGCTCGACAGAAAGGCTTCGGGTGTGGCTTGCTTCCCTTCCAGGACAGCGCGCTTGGCAGGGGGAAAAAAGCTTTCGACGCGGTGCATCTCTTCCGGAGCTTTCGGGAGTGCCGGGAAGGCCTCCACCGGCTCTGTGTTTCCGACCAGCAGAAGATTGTTTTCTTTGGAACGAGGGCGTGCCTCAGCAGAGGAAAGAAGAGTGAGGGAGCTTGCGCTGGACAGGGTTACGTCTTCAATCCAAAAGTGAGGAGATGGGCCGGGAACAACCAAGGTTTCGAAATTCAATGCGGAGAGGCTTGGATCCGAAAGTAGAATCAGGCGGCCGTCCTTCGGGAGAAGTTGCTGCGCCGGTTCGACAAGCATGGTGTAAAGCTGCCGGCCCTGCGCGCTGCCCGGCCCTTGAGGATCGCGGAGATCGTGGATGGTTTTGCTATAAGAAGCGGCGAGGGGCTCCAGATCCGAAGCCTTGGGAATTTCGAAACACTGAGCTTTGACGGGGGTGATGGCCCAAAGATAGGAATGATCCTGCCCCACCCAGTAAAAAAGAAGAGTAGCTTGCAGACGCTTGGCGAGCTGCTGGGGCTGCACTACGGGAATCGCTCTCGAAGATGATTTCTGGTCTAGGGATAAGCCTTCCAGCAACATGCGGGCGCGGCTGGTTTCGGCGACACGGAGTGCGTCGAGAGGGCGGTTGCGTCGGACGAGGAAATCGACGTAGTCATTGTAGAAATCGATTCCTCCGGACAGATAGCTGAGGCGCGAATCGTTGAGATCAATGGAGTCGCGGGCCGCGGTGATGGTTTCGATGGAGCGGCGAAACTCCTGCTCGGCCTGGTCGGGCTGGTTTTCGGCGTCGTATAATTCCGCGAGGCGGGCGTGGACTTCCCACTTCAGCGCGGTTTCGGCCGCGGGATCCTGGCTGATCTGGTGAAACAGTCTCTCAGCCTCGGCAAAATGTTTTCTGCCAGTTTCGATGCGGCCGGAGACCAGGGTGGATTCGCGAACGCCGAAATGGTCGAGACCTTGCTGTTCGAGTTGCACGGCCTCGTGATTGTATTTTTCGGCATCGTCAAGCTTGCCCGCACGCAGACTAAGTTCCGCGAGAGAGTTCAGACATTGGGTGATGGTTTCCGGATCATCGAGCTTCTTTGCACGGTCGAGCGTGCGTTTTGCCAGTTCCTCAGCCTCGGCATAACGGCGGAGGGCAAAATAAGAATTGGCGACTCCGGTATACCAGTAAGCGGAATAGCCGGTCAGTCCAGTTCGCTCGGAGGCCTCAGCTCCCTGTTTGAAAAACAGTAGCGCGTTCTGGTAGTCGCCGAGGGTAAAGTAGGCCCAGCCGAGGTTGCCAAGGATGGTGGCTTCGAGAGCACTCATCTTGAGAACGCGAGCCGAAGCGAGTGCTTTTTGGTTGCGGTCAACCGCTTCGTCGAGACGCTCCATTTTTGCAGAAACTCGGGCCAAGTCGGCTTGAGCGCTGGCCTCCAGTTCCAGCACTCCGTGCTCCCTGGCGAGCGCGACGGCACGATTGAGATTTTCTTCCGCAGCAGCGTATTGCTCCTGATCAACTTGAAGCTGGGCCCTGGCAATCAACACATCACAGAGATATGAAGAGTGGAGTGAGGCCGCGAGTTGTTCGGCTTCCACGAGCTTCTGTTCGGCCTGGTTGGTTTGCTGAAGATATCGATAGGAGCTGCCCTGGTAGAGTGTTCTGCGAATGGCGAGATCGGAGGATAAAAGAGAGTCGGGGGGATCATCCTTCAACAGTGCAAGAGCGTCCTTTGGCTGCGACTGGGAGAGAAGGATGCGGGCATGCAAAATGCGAAAGCGCCAATCCCATTCCGGGCTCACGCTGGCATATTTTTCAGAAGCGCGATTGGCATCGGCCAAGGCGACATTGAGATCGCCTTTTTTGATCTCGTCATCAATGCGATCGTAAACGGGCTGAGGATTGCGGCCATATTGACACCCACTCAGCAAGCTGCTGGATAGCAGAACCGCAAAACAAAGTGGATAGAAGAAATTGTCCCTTAACGGGTAGGAGGAGAGGGTTTGCCGTTGGTGCTGGCGACCGCCGCGGTTCCGCCTCCGCCATCGGGAGAGCCAAGATCGAAGCGCAGCATGGAGAGAGTCTTCATGCCCTCGAGGGAGAGCACCTCGGCGAAAGAAATCGTGCCCAAGTGCGGAATGTCGATGATGTGCCGCTTCTTGTCCGCGTCGGACAAGCCGGGGAAGTCCGTCTCGATTTTCTCCACCAGAGAGCAAAGTGCCATTCCGCCTTGGATATTCGCTATTCCGCCACTATTCTTCAGCGAAGGAATTTTGTTGGCCAGCTCTGCATGAGTTTTCGACTCAAGCAGAAAATCATGGCGCATGACAATATTGAAAGCAAAGCCGGCAATGCGCAAGTTTTCGAAGGTGCTGCCAAGGGCCAGGATGTGGCCTTCGGCTTCGTTGAGCTTATGTTCGGAAGTGAGGCGAGCGACGATACGATCGGCGGTGATGACATCCATGATATTCAGACCGAGGATCGTGGTGATGGCTTGCGTGGTGGCAGTGTGCTCGTCTTGCATGCTGCCCGAGACGTGGGAGTGCGCAGAGCGGAAGCGAGCAAGGCGCGGCACGCAGAAATCCATGGCGCAAGAATGCGCGTGGCCGCCGAAGATAGGGACGCAAGTGGCGGCCTGGGCTTCGATCTGACAAGCGGCAGGCCGGTGGAAACTGGCGTTCAGAGCATAAGCATTTGCGTGAAATGCGAAGGACTGCCTGGGACGGGGACTCATGGGGGACTCCTCAAGTGAGATACGAAAATCGCAGCAGCTACCTTATTACATTACGTGTTGTTTTGAACAGCAAATGAAAACTTGGCGACCGAGATTTTGGCGGCGGAAGAAGAGTCGCGGCCGAAAACAGTCAAAGTGTAGTCACCGGGACGAAGCAGGCCGGAGGGAACGATCAGATTGACTTCCTTGTTGACGCGGTCAGGGGGGATGTCGAACTGCAGGAGCGCGCGAGAGGCAGAGTCCCGTAGTTCGCCAGTGTAGGAAGAGAAGTTCTGAACCTGCGAAGGAACAAAATCAAAGTGAAGCTGAACCGAATCGTTGCCGTGGACCTGCACAATGGTCTTTTCATTTTCCAGGCGATCGCCGCCTCGCAGACCGAAAGAGGGGCTGGACAGGATAGTCTGGCCCGGGGCGGTAATCACACCGATCTGCGGCTTCGATGTTCGGGAGTAATAGCCGATAACAAGAAGGAGCACGGCCATCGCAGGGATGGCAATCATGGGACGCAACCAAGAAGTCCAGCGAGAGCGAGGGGCCAGTTCTTTTGGAGCGACGGGCGCGGGTTCTTCGCGGAAAACCTCGCGACCCGCAGTGACGAAGGCGAGGGTGGCCTTTACATCCTCGGCGCACTCGGCACAATCGAAATAGTGCTCTTCGTAGGCATCGCGCTGGTCCGCGGATAGCTCGCTGAGGACGTATTTTTCAGCCGCATGTAGACGCTTAGCTTCTAAGTGGTCCATATTCCCTGTCCCAATGAGTAGTGCATGGGAATGGCAAAACGTTTCACGAAGACTCTTTGGCCGCAGCTCTGCGGGGGAGGGCCGTATCCTTCTGGAATAGGGTACGGAAGCGTTCCTTGGCGCGGTGGAGGCGAACACGAAGATAGGCGCGGTCAACGCCAAAGCGACGGCAGATCTCGTCCTTATCGCCCTCCTCGAGGAAAACGGCGCGCAGAAGGTCCCGGTCGGCGGGGCTGAGTTCCTCCAGGATGCCGCGAACGTGGGACTTAGTCTCTTGATTGATGAGGGAGCGCTCTATGTCGATGACTTTGTCGGGAATGTCCAGGTGGCCCTCTTCCAGGGGGCGGTCTTTATAGTAGGCACGGGAATTCTCTCGTAAGACATTCTTACAAACGGAGTTAACGAAGGCGCCAAAGCGTTCGGGCTGGCGAACGCCGCCCTCACGGCGGAGGACGGCGAGGACACGAATGAAGGTTTCCTGGCGCACGTCGTCGACCCGCTCTGAGGGAAGCATCCTGGCGCGCAACATGACCCCGAGGAGCTGGCCAAAATAACCTACGAAATGCTGCTCCGTAGCGGGGTCTCCTTCCCGCAGACGGTCCACGTACGACTTATCGAATATATACAGTTCCACCCTGACCTCAAACCATTTGGGGGGAGTATATCGTCGGAGAAGAAATGCCGCAATGGAACTCTCCCCGCTGACAGATGAAACGAAAAGGCTTCTGGATGCACTACCTAATCAAAGAGACCTCTACAAACCAGGAGGTCTATTCGTGGGGAACGGTCACCGGCCCCACGTGCCCTCGGGCGCATTTCGCAAACCTGACCAGCGAGATGCGCCCCTTCCTGAAGGAAGATGGGGTAGGAGGAGAATTGGCAACACAAGCGAGAGCATTCGCAAATTCCGGTGTTGTTTCTTCTATGGGTTATTCGAAGGAAACACGTCGGATGGAGCCGCGTTCGGTGGAGCCGGCCCAGAAAAGCGCGCCAGGGTTGGAAGAGGTTTGCGCACAAAGCATCGAGTTTGTGGCCGTGCCGGATATGGCCGTGAGGCTGCAGGCGACGCTGCCGGGAGCGATCCGGAGCGCTTTGCAGAAGTCGGAAGGATTTGCGGGCTGCGCGGTAATGGTGTCTGAAGAGGAAGCGCGGCTGGTGACGGTAGTGACATTCTGGCGAGGCCAGGAGCGGAGCAGCAAAGCGAACGCAAACGCGCTGTGGGTAGAGCAATTGCTGGATCCTTATATTGACCGGCAACTGCGCGTGAACAAGCTGCGCGCACAGATCGCGTGGCCGGCGGGAATGCCGACGGCGAAAAGCGCGGAGTTCGCAGGCGAGGTGAATGAAGCGGGCGAGTGCGGGGCTGAATAATGCGTGCGGGGTGCGTCAGGAAAGTGGACGCGCAAAGCTAGAAGAATACATGAACGCGACGGCGACAAGAACTCGGGAGCAGGGGCCAATGAACGCACCGGGAACGGCACAATGCACGACCATCACCTGCGCGGAAAACGGTGTAGTGATGCTGGCCGGAGTGACGCTTTGCCTGGAGCATTTTTTGCAGCAGTGTTACGGGAGGCTGGAAGGGCTCGACCCGGCGGTGCGTGGCAAAACCAGGGAAACCGCAATAAACGATGGCGCGCCGAAAATTCTTGAAGAAGTAGTGAAGCAGGTACTGATCGTGTGCCTGCAACATAAGAACTTGAGCAATCTGGCTCGATCGCGACTGCTGGACATTCTGATGTGGGCCGGGGAGTTGCAGTTGGTGTTGCGCGTGCCACGGATCATTTCGGCGGAGCAGATCGTATATGGAGTGGTACAGCGGCGGACGCAGCGCGGACGCGGATTGATAGGCAATTAGCGCGAAGTCATAGGCCGGTCATCCTTATCCCCTATCCAGTAGAAAAGGAATGTCCCCGCAACTAAGGCACAGCCTTGCATACATTACAGTTGGGATCCTTCGCGGCGCCAACGACGCGCGGCTCAGGATGACAGTGCCATTCTCGCAACGCTGGGTGGTTCCGGAGCGATCTATTGTCCTGCAGATTACTCCGAGGACGGGATGGTGGGATTAAGGCGCAGTGAGTTGCTCACTGACGGCAAGAATAATGCCGACAGTGTTGAAGAGAGCGACGACGAAAAGATTCTGACCGACGACGCGTATGGATTTTCGCGCCAGTCGCCAACCGTAGCGACCACGGCGCCGCCTTCCCGCCATTCGCGAATGACTTGGGCCTTCTGAACCGGGAGAACCTGGGTGTGAAAACTCTCGGCGCCAAGTTGCCGCGCAACTGCTTCGGTGGTGCCACGAGAATCTCCGGAAACCAGATGAGGCTCGAAGTCTCGGCACTTCAGTTCGGCAACCATGGAAGGCGTAGTCGCGCAAGCTCTCCGCAATCTGTAAAGCCACTCGCAAAAAGACAGGAGTGCTGACAGACGAGTTATTGGTGGGCGCTGCGGACTTTTTCCAGCACGGCTGGATCTGCTTCGGGAGTGGCACCGGGCCGCGCGGCTAACCACGCTCCCATGCGGTTGGCGGCTTCATTCATGGCGGAAAGAGGAGCACCGCGCAAGAAGTGGTGAACGAGGGCGGCGGTGAAAGCGTCTCCGGCGCCGACTGTATCCACAGTTTTGACGGCGTAGCCTGGGTGTTCGTGGAAGCCCTCCTTGGAGACCAGCAGGCTGCCATTGGCACTGCGGGTAATACAGACGAGCTGCGCGCCACTGAGGTGGAGAAGCCATTCGGCAGCAAGGGTTTCTTTGCCGGGAGAAAGCGGCGTGGGCGATTCGAGCAGTTCGAGGACGACGGGCAATTCTTCCTGATTGAGCTTGATGATGCTGGCACGCCTGATGGAATCGGCAAGGATTTCTTTGGAGTAGAAGGGCGGGCGCAGATTGACGTCGAAGATGCGCGTGGTGGTAGGACGGGCGGCGCCCAGGAATTCGTGGATAGTGCGTCTGGCAGCGGGAGAACGCTGCGCCAGGGAACCAAAACAGACGGCAGTGGCCTGCGCGGCTAGCGTGCGCCACTGAGAGGTCATCTCCAGAGAGTCCCAGGCGGCATCTTCGCTGATTTCGTAGTGCGGTTGATCTTGAGGGTCGATAAGGACTTTTACTGTGCCGGTACGGTGGGTGGGATCGGATTGCAGAAAATCGGTGGGAAGGCGGAGTTGCTGAAAGCGTTGCTTGGCATCGTCACCCAACGCGTCGGTGCCAATGCGGCTGGCGACGATGCCATGATCACCAAGGAGACTGGCGATGTAGGCGAAGTTAGCTGGGGCTCCGCCAAGCTGCTTGCCGGAAGGAAAGAGGTCCCAGAGCAATTCACCCAGACCGACGATGGTGAAATTTCCGTCTGACATGGAAGCATCTTACGCTAGAGGAGAGGATTGACGAAAAAAGAGTTTGGGACGGCAGCGAGGTGCGCTAGAGGCAAAGCAGATCCCCTGCATCGCTCTGGATAAGATGCGCGTGCCTAACTCGGTCTGAGCGAACGGAGCGAATTCCTTGAGAAAACCCGTCTTCATTTGCAGTGGCAAAAGCGGTGGCGAGCCACCGCACTCCAAAAAATATAAAAAGGGGGGAACCCTTGTGGGGCTCTTTTGTCTGGCGCGAGGCATCCAATCCACGCAAGCGCTGAACGACCCGGTCCCTCGCGATGCTCGGGGCAGAGCGGTCCCCACACAAATCAACTACCTGGGGTGGGATCGGCTATTGCTGGCGGCTAACGTCGCGGCTTTGGAGCTGCTCGGCTAATTTGAGTTCGCGTTCCGCATCCTCCGAACGGCCGAGGTCACGGTAGGCCTGGCCGAGCAGGTGGTGCGAGATGGAATTGTTGGGATCCATGTTGATGGCGCGTTGCAGAGCGCGGACGGCGAGCAGCGGCTCACCTTTTTTCTCCAGCACTTTGCCCATGAGGATGTAGGGACCGGTGGAAGTGGCATCCAGCCAGATGGAGCGCTGCAGAAGCTTTTCGGCTTCATCGAACTTCTGGATGCGCGTGTAAGCATCGGCGAGTTTATAGAGAGCGACATGGTTGGCAGGATTGATGGCCACTTCCTGTTCGAGTTGCGCAACAGCTTCGGGGATTTTGGACTGGTAGAGATAAAGTTCGCCGAGCAACTGGTGAGCGAGGGGAAGTTTTGGATCGAGGGCCACGGCTTTGAGGCCGTACTCCTCAGCAATGGGCCCGAAATCGAGACGAAGCAGCATGCGCGCAGCGAACAAATAAGCGGCGGCGGAATCCGGTGGGACACCGAACATTTTGGCGAACGCCGCGCGTGCCTCGGAATATTTCTTGGTTTGCACGTAGGCGACGCCAAGGATGTAGGCGGCGTCGACATTCGCTCGCGGATACCAGGTCTGTACTTTTTCGAGATAGGGGATGGCGTCGGCAGGCTTGCCGGCAAGATAGAGCGAGAGGCCCGTGAGTTGGATCAGTTCGCCATCGTTGGGCTCTTCTTTTCGTGCGGCTTGCAGGGTGCGCACGGCGTTGGGGTAGTCGCCCTTTTTGTAATAGGCGACGCCAAGTTCGTGGTCGAGGCCCTTTGGCGGAGGAGTCTGGCTTTGCAACGCCGTAAGCGCGGAGATAGCCTCGTCATACTTGCCCTGCTGCAAAAGCTTGCGCGCGGAGTCGTAGGTAGGATCCGGGGCCGTCACGGAGGTAGGCTGCGAAGCGGAGGAGCCGTCAGGCGTTTGCGCTTGCGCGTTGAGATGAGGCAGCGCACCGGAGAAAAGGATGGTCAGAACGAGAACCGCGAGACGAACCTTCATAGATACGCAACACTCCACCGCGTCAGAGTAATTTAAGCACAAAAACAAGGCGGGCGTGAACGTTTGCCGTGGGTCGCGCATTTCTGTGAGACTTATAATAGAAGAGTCAACAGAGGTTGAGCGTACAACGTAGCTGCCGAACTCATGAACTTTTTCAAATTCCATCGAAAGACTGGGCGCAGGATTCAGGGGATTGTTCTCAGCGTGCTGGCATTGGCGGCCGGCGCAGCAGTTGAACAACAGCAGGCGGCAAGTCAGGACGCGAAACCGATTGTCTTTTTCAAGGACGAAGTGTCAAAGGCAGGCCTGGTGGCAAAAAACGTGTTCGGAGGCGTGGACGCGACGTTTTTGCCGAAATAGGAAATGAAGAGATCGTCGAAGCCGTCGTTGTCGTAGTCGCCGACGCACACGGCCTGACCCCAACCGGAATGAATCAGGTCCGCTTGCGCACTGACATCGGTGAAGGTGCCGTCGCGATTATTTTTGTACAGGCGATTGGTGGGCTCCTGGCCGGCGGGAAAGCCTTACAGGCGCGAGCCGTTCACCAGAAAAATATCCAGCCAGCCATCGTTGTCGTAATCGTCGAAAGCGACGCCACAACCGGTAGTCTCCAGCAAATATTTGTTTTTATGCTCGCCGCCAAAAATCGTTTTGGTGTTGAGGCCAGCTTCCTTCGCAACGTTGACGAAGTTGACGCCGCGCGGCGCGGACGGCGAGGCTTGCGCAGGAGGTTTGGCGCCGGAGTCCTGGAAAAACGCCTGGGCTTTGAGCGGCCAGGCCAGCGAAGAATATTTTCGAGGGGGAGAACCAGAGCCGAGCGGCTGAGCGATTGACGCACCAGAAAGGAAAGAAACAGAACCAGGCCGCGCCGTGGAAGTTCGCGGAGGCGGGCCAGAGAATGCGGAGCATGGAATAAATGGCCTGACCACCGATCCAGGTCTGAATGCCAAACCAGCCGCAAGCGACGAGAGCGCGAAGGATGGCGGGAACGTTGGCGCTACGGACACCGAGGGAAGCGCGCACAAAGACCGGGGAGGGGATGCCGTATTTGGTGCCGGCATGGGCATTGAGGAGCATGGGAATCAAGACGATGAGATGGCCGAGGAGGATGGTCAGAATGGCCTGCATCCAGTTCATGCCCTCGGCAATGAGGCCAGAGGCAAGCATGTAGGTGGGAATACAACGCTCATGGCCACCCAAAGCGAGGCGTAGTTGTAGGTGCCCCAGGAGGGCTCGGTTTGTGAAAGCGCTATGTGCCCGCCGCAGGAATGCGGTTGGAGGGAGAGGTTGGCGGAAGAGGTGGAAAGGGTCCAGAGGCGGCGTGAGTTAGCGAATATGCAAGGGACGGGCGCCAATGAAAAAGGGGAGCCGGTCGGGCTCCCCTTCTTCGGTTTGCGGTGTGGGTGTTAAAAGACGAAGCGGAAGCCGAACTGTAGTTGGCGCATGCCGACCGGAGCGCCGGGAGCCGAGTCGGCTTCGATGTCGGTAATCTGGCCGGCGCTGGCAGTCCCGAAGCAATCCAAACAGTTGTTGCCGGGTATGGCAAGCACGGGGTGATTGAACAGATTGTACGCATCGAAGCGGAACTGCGCCTTGTAGCGTTCGGTGATGTTGAAAGTTTTCAACAGAGAGAAGTCATCGTAGAAGGCGTGCGGACCCCAGTACGAATTGAAGCCCATATTGCCGATCTGGCCGCAGGCCGGGAGAGACAGCGGTCCTGAAGCCGGTCGCGCCAGCGTGCAGGAATCCTTACCTACATCCGCTGCTGTCAGGTTGTAGGAGAGCGGTTGAACCGGAGTGAACCAGTATGTGCCGCACGGGCCACCCGAGTTGCAGCCGGAAGTGATCGTTCGCTTGCCGGTGGAAATGTTTCCAGTTACATCCGGACGGCACGGCCCCGCGTCCGTGACGGTGCTGCACTCATTGATGTTGGGGCTAAAAGGAAGACCTGTACCGTAGGTCAAAGTGTTGGAAGCCTGCCAGCCACCCAACAGCAGTTCCGTCACGCGACCAGCGTTACCGAGGAACATCTTCCCTCTGCCGACGGGCAAATCGTAGATGGCACTCCACACGAAGACCTGATTTCGATTGTCTGGGGTTGGCCCCCAGGCGAACTTCGGATTGATCGGGAAGTACGTCGAGTCGTAAGCATTAGCGTGAGAGTAGGTATAGTGGGCCAAGAACTGTAGCCCGTGGGTTGGACGCAGCTCCCCCTTGATCTGCAAAGCATTGTATTCGTTGCTGGCGTCGTTACCGAAGTAGTTGTTGACGTCGACA
>Ga0210407_10003357_pt1 | contig 13027 bp, 11 predicted proteins | sample IncBWC27MmetaG_FD_150860 | JGI IMG/M metagenome (GOLD analysis project Ga0210407, IMG submission 150860) | Forest soil microbial communities from Barre Woods Harvard Forest LTER site, Petersham, Massachusetts, United States - Inc-BW-C-27-M | ecosystem: Environmental > Terrestrial > Soil >... | reverse complement strand
AATCTGATCACCGGGTACGACGACAAGACCGACCTCGCGATGGTCCGCGACAAGCTGGAAGAACTGAAGCAGAGCCTGCTCGAAGTCGATGTCGTACTCGACATACAGTTGAACGAGAAGATTCACGATCGAGAGGTTCGGATCGACAATGGCTGGACCGTCAAGATCGGGCGAGGACTGGATTTCTACCAGAAACCCGACGGTTGGTTTTCGATCGGCGCCAGTGATCTCAGCTTACGCAAGTGTCTCGAGACAAAGGTGGATATTTTCAAGCAAAGCTGATTCTGCGGGCCACTGATCGGCACCGCCGCTAATTCCACCACGCCGCGGTGCGAGGATCAGCAGCCTGCATGATTTGCGCCCAGAATGCCTAAGCCGGCTTTGCGAAGGATATTCCCTCGGGGCCGCTCGGTGCCATGAAGCTGACGATGGTCGACGCCAATGCGATAGGTCTGCTGTGCGAGGCTGACCTGACCAAGCCGGGCATTATCGAAACCGCTGCTGGTGACCCCAAGCAGACCTCACGCATTGCTCGGTGGGGGTCGCCCACGGGCGACGCGATGCAGCTCGTTTGCCTTGTGGTGGCCCTCGTCGCGGTAGGCCGGGCCTTGGCATTGTTCCTGCCGGCGAGGCTCAAGATTCGGATGTCCTTCCTCGCGCCGAGGACCCAGCGTTGGAGCCCAATCGGCATTCTCAGCTCGCAGTGCCTCCGAGGGACTCCAACGCACCCTGCGCGCTGGTCCAGTTAAACATTGCCAAATGGTAATCCAGCAGAAAGACCGCTGAAAGGGGCCGAGCTGTAGCCTTGGTCTGGTAATGCACCTCCCTGTGTCGCTCCGCCGATGTCATTCGAGACCCCGCGGTGGACTGGGATAACAAGGCATTCGCCTCCTTTGGAAGCAGGCGAGAGTCGCAATGCAAACGCGCTGGCATGGTCGCTCTGATGCTGTCTGTCGGTATCGGATCGGACGGGTTTGCGGGTCCTGAGACCGCTCGCGGGCAGCGGGAAACGAGTAATGGACGACACCGGCAGCCGCCTCACGACAGTTCCGGCCCACCAGTTCGCAGTGGTCGAGGCTAAGTTCGAGTCGGACGATCATGCGTTACGTTCTGAGCAAGTGGACGAGATCGATATTGCCAGGGACTATCTATCTAACCTCACCGGTGTTCTCGCCTCAGCTGGTCCCGCGCCTGACGCGCTTCATGCGGCGGCCAGCCTGGGCCGCGGCTCCTTCATGAGGATAGGATCCGACGAGCACAAGCAGCGGTTCTGCCGGCAGTTCATCGCGAGCCACCGGCAGTTCGATCCCGCGATCCTCCCTTGGCCCGATCTCGACGACGCCGCGCTCGGGCGATTGCGCAGCATCCCATTTTGGCAGGAGGTGCTTTACACCGAGCGACGCGCGGGCGCGATCGTCGCCGCGTATGCCGCGACGATCGCCGATCCGCTGGTGCACGAGGCAGTGAGTCTTCAGGGCTTCGAGGAAGCCCGTCACGCTGAGTTGTTGCGGGTGATGATACACCGCTATGGCATCGCCGCCGACGAGCCTCCGCTCGACGAGCCGATAAGTTCCAATCTGCGACGCGCCTTCGCCGATTTCGGCTATGGCGAGTGCGCCGATTCTTTTCTCGGGTTCGGCGTGTTCAAGATCGCGCGCCGGTCCGGCTTTCTGCCGGAGCCGCTGTTCGAGATTTTCGACATGCTGATGCGCGAGGAAACCCGGCATATCGTCTTTTTCATCAATTGGATGGCTTGGCAACAAACGGCACGCGGATACGGCGCGCGATGGCTGCGAGCGGGAAATGCGGCATGGTACTACAGCCGGGCCATCGGACGACTCCTGGGGACACTCCGGCGCGGGCGCCGCGCCAATGACGGGAAGGATTTTTCCGCGACGCAGGCGAGCGCCCTTCTCGACGGCTTCACATTCCGCGGCTTCGTCAAAGAATGTTGCGCCGAACATGCAAGGCGCATGGCGGGGTTCGACTCCGATCTGCTATTGCCTCGGTTGTTGCCGACCGTCGCAGGTGTTGCCCTCGCCGGTTGGCGTCTGCGTCCCAGCACCGCGTGAAATTAAAATACGTGTCCAAGTTGAAATGATATTCGCCCAGCCCAAGTGGCAAGCTGTGTTATCGAGAATACTCGGCTCTTACGTGGCCTACAGAGCATGGTAGACAACAGCAAGTTGGCCGTCCCCCGTCTTGCGCTCATCGTGTGGGCCGCTCTGCTCTCCTGTGTGCCGTTTGCAATTAGGCCCGCCGCCGCGGCAATCATCTTGAACGTCGAAGCGTCTAATGGGCTGCCGGGGTTCAACCGCGCCGACTTGTCGCGCTACCTCGCCTCGCATATGGCAGAGGCAGGTCTTGCCGATTGGCGTTTCGAGGTGGCAGAGAATGGGCCAGTGTCCGATTGGGTCGAGTGGAGCTTCAAATTGAACCCCTATGCCGGGGGAGAAGTGCGCAGGTCTAGGCCCGAGGCGCGAAGCTTCCATTTACGTCGTCCGATCACGATCGAGGCGCGCCTGTATCTAAATGGCGAATATCAAGTTACGGTTGAGAAACAAGCGATCATCGACGAAGGCAGCGGTCGTAACGACCCCCACCTCGCCGAGGCAGTCGCGAGCGTCACACAAAATCTCCTTGGCCCTTCGGGCGCCTATCACGCTGTAGAACTCGGCCAGCGCCCAGACTTACGAGCACGATAGCCCGAGGCTCCTTACCCCGACACCAGTTTTGTGTCTTCCAGCACGAGGATGGCAAGTGTAGCAAACTCGGTCGGCTCACGTTCCTGCGATTCGGCCTTCCGGTGATTGTTATCTGCGGTCAGCGCGACCGGCATTAAGACCTGTCGACTGGGTCGGCGGTTATGGGCTGGCTGATGGGCGCTTCACTCCTTGTAACACGCAATGTCATCTCGATCGGTACGGCGGTGCTGGCCGCAACCATTGCAGCGCCGTCTTGGGCCCAGCAAGGCCCGATCAACCTTTCGATGCCGCGGACGGAAGCCGCCACCGGACAGCCGGAAGATTGGAGCATCCACGCGCAATACACCTTGCTCGGCCAAGGCTACCCACGCTTTCGCTCACCCTACCAGGGGACGAATAGCCTGCCTGGCGGCGGCCAAATCCGGGAGACTATGAGCCAGACGACCTTTCTCGGGCGACGATTGTGGAATGACGGCGAGTTATACTTCAACCCTGAGTTCGACCAGGGCTTCGGCCTCGCTGCCACTCTCGGCCTTGCCGGCTTCCCCAATGGCGAAGCGCAGAAGGCCGGAGAGCATGTACCAAAACTCAATATAGCGCGGCTCTATGTGAAGAAGACGATAGGATTCGGTGGCGAGCAGAAGTTCATCGCCGACGGCCTCAACCAGATCGCCGGTCCGAAGGATCTCTCCCGCTTGACGATTTATGCCGGAAAACTGGCGGTAAACGAACCTTTTCGACAACGACGCTTATGCCCACGACCCGCGCAACGATTTCACGAATTGGGCGATATGGGAAGGTGGAGCTTACGATTATGCGGCGGACCAAAAGGGATACACCGATGGGGTGGCGGTCGACCTCAATCAAAAGGAGTGGGCATTCCGGTTCGGCTACTTTCTCGAGCCGAAATTCTCAAGCTCCGGCGACCTGGATACACTGGTTTTCCAGCGCGGCGGCTACCAGGCGGAAATCGAACAGCGCTACGAGATATCCTCCCGGCCCGGCAGGCTCCGCGTTCTTGGGTTCGTGAACCGAGCCCTGATGGGCAGCTACTCCCGGGCACTGACGACCCCGGACTTCAATATTGCGCAGACCCGCAAGGACCGCTTCAAGATCGGCTTCGTACTCAATCTCGAGCAGGCCCTCGGTGAAGACCTCGGAGTGTTCGCGCGGTTCAGCTACAATGATGGCAGCAACCAAATTATGTCGTTTACCGACATTGATCGCAGTGGCCTTCTCGGCATTCGCTTCAAAGGGGGCAGCTGGGGGAGGCCAAGTGACACGATCGGTGTCGCTGGCGTCGTCAATGCTCTATCAAGACGGGAGGTAGCTTTTATCGGCGCCAGCGGCCTCGGCATCCTAATAGGTGACGGCAAGCTCAATTACGCGACAGAGAACATAATCGAAACTTATTACCGTTATCAGCTGGCGTACCCCGTCGCCGTCACGTTCGACCACCAGCTCTTTTTCAACCCGGCCCTACAACCAAGCTCGCGGGCCGGTATCCGTGGCCAGCGGCCGCTTGCATTTCGAGTTCTAGTCACGGGATCAACTCGATGCCCCACTTTTTCGGTGCCGCGACGTCCTCACGATTCCACCAGCCGCCCCCCAGCGCCTGAAACAGTGCGGCGGTGTCGGCGTAGCGGGCGGCCTGTGCTTGGACGAGTGCGAGCAGCGCCGTGTTATAGGTGTTCTCCGCAGTAAGCAGCCCCAAATAGCTGATTGCCCCGAGCTGCAATTGTCGGCGCGCGATTTCGAGGCTCTTAAACGCCGCGCGCTCTGCCGCGAACGCGGCTTTCAGAGTCTCGGCATCGGATTGAACCGCATGCAGCGCGTCGGCAACGTTCTGGAAGGCGCTGATGACCGTGCTGCGATACATCGCCGCCGCCTGATCGAAGGCGGCGACGGCGGCGCGTTCCTTGTGTAACAAGGTGCCGGCATCGAAGACCGTCTGCGCCACGTTGCCAGCCAATGTCCAAAACGCTGTGCCGGGTGTGATAAACAATTGACTGATCCGGTTGGCAACGGTGCCGGCATTGCCGGTCAGCGTGAACTGCGGCAGCTGGGCGGCGATGGCAACGCCGATTGCGGCGCTCGCCGCATGCAGCTGCTCTTCGGCCGCACCGACATCCGGGCGCTGTTCGACCAGTTTCGAGGGTAGGCTGACCGGCAGGTCCTGCGGCAATTGCAATGTGGTGAGATCGAACTTCTCGGCCGGCTCCTGGCTCGGAAACCGGCCGATCAGCGCCGTCAACAGGTCGCGCTCCACTGCCAGCTGCTTCTGCAGCGGCGGCAGCGTTGCCTGCGCCTGCGCCAAGGTCGCTTCGACCGCCGCCACATCCGCGCCCGCTACCTGGCCGAACTCGAATTGCTTGTTAAGAATACCGAGTGCCTGGGTCTCGATTTTGATGATCTCCTCGGTCGCCGCGATCTGGCCGCGCAACGATGCCTCCTGCACCGCAGCAGCGACGACGTTCGAGGTCAAGGTGAGGTAAGCTGCTTCGACCTGGAACCGCTGAAACTCAGCTGTCGCGCCGAGGGATTCCACCTCGCGCCTGGTGGCGCCGAATACGTCCGGCGCATAAGTAACGACCACCTGTGCGGTGTGGAGCGTGAACCAGGGTTTACCCGACGAGGCCGACGTGAAAACGACGCCGGTCGCGGTCTTGTTGCGGCTCGGCGAATAGCCGACTACGGCGGTCGGGAAGAACGCACCCTCCCCGGCGTAGACGTTCTCCCAGGCCTGGCGCAAGGCCGCCTCCGCCGCGGGCAAGGTCGGGTTGTTCTTCAGCGCCTCGTCGATCAGAGTGTTGAGCGCCGAGGAGTGGAATAATGTCCACCACTGCCCCGGAATGTCGAGGCCTTGCACCAAGCGCTGCTCTTCACCGCCGGTGACCCCTGCCGATGTCGTCTTGGCGGGGAGCGGGCCTGTTGTATAACCCTCGACATCGGGAGTCGCAGGCCGCTCAAAATCCGGACCGACCGCACATCCGGTTAGCGCGACTCCAACGCCGAGTAAGCAGCCGCCCGCGCCTTTGAGGCCGAGCATCGCTACTCGGCCGGCGCGGGTTGCCGTGCTCCGACCGGTGCCTTCCGGCGCGAAAGGAGGTCGATCAGCACCGGGAGCACGAGCAAGATCAATAGCGGCGCCAAAAAGCTGCCGCCGACCACGACCATGGCGAGCGGCTTTTGGACCTGCGAGCCGATGCCCCCGGAAACCGCAGCCGGCAACAGCCCGACACCGGCGACGATGCAGGTCATTGCCACCGGGCGCATCTTGACGGCGCAGGCGCGCGAAAGAGCCGCGCAACGCTCGACGCCGCCGTCAATCAGCGTATTGAAATAGCCGATGAGGATAATCCCATTCATTGCCGAGATGCCAAACAGTGCGACAAAGCCGATCGCCGCTGATACGCTGAATGGAATTCCCGTTAGGACCAGCGCAAATATCCCGCCAATCATGGCCATCGGAATCGCGCTCGCAGCCAATATCGTGTCAGTCATCGAGCCGAAGTTCAAAAACAGCAGCATGCAAATGAGCGCGAGGCTGAGTGGCGCCGCGACCGCGAGCCGGTCGATCGCCTCTTGCAGTTCGCCGAACTCGCCGACCCATTCCAGACGTGAGCCGGGGGGCAACGCCACTTGCTCAGCCACCTTGCGCTGAGCCTCGAGCACCGCGCTGCCGAGATCCCGGTCGCGCACGCTGAATTTGATCGGGACATAGCGCTCCTGGTTTTCGCGATAGATAAAGGAAGGCCCCGAGACTAGGCTCACCTTGGCCACATCGGTGAGCGGGATCGGGACGACCCCGCTGCCGCTCGGGTTTGTCGCGGCGACCGTGATGTGCCGGATCGCGTCGAGGCTCTGACGGTATTGCGGCGCCAGTCGAACGACGATCGGGAAGTTGCGGTCGCTGCCGTACTCGTAGACGTTGCCGGCGGCGGTCCCGCCGATCGCGGCCTGGATCGTCGAGTTGATGTCGCCCGACGCTAGGCCGTATCGGGCGGCGCGTTCGCGGTCGATCTCGATGTTCACCGTCGGCTGACCGACCGTGTCAAAGACGGCGAGATCGGTGATGCCCGGGACCGTCTTCATGACCTGCTTGATCCTGTAGGCGGTCTTTTGAATTGCGTCGAGGTCGTTGCCGTACAGCTTGATCGAGTTCTCGCCCTTTACGCCGGAGGCCGCCTCCTCGACATTGTCCTGGATGTATTGCGAGAAATTGAAATCGACTCCGGGAAATTCTGCCGCCAGCGCATCATTCATCTGCTGGGTCAGCTTCTCCTTGTCCACACCTTCGGGCCAGGTATCAAACGGTTTCAGCGGTAGGTTAAATTCCGCATTGAAGAAACCCGTGGCGTCGGTCCCGTCATCGGGCCGCCCGAGCTGCGAGATGACCGTGACGACTTCGGGAAAGCCCCGGATGATCTGCCGCATACGGTTGACGTAAGGGGTTGCCTCCTCGAGCGAGATCGTCGGCGGCAAGGTGGCGCGGATCCACAAATTGCCTTCCTCGAGATGAGGCAGAAATTCGAGCCCGAGCGCCCGCACGCCGAGAACTGCGAATGCCACGAGAACCGCGGCACCGCCGAGGGTCACAATCCGATTGCCGACTGCGAAATTGAGCAGCGGTTCGTAGACGCGGCGCAAGCCACGCACGATCAGCGTTTCGGTCTCGCCTACGCGCTCCGGCAGTAGCAGGGAGCTCAACGCCGGCGAGATCGTGAAAGCAGCAATCAGTCCTCCGACAATAGCATAGGCATATGTCTTGGCCATCGGGCCGAAGATGTGTCCCTCGACGCCGCTCAATGTAAACAGTGGGACAAAGCCGGCGATAATGATGCCGGCGGCGAAGAATATCGGCTGGTTGACCTCGCTGGCTGACCGCAGGATCGTCCGCAGCTTCCCGGTTAGGCCAGCGCGCTGAGCGATACCGACGGGAGCGTATTCATGGTGCTGCTCGCCTTCGCTCAAGTGCCGGAAGATGTTCTCGACCATGATCACCGTTGCGTCGACGATCAACCCGAAGTCGATCGCACCGACCGACAGCAAATTCGCCGACTCGCCGCGCAGCACCATGATCGTAATCGCGAAAAAGAGGGCGAACGGGATCGTCGCCGCGACGATGACGGCGCTGCGCAAATCCCCGAGGAACATCCACTGCACGAAAAAGATCAGCACGATGCCGAAGATCATATTGTGCAGCACGGTGCGAGTGGTGGTGTTGATCAACTCCTGGCGGTCGTAGATCTTCTCGAGCCGCACCCCCGGCGGCAGGATGCCGGTCGTGTTGATCTTCTCGACTTCGGCCTCGACGCGGCGGATCGTCGGCATGCTCTGCTCGCCGCGGCGCATCAACACGATGCCTTGGACGATGTCCTCATCGTCATCCTGCCCGACGATGCCGAGACGCGGCTTGTGGCCGATGATCACCGTGGCGACGTCTTTGACGTATACCGGAGAGCCGTTGTTCGACGTCAGCATCGTATTGCGGAGGTCGTCCAGCGTGTGGATCAGCCCGACGCCGCGCACGACAGCGGCTTGCGGTCCGAAATTGATCGTCTGGCCGCCGACATTGATGTTGCTGTTGTTTAGGGTTTGCAGCATCTGCGGCAAGGTGAGGCCGTAGGCGAGCAACTTATCGAGATCGACGGTGATCTCGTAGGTCTTTGTCATGCCGGCCCAGCCCGAGACATCCATGACGCCGGGCACCGCTTTGAAGCGGCGCTCGAGAATCCAATCCTGGATCGTCTTCAGATCGGTGACCGAATATCCGGGCGGCCCGACGATGCGATAGCGGTAGATCTCGCCGATTGGACTCGTCGGGGAGATTGATGGTGTCACGCCATTAGGCAGCGGTGGCACTTGGCTCAATCTATTGATGACTTTCGACTCGGCCTCGTCGTAGGTATAATCATAGGTGAACTCGATCCGCACGTCCGAGAGGCCAAAAAGCGAGATCGTCCGGATCGATCGAACGTGGCGAATGCCCGTCATCTGGATCTCGATCGGGATCGTGATGTACCGCTCGATCTCTTCAGCCGATGCGCCCGGGTTCTGGGTTATGACCTCGACGCGAGGTGGCACCGGGTCCGGATAGGCCTCGATGTTGAGGTTGATAAAGCTGATGAAGCCGGCGACGAACACGAACAGCATCAACGCGACCATCAGGACGCGTTGCTTCAGCGCGAAAGCGAGGACTGCGTTCATGCCTGGCTCAGTCGGCCTGGGCGGCGCGATCGATAAAGATCGTACCGCTCGTCACGACCTGCTCGCCGGCTGACAGGCCGGCGCGGACTTCGACCATGCCGTCGCTGATCCGTCCGGTGCGGATCTCGCGAAGCGCCAACGTGTCGCCTACTCCCGCAACCCAGACCCGAGCGTGGTCCCCTTCGTAGACGATCGCTTCCTGAGGAACTGCCGGCCCCGTCGCGGTCTCACCGGTGATGATGCTGAAATTCGCGAACATTCCGGGTTTTAGAGCGCCATCGGGATTTTCAACATCGGCGCGCACCGGCAGCCGGTGAGTATTAGGATCTATCGACGGGGCGACGTAAGAGATCTTCCCCTTGAAGACGCGGCCGGGATAGGCCAGCACATGCACTTCGAGCGGCAGGCCGGAATGCATCAGTGGCGCATCGACCTCTCGGACGTTGGCGATCAGATATACGGTTGACAGATCGCTAATGGTGTAGACCGGATTCGTCGCGCCTGCGGCCTCACTATTGATGTATTGGCCGAGCCCAATTTGGCGCTGGGTGATCGTACCGCGGACCGGCGCGGTCACGGTCGCCACCGGCTCGAGCTTCTGCGTCGGTTGGGCTTCGAGCGAGGCGATCTCCTGGTCGGTCTTACCGAGGATGCGCAGGCGGTTGCGCACTGCGTGTAGCGCGATCTCGTCGCTGCGGACAGTATTTTGCGCGGTGATGAGATCGGTCTGAGCCTGCTGCCAATCTTTGAGCGAGCCCCCCTGCGCCAAATAGAGCTCGTGGGTGCGTTTCTCGGTGGTCTGCGCCATTTTAAGCTGCGAGCGGGCGCTTTGCAGATTGGCGAGCGCGGTGATCAGGTCGTTCTGCGCCTGCACGAACTCGGTCGCATGGATGACGAAGAGCGGGGCGCCCGGCTCGACCACATCGCCGAGCATCGCAATCACTTTGATGACCCGGCCGGAGTAATGGGAGAACACGGGGGTCGTCAGATCGTCGTCGACAGCGATGTTTCCCTCGGTCACCTGCTCGGGACGGAAGCCTCTCGTCACCACAGGCCTCAGCTTGAGATTTCGCCATTGCAGTTGGGTCGGGCGAAACGTTCCCGGGGAGTCTGCTGATGTTGTCGGTCGAGCGTTTTCCGGCTGGTCTGCGCGCGGTTCCCACATCAGTACAGTCGTGGCGACCCCGACACCGGCGACCAGCACCAGGGCGGCCCATTTGGTCGTTTTGAACAGGAATGGCATGACCGGGCCAAGGCTAAATGCTGGCGTCTTTCGCCGGTCTTTCTACCAGATTACCATTTGGCAATGCAGCGAACGGGTTCAATGCCGCGCCGGTCTCGCCTCCGGTTCTGGAACGACCTCTAGCCGACGGTCCCTATTGGGAGTGTCTCAGGCAGATTTTCTCTCCGCGGGACGGCGACATTGGCGCGCGGCAGGACGATGCGGGCAACGAGCCCAGGCGCGGCATCCGCCAGCTCTAGTTTTCCCCAATGCAATGTGGCCGTGGCCGCCACGATCGAGAGACCAAGGCCGTTACCGGGCAGGCTTCGGCTCTGGTCGAGACGGTAGAAGCGCTCGACGACGCGGGCTCGCTCCGCTGACGGAACGCCGGGTCCGTTATCTTGAACGATCATCGAGACGGTATCCCGATGCTGGGTCGCACAAACGCGCACGGTCGCCCCGCTGCCGGCGTATTTCAGGGCGTTATCGGTCAGGTTCACGAGCGCGCTCGTAAGGAGATTTTTATCGCCGAGCGTGACTGGCTGACCCTCGATCTCGTTGACGAGGGTAATTCCTTGGACCTCAGCGGTGGCGTCGTAGAGTTCAACCACATCACTGACGACAGCAGCGAGAGGTACCGGCACAAAGGATTGACGATGAGCCCCGGATTCTGCCTCCGCGATCTGCAGCAACCGGTCGAGCATTCGGATCAGCTCGTCGACTTGCTGAATGGCAAATCGCGCCGTCCCGTCAAGCTGCGCCGTGCTGTTGCTGGGACGGAGCGCTTCTTCGAGCCGGCTGCGGATACGCCCCAGAGGGGTTCTGAGATCGTGGGCTATCGCATTGGATATGTGCCGTACTCCATCCATCAGATGCTCGATGCGGTCGAGCATACTGTTGATGTCGCGGTTGAGCCTTGCGAACTCATCCTCGACGTCGGATATCGGGATCCGCCTGCTGAGATCGCCGGCTTCTATCTCGAGAGCAGTGCGGCGGATCGCACCGACTCTGTGCTCGAGCTGCCTGCGAAACAACAGAGCGCCGCCGATCGCGAGCAACGAAGCCACCGCTCCGCCCACTATGAGCGCATGCCACACGAGCCGCTCGATCTCCCGCTGGTCCTGCATGTCGCGACCGACGATGAGGATCGAACCGTCGGGCAAAAGCTGCGGTCGCAGGCGGCTAAGGGAAGGACGGCCGTTACGCATTACCGCCAGATCGGTAAGGCTACCGAGTGGGGTGGCCTTCATCGTCCAGCCATACATGTTTCCGGCGATTCGCCGCCCATCAGGTGCAACGAGTAGATAAACCTCGGTGTCCTGCTCGATGCCGTCGACGAGCAGTTGCTCCACCTCCTGCCGCAGCGCATCGCCGCCGCGGGTCTCATAATGGTCAGCTAGTCGTTTCGAAATGGAGATCAGCTTCGCGTCGGTACTTCGTGCGAGCACGCCGACGGTGCCGAAATAAAACGCCGCGGCAATCACCGACATCGAGCCGATGGCGAGTAGTCCATAACCGAGAGCCAGGCGGAACGCGACGGTGTCCCAAAACCTAGTCATCGGCAGATATCATGTAGCCGGTGCCGCGGACCGTGTGGAGCAATTGCGGCGAGTAGTCTTTGTCGATTTTCCGACGCAGGCGGCTGATTTGGACATCGATGACATTGGTCTGTGGATCAAAGTAATAATCCCAGACCGCCTCGAGCAGCATCGTCCGGGTGACCACCTGCCCCTGGTGCCGCACAAGGTATTCGAGAAGGCGGAACTCGCGCGGCTGAAGCGCGATCGCCCTACCCGCACGCTCCGCCCGTCGTGTCCTCAAATCGAGTCGCAAATCGGCGATCCAAAGCTCGCGACTGTCCTCTCGCGTCGCGCCGCGACGGAGCAATGCTTCTATCCGCGCAAGCAACTCGGAGAAAGCAAAAGGCTTGGTCAGATAATCGTCACCGCCACCACGCAGCCCCCGCACCCGCTCATCCAGGCTCGCCAGTGCGCTAAGTATCAGGACCGGTGTCGTTTTACCGAGATTGCGAATGGTGGCTATGATTGATAATCCATCGATACCCCCGGGGAGCATGCGATCGAGAATAATAACGTCCCAGCGCTCGTTGGTGGCGAGGTCGAGCCCCCCCACGCCATCGCGAACCAGAGTGGCGGTGTGGCCGGCCTCTAGAAGCCCATTGCAGATGTAACGAGCCGTATCGGCCTCATCCTCTATGACAAGACAATGCATCCTTTGCAATAATCCGACAGTGGGTAGCTCGAACCTTGGGTGAGGCGGATCCACGGGAGCCGATCAGCCGAGCGAATTGAGCCGATCCGCAACGTTGCTAACCTCGGCAGGTCAAAGTTGAACCGAGGCCGGGTCGTAGGTGAACTATCTTAGCAGATCAACCTCAACGTGACCAACCTCACGCGTGCGAGCTGAATCGCAGCAGGACGAACCTCGGATTGTGCTCCTCAGCGGGATCAGAATGTCGCGGCGCATATCTGAGCGGGCACTCGCAGCCGAGGCATCGCCAGAGTCAGCTAATGGCACCAAGCGTAACTGCCTGGGCACACAGGGGCATTTCCGGAGCTGAGGGTAGACCGGTCGTACCATTAACCTGGCCACGACAGCCGCCCCTGACCCGAAGCGGAAGCCCGGATCCGATTAGGTTGCCAATCGCGGGCTTGAGGCAGACGATTGAGGGTTGGGAGGCCTCACGCCTGAGTCCCTTTCCCTTGCGAAGGTGCCTCACCGGCGCATTTCTGCCGAAATTGAATAGCCAGGGCGCACCATTTCAAGCCCGTCGTGGTAGAGTCGGAATGTGGCGCGGTGACATTAGGTCGGGCATGCGTATCGCCCTACCCGCACGCTCCGCCCGTCGTGTCCTCAAATAGAGTCGCAA
>Ga0210407_10003353_pt1 | contig 13031 bp, 6 predicted proteins | sample IncBWC27MmetaG_FD_150860 | JGI IMG/M metagenome (GOLD analysis project Ga0210407, IMG submission 150860) | Forest soil microbial communities from Barre Woods Harvard Forest LTER site, Petersham, Massachusetts, United States - Inc-BW-C-27-M | ecosystem: Environmental > Terrestrial > Soil >... | reverse complement strand
GTGGCGCTGGTGATGATGGTGATCACGGCGGTCTGCTGGGGCTCTTGGGCGAACACCTACAAGGGCGTGAAGAACTACCGATTTGAGCTTTTTTACTGGGACTACGCGATCGGGATTTTTGTGATGTCGCTGGTTCTTGCGCTTACGATGGGCAGTAGCGGGCATGATTCGTCGAGTTTTCTTGCAAACGTCCGCGCCGCCGATAATTCTAACATCGGCTGGGCGTTGCTGGCAGGCGCGATCTTCAACCTCGCAAACCTTTTGCTCGTCGCAGGAATTGATATGGTAGGACTTTCGGTCGCCTTTCCGCTAGCGATTGGCATCGCGTTAGTCGTAGGGACCGTGCTGAGTTACGTCCAGCAGCCGAAGGGAAATTTCGCAATGCTCGCAGCTGGGGTGTTGTGCGCGCTTGCCGCGGTGATTTTCGACGGAAAAGCGTACGGTGAGATGAGCGTAATCGGCAGGAAGGTTTCGCGCAAGAGCATCGTGACCTGCATCGTTTCGGGAGTGCTAATGGGTCTGTGGGCGCCGTTTTCGACGCGCGCGTTGACTCACGGAAATCCTCTCGGGCCGTACAGCGTTTGCGTTTTTCTCACATTGGGCGCGCTGCTTTCTTGTTTCCTGTGGAATACCTATTTCATGAAGCATCCACTCGTGGGCGAGCCGGTCGATTTTGGCGGATTTTTCAGGGGCCCGGGAACCGGCCACCTGCTGGGACTGTTGGGGGGATGCATCTGGGGAGTTGGCACAGTGTTCAATCTTGTTGCGGCAAACTTCACGGGAGTGGCAATTTCGTACTCGATTGGGCAGTCGGCGCCGATGGTGGCGGCGCTGTGGGGAGTTCTGGTTTGGAAAGAGTTTGACGGCGCGACAAGGAAGGCGAAGGCATACCTCGCACTGATGTTCATGTTTTACCTGCTGGCAATTTTGTTGATCGCGCGCGCCAGTGGATGACCGTGGCAATCCATGAAGAAAACTGCGAAAGTCACCTACGATGTGATCCGCCGCATGGCGATTCAGCTACCGAATGTCGAGGAAGGCACTTCCTACGGCACGCCAGCGCTTAAAGTGAAAAAAAAGTTGTTCGTCCGGCTTCGAGAAGAAGGCGACGCGATCGTCCTGAAGATGCCGTTTGATCAGCGCGAAGAATTAATTGCGTCGGAACCGGAGACTTATTACATCACGGACCACTACCGCGAATATCCGTGGGTGCTGGTGCGGTTGGCAACCGTGAAATCAGAAGTGTTGCCTGATTTGCTGCGAACCGCTTATCGCGCCGCATCGCCGCCGAGTCGCCGCTCCACTGCAGTGCTCAGGTGACTGTCGCGGCAGCATCACTACTGCGTAGAACCGGGACAAACTCGAACTCGACGAGATCCTGCCACTGCTTCGCCCATTCTTGCAGCACCTGCGCGTCGTCGCATTCGATAAGTTGAAAGCAGCGATTGAAATTCGGCCCGACCCAACTGTCAATGTACGTGAGACCTTCACCATGAAGAGCATCTGTTTGATCTCCGATTGGCTGCATCGTCACATTGGCGGACGGCGAAAGCCGCCGCAGGAATCTTCGATCTTTGCGGCTACAGCGAGAATTTCTTCTTCTTGCCATGGACGGCCCACGATCTGCACACCTATCGGTAGGCCCTCAGGTGATTTGCCCACCGGAACTACTGCAGCGGGATTTCCTAAGAGATTGAACCATTGCGAATAACTCATCGCCTTGAGGTATTCGACTTTGCGGCCTTGGATGGTCCACTCGCGCTCGCCATGACGGAAGGCGGGAACAGCGCATGCCGGACAAATCAGAATCGGAAATTCTTCCATTTTGGCGAGGATGGCGATGCGAATCACATCGCGTTCGAGGAGCGTGTTGAGCAATTCCCCCGCTGTCAGCGGAGGCTCAACAGCAACTCGTGCGCGAAAATCTCGCAGAACCGGGCTCAGCTCGTCCTCGCGTCCAGCGACCGTTTGTTCGAACGCCATTTGCCCCGCAAGGCCGAACAAGTTCCACCAAAGCCGCCAGATGCGTTCGAGACCCGGTGGCATCCAGTGCTCAACTTGAAATCCCTGCTGGCGTAAAGCTTCGGCTGCGGCGCGCACCGCCGCGGCTGTCTCCGGCGTTACTGGCGTGACGCCGTCGTCTTCAAAATATGCTACGCGGAGTTTGCGAATGTCGGCTTCGCTCGGGCGCCGCAGCGGAACCGGCGCAGCGCACGGATCGCCGGAATCGGGTCCGGCCACGACTTCGAAAAGGAGTTCAACGTCGCGAATAGTGCGCGCCATCGGTCCGACGACGCCCAGTTGCGCGAACGGGCCTGCCGAGCCGGGATAATGGCCCGTGCACGGAATACGACCGGGCGTAGGCTTGAGGCCGCAAATTCCGCTGTAATGCGCGGGGATGCGGACGGAACCACCGCCGTCACTGCCGATACCGCCTGCCGAGCAGCCCGCCGCAATCGCAGCCGCTTCGCCGCCACTCGAGCCTCCGGGCGTGCGTTCGAGATCCCAAGGGCTATTGGTGCGGCCGTAGAGCAGATTATCCGTTTCGTAGGCCATGAGGAATTCGGGGACGTTTGTGTTGCCGAGAACGATGGCGCCTGCCCCGCGCAATCGCGCGACGAGTGGCGCGTCTTCGTGCGCGACGATTCCTTTTCGCAAGCGACTGCCGCATTCGGTTCGCAGTCCGGCGACGTCGATGGAGCTCTTGATAGATATGGGAACGCCGTGGAGGGGTCCAGGCGAAGCCGTGCCGGAGTTTCGAGTAAGCGCCTCGTCCGTTGCTTTAGCATGCGCGCGTGCACGATCGGAGTCTATCTCGACAAAAGCATTCAGGTTCGGATTCAGCTCCTCGATGCGGGAAAGATGCGCTTCGACGAGTTCGACCGAAGAGATCTTTCGCACGCGCATCTGTGCCGCCATTTCGACGATAGAACTGAAGACGACGTCGCTCAATTCGCACTACTCCGCGCTGACGAAAACAACGAGTCTACCATGGAGGCAGAAGGCCAGTTTCAGCCAGTCAGAAGCGCGTTGACTTGCCTCTGCGCAGGGTAGAAAATTCGGCCTTCATAAAATGACAAAACCGTTCCATGCCGCGAGTCTTCCGGCAATCGCGCCTCCGCAGGATCATGAATGAGGCGGCTTAGTTCCCTACTGCTGGCGACGCTGTTTTTGACTGCCGCGTACTTGTTCGCGTGGCCTTCAGCGAACATCGCCTATTTCGTTGGGGTCGTACTGCATCTCGTCGCAGGGATCCTATTTTTGACCACGCTGGCGTTCGCGGCACGATCGATCCTGCGAGGCGCGACGTTGAGTGCCCGCGCCGGGTGGATTTTGGTCGCGGTCGGCGGTTTGCTCGGTGCCTTGCTTATCTATACCGGCACGCGGCGCGGCGATTTGCCTCTGCTCTATGTTCACATCGGCGCATGCCTGACCGGCGGGACACTACTTGTCTCGGCTTGGGCCGCCAAGCGCGGGCTTCTTGCGGGTGGAAGCGGCAAGGCGGCGTTGCGAAATTTTGCGTTTCTTATCGTTGTGGCGTTCATCGCGTCTGGGGCGTGGTGGGTGAGGACGGTGCCCTGGCAGCGCGCCTATCGCATCGAGAACCCTCCGATGGCTCCAGCGAGCATGGACGGCGAAGGCGACGGTCCAGGCGGGCATTTTTTCCCAAGTTCCGCGCAGACATCCTCCGGCGATACCGTGCCAGAAGATTACTTTATGGATTCGGTGGTGTGCCAGCGGTGCCACGCGGACATCTATCAGCAATGGCAAAGCTCGATGCACCATTTTTCTTCGTTCAACAATCAGTGGTACCGAAAAAGCATTGAATACATGCAGGAGGTTGATGGAGTACAGGCGTCGAAATGGTGCGCTGGTTGCCACGACGCCGCGCTATTTTTCCCCGGCAATTTCAATACGCCCATCAAGGACCGCATCTTCACACCGCCCGCCCAGGCGGGCATGGGTTGCATGGTGTGCCATTCGATTCGTAAAGTAAAAAGTACGATGGGCCAAGGCGATTTCGTGCTCGAATATCCGGCCATGCACAAACTTGTTGCCAGCACGAACCCAATCGTGCGCCGTACGATCGACTTCCTGATTGAGGAAAATCCGGAGCCGCATCGACGGACATTCTTGAAGCCGTTCATGCGCGCGCAGACGGCGGAGTTTTGCTCGTCGTGCCACAAAGTGCACCTCGACATTCCGGTGAACAATTATCGCTGGATTCGCGGATTCAACGATTACGACAACTGGCAGGCGAGCGGCGTTTCGGGAATGGGCGCGCGGTCGTTCTACTATCCGCCGAAGCCGCAGGAGTGCGCCGATTGCCATATGACGCGGGTTGCGTCGCACGATGCGGGAAATGTAGGTGGCTACGTCCATTCGCATCGATTCCTTGCCGCGAATACGGCGGTGCCGTTTGCGAATCAAGATGCAACGCAACTCTCTCAAACCCAAATTTTCCTGGCCGACGGCGAGCTGCGCGTTGACATCTTCGCGATCTCATCCGAGGAAAGCATTCCGGCGGGCCAGCGGAGCGCCGGCACGGAACCTCCTCAACCTGAAATCCAGACCACGTTTGCGGTGGGCGAGGAAGCGGAAACCCAAGCGCAGACGACTGTCGCGCCTGCGATGCAGGCGCCACCGGTGACCGCGCCGCTGAACCGCGTGCAGGCAGCGGTGCGGGCGGGTGACACAGTGCGCGTGGACGTGGTGGTTCGCTCGCTGAAGATGGGCCACTTTTTCCCGGGCGGCACGGTGGACGCATTCGATTGCTGGCTCGAACTAAAGGCCACCGATGATAGCGGCCACGCGATTTTCTGGAGCGGCATGGTGGAAGACAATGGGCACGGGCCCGTCGAACCGGGCGCACATTTCTATCGTTCGCTTCTAGTGGACGCGCATGGCAATGCCATCAACAAGCGTAACGCATGGGCCGCCCGCGCGACCGTGTACGCGCACCTGATTCCGCCGGGGGCCGCCGATACAGCGCACTTCCGGCTGCAAGTGCCAAGGGACGTGAGCGGCCACATTCACCTCGCGGCCAAGCTCAACTATCGGAAGTTTGCGTGGTGGAATACGCAGTTTTCGTTCGCGGGGGTTTCCGAAGCTGCGGGAGCAGGAAACGTCTCGAAGGATTACGACGACCGGCGCGTGGCGTTCACGGGCGATCTCGCGCAAGTTTCCGGAAGCGCTCACGCGATTCCTGACGTGCCGATCGTGGTTGTCGCGCAGGATGCCGTGGATCTGGAAGTACTGCCGGCAGGATCGGCAGCGCCGATACCGAAGACAGCGTTCGACAAAAACGAATGGCAGCGCTGGAACGATTACGGCATTGGGCTACTTCTGCAAGGAAATCTAAAGGCGGCAGACGCTGCGTTTGCGAAAATCACGGAAATGGACCCGTCGAATCCGGACGGCTGGGTGAACGTTGGGCGCGTGCGTCTGCAGGAAGGAAATCTTACGGCTGCGAAAGAAGTGCTTGAGCGCGCGATCGCGCTCAACCCGCACCTCGCACGGGCGAAATATTTCTATGCGCGAGCACTCCGTAACGAAGGGCGTTACGAAGATGCCATCTCGAATCTGCGCGAAGTGATCGCTCAATATCCGCGCGATCGAGTGGTTCGCGACGATCTCGGGCGCATCTTTTTCCTGCAGCGACGTTATTCGGACGCGGTCGCGGAATTCGAAGCTTCGCTCACGGTCGATCCGGAAGACCTCGAGGCGAACTACAATTTGATGTTGTGCTACACGGGCATGAATCAACCGGAGCGCGCCGCCGATTTTCAGAAGCGCTACCTCCGCTTCAAGGCGGATGAATCCTCGCAAACGTTGACTGGCCCGTATCGTCGCAGTCATCCCGGCGACAATCTCGAGCGGCAGCCCATCCACGAACATGATTCCGCAGTCGCGACGACCGGCAGGCAAAAGGCCACCGCAAAGAAATATGTCACTAACACAAGCGTGCTGAAGGAGTCAGATTGATGCGGGCGCACTGGCAAGTCGGGTGGCTGACTGCCGTGTGCGTCGGTGCAACCACACTTGGAATCGCGTTCGGAACCTTAAACAGCGCCGCACACGGCAAGCCGTCACCGGCAACGGCTGTGGCGGGCGTACACTTTGAAGACGTCACGCGCGCGGCCGGAATTCATTTCGTCCACAACAATGGCGCGTTCGGAAAGAAATGGCTGCCGGAAACGATGGGGTCCGGCGTGGCATTCCTCGACTACGACAACGACGGCTGGCAGGACATTCTTTTCGTAAACGGAGCGGATTGGCCGGGACATGGCCAGCGCCGTTCAACACTCGCGCTCTATCACAACGATCACGACGGGACGTTTACGGATGTGACGCAGAAGGCCGGCCTCGCCGTGGAAATGGAAGGCATGGGCGTAGCCATCGGCGATTTCGACAACGACGGTTACGACGACATCTTCATCACAGCTTACGGACAGAATCATCTCTACCACAACGACGGTCATGGAACTTTCACGGACGTAACTAAACAAGCTGGACTTTGGGGCCCAAGCGAATTCAGCACCAGCGCTGCGTGGGTGGACTACGACCGCGACGGGCACCTCGATCTATTAGTCGCAAACTACGTGCAGTGGACGCCCGAAACAGACCTTTACTGCACCATCGACGGCAAAACAAAATCGTATTGCACGCCGGAGTCGTACAAGGGAACATCGCTGCGCTTGTGGCACAATCGCGGCGACGGCACGTTTGAAGATGCGACGCAGAAGGCGGGGCTCTGCGATCCTACCTCGAAAAATCTGGGCGTCGCGATTCTCGACGCGAATCAGGACGGCTGGCCCGACATCCTTGTGAGCAACGATACGCAGCCGAACAAACTCTACATCAACAATGGCAACGGCACGTTCACCGAAAAGGGAGCGCCTTCGGGGGTTGCGTACAGCGAGGACGGCGTGGCGCGCGCCGGAATGGGCGTAGACGCAGCGGATTACGACCGCTCCGGTTATCCCAGCGTGCTGATCACAAATTTCGCCAACCAGATGCTCGGGCTATACCACAACGAGCGGAGTGGACTGTTTATCGATGAAGCGCCCAATTCGTCGATCGGCCGCGCGTCGCTGCTCACGCTCGGCTTCGGCTGCTTTTTTTTCGACTACGATCTCGATGGATGGCTCGACGTGTACGTCGCAAACGGGCACATCGACGACGCCATTGAGCGCGTCCAGCGGCGCGTGAAATATGCGGAACCCCCGCACCTGTTCCGCAATTTGGGCAATGGGAAATTCGACGAGGTGACGGCCGGGTCCGGCCGCGCATTCGGAACGCCACGCGTGGCGCGGGGGGCCGCTTACGGCGACATTAACAATGACGGTGCACTCGACATCGCGGTAACGACGAACGGCGGTGCGGCTGTTCTCTTTCGCAATACGGGCGCGAAGAATCACAGCCTCCGCGTCAAACTCGTTGGCACGAAATCGAATCGCGACGGCATTGGCGCGGTGGTGAAGGTCTCTGCCGGAAGCGACGTGCAATCGGAAATGCTTCGCAGCGGCTCGAGCTATCTTTCTTCAAGCGAGCTTGTCCTTACATTCGGCCTTGCCGGCCACACACATGCGGACGCAGTTGAAGTAGGTTGGCCCAGCGGGCAGGTGGACCGCGCGTCAAACGTGACTACAGACCAGATCATTACTGTGAAAGAAGGCTCGGGAATTTTTGCCGCGAAGCCGCTCGCGAAACGTTAAGGGGTTGTTGAAACTGAGATGAAGCGAATTGCGCGATTTGCAGCTGCCGTTCTGGTGTTTTCTTCTGCACTTATTGGCGTGGGCCAGCAACGAACGCATCCGCATCCCACGAAACCCGTGGACACGGCAACCGTTGCGCCGAATCCGCGAGCAGAACTCGTTCGAGAAAACAACTTTGGCGTGGCGCTGATGAATCGCCAGGATTTCGAGAAGGCGCTGGGAAAATTTCAGCGCGCCTGCATTCTCGATCCGCAAACTGACATCGGGTGCCTGAACATGGGAATCGCGCTGCTGAATATGCAGCGGTTTGACGATTCCCGAAAAGTACTAGCCAAGTCCGCCGAGCGCGCGCCGGACAATCCGCGTGCGCGGTTCAACTTGGGGCTGCTAGAAAAAGCGGAAGGCCACCCCGATACGGCGATCGAGGCCTTCGAGAAAGTTGCGGCGCTCGATGCCAACGATGCCGACAGCCGTTATTTCTTAGGCCTGCTCTATTCGCAGCAACAGCAATACGATAAAGCAATCGCCGCGTATTCAATTGCCATCAAGCTCAATCCGTTTCACGCGTCGGCTGAATTCGGCCTCGCGCAAGCGATGCTCCGAGCTGGCGACACGGTTCACGCGAAGGAACACCTCGATCGCTTTCAGCACATCACCGCTGACAAATTGGGAAAGCCCATCAGCTTCATTTACGGCGAACAAGGAAAATACTCGCTCGCGCAATCCATGGCGCGTGCGCCTGAACCTGTTCCCCCGGCAAGTCCGGTGCATTTCGAAAATGTTTCATCTTCTTCGGGACTGCTCGGTTCAGGTTCGTCGGCACCCGCGACGCGCCTCCATCCACCCGGGATGAAACGCGCTCCTGTGGTCGTAAGGGGCGAAGGAACAGCGACAGTCGGCTCGGCGCCGGAATCCGACAAGCAGTCGGGCTCGCTATCGAACTTTCTTGGAAGCGGTGCGTGCGTGTTCGATTACGACGGCGACGGCAAACCCGACATTTTCCTCCTGAACGCCGATGGCAAAGGTAACGCGGCACTCTATCGAAACCTGGGCGGCGGCAAATTCACGAATGTGACGAAGGCGGCGGGCTTGGATTTCAGCGGCGCAGGAATGGGCTGCGCCGTAGGTGACTATGACAACGACGGCCGCCCGGATCTAGCCGTCAGCTCGAACGGACGGGTGGCGCTGTATCACAACGAAGGTAACGGTACTCTCAAAGACGTCACCGCCGAGGCAGGGATTCATACAGACGGTTTATCGCTCGGAATGACGTTTATCGACTACGACCACGATGGCGACCTCGATCTTTACATCACTCGCTTCCGTGACTTTCCACTCGAAAATCCGGCGCGGCCCTTTTCATTCCCCGCGGGAGCGCAGACGCCGGGAAACGTCCTATGGCGCAACAACGGCAACGGCACATTCACGGATTGGACGAAAGAAGCCGGGCTTGCTGGCAGCGCTCCGAGCGTTGGCGCAATCGGCAGCGACCTAAACAACGACCGCGCGATTGATCTTGTCGTTACAGGACAGGATCGTCCCGAAATATTTCTGAACCAGCGCGAAGGAGCGTTCAAACCGGCCAATCCCTGGGCCATCCACATGCCCACGCCAACGGCTGGAGCCGTGACTCTCGATTTCAATAAAGACGGCTGGATGGACCTCGCTTTCACGCACTGGAATACTCCGGGACTCACGCTGTGGCGCAACGTAGAAGGCAAATCGTTCGAACGCGTCGTGCTTCCCTACACCGGCTGGATGCGCGGGTGGGGTGTCGCAGCCCTTGATTACGACAATGACGGTTGGGTGGACATCGTCGCCGTCGGCGAAAATTTCTCCGGCGAAGGCCGCATCGTGCTGCTGCGCAACGAGGGGCCTGCGGGCTTTCGCGACGTCACCAAGGAGACGGGCCTTGATAAAATCGTGCTTCGCAATCCGCGCGCCGTGATCGCGTTCGATTCCTCAGGCGATGGTTCAGCGGACCTCCTAATCACCCAAAATAACCTGCCTCCTGTGCTGTTGAAAAATATCGGCGGAAATCGAAATAACTGGCTACGCCTCGCGTTCAAAGGCGAGCACGACAACAAGACGGGAATCGGCACGAAAGTGGAACTGTCGGCCGGAGCGCTTCAACAGAAATGGGAAGTGGCAGGCGCGTCCGGCTATCTCGGACAGGGCCCGTCCGACATTGTTGCAGGACTCGGATCCGAACGCTCGGCGGACGTTGTGCGATTGCTCTGGCCCACCGGCGTTCTACAAGATGAGATTCAAGTCCCAGCCGATAAACTCGATGCTGTGGCGGAAATTGACCGGCGCGGAAGCTCGTGTCCGATCGTTTTTGTGTGGAACGGCGAGCACTTCGAATTTCTCGCCGACATGGTTGGCCCTGGAATCGTAGGCCACTGGATCGGCCCGAACCAGCGCGACACGCCTGACCCCGACGAGTATTTCAAGGTTTCCGGCTCGCAAGTACAAGTGCGGAACGGCCGCATCAGCTTTCGAATGCTCGAGCCCATGGAAGAGCTCGACTATCTCGATCAGGCGCGCCTGCTCGCAGTGGACCACCCCGCGGACGTCGAGGTATATCCGAACGAATACTTCGCCAGCAATCCGCCATTCCCGAAATTCAAAGTGATTGCGAGCCGCGACGCGCATGCTCCCGCCGGAGCGTGGGACGATCAGGATCGCGACATCCTGCCGCTGCTTCTCGAACGCGACCGCAAATATGTAACCGACTTTCCCGACGCGCCCTACCAGGGCTTTGCCGGTATGCACACCATCAAACTGGATTTGGGTCCGTGGGATTCCGCGCGGCCGGTGCGGCTCTTGATGGACGGCTTCACCGACTATTTTTCCGCGAATTCGATGTACGCGGCGTGGCAGGCGGGAATTCAGCCCATTCCGCCGTTCGTCGAAGCGCAGGACGATTCCGGCAAATGGGTCCGCGTCATGGACGATATGGGCTTCCCCGCAGGCCTCGCCCGCACCATGATCGCCGACCTGACCGGGAAACTACCGCCGGGCACCCGTTTCATCCGCATCACCACGAATCTGAAAATTTACTGGGACCGCATTCGAGTGGACAATTCGCCGCCCGACCTCGCATTCAAAACCACGGAAATCCCTCTGGCGGAAGCGAAATTGCGATTCCGCGGATATCCGCGCGTGGTGGAGCACAACCCGCGCAACGATCTAACCTACATCTACGAGGATGTGAGTCTCACCGGTCCGTACACGCGGCAAATTGGAAATTACACGCGATACGGCGACGTAACGGACCTTGTGCGTTCGTCAGACGATGAATACGTAATTTACGGCTCGGGCGACGAAGTTGCGGTCGATTTCGACGCTGCGCATCTTCCGCCCTTGCCCGATGGGTGGACGCGCGATTATTTCTTTTACGCCGACGGCTTCGCCAAAGACATGGACTTCTATGCGGCCCACGGCGACACTGTCTCGCCGCTGCCGTTCCACACGCTCGTGCCGTATCCCTATCCCGATGGTGTCGCGTATCCGAATGACGATCGTCACCTCAAGTACATGCTCGAATACAACACTCGCGGCGTAGCAGGTCCGGCCATCCCGAGTTTCCGGTTCGAATATCCGGGCTCCGCGCATTGATCTGAATGGCAAACGACATGGTTGGATATCGCAAAAAAACTGGTTAAGCGGAGTAGGATTGATAGGGCGTGCTCCGATGGATAGCGCATGAAGTTCGCGATCCCAGTTCAGCTGGCGGTCCTATTGTTCTGTGGAACCCTGTCCGGACAGTCTGCGAATTCTCCTACTCGGCCTCAAACCTTCCATGTCCGCGGAACGATCAAAGACCCGCTCGCGGGCGTGATCCCCGGAGTCAAGGTCACTTTCCAGAGCGAACTACTGACCACAACGGCGACCACTAATAACGTAGGCGTTTACGAAGCCGAGCTGCCGCTCGGCGACTACACGATGACCGCACAGGGTCCCCGAGGTTTCATCCTTTACCGCCGACCGCTGTTTCGTGTCACTTCGCAGGCCGCCGTCGTCTTGAACGCCACGCTGCTTGTTGGACGCACAGACACTTCTGGAGGCGAGGAACTCATTCCGATTCCATCTGGGGACGGATCCCCATTTAAACTTTCCGTTCGTTATGGAAGTCGCACGACAGTCGGCAGCACCTACTCTTACATCGGCGAGAAGACCCCCCAGTATGAGGCTCCGGTGTTCGTGGCGTACAACTTGTTCTCTCTGCAAGCCGATAAGATGACCTATAACGTGGAGAAGCGGACAATCGAGGCAAGTGGAAATGTCGTCGCCGTGAACGAATTGGGCGCATCCCAGCGTGCCGACTCCATGGTTTTCAAGATCGAAAACAGCCAAGTCGTAACGCTTCGATAGCGCAAAAACAAATAGTTGACCACGCCTTGTTTCGCTAGCCGCGCGGATTCAACCCGTCGACTGTGTGCCTGACTCCTGATTACCGCGGCAGTCCGAAATTGACTCACTCCCAATTTTCTGCGTCGCTTGCTTGCGTGTGGAGAGCGTGCTAATTTTTATTGCGTAGACTTACGTTTGCGTTTGTCCAACCATGGCGTCATCTAAATCGACCAACTCAACTTCCGCCGCTTCGCAGCGCGAGCTTATCTTTGAATCCCAGGCGCGCGAACCCATCTTCTGGCGCGTCGAAGGCAGCCTCCTCAACCTCACCGCCGTCCGGCCTGTCGCATTCTTCACTTGGAACGCGCAAAGTTTTCTCGAACGTTGGGCGCGCCGCGGAGCGATGGGCGTGCTTGCGGTCGCGCGGCCTGTTCTCTACGCTTCGAATCGCGTGTTCGCGACGCGCCTTCTGCACGCGGTGCTTCGCGGTGTAAGCCGCGATCGTCTGGACCTTTTGGGCGAGGAGTTCTTCGAATATTTCCTGAAGCCGCGCCTAAAACCTCCTGGCGTCGCGCAATTGAAAGAAGCGGTGGCAGCGGGAGGCGAGATTGTTCTTGTGAGCCAGGGCCTCGACCACATCATGCGCCCGCTCGCAAATCATCTGGGCGTCGATCGCATTATTTCAAATCGCCTCGACTTTCGCGGTGGCCTCGCAACCGGAAGATTGCTCGATCCCGTGATTCGCCCTCGCGGCGCGCTTGCGAAAATCACGGGACGCCAGCCCAACGGACGCGTCACTCGCGAGCAGTTGACGCGAGCTCTCGGGTTTGCAGGAAATTCGAACGCAATCGATGCCGCAATTCGACCGGCGAAGAAGACCGCGCCGAAGGTAACGCTCCCGGTGGTGCACTTCGACTCGGCGGCCAATGGACCGCCTCTTTCGGTTCACGAAGCGCT
>Ga0210407_10003351_pt1 | contig 13037 bp, 15 predicted proteins | sample IncBWC27MmetaG_FD_150860 | JGI IMG/M metagenome (GOLD analysis project Ga0210407, IMG submission 150860) | Forest soil microbial communities from Barre Woods Harvard Forest LTER site, Petersham, Massachusetts, United States - Inc-BW-C-27-M | ecosystem: Environmental > Terrestrial > Soil >... | reverse complement strand
ACGCGGTCTACGCGCCGACCGCCGACGAGATCGCCCGCGCCGAAGCCAATGTCGCCGCCTACCGCGAGGCCGAGGCAAAGGGTCGCGGTGCGGTGGGAGTAAACGGTGTGCTCGTCGATGCCGCCCACGTGAAGATGGCCGAGGAGACGCTGGCGCGTGCGGCGCTGATCAACGGCAGCCGCGGTCAGTGACCGCTGGGGATGCTGTACGGCCTTGATGTTCCAGGTCTGCGCTCGCGTCACGACACGTGACTGCGATTGAATCGCGCCGTGGGGGGTACACCAGCCTGATGCGCTAATTCAACGGGCGCTCAATAGAAGGGAGCACGCTGTGATTGTCCTGGGCATCATTCTTTTGGTGGTCGGTTACTTCACGGGCCTGTCAATTCTTTACACAATCGGCGGCATCCTGCTGGTGATCGGCGTGATCTTGTGGATCCTCGGCGCAGTCGGACGTCCCGTGGCTGGCCGCAAAGTTTGGTTCTAAGGCTGTTCACTCTGACTGCCGGCAGGATCCTCAACCTGGGGCTGCATGGCACCCGTCACTCGGTGCCGTCACGCGCCGGGTGAGATCGCGATGGACTTGGCGTCCAGATAGGAGTCGATGCCTTCTGGACCGAGTTCGCGACCATAGCCGCTGGCCTGGACGCCGCCAAACGGCGCAAAGGGAACCGCAGCGTCGCCTGGTAGTACGCTGACGACGCCCGGCGGCAGGTCGATTTGGTCGATCATCTCAGCTTGGGACGCCACTTCACCGACCATCAGCGCATGGATCTAGTGTTCACCATCGGCGGGTACTACCTGCTGGCCATCGCGGTCAACACCTTTGGCATCGAAGATGAGAAGTCGTGACGGAGTCATCTACAGAAACCGAGCTGTTTGTCTGCGCTCGTCCGTCAGCTAAACGCCGAGACCCCGTCGCGGTGCGGATGCAATGCCCCCGCCGGCGAGGTGAGCGGGATGTGCAGCGCGTCAACGATTCCCGGCTCGGCCTCGCACACCCACGGGATGGCGTTGACCGCGCGCATGCCCGTCGCCAGCAATCCGTGGTCGTTATGGCTCTCGCCGGGACGATGTCCGACTTCGAACTCCGCGTCGATGCTGGGCTCGCCGTCGATGATGACCCGCCAGATGCCATCGGTTCCGCCGTCACGGCCCTTCAGCCAGTCGGGTGCGAGGTCGTCGGCGAGACGGTCGACGTGCTCGATGGTAATGACATCCTGGCCGTCGACGACGCCAATGCACGCTGCCCGGGTGGCGCCGACGGTGCCGGCTTCGACCAGTCCGAATGCGGTGGAGATGTCGCGCGGGGTGGGCTGAAATTCGCACATTTCTCGGATATCGCTGAGTTCGACCCCGAGCGCGTCGGCGACCATGGTGACCGCTGCGCCCCAGCCCCAGCGCAGTGTGCCCGGCATCTTCAAGCCGCCTTGGTAGTCCAGTGGCTGGCCGAATCCAAACAACTCGCGCATGTCGTATGCGTTCGGGTACTCGGAGTAGTTCGTGATTTCGATGCCGCGCACCGAATAAACCTTGTGCGACATGGACATCAACGCGATCGGGAGCAGATCGGCCGCAAATCCCGGCTCGATGCCAGACGAGAACAACGAACTGCGTCCGGCCTCGGCTGCGCCGCGGATCGCGTCGATGACCTTGGGTGGCATGGAGCCACGCGGGTACACCAGTCCCGAGATCGAGGTCGTCACGACGTTGTTGCCGGCAGCGAGGATTCGGCACAGGTCGCCGATCGCTTCCCTCATTCGGCGCGGCGCGGGCGCAGCGTAGACAACGCAGTCGGCGTCGCCACCGAGGATCTCCGATTCGTCTTGCGTGGCAAGAACACCGATCGGATCAATGCCGGCGAGTTCACCGGCATCCTTGCCGTTCTTGTCGTCTGAATGCACCCACACTCCGACCAAGTCCAGGTTGGGCCGATCGGCGATGGTGCGGATCGCATACTTGCCGACGCCACCGGTGGCCCAGACGGCGACTTTGTAGCTGGCTTTCACGATCGTGACCTCCTGTTCCAGTGGGGACTCTTGACCGCTTCCAAGGCCTCGGTCACGTAGAGGTCCAGTGCTTGTGGTTTCTTCATCGACTGGCGCACCCACTGCTGGAAGGCGAAATCAGCTGCTGCAAAGGCGATTTGCACCAGCAGGCCGGGGCGAATGTCGGTATCGGGGCTGGCGCCCATGCGTGCGGCGATCAGCTTCATCGCGCGCTCCTTGTCGGCGGGCGTGTGAACCGTGACCTTCTCCAGCAGATCAGGAACCACCTGCAGGGCTTCGCGCCACTCTTCGCAGTCGGCTTGGTCGAAGGAGCGGGTTCGGGTGATGATGGCGTTGATCAGCGCGACGTCGGGCGACTCACTGGCGGGCCGTTCTTCGAGGAGGCTGACGATCGCGGCGCCGCCATGGCGGACGGGCGCCAGCAGCACCTCTTCCTTCGTGGGCACATGGCGGAAGAAGGTGCGCGGCGAAACGCCTGCGGCGGTGGCGATTTCCTCCGTCGTCACGGCGTCATAGCCGCGTTCGATAAACAGCCGGAAAGCCGCCCGCCTGATGTCAGCCCGGATCTGTGCGCGCTGCCGATCTCGCAGCGACTCTCGCGTCATCGGAAGCATCCGATTCCGCCGTCGACGTGAATGATCTGCCCGGTGATGAACGACGCGTCGGTGCTGAGTAGAAACGACGCCAGCGCACCCACGTCGGTGCGAACGTCGCCGATGCGCTTCATCGGAACGCGGCCCACCGCCTTCGCGTAATCGTCGGGTGCGAACTGTTTCCACAGTTTGACTCCGTCGGACTCGGCGAACGGGCATATGACGTTGACGCGGATGTTGTCTCGCCCCCATTCCAAGGCGGCGACCTTCGACAGCCCACGGATGGCTTCCTTTGCGGCGGCGTATCCGCCCCACTTGGGTTCGCCGCCGGTGCCGGTGCCCGAACCGAGGTTGACGATCGACCCGCCGCCCGCCTCAACCATCAGCGGGTACACGGCCTGCATGAGCAGGAATGTCGCACGGGGGCCGACGTCGTAACCGAGCGCGAGGTCTTCGGTGGTGATGTCGACGAATGCCTTGGGCTCGTTGGTGGCGATGGCGTTGTTGACCAGGCCGTGCACCGTGCCGAAGGCGTCGATCGCCGCGGCCACGATCCGCTGTGCGCTCTCTGGGTCGCGCAGATCGGCGACCAGCTTTTCGGCGCGCCCCGCTGCTTGGAGCTCAGTAGCTGTCGCGCTCAGCTTCTCGTCCTGGATGTCGACCAGCATTACTGCCGCGCCACGTTCGAGCAGTGCCTCGGCAATGCCCTTGCCTACGCCTTGGGCGGCGCCCGTGACGATCGCGACGTGGCCGCGCATCGAGTCGGGGTGGGTGTAGGTGGCGGTGCTCATTTGACGGGGCCCATGTGCAGCTGCACGCCGCGGTGCATCTCGTAGGTGCTGCGCACACCCCCGGGGAGTTCGATGAACTCGACTGGCGTGCCGTCGGGGTCCTTCACGAAAAACATTCGGACACCCCCGATCTCGAACGGTGCCTGGTCGGGGGTGTGGCCGGCGGCGGTGATGCGGCGGTGGGTCTCATCGAGATCGGTCACCGACAACGACACGTTTTGGATTCCGGTGATGCCGCGACGGGCGGGCTTTTCGGCAGGGGGTTTGGTGCCGAGTGAGAGAAGCTCCACCATCAGCCCGCCCAACAAGCCGCCGACCACCCGGCCTTCCTGCTTGCGGGTCGCGTGCAGGACCGCGTCGAAAGGCTCTCCGGAGATCAGAGTTTCGAAGACGACTTCCATGCCGATCACATCGCGGTAGAACGACAGCGCGCGATCCATGTCGGTGACGCCGACCACGAGGTGACAGAATGACACGTCGTCGAGGATGCTGGTGGTTTCGGTCATGCTGGTCGCTCCGCGAGATGCACGGCTGGGCGCCCGGCGAACAACGGCAGGTCCAGGTAGGTCTTGATGCCGGGCTCCGCGGCGCAGACGTCCGGAATCGCGTTGACGCAGTGATTGGCGGTGGCCACGACGCCGGGGTTTCTCTTCAGCCCCTCGGCGATCGACGGAGGTTGCAGACCTTTGAAGGTCAGGCTCACTGTGGGGTCGCCGGTGATCTCGACCTCGAACCGTTCGCCGCGCCCACCGAAATTCCAGCCCGGGTCCAGGTTTTCTTCACCCATCAGCCAGTTGACCGCCGCCGTGATGACGGGGTGGCCGTCGGTGAGGGCTTGCCAGCGGAACCGGCGGGCGGCCACCGTTCCCGCCGTGATCGGAAATGGTTCGTAGTCGATGTCGGCGGTCGCCACGGCGATCTCCTGAATAGTCCTGATGTTGTGATCGATGCGAAAACCCATGTGGTCGGCGATCATTCGCACCGACATCTTGAAGCCCGATTCGAGCAGACTGGCCATGGGTCCTTGCATGGCTTCCTCGGGGGTACCGCCGAACCCCATGATATGGCGCACGACGTCCGGGGCGTTGTACGTGCGGATGTCGGAGAACTCCTCAGCGCGCACGTGGGTGACCGCCGACGATAGTGAGGACAGCATGAGCGGGAATCGCTCCGTGATACCGCCGGGGTGGATTCCCGAACCGTGCAGCGTCACCCCACGTTCGAGTGCGGCATCGGCGACGGCTTTGTGACGCGGGTTGCTCAGGTCGGGGTATACCCAGCCGACCGGGGTGACGACATTCTTGCCGGATCGCAAAATCGCAACGACCTCTTCGTCATTCGGGATCAGCGGGCTGTACATGACGCAGTCGGCATCCAACGCCAGCACCTCGTCGATGCTGGAGTTAGCCGTCACACCCAGCGGAGCAGTCCCGAGGATCTGACCGACGTCGATGCCGTTCTTGTCCGGGCTGTGCACCCAGCACCCGACCAGCTCGAGCTGTGGATGATTGATCACACACTCGATGGCGGCCTTGCCGACCCCTCCGGTCGCCCACTGAATGACACGAAGCTTGGACTGGCTACTCATCGGTGACCTCCAAAGTGGACGAACCGCGGCATGGACACGCATTGACCGCGCATGGCACAGTATGACCGGCTGGCAGTCACTGTATATGCAGGAAGGCAGATTTGATGAGCGTCCTCGATGGCAAGATCGCGATCGTCACTGGAACCAGCCGCGGCGTCGGTGTCGGCATCGCACATGAACTGCTACGCGCCGGTGCCGCGGTCATTGGCTGTTCGCGCTCGCCGTTGGACACCATCCCCGGTGTGGATACCGAGCCCGACTGGGCGGCCCGTGCCTCCCAGAAGGTCTGCGATCAAGGTGACTACCACTCGATCGATGCCCTCGTCACCGACGTCGTGGCCACCCACGGCCGAATCGACATCTTGGTGAACAACGCCGGCGGTACGGTCCCGGCGCCGCATGTGGAGAACATTCCCGAACTCGTCCAACGCATTCAGGGCGCACCGCAAAGCAGCGACGATTTTGAGCGAACGGCACTATTCCACGCTTACGCGGTTCAGATGAACCTCATCAGTCCACTCTGGTTCGCCATTCGCGTGTACCGGCAGATGGCCACCCAGGACGGCGCCGGCTGCATCATCAACATCTCCAGCGGCGCCGGACATCCAGCGGGATCACCGACCTTGGTCTCCTACGGTGCGGCCAAGAGCGGGCTCAACCATCTCACCCGGTCGCTGGCTGAAGAGTGGGGACCGAAGGTCCGAGTCAACTGCATAGCACTGGGCCCGACCATGACTGAAAACTTCCGGTCGTTTGTGCTGCCCAAAGACGATCCCACCGGTGAAAGGTACTTCGCCGCTGTCCCATTGCGCCGCGCGGGCGAACCCTCGGAGGTGGGCCGCGTGTGCGTTTTTCTCGCGAGCCCAGATGCGGACTTCGTCAACGGCACAACCATCGAACACGACGGAGGCATGCTGCCCGGTGTGCTCTACGATGCGGGCCTGAAGACCATCACCGATCTGCTGTAAACCGGTCGCCTGACATGCTTCTAGAGCGAAACTAGGGCAAGGAGATTCACGTGAACAGCTTGGCGCCCAGTCCCGAACAGTTCGCGGCGCTGGCCGCGCGGCCGGCCGACGCACCAGTGGTGATGGTCAACCTGCTGAAGTTCAAGACCCCGGGCGGCCTCGAGCGCTACTCACAGTACGGGCGCGAAGTCACGCCGCACCTCGAACGTGTCGGTGCCACGGTGCTGTACGCGGGAGGAGCGCCAGCGGTGGTCATAGGCGACGGCCAACAGCCTTGGTGGGACGCGATTCTCATCGTCCGGTACCCAACGCCACAGGCGTTCATCGACATGGTGACGACTCAGGAGTCCGCCAAGATCCACGAACATCGCGCCGCTGGTTTGGAGCGCGGCGACTTGATCGCGACATCGACGTGGTCGGTCGCACCGGAATGATGCGGCCCTGAGCCGCTAGCGGGTTGCTTCCCCGTCGGGGTCTAATTAGTGGATGGAACTGATGATGCCCACCGACTCGGTATTTCTGCTGGGCGAATCCCGTGAGCACCCCATGCACGTCGGTGGCCTGCAGTTGTATGAGCCGCCGGCCGGGGCCGGTCAAGGGTTCGTCCGCGAGTTCTACGACAAACTGGTCGCCCAGCAGGATTTCCAGCCCACCTTCCTCAAGCGTCCGGCGACGTTCTTCGGCGGGATCGCAAATCTCGCGTGGTCCTACGACAAGGACCTCGACATCGACTATCACGTCCGTCGCTCGGCGCTGCCGTCCCCGGGGCGGGTCCGCGATCTGCTCGAGCTGACCTCGTTGTTGCACAGCAGCCTGCTCGATCGGCACCGCCCGCTGTGGGAGGCGTACGTGATCGAGGGACTCAAGGACGGCCGGTTCGCGATCTATACCAAGATGCACCACTCGCTCATCGACGGTGTCTCGGCCCTGAAGCTGATGCAGCGTGCAATGTCGGATGACCCCGATGACCCCGAGGTCCGGGCGACCTGGAGCGTGCCCAAACGCAAACGCAAGTCCCAGCCGTCATCCTCGTTGAGCTCACTGACGCGTACAGCGGGATCCATTGCCGGACTGGTTCCTTCGACAGTGTCGCTGGCTCGTGCGGCGCTGTTTGAGCAGCAGCTGACGCTGCCCTTCGGAGCCCCGCGCACCATGCTGAACGTCAAGATCGGGGGCGCCCGGCGGTGCGCGGCGCAGTCATGGTCGGTGGATCGAATCAAGAACGTCAAGAGGGCCGCGGGGGTGACCCTCAACGATGTCGTCCTGACGATGTGCTCAGGGGCCCTGCGTTACTACCTGCTCGAGCAGAACGCGCTGCCGGACACGCCGCTGGTCGCGATGGTTCCGGTGAGCCTGCGCAAGGAAGATGAGGCTGACGCCGGTGGAAACCTCGTCGGAGCCCTCCTGTGCAACCTAGCCACCGACACCGACGATCCCGCCCAACGGCTGGAGATCGTCAGCGAGTCGATGCGCAACAACAAGAAGGTGTTTTCCCAACTGCCCCGGTTCCAGGCGTTGGCGCTTTCGGCGATGAATATGGGATCGCTGGCCCTGGCGGCAGTTCCGGGTTGGGTGTCATCGACGTCGCCGCCGTTCAATCTGGTCATATCGAACGTGCCGGGACCCCACGAGCAGATGTACTACGGGGGTGCGCGACTGGACGGCAGCTACCCGCTGTCAACGGTTCTGGACGGACAGGCGCTGAACATCACCCTGGTCAGCAACGCCGGGAATCTCGATTTCGGTCTGGTCGGATGCCGGCGTAGCGTGCCGCACCTGCAGCACCTACTTGCGCACCTGGAGTCGTCGCTCAAAGACCTGGAACGCGCCGTCGGGGTCTGAGAGTTCTTGAAAACACAGGGGCCCAAACTCAGCGCCGGTGTGCTGTTGTACCGGGTTCGCGACGCCGTCGTCGAAGTCCTGATCGTGCATCCGGGTGGCCCGTTTTGGGCCCGCAAGGACGACGGGGTCTGGTCGATCCCGAAAGGCGAATACACCGACGGCGAGGACCCCTGGACGGTGGCGTTGCGCGAGTTTTCCGAAGAGCTCGGGCTGGCGGCGCCGGCCGGGCCGCGCATCGACTTCGGTCGGCTGAAACAACCCAGCGGCAAGGTGGTCACCGCCTTCGGCGTCCACGGCGACCTCGACGTCACCGACGCGCGCAGCAACACCTTCGAACTCGAGTGGCCGAAGGGCTCGGGCAGGATGCGGGAGTTTCCCGAGGTCGATCGGGTCTGCTGGTTCCCGGTGGCGCAGGCACGCACCAAGCTGCTCAAGGGACAGCAGGCATTTCTGGATCGATTGATGACCCATCCGGAGCTGGCGGGCTTAAGCGAAGGGTCGTGAGCCCACGGCGTATGTTCGCAGACATGCAGACAGTACGAACACCCGGCGACCGATTCGATAATCTGCCCGAATTCCCCTATGCCCCAAGGTATTGCGAAGTGCCCGACGATGACGGCGGGGTGCTACGCGTCGCCTGGGTACAAGACGGCCCGGAGAGCGCAGACCCTGTTCTCATGCTGCACGGCGAGCCGTCGTGGTCATATCTGTACCGCAAGATGATTCCGGTACTCGTTGCTGCCGGGCACCGCGTCATCTGCCCCGACCTGGTTGGGTTCGGTCGTTCGGACAAGCCGACCCGCCGTGAAGACCACAGTTATGCGCGCCACGTCGAGTGGATGCGGGCGCTGGCCTTCGATGTCCTCGACCTTCGCAACGTGACTCTGGTCGGGCAGGATTGGGGCGGTCTGATCGGGTTGCGGCTGGCCGCAGAGCATCCCGAACGGTTTGCCCGCCTGGTCGTCGCCAACACCGGCCTGCCCAACGGAGAGCAGCCGATAACCGAGATCTGGTGGCGCTTTCGGGAGGCCATTACGACGGCGCCAAAGCTGAATATCGGCATGTTCGTACAGGGCGGTTGCCGCCAGCAGATGAGCGACGAGGTGCGCGGGGGCTATGACGCGCCGTTTCCCGACGACGACTATTGCGCGGGGCCGCGCGCCATGCCCGGCCTGGTGCCGACCTCACCGGACGATCCTGCGTCAGCGGCCAACAAGGCGGCATGGGCGAAGCTGTCGGTGAGCCCGACCCCGATGCTGGTTGCCTTCAGCGACAGCGACCCGATCACCGGGCCGATGGGCGAGATCTTCCAGCGTGGGATGCGTGGTGCGCAGGGTATCGACCACCCACTGATTCGCGGCGCCGGGCACTTCTTGCAGGAGGACGCCGGCGAAGAGCTGGCCAACCACATCGTGGAATTCTTGCACCGCTAAGCGCGCCGCGTTCGACCGGTGCTTTCTGCCGCGACAGGCAGAATGTGAGGATGACGACCGCGCCCCCTCAGCCCACCGAGCCCGCCGAAAAAGCCGAATCGCAGGAGTCTGTGCTGCAGTTGCTGGACCCGGCCAATCGGGCTGACCCGTATCGGCTTTACGCGCAGTTGCGCGACCGCGGACCTTTCCAGATGCGCGAGGGCAACGTTGCCGTCGTCGCGACGTACCGAGATTGCGACGAAGTTTTGCGGCACCCGTCGTCGAGCAGCGATCGGACGAAGTCGGCGGTCGTGCAACGGCAGGTTCAAGCGCAAACCCAGGCGCTGATCGAGGCCGGCGCGGAGTTACCCCGGCAAACCCCACCGGGATTTCTGTTCCTCGACCCGCCCGATCACACCCGGCTGCGCAAACTGGTCAGCAAGGCTTTCGCACCCAAAGTGGTGAACGCGCTGCAGCCTGATATCAGCGCGCTCGTCGATGGATTGCTCGACCGGATCGCCGAGAAGGGCCGGTTCGAGGTCGTCGAAGACTTCGCCTATCCGTTGCCGGTGGCGGTCATCTGCCGGCTGCTCGGTGTGCCCCTCGAGGACGAGTCGCAGTTCAGCCACGCCTCGGCGCTTCTGGCGCAATCGCTGGACCCGTTCGTCACCTTTACCGGCGCCCCGTCGGAGGGTCTGCAGGAGCGGATGCAGGCTGCAAGGTGGCTGCGCGAATACCTACATGGTCTGATCGAGCGGCGCCGACACAAGCCCGGCGACGACTTGCTGTCGGGTCTGATCGGAGTCAAGGAGTCCGGCGATCAACTGACCGAGGACGAGATCGTGTCGACCTGCATTCTGTTGCTGGTAGCGGGCCACGAGACGACGGTGAACCTGATCGGCAACGCCATCCTGGCGATGCTGCGCCAGCCGTTGCAGTGGGCCGCGCTGGGCGCCGACGCCACTCGCGCCGCGGCAGTCATCGAAGAGACCCTGCGTTACGACCCGCCAGTGCAAATGGTCGGCCGAATTGCCGGCAGCGACATGACAATTGCGGGCATCGAGGTGGCCGCGGGTGACGTGATGATGCTGCTGCTGGCCGCGGCCCAGCGTGATCCCGCCGAGTTCGACCGACCAGATATCTTCGACCCGGATCGGGGGACGTTGCGGCACTTAGGGTTTGGCCGCGGAGCGCACTATTGCCTGGGCGCACCGCTGGCGCGGCTGGAAGCCGGCGTGGCCCTATCGGCGCTGACAACACGCTTCCCGAACGCGCGGCTGGACAGCGAGCCGCACTACAAGACGAACGTCACGCTACGCGGATTGTCGAACCTGACGGTGGCGGTCTGATTCAGTCGCGCTGCCAGGGAGCGCTTTCATCGTTTCGTAGTCGGCACGACCCACGTGCCCAGGGCCGCCAGCCCAAGGACCTTGGAGATGCCCGCGTCAGAAAACGCCCGTTGGATGTCCTCGACGCCCTCGGTGAAGTGCGCCCATCCGTCGGCGTGTGCCGGAATCACGACTTTGGCCCGCAGCACCTCAGCGGCAGCCGCCGCCCTCGCACTGCTCAACGTCAAAAGTCGCCCGTCCTGCCGACCCGGTACGCGCGCAGCGCCGACGAACAGCACCGCCACGTCGATCGGACCCGAACGGTCGGCGATGTCCGTCACCGCTTCCAGCGATGCGTTGTCGCCGCTGAGATAGATGGTGGGCAGACCATCGCCGGTGAGGACGAAACCGGTCGTCTCACATGTCACATGACCGCTGCCGTCGCGGTCGCCGTCGGCGGGTCCATGCACCGCGGGCACCGCCTGTACGGTGACCACCGACCTGTCGCCGTCCGCAGCCAAATCGATCGACTCCCACTGGGCGAGTCCCTGCGCCGACGATCCGAGTCGCAGGGCCGCCCCCGGATTAGTCAAAATCCGCGGCGCATCAAGCGCGAAACGGCGCCCCTCGACGTCGAGATTGTCCAGGTGCTCGTCATGGCTGATGAGTACCGCATCAACGGAACCAAGGGCCGACGGGCCGACCGCCGGACCCGCCGTCTTGATCAGGTGACCGTGCTCGCCAGGTTCATCGAAGGTCGGATCAATGACGAATCGCCACCCGGCCAGGTCGACGACCGTCGTCGGGCCCCCCAAAACGCTGATGCCAATCGGCTGCCTACTCGCATTCACAGTGCCCACCCGAACCGCAACACAGCCCCCGCGCGGGATGTTCCGGCCATCGAAGCCGCTGTCATCGAAGCGGGCGGTGCCAGACGCGCTTTATCCGAGGCCCGGCACGATGTCGCCAAGGCTGAAGGTGAGCGGCTGTTCAAGTTGCTCGTAGGTGCATGAGCGTGGGTCGCGGTCGGGGCGCCACCGGTTGAACTGGGCGGTGTGGCGGAACCGCTGACCTTCCATGTGGTCGTAGCGCACCTCGACGACCCGCTCGGGTCGCAGCGGGATGAACGAGAGATCCTTGCCTGCGTTCCAGCGGGAGAACTCGTTCTTGCGCGGTGTGCGCTCGCCGGCTTCGTGGGCTGCCCAGTTCCACGGGTGGTCGTCGAACCTAGTGACCAGCGGCTGCAGCTCGGAAAACAGCCGTCGCCGTTCGGCCATAGGGAAGGCACCGATGACTCCGACCGACGCCAGCTGGCCGTCGTCCTGATAGAGCCCGAGCAGTAGCGACCCGATGGCGTCGCCGCCGGATTTGTGGACTCGATACCCGGCGACGACGCAGTCGGCCGTCCGCTCGTGCTTGATCTTGAACATGACGCGCTTGTCCGGCTGATAGGTGATCGCCAGCGGCTTGGCGATGACGCCGTCGAGGCCGGCCCCCTCGAACTCCTCGAACCATTGCTGTGCGGTCTGCAGATCGGTGGTGGCCGGCGTGACATGAAACGAAGGCCCGGAATCGGCGAAGGCGCCAACGAGGGCGGCGCGCCGCTCGCTGAATGGCCGTCGTGTGTAGTCGTCGTCGCCCACGGCGAGCAAGTCGAACGCGATGAAGGACGCCGGTGTCTTCTCGGCGAGCATCCGTACCCGCGAATCGGCCGGGTGGATGCGCTGCTGCAGCGCCTCGAAGTCCAAGCCGTGGTCGGTGGCGATGACAATCTCGCCATCGATCACGCAGCGCTGCGGCAGCTCGGCCTGCACCGCCGCGACCAGCTCGGGGAAATAGCGGGTCATCGGCCGCTCGTTTCGGCTGCCCAGCTCGACTTGATCGTGGTCGCGGAAGCAAATGGACCTGAACCCATCCCATTTGGGTTCATACGATGCATCCGGTGGAATCGACCGAACCGATTTGGCCAGCATCGGCGAAACCGGCGGCATCACAGGCAAGTCCATTGGGACATTGTCGCGTCTCGACCGTCACCGCCCACCGGGACGTGCTGGAATTCTGATATGGCTGCCGCAGCGGAAGAGCTCGACGTAGATGGCATCACGGTTCGGTTGACCAATCCGGACAAGGTGTACTTCCCCGAACTCGGGTCGAACGGCACCAAGCGGCGGCTCGTCGAGTACTACCTCGCCGTGGCGGGCGGGCCGATGCTGGACGCACTGCGCGACCGGCCCACCCACCTGCAGCGCTTCCCGGACGGCATCGACGGCGAGGAGATCTATCAGAAGCGGGTGCCGCAGCATCATCCCGACTATCTGGAGACCTGCCGGGTGACATTCCCGTCGGGACGAACCGCCGACGCGTTGAAGGTGACCCATCCCGCGGCGATCGTGTGGGCCGCGCAGATGGGCACGGTCACGCTGCACCCATGGCAGGTGCGCTGCCCCGACACCGAGCACCCCGACGAGTTGCGCATCGATCTGGATCCGCAGCCCGGTGTCGCGTTC
>Ga0210407_10003350_pt1 | contig 13048 bp, 10 predicted proteins | sample IncBWC27MmetaG_FD_150860 | JGI IMG/M metagenome (GOLD analysis project Ga0210407, IMG submission 150860) | Forest soil microbial communities from Barre Woods Harvard Forest LTER site, Petersham, Massachusetts, United States - Inc-BW-C-27-M | ecosystem: Environmental > Terrestrial > Soil >... | reverse complement strand
TATCGTGTTTGAGGCGCGCTTGGAGGCGGCGGAGGTTCCCGACGGATTTGTGAAGCTGGTAGCAGGGAGCCAGATAGAGGTGACTGGAATTTGCACCATCGAGGTGGACGAAAACCACGTTCCGCACATGTTTCGAATCCGACTACGGTCTCCGGGAGACGTCGTGGTGCTGCAATTGCCACCGTCGTGGAATCTACGGCGAATGATAGAACTTGCGGGAATGCTGTTCCTGGCAATTCTCGGAGCGCTGGGATGGGCCGGCATGCTGCGAAAGCGCGTGCGCGAAGCGACAGAAGTGATTCGCACGACCCTTGAGTCGACCGCGGATGGAATTCTTGTGGCGGATAGCCGAGGCAAAATAGTAGCCTGCAATCGCAAGTTAGGGGAAATGTGGAAGATACCGAAGGAAATTCTTGCGGCGCGGGACAGCAAAAGAGTTGTGGATTCCGTGGTTTCGCAACTGAGCGATCCGCAGAAGTTCTTGAGCAGGATGGAGCAGAAGTTCGCCAACAGTCCGGCAATCAGCGACGATGTAGTGGAATTCAAAGACAACCGGGTATTCGAACGGCATTCTGAGCCGCAGATCCTATTGGGCAAGAGCATCGGGCGAGTATGGAGCTTTCACGACATAACGGAGCGGCGCGAATCGGAAAGAAATTTGAGAGCGGCGAAGGAAGCCGCAGAAAGCGCCAGTCTTGCAAAGAGCACGTTCCTGGCGACGATGAGCCATGAAATTCGCACCCCGATGAACGGGATACTTGGAATGACGGAATTGGTTTTGGACACAGAGCTCACAACCGAGCAACGTGAGAGCCTTGGCCTGGTTCGACTTTCAGCTGAATCCCTGCTTTCCATCATCAACGACATACTGGATTTTTCGAAGATTGAAGCAGGAAAGCTCGAAATCGAAGCAATTCCCTTTGATTTTCGCGAAAGCCTCGGTGAGACCATGAAGTCGCTCAGTGTTCGGGCGCATCAGAAGGGGCTGGAACTAATATACGACGTTCAGCCGGACGTTCCCGAGGCGCTGCTTGGGGATCCCGGGCGAATCCGGCAAGTTCTCGTGAACTTGGTTGGAAACGCCATCAAGTTCACGGAAAGTGGTGAGGTCTTTGTTGAAGTGGAGGAAGAATCGCACGATGACAACATTTCATGCCTGCATATCATGGTGAAGGACACGGGCGTGGGAATCCCGCCGGACGCGCAAGAGAAGATTTTTGAAGCATTTTCGCAGGCTGACGGTTCGATGGCCCGAAAATACGGCGGCACTGGGTTGGGATTGACTATCAGCACGAGACTGGTGACGTTGATGGGTGGAGGGATTTGGGTCGAGAGTCAGGTCGCTCAAGGCAGCACGTTTCACTTCACGCTCCGCCTAGAAGTGCAGGACACCTCGGCCGTCAACTCAGTTTCTCTTCAACCGGAGCAATTGCGAGATATGCACGCCTTGATCGTGGATGACAACTTCACAAACCGAAAGGTTCTGAACGGTATGCTGATGCGTTGGGGCATGAAACCGACCGCAGTGGAGGGTGGCCGAGCCGCGCTTCAAGCACTGGAAGTCGCCAAAAGCACTGGCCGGCCCTTCCCGTTGATCCTGTTGGATGGACAGATGCCTGAGATGGACGGCTTTACCCTGGCGGAGAGGATAAAGAAAGATCCGGATCTGGTTGGCGCCACCATCATGATGCTTACCTCGGCCGGACACTTGGGGGACGCAGCGCGATGCAGGGAACTGGGGATTTCCGCCTACCTGGTGAAACCAATACGCCAAGGAGAGCTGTTACAGGGGATATGCAATGTCTTGAATCTGTCAACTCAGATGAGAGCTCCATTGGTCACCCGCCATTCGTTGCGAGAGGCCATGAACCGCTCGCGGGTCTTGTTAGTGGAAGACAACAAGGTCAATCAAGCGCTTGCCACTCGTCTGCTCGAAAAGCGGGGGTACAACGTTTCCGTGGCAGGAGACGGCCGGCAAGCCCTGGCTGCACTGGAGAAGGACGACTTTGATGTAGTGCTGATGGATGTGCAAATGCCAGAGATGGATGGTTTCGAAGCTACTGCGGCAATTCGAGAAAGGGAGCGGCTTACGGGCACGCACATCCCAATCGTCGCCATGACCGCGCACGCTCTGAAGGGTGACCAGGACCGCTGCCTATCCGCAGGCATGGACGCGTACGTTTCTAAACCCATCCGAACCATCGAGCTGTTCGCGACGATTGAGAAAATGCTGGGAAAACACCGTGAAGCTGACACGGAACCGCTGTTGAGACTCCATGGAAACTGACCAAGCCGTCTGCCAACTCCTGACCAACGCGCAAACTGGACAAGTGAAATCTCGTTGACGCCCCATAAGTTCGGTTCAAGGAAGCGTGGTTCTGCGGAATGCTGCCGCTCCGAGCTCCTCGAATGCCGTTTGAACCGGCCCGTCCGGCGGCGTACGCTACGCGTGAGGAGAACGGGAGCAGCCTATAGCCAACGGCTGAACTTAATTTTAATTGAGGACGTAACGCTGTGGTGAGAAGCCCGCTGGTTGCGGTAGGGCAGGGATTGCTTGCGACGCCTTTTACCGCTCCTGCAGGTCCTTTTCAAACTGTGGGAGGCTGCGACCCAGAAGCAATAATCCCCGATCGAAGAGCAAGTGTTGCGGCCACGCAGAGAAATCAATGCGCTAAGAACCGCCAAGTCGCGTCTTAACGGATCGCGAACGTGCAGCGAGGAGGGTGAGCGAATGGTCTCCTCAAGCCTAGTATTAACGGGCTCGTATAACTACGGCCTAGCAGCGGTCTCAGTGCTGATAAGTATGTGCGCGTCCTACGCCGCGCTTGATCTCGGCGCACGCATCACTGCCGCACGCAGTTGGGCCCGCTCAAGTTGGCTGATTGGTGGAGCGACTGTCCTGGGAGGTGGTATCTGGTCGATGCATTTCACGGGAATGCTAGCGTTTCACCTCCCCGTCCCCGTGGCCTACCACTGGCCCACTGTACTCCTGTCGCTTCTTGCCGCCATTCTCGCCTCCATGGCCGTATTGTTTGTATCCACTCGGCAAAAGTTGGGCCCTGCTCAAGCGCTGGCCGGCAGCGTCACCATGGGCGCTGGCATCGCAGGGATGCATTTCATCGGCATGGATGCTATGCGGCTCTCCGCCACGTGCGGCTATAGTCCGCCATTGGTGGCGTTGGCGGTTGTCATCGCCGTGCTCGCTTCCCTAGCGGCGCTAGTCTTCACGTTTGACTTCCGCGACGAAACCAGGAAGGCCACTTGGACAAAGGTCACAAGCGCCGCAGGCATGGGGGCTGCCATCTCCGCAATGCATTACACCGGCATGGCCTCGGCGATATTCATCTCCTCCGCCTTACCGCCAGTGCTGTCCCACACGGTAAGCATATCTTCTCTGGGTATCACCGGCATTATCCTCGGCTCCCTCTTGGTTCAAGTCGCGGCTATGGTGACGTCCTCAGTGGATCGGCGATTCGCCGCTCAAGCCGTGGAGCTCCAAACCAGCGAGCGATTCCGGCAGATCGCGGATTTGTTGCGCGATGTCCTTTCTCTCAGCAATGCGGATTTAAGCCAGGTTTTGTTCGTCAATCGCGCCTACGAATCGGTCTGGGGCCGCACAGTCGAGAGCCTCTACGCAAATCCGAGGTCCTGGTTGGAGGGCGTGCATCCGGATGACCGTCCGCAAGTTCAGGAGGGCTTGCAAAAGCTTGTGGATGGAAAAGCACTCGACTATCTCGAATGCAGAGTCGTTCGGCCGGACGGCTCGATCTCTTGGGTTAGATTGCGAGCCTATCCCGTTCTTGACGCTGAGGGCCATCCCTATCGAATCGTCCGCACTGCCCATGAATTCACCAAGCGCAAACTGGCGGAGGACGAGGTCAAACAGGCTGAAAATCGCCTTCGCCTCGCCCTGGACACAACTCCCGCGATGATACACGGCGGGCGTCCTGACGGATACCTCGATTACTTCAATCAACGCTGGCTGAAGTACGTGGGACTGTCGTTAGAGGATCTACAGGGCTGGCGCTGGACGGCCGTTATTCATCCCGAAGACGTCGACGGAATCGTGGACAAGTGGCGCACGTGCATAGCCAGCGGGGAGCCTTTCTTGCATGAAGCGCGCATGCGGCGAGCGGATGGAGAGTATCGCTGGATGCTGCTCCGCCAAGTGCCCCTGCGCGACGAACACATGAATATCGTCAAATGGTATGGAGCGAGTATCGACATCGAAGATCGCAAGCGGGCCGAGGAAGCCCTCAGATCGACCGAGAGCGAACAGCGCCATATAGCCGCGCAATTAGAAAGAGAGCGCGCTCGCTTGGTCGAGGCTCAGGAGGTGGCGAAAATAGGAAGCTGGGAGGCGGAGTTGCAGAACTTGAACTTGATTTGGTCAGAGCAAACACACCGCATCTTTGAAACTGATCCATCTCGTTTCCACCCCACGCGTTCAAAATTCCGCGAATTGATTCATCCGGAGGACCGCGCGAAAGTGGATGCAGCCTTTGTAGCGTCCCTCGACAAGCGCTCTCCCTGCACGGTCGAATATCGGATCGTTATGCCGGATGGCCGCGTCAAGGTTCTCGAGGAGCGCTGGCAAGCTTTTCATGACGAAGAAGGAAAGCCGAATCGTCTTGCGGGCACGTGCCGCGACATCACCGAGGCTGCGCAAGCCGAGGAGGACCTCCGTCGCCTCTCCGGTCAGCTCTTGCGTCTGCAGGACGAGGAGCGGCGCAGTATCGCCAGGGACTTGCACGATTCCACTGGCCAGGATCTTGTCGTTCTGGCAACGATTCTCAGTCAACTCCATGCTTCCATTCCTTCCTCCGGCAGGAAGTTGCGCAAACTGGCCTCCCAGTGTCAGGAGTTGGCGGATCGCTGCATCCGCGAAGTCCGCACACTTTCCTACCTTTTGCACCCACCGATGTTGGATGAGGCCGGACTGGAGGACGCGATCAGTCATTACGTGGACGGCTTCTCCGAGCGAACCGGAATCGAAGTGAAATTGCAGATTTCACTACGCTTCGGTCGGATGCCGCCGGATGTCGAGGTAGCGCTGTTCCGCGTAGTTCAAGAAAGTCTCACGAACATCCAGCGGCATTCACAAAGTCTCCAAGCGATTATACAATTGGATCGAAGCGCCGAGGAAGTTAAGCTGGAAATCAGCGATAAAGGTCAAGGAGCTTCTCGTCGGGAGCTGCCAGAAACCTCCGGCTCTCCGTTTAGGCTGGGCGTCGGCATCCCTAGCATGCACGAGCGGGTAAGACTTATAGGAGGGCGGCTTGAAATTGAATCCAGCGGCAGTGGCACGACCGTCCGCGTGAGGATTCCCCTAGATGGCTAGGGGCAGGAAGAGTGTGGCTGGCGAATTGTTATTTCGCGTGTCAAAAAGAGGGCATGTAACATTTATTATGTGGGTGCTGCAGGAGCTGTGATCAGCCAGGCGAGGTTTTCAATAGGGACAACTGCGCGCGTCCACGATGCGAGCCATTGCGGTAGGCTGGATCCGGTCCGGCACCGGCAGGCGGCCTGGGCCGGGACTTCGCTTCTGGCGAAGAAATGAGCTAGGCGCGATTTGCCGTCATGGAATCGTAATACGATTAAGAATGGTGCGAAATGGTTGGCAAGATGTCCACTATCGGTGATGAAAGAAGGAACAGGTAGCTGTGCAAGGATAATCATAACTCACTGACTTTCCTCTGGTCTACGCACACTCCGGCAAGCTTGGCGGGACTCACACGTCAAATGCTAGGGACTGCGTCCGAACAACATAGCATCAGCTTTCTGCACCTTCCCGTCCCAGAATCCGCGCGATGGCTCCGGTCAAGCGCTTCCATTTGTTGGTTTCTTTCACCAGTTGTTTGCGCCCGGCGGCCGTCAGCGAATAGAACCGGGCCTTCCGGTTGTTGGAAGAAACTCCCCACTTCGCGGCAATCCAGCCGCGCTCCTCCAGCCGTTGCAGCGCAGGATAGAGGGCTCCGTGCTCGACAAGGAGCTCTTCTTCCGAGGTCTGCTGGATGGCGCGTGCGATCCCTTGGCCGTGCTGCGATCCAAAGATGAGCGTGCGCAGGATCAGCAGGTCCAGTGTCCCCTGCAGCAATTCCAATCGTTCTCTCGTGTCTTGGGTAGGCATGTAACCTGAGTGTGCATCCGTTCGGGTAAGGTGTCAACATGAAAGTATCCAGGCGAATATCCGCTGTGCCCGAATCGCGGTTTCTCTGTGCTCCATTGCCTCTCTGCCAGCTTCCAGAAACTAAAGGTCGAATAGGACTTGACGTCCCCCGGCCCAGTCGCATCGAGGCGGTGCACGGTCAACGAGAGGTGGGAGATGCCGGAGAGTCGCGCGATTTCAGCGGCATCAAGCCTGCGGCCCGCCACGAACGTGCCGCGAATGGGGCCCCTGCTTGGCTGTCAATCATGGGCTGCGAATCAATCAGCACCGCGCTGGAAGTAAGCAGCGCGATTCCCAGCACCTTGCTGCCGCGGACGCTGCGCGTGAGGCGGACGGAGCAGCCTATAGCTAACGGCTGAAGTAAGTTGCCTGCGGCGGAGGCCCCTATGACCGACTTCGCAAAAACTGTGCCAGCGTAGGGGTTCAACCCAAGCATTTCAGTCCAACTTCGGTCCAACTCAAGAGCGAGATAAATGGCGGGTTCGTCTGTAAACGACACCAGAAGCAGCCGGGCCAAGCTGGCGCATTCATGTCCGCTCGGGGATTATTGGGCGTGATCGAAAGGCGGGTTGACCACCTTTGACTTGAGCGTGCCTTTCAGGGCGGCCCTTCTTCGTTTCGCATTCTTATTTTTCAGCTCCCTGTGAAACGCTCCAGCTCCTGTTTGCACTATTCAGAGAAATCACCGGAGGTCTCCCCATGTCCCCCTAACCTCTCCACCCCTTTCGCCCAGTTCCTGACGCCTCTCGATTGGCAAGAAGTCGCCCCGTAAGCGCTCCTCTTGACCTTCCTCCATCAGACCATCCCAGGTCTCATCTCAGGATTCATTTCTAATTTGCAAAGGAGAGTTCATGAAACCACAATTCGACAAACTCAAGGATTTCAAGGAAAAGGAACTCAAGGAATTCAAGGAATTCAAGGAAGACAAAGAGAAAGACATCAAAGATTTCAAGGAGAAAGACAAGGAAAAGGATAAGGAAAAGGAGAAAGATAAGGAAAAAGAAAAAGAGAAAGAAAAAGAGCTCAAGGAGCACAAGGAATTCAAGGAACACAAAGAGAAGGAGTTCAAGGAATTCAAAGAAGTGAAGGACTTCAAGGAAATAGAAAAACCCAACAAGGAGTTCAAAGAAAAGGACAAGGATATCATTGAAAACCCTGGCGGCTTCAACCCGGGTGGTCCAGTCGATCCCATCCAGCAGTTGCATCAGCGCGTCGCCAACCTCGAAAACATCCTGGCAACGGGCAAAGCGTTCATCAAACCACAGGAGCGACCCGCCGTTGGCAGGCGCGCCGCGAAAAAAGGTGCCAAGTAAACCGATTCTGATCCTGGCGAGCGCCACTGACGATTCGGCGCGGGCACTTACGCAACGCTGGGCCGCCTCCGGCGCTCGCCTTCTCCTCCCGCGCGATCTGCTTCACGCGGGCTGGCAATATCGCCTTGGCCAAGCAAACGACTCTGTGACTGTTGTGGACGGCGAGCGGTTCCGCGCTCGCCAACTTGCAGGCGTTCTCACACGGCTTACGACAATCTTCCCTCAGGAGCTCGTCGAAGTCGTGCCGGAAGATCGTTCGTACATCGCCGCGGAAATCAACGCTTTCCTGGTCGCATGGCTGTCCGCGCTTCCTATTCCCGTGCTGAACCGCGCGACGCCGACTTGTCTCTCCGGCCCCAACTGGCGCCACGAGCAATGGGTCCACGCTGCAGCCAAAGCGGGTATCCCTATCACACCAGCCCGCAGGAGCGTCCCAAGCTCTCCGTATTCGGCGTCAACTCCCACCTCCATTTCTTCCGTCGTCATCACCGTGATTGGCAAGAAATGCATCGGTCCGCCTGATTCCTTTCTGCACGCTTTTGCACGCAGACTCGCTATCGCTTCCTCAACCGAGCTGCTCTCCGTGCATTTTACCGGGCGGGGGCGCCATGCCACCTTCCTGACGGCATCCACTGTTCCAGACGTGGCCTCAGGAGAAATTGAGCGCGCTGTGCTCGAACATTTCACCGGGGGCAGCCGCCAGCGCGCCAGCAGATCGGAGACAAGATGATCTTGCTGTGGGGCCTCTCAGGAGACACGCCGCTGGATACGGTCGCGGCCGAACTAGGTCGCCTTGGTGTTCCCACTCTTTTTCTCGACCAGCACGAGTCCTCCAAGTGGTCCATTGATCTTTCTGTCGGTCCGGAAATTTCCGGCTCGCTCAGCCACTCCGGAAAAAGAACCAAAATCGCGGATATCACTGCCGCCTATATTCGTCCCTATGAGGCGCGCCAACTGCCGGCTCTCGAAAATCTTTCTCCCGGCAGCCCCCTGCTGGTCCAATTTGCAGGCCTTGCCGACGCGCTGCTCGGTTGGACGGAGATCACTCCGGCCAGGGTCGTCAATCGCCCCGCCGCCATGGCTGCCAATGGCTCGAAACCCTTCCAGGCTCTCCAGATTCAGTCCGGGGGCTTTTCTGTTCCAGACACTCTGATCACCACCGACCCAGACGCCGCCCTCGCCTTTTGGGAAAAACACGGTGCGGTCATCTACAAATCCGTCAGCAGTGTCCGCAGCATAGTTTCGCGCCTCACTCCCGCGCATCGCGAACGCATCAGAGACGTTCGTTGGTGTCCAACTCAATTCCAACAATTCATACCCGGCGACGACTACCGCGTCCACGTTGTGGGCGAGAAACTCTTTCCTTGCCGTGTTTTTTGTGAGGCTGACGACTATCGTTACTCCACTCATTCCGGCCTCTCGACGAAGATCAAACGCGCCACTCTTCCCGATGAAGTCGCTGCCCGATGTCTGCATCTTTCCGCAGCGCTTCAACTTCCCGTTGCCGGCATCGACCTCCGCCGCACCCCTTCGAGCGAATGGTTTTGCTTTGAGGTCAATCCTTCGCCCGGCTTTACTTTCTACCAGGACGCTACAAAACAACCCATCGCCGCCGCGATCGCCGCTTTCCTTGCCGGACAATCCAAATAACTCATCCGGTTCTGCCAGACGTACAGCCTTCCCTCCCGCGTTCCGTCGATGATTCTGGCCAGTCATCGCCCCCGCGCCATCGCCTCGGAATTGACTGTTATTGGAAACACTTGGTGATTTCGCCGTGCGAGGCGTGTGCGTAGCACTCCTCACCGGTCATACCGGAGTCGCGGATAGATGAATCTCGCAAAGTGAGCCAGAAGTCCCGTTGTGCGAAATCACGGTGGACCTAACTATCTCCGATCTCCGGGTGCTTTGTATTTGGAATAGCGGAGACCTGCCCAAGAACATATGAATTCGGGTCTCCAGATTTTGCACCAGGAAGTCGCCTGCAATCACTGAGTTGTACCAACCTCCACTGGCTTTTGGGCATCACGGCGACTGCATTCTTGTCCAGAGCTTGCCCAGCCAGTTCGATTCCGGGGACCGGATCGCACCACGCGCGTATACCAGTTTGGTCTATCGCTAGCCGCTTGAAGGGAGTTCTAAAAATTAGAAATCCTTCGTCCTCTGATCGAAAAATCAGACTTCCGCGCTCCTGCAAAACCAGGAAACTCACGACGAGAGTGATGGCGCACAAAAGTCGCGCATGTCGCTCACAAAACTGGGCGTGGGCAAGATGAGACGGTAGCGTTGACGGGGTCGCGACAGGCCGCGTATCACGAGCGGATTACGCCAGAGTGCCCGTGCAGCTAACCACAGTTGCGAAGCGCGGATCATCGCCCCCATCTGCCTATCTTCTGGCGGGTTACAAACGCGAAATAAACTGGACGAATTTTCGTTTGTCCTTGAAGTACGAAATACATCGAATACTGCCGTCTTGCTTTCTGGCCGTGTAGATGCTGTTTGTCACCGAATTGAGTCTCACCGCGAGGGGATGGGTTCCGGCAGCCACCGTGAGTTCTCGTCGAAGTGACCTCGCCGCTTAGTTAGCGACGCCTCTCGGGATTGCGCCCGCTAAGATCTCGCGCTTCCCAAATTCAACCAACTAGTGCGGCGTGCCAGAGGAACGGGCGTCAGGAGGTGCTCGAAGAAAGAAATCAGGGTAAAGTGCTTTCTGTTGACGTTATGGCTCAAGAAATCCCTGTCCCATCCAAATACTGCGCGAGCCTGCTCGTTCATGTGAGACCGGTACTCGGTTTAGATGCCCCATGACGTAAAGCTGAATGGCATTTATATCCTCGGCGGCGAGACCGAAAAATTCCATGCCGACGCGCTCCGTTCCATCTTTACGGGCGATATGAGCACGCACGTTAAGAGCGGCCCGAAACTCTTCGAACTTGAAGCTCAAGGAAACTTCCTCTCCCATCTCCGCGTCGATAGACGGTCGCAGAAGTATCCCGCTCTCGCTAATGTTCATGCTTTGCAAGCCGAACACCTGGCCGCCCCACTTGCAACTCACCTCCGTGAAGAGAGGCAACCGGGCCGCGTGTCTTTTTCCTTTCCAACCAGGGGACTGCATCGCAGCCAGCATGGGGCGGAGTCGACTCGCGCTGACAGGCTTGGTGAGAACGAAGTCGACGCCCTCTCCAAAAGCTATCCTCAAGCTTTTTATGTCGTCCGTAGTGTTAAGCATCACGATGGCAGTCTCCCGATTAGTCTCTGAGTTGCGGATTCGGCGGGCCAGCTCAAGTCCGTTCAGTTCAGGCGCGCGCATGCCCAAAAAGGCCACGTCGAACCGTTGTTTCTCCGCTCGTTCTCCGGCCTCTTGGAGGTCAGAAAATGTTAAGACCGTATGCCCTAAGGAAACCGTAAGGGATCTCATGGCTTTCAGACTCACGGGTTCATCGTCCGCAACCAGGATTTTCAATGACATAAGGTTGGCCTCGCCGCAGGTTTCTCCCAAGATGGAGTTCAACAACCATCTTCCCCAAGGATACGCCAGAGGCAGCCGCCAGGCCTGGGCGATTCTTGAGGTTATGTCGAAAGCGTGAAGGCGGGTGGAGCCTGATTAGATGACGGCGGCGGCTCCTTCCTCCGAGACTTGGTAGCGCTAACGACCGAGGCTCGAAAGAAAGGAGCCGAGCGATGTTGTTATAGCATGTGATTTTCATACACGCGATCAGCAGATTGCCATGGTCAGAGAAGAGATCGGAGAGATGATCGTGGAGCGCCGATTGGACCACGCAAGTGGCGAGGCTCAGCATGCTCCAACGCCACATGTTGGCAGTGGCGGGCATTGAAGGTCACAAAGCCGATACCATCAAAGCAATTGACGTAAAATTTCAAGCCTGGCAGAAAGTGCATTGGATCGGCGGAGCATATGTCTTCTATCGACCTGGTCAATGGTTCACGGTCCGGCCTCTGCTTCAGCGCTTTCATGGCAGAGTTCTATTTGCCGGCGAACACCTGGCTGATTTGCAAGGATTCATGGAAGGCGCCGTCAATACAGGGTCGGCGGCGGCAGATCAGCTATGAACGACTCGAATTTTCATTCCCGAGACGAAGGGAGGCGAGCCGGTTAGAATTCGTTTCCGCGCGCGCCGGAATCGGATCGGCCTGCACGTTGCCAAACCTACGCAAGGCTCAAATCTTTGATGAATCGCAAAGCACGTGAAATCATGCGCGGTTCAAACGCCCTCAGTTGTACCGAATGTACCGAAAATCGCAGCTGAGGTTGAAGAATGAAGCTGCTGAAATCTCTTTAGAAGTGAGTTGGATACACTGACGCGCCTTTCGCCCACTTAAATAGGGCGTCCGGCCGCGGCGCTAGATATATTTCTCGAGTTGTCGGACTAATTGCGCTCCCACAGATCAGCAGACCAGTCCCCGGAGTTGCCACCAGGAGATGTCAAGCGGGCGACTCGATGAAAGTGGGATTTCAGGTAATCGCCAATTTCCTGGTCAAAGTCTTTCCCGAATATTGGAACTCCAAACTCGTAGAATGTGCGGTTGGACCAGATCAGATAGATCACCGGTTTCTGGTCGATTTCGCGAATCATTTCATCGGTCATCTTCCCGGGCGCCAGCACGCCGGGAGTAAACGAAAAAACGCGAGTGGGAGCGTAAGTGGCCGAAAGAAAATACAGACTGGTGTCTTCCGGGACGGAGAGAACGGATTGCCCGAGGGAGGCTTTCTCTTTCATAAACTGAATCGCAACCGGGTAGTTCTTCGCCAGAAGTTTTGGAACTCGGACGGTCCCCCGCTCCGTCGTCAGCGGCACATAATCCTTGCCGGGCAGTTCTGCCGACCACGCTTGTATTGCCACCGGCGTCAGGCTCGCAAGGCAGATCAGAAATTCCGCGACGAAAACAAATCTTCGCGAACGGCCGGATCGCGGGACGATCAGAACAGCAATAAGCAAGAATGAAAGAACCACCGGCCCGTTGTAGAAGATCGGGTAGCCATTTGCGGACATCCTCATCAGTAAGCGAAACGCCAGCAGACTTGAAAACGTGAGGATCAAAGGAATGGCGGCACCGCGAAGCTCGCCGCCACGTCGCCCGAGCCAGAAATAAATCCATGCCACGCCGCATGCGATCGCGACGTATAGGACCATATCCTGCGGAAAGAAAACCGCGGTCAAAAGCGGCAGTACCTCGTTCGAAAAGTAGTCCCTCTGAACCGCCGACAGAGTCGCCAGCCCGCCTGCCGACGGAAAAAAGGCGCCGGAGACGGCATCGATAAATGAAGCGCCATACAGAATGAAGGCAAGAACCAGCGTAACTTTGGCAGCGATTGCGACCTTGTCCGCACGCTTCCACCATAGAGACCAATACGAAACCAATAAAGCTGCGGCGACGGGCATGGCACGAAAGAGGGCCCCAAGAAACGAGGAACCGGTAATCGTGAAACCGGTCTTCGCAAGCCACAACTTCCCGTAGGTTCTCATGAAATAGGACGATGGCCAGAAAATCAGATTCTCGTGGGTGATGAAATCGACTCCAGCGATGGAGACCATCCATTGGAACACCA
>Ga0210407_10003349_pt1 | contig 13051 bp, 10 predicted proteins | sample IncBWC27MmetaG_FD_150860 | JGI IMG/M metagenome (GOLD analysis project Ga0210407, IMG submission 150860) | Forest soil microbial communities from Barre Woods Harvard Forest LTER site, Petersham, Massachusetts, United States - Inc-BW-C-27-M | ecosystem: Environmental > Terrestrial > Soil >... | reverse complement strand
GCCCAGGCCGGCGTGTGCAGTGCCGCCCGCAACCCGTCGCCGGCATCGACCGCCGCACTGACGCCTCGCCGAAAATCCAGCACCGTCCGCAGCCACAACGCACCCAGCAAGACGTTGCGCGAGGCGAAGCGATGGTAGAACGAGCCGGTCGGCGCCCTGAGGCGTTCGCTGATCGAGGCAACAGTCACTGCGGACGGCCCGTGTTCGGAAGCAATCGCCAGCGCAGCGCCTAGAAAGTCCGCATTGCTGAATTTGGGCCGGCCCATATTTGTAGAATATATGTTCTAGACGTGAGCGTCAACATCGGTCATGCTGTCATGCTCGGATCGGAGAATGCTCAAATGCCTACGACCGTTGAGGATCAGGCGCTAATCGGCCGATTGCTTGCCGTGGCGCGCGAAACCATCGCTACCGTGCGGTATTGCTGGGTCGCCACGCGGGCCGAGGAAGGCGGTGCCAACGCGCGCGCCGTCCGGTCATTCGCCGGCGCGGCCGGCAGCGACGAATGGAGCCGCCGATTCCTGACGAGGCGCAGCGCGCGCAAGGTTGCGGAAATCCGCCGCGATCCCCGGGTCACGCTGGCCTATCAGGACAGCGGGGATAATGTTTTCGTCGCACTGGTCGGCCGAGCGTCGCCGGGCGAAGACAGGACGGAGATGCGCAGCCTCTGGGAGTCCGGCGTCAGCGCGCCATTTCCGGACGGTTTTGCCGAGGCGAACATGATCGTGGTCACTGTCGCGGTGGACCGGATCGAGATCCATGCGCGCGGCGTCACGGCCGAACCGTTCGGTCACGGCCGCACGTTGATCGAGCGAGCGGCGGAAGGCTGGCGTTTCGCGCTCGACTGAGACGGCCGTCCCGAACTGGAGCGCGCGTGCCTACTCGGCCGCCGCCTTCCGCGCCGCCAGACGATCGATCTCCGCCTGCACCGCGGCGCTCGACAGGCCGGTGAACTCCTCATGGTGATCCTTCGCATACGCGTATGACACCCGCCGAAGCTCGCGCGAACGTTGGAAGTGCGGGTGCACGAAGCGCGCCATCAGCTCGTAATGCCGCTTGGTGGCCTCCCAGTCCGCCCAGTTGTGCGCCAGCTCCATGATCGCGCCAAAACCGCCTGATCCCTTCAGCAGATTCTCGATATACGCGATCGCGTCGTCCGGCGTGCCGATGCAGCCAGCGCCGCTCTCCACGAAGAACGCGTAAGGGTCCTTGATATCGGGCGGCACGATCGGGAACGTGCCTACATCGGAGAAGTAGTCGCGGAACGCGTCGATCCCGAACCTCACGTTCTCCCGTGCCTTCTCGCGTGTCTCCGCCACATGGATCAGCGTCACCAGCCGCCACTTGCCGCGGTCCGGCACGTGTCCGTTCAGGCGCGCCTGCTCCTCATACAAACTCCAGTTCAGCGTGTGTTTCTCCATCGCCTCGGGACTGGTCCCGCCGATCGACAGCATGCCGATGCCATGCCGCCCCGACGCCAGCGCGCCCGACGGCGAGCGCGATGCCGCGACCGCCATCTCCATGATCGGCTGCGTGTAGCAGGGAAGCTGCAACTGCGCGTCCACAAGGTTGTACCAATCGGTCTTCTCGGTGACGCTCTCGCCGCGCAGCAGCCGCATGATCACATCTAGCGACTCGTTCATCATGCGACGCTGATCGCCGGCCTTGATGCCGATCTTCAGCGCATCGTGCACCAGCGCGCCCGGCCCCACGCCGAACATCGCGCGCCCGCGCGTCATGTGGTCGAGCTGCACCATGCGATCCGCCAGGATGAACGGATTGTGGTACGGCAGCGAAGCGACGCCGGTGCCAAGCCTGATATGCCGCGTGCGTTCGGCCGCCGCGGCGATGAACATCTCCGGCGAGGCAATGATCTCGAAGCCGCCCGAATGGTGCTCGCCGATCCACGCCTCGTGGTAGTTCAATGTGTCGATGTGCTGCAGCAGTTCCATGTCGCGCTCGATTGCGAGCGTCGGGTTCTCGGTCAGATTGTGGAACGGCGCCAGGAAGATGCCGCTGCGTAGATAGGACATGGGTGGCCCCTTGAGAGTTACTGGCCAGTAGGATACGCCCGCTTCCTGCATCCGACCAGAAGGGACCCAATCCATGACCATCCGCTTTGACGATCGCGTCGCCATCGTGACCGGCGCCGGCGCCGGCCTCGGCCGCTCGCACGCCATGCTGCTCGCGAGCCGCGGCGCGAAGGTCGTGGTGAACGATCCGGGCGGCGCTGTGGACGGCAGCGGCGGCGAGCATTCGGTCGCCGACAAGGTGGTGGCCGAGATCAAGGCCGCCGGCGGGCAGGCGGTGGCGAATTACAATTCGGTCGCCGACATGAAGAGTGCGCAGAACATCGTCGATACCGCGGTGAACGCGTTCGGCCGGCTCGACATCCTGGTGAACAATGCCGGCGTCCTGCGCGACAAGGCGTTCAACAACATGAGCATGGAGGACTTCGAGTTCGCCTCGCAGGTGCACTTCATGGGCACCGTCTACTGCACCAAGGCTGCGTGGCCGATCATGCGGAAGCAGCAGTACGGCCGCATCGTCGTCACCACGTCGGGTTCCGGCACGGTGGGGAACTTCGGCCAGAGCAATTACGGGGCTGCCAAGATGGCGGTGGTCGGCCTGATCAACGTGCTGCGCATCGAGGGCGCCAAGTACAACATCCTGTGCAACGCGATCTCGCCGTCGGCCAACACGCGCATGACCGAGACTTTGTTGCCGCCGCATATGGCGAAATACATGCGACCGGAGTTCGTCTCGCCCGCTGTCGCCTGGCTATGCAGCGAGGAATGCAACGCAACGGGCGAGATCATCGCCGCCACCGCCGGCAACTATGCGCGGGTGCAGTACTTCTTCGCTGAGGGCGTGCAGTTCGATCCCGAGGAGCCGGTGACGATCGAGATGGTGGCCGACAAGATCGGCAAGATCCGTGATATGTCGAATGCCAAGCCGTATACCGGGATGATGGGCAACGTGGAGAAGAACCTGCGCGCGATGGGCCGCATCAAGTAAGGCAAGGAAGGATATGGGTTCACACGGAGATCACCGAGGAAGAAAGGCCACAGAGAGCCACCGAGTTAGGATCTGCCGAGAAACAACCGACTCTGTTTCGGACGCGCCTCATACCTCATCGTCATGGCGGGGCTTGACCCCGCCATTCACGTCTTCGCCGCCGGCACACAGCAAAGACGTAGATGGCTTGCCTTCGCCGGCCATGACGATGGAGGTGCGATCGTTGCTGCGCGTGGAGCACTTATCACGCGGGGGGTCCTAAAATTGAAAGCGCCACGCGCGAATCGCCAACGATCCAACTTTGTGGCTCTTTGTGGCATCACACATCCAGCCGATACGTATCCCCATCCCGCACGATCCGCCCGGCCGTCGCACCAGCGAAATGGGTGCCGATCACCAGCACGGGCGTGCCCGCCAATTGCTCGAACATCCGCTCGCGCGTGCGCTGCCCTTGTTCCGGATCGGAATCCGCGGTGGACGCCCACTCGGGATGTGCGATCTGGCAGGGGTGGTGCATGAAGTCGCCGGTGATCAGCGCCTCCTCGCCGCGCGATCGGATGCGCACGCTGACATGACCGGGCGTGTGACCCACCGTCGGTATCAGACTGATCTCATTGCTCAGTCGCGCGTCGGTTTCCACCAGATCGACCAGCCCGGCGTCGAACACCGGCTGCACCGAATCGGCGAACACAGCGGTCATGTCCTCGCGTCCGCGCGGGCGTGACCAGTGTTCGAATTCGACGCGTCCCATCAGGTAGCGGGCACGCGGGAATGTCGGCACCCATTTGCCGTCGACCAGCATCGTGTTCCAGCCGACGTGGTCCACGTGCAAATGGGTGCAGAGCACGGTATCGATCGACTCGCGTGGATAGCCGGCTGCCGCCAGGTCCGCGAGGAACGGACCCTGCAGGTTGTTCCATGCGGGAATGCGCCGGTTCTGCTTGTCGTTGCCGAGGCAGGTATCGACGACGATGCGGCGCGTCGGTGTTTCCACCGTGAAGGTGTGGATGCTCATGCGCAGGCGGCCGTCCTCATCGGCGAAATGCGGCCGCAGCCACGCGATCGGAAGGATCGCCTCGCGCGTCGCCTGCGGCAGGATGAAGCGACTGCCGCCGGTCACCTCCAGTTCGACGATCTTCGTCACCGTCACGTCGCCGATCCGCCATCGCATCGCAGGATTCCTCGATTCGTCATGGCCGGGCTTGACCCGGCCATCGGTGCAATGACAGTGACGGGGTGGATGGCCGGGTCAAGCCCGGCCATGACGAACGGACGAATGGAGGAGACCGACGTGGCCGTGCATATCGATTACTATGCGTCGCTGAATTCGCCCTGGACCCATCTGGGGGCCGCGCGCATCGAGGCGTTGGCTGCCAACCATGGCGCAACGCTGCGCATCCACCCGGTGGACTTCGGCACCATCTTCCCTGCCTCGGGCGGGCTGCCGTTGCCGAAGCGGGCGCCGCAGCGCCAAGCCTATCGTCTGATGGAACTGCAGCGCTGGCGTGACTTCCTCGGCATCCCGATCAACGTCCAGCCGAAATTTTTCCCCTCCAGCGAAACACTCTCGGCCCCATGCGTGATCGCGCTCCGGGAAACCATGGGGGACAAGCCGGCCATCGCGCTGGCGCACCGTGTGCTGCGTGCTGTGTGGCAGGACGAGAAGAACCCGGGCGATCCGGCGACGCTCGCCGCGCTGATCGCCGAGGTCGGGCTCGACGCCGATGCGGTGATGAAGCTCGGCGCCGATCCGCGCTGGACGACGCGACGCACCGCCGACACCCAGGCCGCGCTGGGTCGCGGCGTGTTCGGCGCGCCCAGCTACGTCATCGGCGACGAGATCTTCTGGGGCCAGGACCGGCTGGATTTCGTCGACCGGAAACTGGCGCGCGGAGGCTAGGTCGCGCTCCAGGCCGGGATCGGCTATGGAGATGGCATGACGTCCGAGACAAGAAAACGGAGCGAGGTGCGGGCGCTCTGGCTGATCTCCGCCGCGCACTTCGTGAGCCATTTCCACTACCTCGTGCTGCCGCCGCTGCTCTATCTGCTGACGCAGCGCATGGGCGTGGGGTTCGTCGAACTTGGCCTCGCGATCACGATTTCCAACGTGGTCTCCGCTGTGGTGCAGGCGCCGATGGGCTATGCGGTGGACCGCTTCGGTCCGCGCCGCATGCTGATCGCCGGCCTCTGCCTGTCCGGCATCGCCTACGGGTCGATTGGGGTGTTCCCCGTGTATTCGTGGCTGCTCTGCGCCTCGGCGATCGTCGGCGTCGCCAATTCGGTCTATCACCCCGCCGATTATTCGATCCTTGGCTCGGTCATCGATCCGGGGCGAGTGGGCCGCGCTTTCTCCATTCACACGTTCGCCGGCTTCTTCGGAGGTGCGATCGCCCCAACCGTGATGCTTCTTCTCGCCACCACAGCGGGGTTCCGTGCCGCGCTGATCTTCGCCGGGCTGCTCGGTCCCGCGGTCGCCGTCCCGCTGCTCCTGGCGCGCTGGCTGGACCAGGCGGCGAGTCACCGTGTGACCACGCCCCGCGGGCCCGACCGGCCGCCGGCGGCAAGCCTGCTGTCGCCCGCGATCATCAGCCTGACCGCATTCTTCGCCCTGCTCAGCCTGTCCTCGGGCGCCATCACGACATTCTCCGTCGTGGCGCTGGTGGCGCTGTACGGCGTGCAGTTCGCGGTCGCGAACGCCGCGCTGTCGGCCTATCTGATGGCCACCGCGATTGGCGTGCTCGCCGGCGGGTTCGTGGCCGATGCGACGCGCCGTCATGCCGAGGTCGCCGCCGCAGGATTCGGCGTGGCAGCAGTCATCACCTTCACGATCGGCACCGTCTATCTCGGCGCCGTGTTCCTGGTACTGGCAATGGCGGCATCCGGCTTCCTCGCCGGCATGATCATGCCGTCGCGCGACATGCTGGTGCGCGCCGCCGCGCCGCCCGGCATGGCAGGCCGGACTTTCGGCATTGTCACCACCGGTTTCAACATAGGCGGCACGATTGGACCGATGCTGGGCGGCTGGCTGATGGACAATGGCGAGCCGCGGTGGATTTTCTATAGCTCGGTCTGCTTCATGATACTGACCGTGCTGATGGTTCTGTTCGGCGACTGGCGGTCGCGCCGCCGGGAACATGGCGTGGCATTGATGCAAGCGGAGTGACACGATGAGCGAACTGAAGCGCGGCGACGAGGAACTGGAATTGATCGAGCTGGCGCGCCGCGTTCTGCCCGCCGGCAGCTTCGGCAACCTACCGCCCGACATCGTGGTCCGTGAGGGTCGCGGCGGCCGCGTCTGGGACATGAGCGGCAACGAGTATGTCGATTTCCTGCTCGGCTCCGGCCCGATGTTCATCGGTCACTGCCACCCCGACGTGATGGCGGCCGTGCAGGCACAGGTACCGCGCGGCACGACGTTCTTCGCCAACAACGAGCACGGGATCCGGCTGGCCGCCGCCGTCGTCGATGCGGTCCCCTGCGCCGAGAAGGTACGCTTCGTCAGCAGCGGAACGGAAGCCGACGCGTACGCCATGCGGGTCGCGCGCGCGTTCCGCGGTCGCGACAAAATATTGAAATTCGAGGGCGGCTATCATGGCATGAGCGACTACAGCCTGATGAGCCTCGCACCGAAGCGACCCGGCAACTTCCCGCAGGCGGTTCCGGACTCACCCGGCATCCCGCGCAGCGTCCGCGACGAGATGATCATCGCACCGTTCAACGATGCGGCGATGGCGGTCAGCCTGATCCACGAACACCACGACGAACTCGGTGGCGTCATCGTGGAACCATTCCAGCGTCTGCTGCCGCCGAAGCCGGGATTTCTCCAGGCACTTCGCGACGCATGCACGGAACACGGCATTCCGTTGATCTTCGACGAGGTCGTCACGGGGTTCCGCTTTGCGTACGGCGGCGCGCAGGAATTCTACGGCGTAACGCCAGATCTTTGCACATTGGGAAAGATCATCGGCGGCGGCTTCCCGTTGGCGGCCATCGCCGGGCGCGAGGACATCATGGCGCAGTTCGATCGCGGCAAGGTCGGCGACGATCGGTTCCTGACGCAGATCGGCACGCTGTCCGGCAACCCGGTGGCCGCGGTCGCCGGCCTGACGACCCTGGAGATCCTGCGGCGGCCGGGTGCCTATGAGAAGGTGTTCGCGACCGGGCGCGAACTGATGGCGGCTATCTCCGGGATGCTGCAAAAGGCCGGTCTGCCGGCGCAGGTGATCGGCGTGCCGCCGCTGTTCGACATCGTGTACACCGCGGGTGATGTGTCGGATTACCGCGCGATGCTGCGCGCCGATGTCGAGATGCAGCGGCGCTTCAATCGCCGCTTGCGCGAAGCTGGCATCATGAAGGGCGAAAGCAAGTTCTATGTCTCGCTGGCGCACGATGCGGCCGATATCAGGCGCACACTCGGCGCGGTGAACGCGGCGGTTGAGGCGGAACTAGCCGAGACACGTGTTCCGGCGCAGTAACGGTTTCGGCCGGAAGCTCGCCTCGCGGCGGTTAAGCTCTCCAACTGCGACTTTGCACGTCATAGGTGCATTTCACGCTGGCGTGAACGCCCCTCAGGCCATATAAGCACCGCACAGATCATGCTGCGGGGAGATGTCGTGTCGGTGCAGCAAGGACGCCCGATGAAGGCCGCCGTTAAGGAAGCAACCGGTCTCCGGCAACCCGGGGACACGACTGGAGACCTGTCGGAACGAGGCCCCAGCGGAATGATCCGGATGCTGCGGCTGCTCAAGATCGGCGCATTGATCCTGCCGGCTCTGCTCTTCACCCTGGCTGCGTGGAAAGACCGGTCGGAAATCCTGGCAAGGGAAGAGGATGACGGGGTCAAGCTCGTTGCTCTCTTTGGTGAACAGGCCGAACACCTTCTCAGCGGCCACGAGATCCTCCTGGACATCGTTGTGGAGCACATGCGGGACCGCGGCTGGGATGAGGTTCCCACCGACCTTTTGCACGAAGTCGAGGTGATAGACACCCGCCTCGACGGTGAATCCGACATTCTGCTCGCGGATGCCAATGGTGACACCCGCGCAACGACACTGCACCTGCAACCGCAACAGGCAATGCCGGTCCCCGACCGGGACTGCTTTCTGGCCTTGAGCAGGAATGAGACCAAGACCTGCATCAGCAAACCGCATCCCGATCCGGTGTCCGGGAGCAATCTGTTCTCGCTGAGCCGGCGTCTGGAGAAGGATGGCGAATTCAACGGCGTTGCGCAGGTCGCCATTTCGGTGGCGTACCTTGCCGACCTTTGGGCATCCGCCACCCCGAGTTCGTCAGATGTCATAACGATGTTCCGTTCGGACGGCACCATTCTCGCTCAGTCCGGAACGCAATCACAGGCGGCGACAGGTCAGACTGCGAACGGTCCAAACTTTTCAGGCATTACCGCAACAGGTTCGTCCGCCGCCGGCGACGATCGGCTTACCATCCAGAGAAAGCTCACCGAATATCCGGTCTACATCAGTCTGCATCTCGATAAGACAGCCATGCTGGCGCCGTGGTACAGCAACGTCGCCGTCTATGGTGTGGTCGCCGCGATCACCACGATAGGCATGATGCTGGCGCTCCAGATCGCCACGCGACGAGCGCAGAAGGAGCGCCGGGTCATCGGCCTGTGGCAGGCGGAAGTTCAGGAGCGGGAGAATACGCAGGAGCAGCTTCGCCAGAGCCAGAAGATGGAAAGCCTTGGCCAATTGACCGGGGGCATCGCACACGACTTCAATAACCTGCTGACGGTGATCATCGGCAATGTCGGCATCGTACAGGGCAAGGTACAGGACAGCGACGACCGTAGGATGCTGCGGAGCGCGCTGCGTGCCGGCGAGAGCGCGGTATCGCTGACGCAGCGGCTGCTCGCCTTCGCCCGCAAGCAGGTTCTTCAGGTGAGGCCGGTCGATCTGCTGGGACTGGTCGAGGGCATGCGGAGTCTGCTCAGCCGTACCTTGGGCCCCGATGTGCGGCTCACCGTTTTCGCGGACCCGCAACTTTGGCCCTCGCAGGTCGATCCAAACCAGATCGAGCTGATCATTCTCAATCTTGCAATCAATTCGCGCGATGCAATGCCGACCGGCGGGACGTTGTCCGTTACCTTGTCGAACGGCGAGACTGGCCCCGCTGCGCCTCGCGATCTCGCGCCTGGGCAATATGTCGTGCTTACCGTCTCGGACACTGGAACGGGCATGGACGAGGCAACCCTGGCTCGGGCCACGGAGCCGTTCTTCACCACCAAGGAACCCGGAAAAGGGACAGGCCTTGGGCTCTCGATGATGCAGGGCGTGGTCAGTCAGTTGGGGGGCGCCACGCGGCTGCGAAGCAAGCCGGATCGCGGTACCGAGGTCGAGCTGTGGCTGCCGCGCGCGAAGACAGCGCCTCGTGAAAGCGCGGTGTACATGCTGCATCATGAGCCTCAGGGTGATGGCGCCATACTCGTCTGTGACGACAACACGGCGGTGCTTGAATACGTTTGCGATGCGCTCAGGACCAAGGGCTATCAGGTACTGCCGGCAATGAACGGCCGCACAGCCATTTCCCTGCTGGGGGAAAATGAGTCGATCCGTTTGCTGATCGTGGACTTCCTCATGCCGGAGATGAATGGCGCGGCTGTTGCACGTGAGGTTCGAATACTTCACCCGCGTCTTCCGATCCTCCTCATCACGGGCAATGCCGACCCGGAGGCCACTCGATCCGATCTCCCGGATGTGCCGGTTCTGCGCAAGCCATTTGACCGTGAGCAGTTGGCCACGCGCGTTGCGGAACTTCTCGCGGCCTGAGCGCCAGTCCGGAAGGTCCACCGGCTGGCTGGGGCGGGAGGATTCGAACCTCCGAATGGCGGAATCAAAATCCGCTGCCTTACCCCTTGGCTACGCCCCATCCGACAACGTGAATAGGTCGCGTGCTGGCGCACGTAAAGCCTGCTCAGTCGAGGTGCAGGCTGCCGCCCCAGCACCACCAACCCGGCCGTTGCAATCGCGATGCGCCTAGCCTCCCCGCCGCCGCGTCGGTGAACAGGCCGAAGCAGGTGGCGCCCGCACCGCTCATGCGCGCCAGGAGGCACTCCGGCGCGGCCTCCAGCGCTGAAAGGACCTCGCCGATCATCGGACAAAGCGCGATGGCGGCCGGCTGCAGATCATTTCGCTGCCGCCCCAGATCGTCCGCCATCTCGCCGGCGTCCCGCCACGCCGCCGGCAACTCCGCCCGTGCGGACCACGCGCCGCTCCTCGCCCGGAACACATCGGCAGTTGCCAGCGCGACGCCGGGATTGACCAGGGCAATGCCGCACGACGGCAGTGTCGGTGCAGGTTCCAGATGCTCCCCGACACCCCCCATGCGGCTGGCACGACCGGCGAGACACACTGGCACATCCGCGCCAAGCCGACGCGCGAGCCCGGCAAGCACCCCGGGGTCCGGCTCGATGCGCCACAGCCGGCACAGCAGCCGGAACGCCGCGGCCGCGTCCGCCGAACCGCCGCCGATGCCGGATGCCACCGGCAGATACTTGGTCAGCATCAGACGCCCGCCCGATGTGACGCCAGCCTCCGCCGCCAGCGCCCTCGCCGCGCGCAGCACAAGATTGTCGGGCTCCTGCGCAAGGTTCCCGGCAAATGGGCCTTCGACCGTGAGCGACAGCGCGTCGGCTGGTTCCGCGCGCAGCGTGTCGCCCACTTCGGGGAACACCGCCAGGCTGTCCAGCAGATGATAGCCGTCGGCGCGCCGCCCGAGCACGTGGAGGTACAGGTTGACCTTGGCGGGTGCCTGTTCGGTCAAATCACCCGGCACAAACCCTACTGACCGCTGATAACCGCCGATTGGCGCAAGCCGCCTTGCAGCTTCGCCTCCAGTTTGGCGGCGTCGTCGGGCTCGGGATTGAACGTCAGCGCGCGGCGCCACTGGTACGTCGCCTCCAGCTTGCGCCCGGCGGCCATATACGCGTCGCCGAGATGGCCGTTTATGGACGCATCCTCCGGTTCCAGCTCGACCGCACGCTCCAACGTTCTTACCGCCTCTGCGGTCTCGCCCTGGCGCAGCAGCACCCAGCCGAGGCTATCGACGATCGCGCCATCGTTGGGGCGTTGCTGCGCCGCCTTCTCGATCATCTGGCGGGCCTGCGTCAGGTTCTGGCCCATGTCGGCCCAGGAATACCCCAGGTAATTGAGCACAAAGGGCTGGTCCGGCGCCAGCGCCAGCGCGTGGCGAAAATCCGCCTCGGCCTTTGGCCACTGGTGCGACCGCTCGTAGCAGATGCCCCGATCATAGAACACCAGCCAGTCGTTCTGCGCCGGCTCCGTGATACGCGCGATGGCGCGGTCATACGCCGCGATCGCATCGGTGAAGCGCTGCTTGCCGCGCAGGATGTCGCCCTCGCGAATTGCCGGCAGCGGGCTCGTGGGATAATCCGCGGCGATGCCCTGAAGTTCGCGCATGGCCTCCTCGGCGTGGCCGAGCCGTTCGGTCAGCGACGCGCGCTGCAGGCGGATCACCGGGCTGAGCGGGTCGTCGCTGTTGACCGCCACCAGCATCTGCAAGGCGTCATCGAGATGGTGACCGCTTTCCAGGATGTCTGCGGCCAGCACCCGTGCCGCGGTGAAATCTGGCCGCATATCCAGGGCAAGACGCAGCAGCATCATGGCGAAGTCGCCGGCGTCCTGCTGGCGCAGGGCGGCGGCCATCGCCAGATAGGCTTCGGCGATCCCATCTGTGGCGTGCGGCACCGGGGGTGTCGCGGCTGCGGCAATCAGCCCCGGCAGCGCGATGGTCATCTCCGGCGCAGCCTCGGCCATGGCGGCCAGCGTCCGCTGCGCCTCGACTGGCTGGCCATGACGCGCCTCCCAACTGGCGAGGATCTGCGCCAGGCGCAGGTTCATGCCGCCAAACTCGGTCTGGGCCGTGCGATAGAGCTTGCCCGCGTCCGCCGCACGGCCGGCCTGATCGGCGATCAGCGCGGCGTGCAGGGTATAGACGCCGCGGAACCGCTGGCCGTCCAGGAACGGGTGGAGCGTTGCCAGCGCGGCATCGGTGTGGCCGCCGCCCTGCTGCGCCCAGGCGACCAGCAATGGCTGGAGCAACTGCGTGAGGCCCTGGCGCGGCAGGCCATGGAACTTCGCCTCCGCCGCCTGCCAATGGCCGGCCCGGACTTCCACGGCGCCCAGCAGCAACTGAGCGGCCTGACTGTCGGGCAGCTGCCGGGCAAGCGGCACTGCCTCGGTGCGACCGGCAATCAGGGAGGCGATGAATGCCTGTTGCAGCAGTTCCGGATCATCGGGACGCGCGGCGCGGGCGCGCAGCAGCTGCTTCGCCGCAGTGGTCGGATCGGACTGGCTCATGGCGAACCGGCCGACCATGTAGTCGGCGAACACTCCGGTCGGTGCATCGCGGGCCGGGTGGTTGGCCGCCTTGCCCGGGGACGGGTCAGCAGCGGCGCAGGCCGACAGCAACGATAGGGTCAGAAGACAGGCGCGACTGGCACTGAGGATATGCTGCATCCGCACAGGCTACGTCACGCCGTCGCGAGAGTCATGGGAATTTGAAGGGCCGATACAAACCGTCACCCGACCCTCGGTTGAGAGTTCTCACATGCCGCCCGGATAGTTGGGTCCCCCGCCGCCCTCCGGCGTGACCCAGTTGATGTTCTGGGCCGGGTCCTTGATATCGCACGTCTTGCAGTGCACGCAGTTCTGCGCGTTGATCTGCAACCGCGGGTTGCCCTCTTCGGCGCCGACGATCTCATAGACACTGGCTGGACAATAGCGTGCCTCCGGGCTGCGAAAGCGCTGCCAGTTGAGCGTGATCGCAAGCTCGGGATCGGCCAGGTGCAGGTGCGGCGGCTGGTTCTCCTCGTGGTTGGTGTTGCTGATGAACACCGAGGACAGCCGGTCGAAGGTCAGAACGCCATCTGGCCGTGGGTATTCGATGCGCGGCGCAGCCTCGGCCCCGAGCAGCGTTTCGTTATCGGGATGCCGATGGTGGAAGGTCCACAGCGCCTTGCCGCGCAGCAGGTATGTGTCGATCGCTGAATAGGCCA
>Ga0210407_10003348_pt1 | contig 13056 bp, 9 predicted proteins | sample IncBWC27MmetaG_FD_150860 | JGI IMG/M metagenome (GOLD analysis project Ga0210407, IMG submission 150860) | Forest soil microbial communities from Barre Woods Harvard Forest LTER site, Petersham, Massachusetts, United States - Inc-BW-C-27-M | ecosystem: Environmental > Terrestrial > Soil >... | reverse complement strand
GCGGATCATCTCAACAGATAGCGCAAAAATGCCGGCAAATTCGTGGCCGCTCGTCAGCGCCAACGCAGTGTGTTTGTTGCCCGACTCACTGGTCTTCGGAAGCAAGGATGGATGATACGTCGTGTTTCCGTCAACCAGGACGAACCATTCGCTTGGCGTTCTATTGGCAATGAGCAGTAATCGTTGGGAAAGAGAGGCGCCAGCGGCTGCCTCTATCCACTCGACAGATTCGGGAAGTCGGCCGGTAAATAACAACGCGCGCTGCACTTTTCTCCTGATGGTGGGATCGGCCACCACCATGATGCGTGTTGACCCGGCCTTTTGCGCTGCAAGTATCGTTCGGAGCAGGATCGGCAGCGTGCCGACTCGAGAGAGTGAAGCGCAGAATTGGCTGCCCATGATCTCTCCATCGGCAAGGAAAATGGCGAACACGATTTCGTTTTCCGGTGAAGGGTTGCCCGAAGAATTCGCTTGCGCTCGTGGAGATGACGCGATCGTTGCGGGGGTGCTCCCGAGGATCTTGGATCCGCGGTGCTTTCTTGAGCGCGTCAGCAAGATGAAACAAATGGCGCCAACCGCGGCCCAGAAAAAAGAGCGCAATCGCCTTGATAATCCCAAAGCCAATCCGGTCGCGCTGCTCAGCCCAAACATCTTGCCGATCAGCATGGTTCCACCCTCGTAGGTTCCAATGTTTCCTGGATTGAAATTGCCCAGGACGTTCACAAGCTTGGTCAATGCTTCGATAACCAGGGCACTGAAGAAACCGATCTTCACGCCCATCAGCCAGAGGATTAGACACACCTCCGATACAGCCAGGCACTGAGCGGCGAGATTTAGAGAAAAACTGGCCCAAAATGCTCTGGGTGTCTTGTGATGGAAATCGAACAGAGCATTCTCAACGGACTGCGCCAGATGATATCGGTTTTCCATCCAATTTTTGAAGGTGGGAACGCGGCCGATGATGCGGGCGCTCCACGAAAGCACCGGCCAACGCTTTCGCACCGCGAACAACGTCACAATCAGAAAGGCGATCAATGCAAAAGCAAACAGACTCGCGTACACGCGCAGAGTATGGGAAAGCGCCACGAGGGGCAAGGCGGCCAAAATCCCCGCGATCGTGGTCACGGTCGCCGTCACGACATAGAGGCCGCGATCGAGAGTCACCGAAGCGAGACCACTGGCAACGGGAATTTCTGCACTCATGCGCGAGACTCGGACAGAATCTCCAAGGGTCTGCCCCAGGATCCCGAGTTGTCCGGCAGCTTCCGCCCCCAGTCGAAGCCCCACCATGCGGGAAAATGAGATCCTATGCTGTTCGTCACCCAGAGTAAGCCGCCAACCCCACGTCCTCGCAAGGTGCGAGACTCCCGCCAGGGCAAACACTAATATGATCCCCAAACCGAGTTCGGAGAGGCTTTCCCGCAGCTTGCTTGGACCAGCTCGCCAGATAAGGTAAACAAAGAAGCCTGCGCTCATGGCGATTGCGAAGAGGCGAAGCGGGAGTTGCGCTTTTGATGGAATTTTAAGCATTGACAAAGCTTTCCGCGAACGGGTTTTCACAGAAGTCCACATCAAAGACGCTCTCGGCGTGAGCCAATGCTTCGGGGCTGTCGACGTCCTGCCAGTGCGCGTCGCCGATATCAAAGGCTTTCAGTTTCTGCTCTCGCGCAAGTTGGCGCATACCATCCGACAGCGAACAGTTTCCGTCTCTCTTTGCTGATTCGAGCCTGTGGAAGAGCGCCGGGCTGCACAAAAACATCCCTGTGTCGAGCGCGTCATAACGGGCAAGATCTTTGCCGATAGCGACGATATGATCCGCTTCGCATCTGACCTTCGTTGCGTCGTCGAGGTCAAAAACACGATCCACATTGTGGTCGACTGCAAGAATCACCTCGCCATCTGCCAGTGGCTGCTGCGCTAGGCCCTTGGCAGTTTTTGGCTCGAAAATGTGGTCAGACATGAAAAGCAAGAATGGATTGTGCAATTCATCTTTCGCGGCCAAAGCAGAGACCCCGTTGGCTTTGTGGTAGTCCGGGTTTTCTATCAAGGTGACAGAAATGCCGTCAAGCGGCCGCTCGGCAAACCAGCGGCGGATCAAGTCGGCGCGGTACCCGACAACAATCACAAATCTCGTAATTCCGGCTTCCTGACACGAGGTCATGACGTGCTCGAGAAGTGGTATGCCGCGCAGGGGCACCAGGGGTTTGGGGACGCCGCCGGACACCGATGCAATTCGGCTCCCGTTGCCCGCAGCGAGAATCAGGCATTCATTAACAGTTGCCATTATGTTTTTCATTGCTTCGGCATCTCCTTTGCAGACATTACGGAGTTGTCGGGAGCGTGCGCTGTTTTTGGCGCGTAATCGAAATACTCGATGTTCACGTTCGTTGTGCCAAAAATATGGGCTTCAGTGACGCTTTGCGTCGAGCGGGGAAACCAGAGTAGACCGTTTTTCTGGTAGATCTGCACAAAATGCGTGCTCCTCGTCCAGAACGAAGGGTTCTTTGCAGGCTGGCCCTCTGCGCGGACCAGCGCGTAATCCTCCGCGTCCACCCAGATGCGGCCGCGAAATAGGTATTTCTCTTTGCGTTTGGGGCTGACTTCTAAAACATAAGCTGTGCGGCCGTCAATTACTTCCGTTCTAGCCATTTTGAAGTCGTAGTTTTCGGGATTGATTCTAGTTTTGGCGCGAGCTTCGGGAAGCGACGTCTCCGATTCCGATTCCAGCATCTTTCGCAAAACGTGCTTGTGCGCTGCTTTCCAGCCTTCTTCCGACACGACCTCGAAATGTTTTGTGCCGTCCGGGTCGCCTTGCACCTGCACGAGCATCTCCGCGCGTTTGTGGAGATGCTGATTATCGAGGACGTACCGCCGCATTCCGGCGTATCCCTCAATGGAGACTTGCCGTTGCAGATCGCGCGAACCCATCCGAATGATGATTTCCGTGGCGGTGGGGAGCGACGGGGACTCGTCCGCGGCAGCGGCAGACGCCGGAAGCAACAGCAAAGCAGCAAGCAAGAAACGATTTTTCATTGTTAAAACTCCAAAACAAATTTTCCGCGGTATTCACGCCAAGATGAGTTGAAGAACCCTCCGAACCTGGCGCTGTTCAGGTTGTTCTGTACGTCCCGTGGATCGAAGTGGTTGAAAAGATTGAAGACCCCGCCTCCGGCGCGCGCGTGTATGCGCTTTCCTCCAAAGTGGAGTGTGATCGGTCGCGTAACCTGCAGGTCAAACGAAGAGAAATGTGGGAAGCGGTGTGCGTTCCGCGGTCCAGCGTATTCGCGGAGCTCGTTTTCGACGGAGTAGGGAAATCCGGTGTGCAAGTCGTAAACAGGAACGAGTGTTAGCTTTAAGGGGCCGGCGAACGTGCCCCAGAACAGGAAACGGTTGGGTGCGTCAAACGGCAATCTCCCTCGCGCATCCGGCTGGATGACCGGTTGCGCGAGATTCCCGAAGAACTGATTGAGATCGTTAAGGTTTCCAAAAGCACGGGAGTGGACGTACGAAGCGTTCAGCAAATGGTGAGCTAGCTGGTAGCGGGCCGTCACTTGGAACTCTCGGTAGGAATCGCTGCCACCGTTTGAGAGTTCAAGGGCTCCTGTCGTCCCGGAGGAGACCGGCGAAACGACAAAGTCGTCGGTGGTGTTGCGTTGTTCGTAGGCGATTCGCAGCAACAAGCCCGCAAGAATCTGGCGATCGAGTTCCAGATTCCACGACGTGCTGCGCGGGCTTCGGAGCCCGCCAATTATTTTGTTCTGATAGGACACAGAACTAAGCGCCACGCCGTTCTGGTCGAGCACAGTGACAGTGCGATCCGGAAGATCAGTGAAGGTGGGAGCCATGAGCGGGACGCGGTCATAAAACCGGCCAACGCCGCCCTTCAGCAGCGTCTTTCTATCCCCGGTCAGTGACAGGAGAAATCCGGCGCGAGGAGCGGCATGGGTGGAGCTCGTGATCGTGTCGTTGTCGAAGCGCAAGCCGAAGCTCAAGGTCAAACGTGGGTTGATCGCCCACTGATCGCCGGCGAACCAGGCCGTCTCGTTTTGATTTATGCGGAATGAGGCCGGGGAAGTGAAGGAGATGCGTTCCACCGGCTCGTTCAACGTCCCGTCAATCTCTACCGGCAGAAACCTCTGGCGGCCTTGGTATGCAGAGTGTTCGTAGCTCAGGCCCACCGTGAATTGGTGGGAACCGGCGAACCGCCAGGGCGCAAACTGATAAGTTTCCTGCAGGCTGGTGCGGGAAGTTCGACGCGCCTGCCGATTGAAGAAACCGCCTTCGGTGGTCTCCAGCAGCAGACGATACGGATCGTCGCTCTGCGCGGTGACGTCGGCGTCGAAGCGCTTGTAGCTGAACTGCGAATTCAGCAGCCCCGCCTTGCCGATGGCGTAATGATGCTGGGCATTGATTTGCACCCCCCGCTGATGAAAATCCGGCGTCGACGGCTGAGTGGTAAAGGTGCTGAGCCCGAGATAGTCCAGCTTTTGCGGATACACTGCAAACGAAACCGCAGCTGTTTGCTTGGGACTGAGCATAAAGTCGAATTGCGTATACGAATCGAAGCTCTCGAGTTTCGTGTCTCGTTCCGACGGTGGAAGGCTATTTACGGGCGTGCGAACATAGCGGTACTCGAAGGACTGTGTAATGGCGATGTGATCTTTCCATATTGGGCCGGTGATGGTAGTTCGGGGGGTGGCGGCGCCAATGCCCATGATGCTGCCGTCGCGATCTCGCACCCGGGGTAAGAAGTTCTGTATGGAGAAGTGAAGTTTCTCGTAGTCGCTGGTCTTTGTGGAGACAGTGGAAACCGCTCCAGTGAACTTGCCGTACTGGGGATCATAGGGATTCGAAATGACTTGCACAGAAGCCACTACATCAATCGGAAGATTGAGCGCTGGACCGCCAGTCACGGGGTCGGTGACATTCGCGCTGTTCACCAGAGCGCCGCTCTGGGTATTGCGTGTGCCTTTGAGATTGACGTGGCCATCAGGACCGCGGACAACTCCCGGAATGAGCGGCAGTGTGCTTTCAAACCGCTCGTTCACATTGGGTGCATCGCGAAGCGTCTTCTCGGAAATTGTTTCCGAGGGAGCGGGGTCTTTGGTTTCAGCCTGATCGGCTTTCACCTCCACGGACGCGGTGACCTCAGCCGGTATCAATTCGAGGGGAACGCGGACCTCACTCACTTCGATCTGTACTTCCCGCACAGCCTTCAGACCCGGGAAACCAGCTTCGACCGTGTAGGTCCCAAAGGGCACAGCAGCAATCACATACTTGCCGTTTTCGTTTGATTCAGTTTCAAAAGTAGCCGGTCCGCTGAATTTCACTGAAGCCCCAGCAACAAAGGACTGGTTCCCTGCAGCATCTTGAACAAACACTGTTCCTTCGACCTTAGCGCCGCCGGTGTTAGGCTGTTTCCCCCAAGACGCTAGCGCGAACAAGCAGATGGCAAGGAACGGGAAAAGCAGCAGGAAGACGACTCTTCCAGTCGTGGAGGTTCCTTTCCCTTTCCGATGTCGAATGGGGATCTCTTCTGCTTTCCGCGCGATTTGCGCTCGAAGCATCAATGTCTCTCCCCGCCCCAATTGAGATTGCAAGGGGCAGCGTGCGACTCGCAAAACCGGAGCGCACCATCTCCCAGATGTTCGTAGTTTCCGCACTCGATTCCATCCCCGCACGAGACTGCATGAAGCAGGCATAATTCCAATGAGTCTATGGCTCGCAGTACCTTGGATCTCATTGCTTATCAATGATTTAACGAGCGGACGAAAATTCCACGCGGATTGGCCACCGCGAGTGGGTTGACGAGGCTTCGACTGTTTGGGCGAGTTCTTGACAACTTGCTACAAATAACAATGAGTTCTCAGCAGATTCAGCCCAGAGACTGATGCCACCTCACACGGGACTTTCCGCCTGTCGTTTTAAAGCTCGCAAATTCGTGGTTTTCAGGGGAACGAGTATCTAGACAGGTGAAGCTTTGACGAGAGCGTCAAGCCCATGACGGTAGCTTTGCTCCATCCCCAGTTTCGTAGCCTCCCAACCTGCCGGAAGCGCTTCCAATTAAAGAAGATAAAGGATGGTGCACGCAAAACATCGATTGGAGAGCAAGGTGCACCAGCGGGAATGCTGTCGGTGGCGCGATCGAGATGTGGCTGGCGCGCGACAACTCGCAGAATTTCAAACAGCCATGATCGTCCAACGGCTTGCATGTGACGGCGCGGAGCGAGGAAAAACTTAGACGATCATGACGAACAAGCACAAGACGGAATGGAAGGCTGTCGCCGCCCGGGTCACTGGAATTCTCGTCATCCTGACCGGCGTCCTTCTTGCTGCGCGGGTGTGCGTCGCGAGTCAGCCTGGTGACCATCCGATTCCGAGCATCTTTGACCCACGCTCAACCCCCGCGGACACGATCAAGCAGCATTCACATTTCGTCCTCACCATCACCGGATTGATTTTTTTGGTTGTTTTCACTCTTTTAACGTACACCCTCTTAAAGTTCCGCCGAACAACCGCAAATGCTGACCGCGAGCCAGCCCAGGTCTACGGAAGTAATCAAATTGAGCTGGCTTGGACCATTATTCCCATCTTGATCGTAGTCGTATTGTTTCTGGCAGTGGCCCGAGTGATCCACGCGGTTCAAGATGCTCCCAAGCCCGCGACGGCGGTGGAAGTGACTGCTATTGGGCACCAGTTCTGGTGGGAATATCGGTATCCCGCTCTTGGTGTGGTCACCGCGAACGAACTGCACGTTCCAGTGAGCGATCCAACGCATCCTACGCCTACATTCTTTAAGTTGCTTTCCGCTGATACCGACCATAGCTTCTGGGTTCCCCAGCTGGCCGGAAAAACCGACTTGATTCCAAATCGCGTAAACCAGATGTGGATTGACCCGCATGAAACGGGCCTCTTTCTTGGCCAATGCGCCCAGTATTGCGGCACGCAGCACGCAAAGATGCTCTTGCGCGTTTACGTGGACAACCCCGAAGAGTTTGCCGCCTGGGTCCGCGCACAAAGGCAGCCTGCAAATCAGGATGAAAAAGAAGCGGCTGGAAGACATGTCTTCGAGACGACTGCTTGCCTGAACTGCCACGCCGTTGGAGGCACAAACGGTACGGGGCGCTTCGGCCCGGACCTGACGCACCTGATGAGCCGCCACACCCTCGCATCCGGCGCCGCAGAAAATACTCCGGAAAATCTGCGCCTTTGGATCGAAAACCCAGACGCCATTAAGCCCGGCTCGCTCATGCCGGCCATGAAATTGAGCGACGCTGATCTCGACGCTCTCGTGCGTTATCTCGAGACGCTCCGGTAGCTGAGGAATTTGGAGACGAATATGTCATCGGATGTGATGGCCATTCAGAGCGCGGACGCAGCAGGGCGGTCCTGGACCGAGGTGCTGCACGAGTGGGTGACCACCGTCGATCACAAACGCCTTGGCATTCTTTATATCCTCTACGCGCTGATTTTTCTCGTCATCGGCGGAATCGAAGCAGCCGTCATCCGCATCCAGCTGATGCGCCCGAACAACGACTTTGTTTCTCCTCAGGTTTTCAACCGCATGTTTACCATGCATGGAACGACCATGATTTTCTTTGTGACCATGCCCGTCCTGTTCGGGTTTGCGAACTACCTAGTGCCCTTGATGATTGGCGCCCGGGACATGGCGTTTCCACGCTTGAATGCTTTTAGCTTTTGGCTGACGGCTCTCGGAGGCTTTCTTCTCTACTTCAGTTTTGTTGGCGGGAGTGGCCTCTACGGCGCGGGAAATGCGCCGGATGTGGGATGGTGGGCGTATGCTCCGTTGGCCTCGCGGGCGTTTTCCCCCGGCCACAGTTCCGATTACTGGACCATCGCACTTCTCGTTTCCGGATTCGGCAGCATAGGCACTGCCATCAACATCATTGCCACGGTCCTTTGTATGAGATGCCCGGGCATGAAGCTGAGCCGTATGCCGTTGCTTGCTTGGCTGAACTTGGTAATGTCCGGCATGGTGCTCATCGCCATCACGCCGTTGTCAGCGGCGCAGATCATGTTGCTCGTGGATCGGTATCTGGGGGGCCACTTCTTCGATACGCAGGCGGGCGGGTCAGCCCCACTTTGGATGCATTTCTTCTGGATCTTCGGTCATCCAGAAGTTTACATTCTCGTCATTCCTGCTTTTGCTTTCTTGTCGGAAATCATTCCGGTCTTTTCACGCAAGCCTATTTTTGGATATCCCGTCATGGTTGCGGCGACAGTCGCCATCGGCCTCGTAAGCACGAGTGTCTGGGCCCATCACATGTTCTCGATCGGAATGAATTCCTACGCCAACGGCTTCTTCGCGATCACCACCATGGCTGTCGGCATTCCCACTGGAATCAAGATCTTTAACTGGATTGGCACGATGTGGGGCGGAAAGATTGAGTTCAAAGTACCAATGCTGTTCTGCATAGGCTTTCTCTTTCAGTTCTTAATCGCCGGTCTCACCGGCATTATGCAAGCGGCCGCGCCCTTCGATTGGCAGCTTACTCTTTCCTATTTCGTCGTGGCGCACTTTCATTACGTAATCGTGGGCGGAATTCTGTTTGCCCTCTTCGGTGCGTTCTATTACTGGTATCCGAAAATGACCGGCCGGATGCTGAGCGAAAGCCTTGGCAGACTCCATTTCTGGCTCTTCCTAATCGGCTTTCACTTGACGTTTGATCTCATGCACATACCCGGAATGCTCGGAATGCCGCGTCGCATCTACACCTACGAGCCCCGTCCCGCTTGGGGAATCTTGAACCTCCTCGTCACGATCGGCGCATTCATCCAGGGCATCGCCGTTTTGGTGTTTGTGTGGAACCTGATCTTTTCTTACTTCAAAGGACAGAAAGCCGGGAACGATCCATGGGATGCATGGACCCTGGAATGGTCTGTGAGCTCCCCGCCGCCTGCGTACAACTTTGCTTCCATTCCGGTGGTCGCGAGCCGTCGGCCATTGTGGGATTTGAAACACCCGGAAGATCCGGACAGCCGCTATGAGTAAAGGAATTAATCAATGAGCGCAATTACGACCTCGCTCGCGGGAACCCCTGTAGCTTGGAAGCTCCCGTACCGTGGAAGGGTCGGCATGGCGTGTCTCATCGTCGCCGAGTCATCCATCTTCACAATTTTCGTTGTTGCATATCTTTTCTACTTAGGAAAGAGCCTCAGCGGACCGACTCCGCGCGAAGTGCTGGAAACCCCCATCTTCTACACGATTTGTCTGTTGTCCAGTAGTCTCACAATCCACTTCGCGGGAAAGCTCCTTGAACGCGGTAAGCGAATCGCGTTTCTGAGTTTGTGGTTGCTCACCATCGTTCTAGGCGGCCTCTTCATGTATGGCACCGGCCACGAGTGGCACAGGCTGATCTACGAACACGGACTGACAATTTCCACCAACCTTTTTGGAACGACCTACTACTCGATCGTCGGTCTGCACGCTTTTCACGTCACCGTAGGTCTCGTCATGCTGTGCACCGTGCTTATCTTCGGTTTGGCTAGCCGTGTGAGTGTGGATCAGTCCCGTCGTATCGACGTGCTTTCTATGTACTGGCATTTTGTCGATGCCGTCTGGGTCGTTGTTTTTACCGTGGTTTACATTGTTGGGCGCTGAGGAGAAGAAATGGCAACGCTGCTATCCGCGGAACAAATGGAGCCAAGCCCACGTGGGCCGAGCGAGATCGAAGCGCCCGCGCCGACAGCGTGGCCTCTTGTCCTGGCTTTTGGATTTACGCTGATGTTCGCAGGACTTCTGACGAGTACGTCAGTGAGCGTTCTCGGCGTCGTGCTTGCTCTGGCGGGTTGCGTCGGCTGGTTCAGGGAAGTCCTTCCCCACGAGCATGAAGTAATTGTGCCGCTCGTGCCAGAGGAAATTCGCATAGCCACTCAGCGTCGCGTTGTCGAACGGCTTCCGGTGGCGGCAGATCAGTTGCGCGCATGGCTTCCCGTCCACACCTACCCGATATCGGCGGGTGTGAAGGGCGGATTGGCTGGAAGCGTAGCAATGGCCATAATCGCCTGTGCATATGGTTTGCTGAAGGTGGGAAGTCTCTGGTATCCCATCAATCTCCTTGCTGCCACTGTCTATGCAGAATCTCTCAAACTCACTCCCGCGCAACTGAATTCGTTTCATGCGGACAGCTTCGCGATTGCCGTGCTCCTGCACGGGATCGGATCCATCTTCGTCGGGCTGCTCTATGGTGCGATGCTTCCCATGTTCGCGCGGCGTCCGATCGTGCTCGGAGGGCTAATTGCCCCAGTGCTGTGGTCAGGGCTGCTGTATTCGATTATGCAGCTTCTCAATCCTTTGCTCGCGAGCCGCATTAACTGGATTTGGTTTATGGCGTCGCAGATAGCGTTCGGCGTGGTAGCAGGCATCGTCGTCGTACGACAGGAGCGTATCTCGACTCGCGAGAACCTGCCGTTTGCCATGCGCGCGGGAATTGAAGCTCCGGGAATAATTCCACCACAAGGAGGCGGAGAGAAACGCCCGTGAACCCAGTTCGATATCTATGTGCAGCCGTAGCGCTGGGCCTGATGTTGTTCTCGGGTTGCAGTTCACCCCACGGCCAGCCGCGGCAAGGCTCCGAAACTTTGGCGCCGAATGAAGTTTTGGAATTTCGAACTCTGTACTCGGAAAACTGCGCCGGCTGTCACGGTGCGGAAGGGCAGGGAGGAGCCGCCATCGCGCTTGCCGATCCGGTTTATCTGGCCATCGCGGACGACGCGGCGATTCGTAAAGTCATTGCGAACGGCGTGCGCGGAACGGCAATGCCAGCGTTCGCCGAAAGGGCCGGCGGAATGCTGACCGACAAGCAGATTGACGTCATTACGAGCGAAATGCGGTCGCGCTGGAGCCGTCATGGAATTCTCAACGGAGTCAATCCGCCTTCCTATGCACCGAAATCGGCGGGCGATGCCCAGCGAGGTGAGGTCGCGTACAAGACCTACTGTGAATCCTGCCATGGGCCTGGCGGCCGTGGAGGACCAAAGGGCAGCGCCATCGCGGACGATTCCTTTCTCGCGCTGGTCAGCGATCAGGGCCTGCGCACGATCGTGATCGCCGGCCGTCCTGAATTGGGGGCTCCGGACTGGCGCGGAAATGTGTCTGGCAAGCCTATGTCGGACCAGGAAGTGACCGACGTGGTTGCGTGGCTCGGCTCGCGGCGATCTCAAAATCCCGGGCAACCCTATTCCGTTTCGAATTACCCGCAGTATTAGGAGCTTGACGATGTCGAATGAAAATTTGGTGTCCCGACGAGGGTTTTTCATGAAGATGGGAATTCTCTTCAACGGCCTGGTGGCGACTGCACTGACTGTGCCGATTGTCGGATATCTTCTCTCTTCCCTCACGCGCGGGCGCGCGAGCGCCTACGTTTCATGGGTGCCACTCGGGGAGGTGAGCGAATTTCCCGCAGGCGAGACGCGGCTGGCCACTTTCCGGAATCCCTACGTGACTCCGACCGACGGCAAAACAGCGGACACGGCATGCTGGGTGCGGCGCATCGAAGGCGAACAGTTCCAGGTTTTTGCGGTTAACTGCGCGCACCTCGGTTGTCCGGTTCGATGGTTTCAGCAATCCAGCCTGTTTATGTGTCCGTGCCATGGTGGGGCTTATTACCAGGATGGATCGCGTGCTTCGGGACCCCCAGAGCGCGGCCTGTTCGAATATCCATACAAAGTCGAGAACGGTGTGGTCACCATCCAAGCGGGTGAGTTGTTCACTCCCGGAGCGCCTTCTGCCTCTCTGTTCGAAAAGAAATCACCTTGCACAGCAGGGAATCGTTTGGTTTCCATCGAGACAGGAACCCTATCTGCCTCGAACGAAGCGTCTGCGTTGCTTGGAAAGAAATCGCCATGGGCCTGATCTCGCAAATTGGAGAATGGTTCGACCGACGCTTGCAGCTTGCGGCTCCCATCCGCGAGGTTTCCGAGCATCCCGTTCCTCGCAACACGGCAAGTTGGTGGTACGTATTCGGCAGCGCCGCGCTCGTCGTGTTCGTTCTCCAACTCGTCACAGGGATTCTGCTTGCCCTGATTTACGTTCCTTCGGGAGGCGAGGCGTGGAGCAGTCTTCAAGCTCTCAACCACGACGTGACTCTTGGCTGGTTCATCCGCGCGTTGCACGGGTGGGGCTCGAACTTCATGGTGGCGATTGTTCTTATTCATATGGTGCAGGTCTTCCTCTTTGGGGCCTACAAGTTTCCCCGAGAGCTCACCTGGATCGTCGGCGTTTTTCTTTTGCTGATGACTCTGGGCATGGCGTTCAGCGGGCAAGTGCTGCGCTTCGATCAAGACGCCTACTGGGGGCTTGGCATCGGAGCGTCGATCGCCAGCCGCGTCCCGATTGCAGGTCCGGCGATCGTCAAATTGATGCTGGGTGGGCCGATCATCGCCGGCGCGACGCTGTCTCGGTTTTTTGCGCTGCACGTCTTCGTGATTCCTGGGATGCTCATCGGTTTTGTGTGCCTTCATCTCCTGATGGTGCTGAAGCTCGGAATCAACGAATGGCCGATGCCCGGCCGCCTCGTGAAAAAAGCCACCTACACCGCCGAGTATCACGAATTGACGAAGAAAGATGGGGCGCCGTTTGTTCCCTATGCGGTCTGGAAAGATATGTTCTTTGCCGCATTCATCCTCTTTGCGGTGGCTGCATGCGCTTTGTACTTCGGCCCATTCGGTCCAACGGGCCGCCCGGACCCGACAATCATCCAGACGGTGCCGAAACCTGATTACTTCTTCCTTTGGCTCTACGCATTGCTCTCGCTCTTGCCACCTTCGCTGGAGACGCCCGCGCTTCTCATTGGCCCGGTAATCGCAATCCTTGCGCTGCTTCTCCTACCATTCTTGTCGGGAGAAGGCGAAAAGAGCTGGCGCCGCCGCCCAATCGCCGTCTTGACCGTCATGCTGCTTGCAATAGTGCTAGGGACATTTACGCATCTTTCGGGATTTACGCCCTGGAGCCCGCACATGAATGCTTGGAGCGGTGATCCGGTGCCGGAGCGATTTCTTCATGGCACAACGGCCCTGGAGCGGCAAGGCGCGCTT
>Ga0210407_10003347_pt1 | contig 13058 bp, 11 predicted proteins | sample IncBWC27MmetaG_FD_150860 | JGI IMG/M metagenome (GOLD analysis project Ga0210407, IMG submission 150860) | Forest soil microbial communities from Barre Woods Harvard Forest LTER site, Petersham, Massachusetts, United States - Inc-BW-C-27-M | ecosystem: Environmental > Terrestrial > Soil >... | reverse complement strand
CGAATTGTTGATTCGACTGTGCGGCAGTCTGCGTCACCGCTTCCTCAAATCCGTGCAATTCTTGCCGCGCGTGGCGCTGAATCTCGTCCATGAATGCCGCTGTAGTGGTGTCGGCAGCTTCGGCAAACAATTCGCGCGCCCGATCAAACGATTCGCGTACCACTTCTTTCATTTGATTTTGCGTGTGGCCGACGAAATTGCGGCTGGCATGATCGAGCTCCGCGGCAAACTCCGCGGAAACTTCGCCCGCCCGCTCGCGCAGTTGATGTCCGCCCTGCTCCACCATCTTGTCCGTCAGGCCGTTCAGCTGCGTCTGCACTTTCTTTTCGTACCACTCCGCAGTCTTGTAAATTTCTTCACCCGCAGCGTGGCGGATATCACCGGCCTTGCTTTCAAATTCGGCAAGATTGCGTCCAATCACGCCTTGCGAAGCTTCCTGCAGCAGCTGTTCGACGCCGCCAAGATTCTCCCGGAACCGCGCCAGCGATTCCGCGAACGCATCATCGGCCGCGCTTCGAATGCGTTCCTGCTGCAGTGAAAGCGAAGCGTCCAGCAGGGATCGGCCACCCGCCATCCGGCTGATGGCTTCATTGGTCCGCTCGATATGCGGTTCTGCCAGACTACGCACTTGTTCGTCGAAATTTCTTACCGCATCCTGGCTGGCCTCGGCGAACGATTTGCGAACACGCGCATTCAAGTCATCGAAGAGCGTTTCGCTCCGCCGGTGCAGTTCGTTGCGATGCAGCGATAGCACATCGTCCAGTTGCGATTGAAATCCTTGCAAGGCGTACTGTTGCGCCGTCCCCAGCCGCTCTGAATATTGCTCCAGTTGCGAAGCCGTTGCCCCGCCTCGCGCGATAGAATGCTCCAGCAACGAAGCGTTTTCCTGCAATTTGGCGAGTGTCTCGGCGCGAAGGCCGCTAACCCGCTCCTCGGTCTCCGCTGCGATCCTCGTTGCTGCCTCACGCAACGCCGCCATGCGCTGCTGCAGTTCGCTGTCGAAGTACTCTTGTGTCTGCGCGCGCAAATGGGCGCCGCTCTCGGTTGCCGATTCCGCCGCGCCTTTTTTCAGCGTTGCCACCGCCGATTCGACAAATTTCTGAATCTGCGTTTGCGCCGTTCTTACTTGTTCGGTAAGACTTGCTTGAATTTCGCTTTGCGCATTTGCGGCGGTATCTGTCAGTTGCTGCTGCGCCGCGCCCGCCACCACCGTCAGCTTTTCCTGCTGCGCCGTGAAAGTTTCTTCCTGCTTGCGCACTCGGCTGTCCAGCACCGCCGAAGTCACCGACGCCTGCTCGGCAATTCGCCGCTCCAGTTCTTGCGATTGCGCTACGATGCGGCGCGCTACTTCTTCGGCTTCACGGCACAGTTGTTGCACGCGTTCCGTGATCCCGGCGGCATGTTGCTCATGCAGCGTGTGCTGCTCGGCGCCGGCTTTAGAGATCGTCGCCGTAACTTCGCGCGTCAATTGCTCCAGGTGCGGCGCCAGCCACTTCGGTAACTCATCCTGCAGCGCTTTCGTTGCCGCGCTGTGGACCGCCCGGCTGCGTTCGTCGTTTTCCTGTTGAATTCTTTCTACGGCGCGTCCCGATTCCGCTGCGATGTCCGATTGAGCCGCCGAGAACTTCTGCTGCCATTTTTCCGACACGGTCTGCTGCTCGATGGCCACCGCCTGCACCGCTGCTTCGCGCGCCGCCGCGCTGATTTGCTGTTTCGCGTCGGCGATCAAGCGAGCCACCTGTCGCGCCAGTTGCAGGGAAGCATCGGTGGTGCTCGCTGGCGGCGGCAGAACGTGTAGCGTGTCGGTTCCAATTGCTGGAGGTCCAATTGCGGGCGTTCCGATTCTCGGAGCGGGAGCCTCCGGTTCCAGCGAAGATTGCGCGTCCGCGAATTTCTCCGGCGATATTCCCGCCAGCGGCAGAATGATGCCCGGTTCTTTCGCCGCGAAATCTCTCGTGTCCGTCGTCAAACTGAAATTGCCCCAATCCTCCGGCGGGAACCCGATGCCCCAGACATTTCCCGGGAGCTCCAGCTCGAGCGCCACCTGAAACAGTTGCCGCACCGTCCGCGGCCGCTGAATCCACGCCACGCGACCGCGCACTTGCCGCGGAGGCCGTCCAGCCTCGGCGTGCGGAATCTCCAGCGTCACCCACATGTTTTTCAGCACGTAGTGCTTCGATTGGTAGCGACAGCCGTGGCAATTAATAATCAGGCTCGACGTGCGTTCGACAAACTGGCGCCCCAGCGCATCCACGCCGGTCACCACCAGCGGCACTGCCTGCACAATTCGCGAACTGCGCCGCTTGCGCAGTTCTTCGTCCGCATTCTTAACGTTTTCTTGCGCCATATCCATTGGATCGTCGGCACGATCTTTGCCAAACTCTTCCATGTCCCGACGCTTTGTCCCTTGCTTATCTAGTCTGTTTTGCTTTACTTAGCGGCGTTCCGCTTTTGGCGCATCGGCTGGCGCCTGCGGGCGCTTGCCGGTAAGGAAATCCCATATCTCTTTCGCCACCCAAATCGGGCCAACTAGTAAATAAACCGGCCCTTGGAAAAAGGCCGGATGATTTCCTTCCAATTTATGTCCCAGGAACAGCAGCGCCCAGCCGCCGACAAAAAACGAACCGCCCCAGATCCACTTCATGAAGAGGAGCAGCACAATCGCCGCAAAAATCAGCGGGATACCAATTCCGTGCAGAATTTTATTCCACACTGAACTGTGCTCGTGATCGTACTGCGCCATGTAGTGCGCCAGATCCGGCATAGCGCACCTCCTTGTGCGGGGAAACGAAACTCCCGGTGTCAGGGTTGCACTTGCAAACTCTGAGTTAAGAAGAATTGTGACTCTATAACGAAAAAACTGAAATGGCCAGTCTGGCCTAGGAGTACCACCGTCTCAGCCTAGTACGTATTCCGGCTTGGCCCGAAAGACCCTCATCCAGATCCGCCGGTGGCGGGCGCTTCGTGGCGTTACCTGGGCGCGACTACAAATCCCGTCGCCCCTCCATCGCCTTCATCATCGTGACTTCGTCCGCATACTCAAGGTCCGCGCCCACCGGGATTCCGACGCCAATCCGCGTAACCCGCACACCTAGCGGTTTCAGCAGTTTCGACAAATACATCGCCGTAGCCTCTCCCTCCGCCGTCGGATTGGTCGCAATGATGATTTCTTCGACCGAACCACCCTTTAGTCGCTCGATTAACTGTTTGATTTTGAGCTGCTCCGGCCCGCGCCCTTGCAGCGGCGCCAGCGACCCGCCCAGCACGTGGTACATCCCGCTGTACATCCGCGTCTTCTCGATGGCCATGATGTTATGCGGCTCTTCGACCACGCAAATCGTGCGTTTGTTGCGGTTTGCGCCGGTACAGTACAGGCATGGATCGGCGTCGGTAATGTTTCCGCACACCGAGCACTCATGGACATTAGCCTTGGCGTCGCGAATCGCATCCGCCAGCGCCAGCGCATCTTCCGGAGGCAAGCGCAACAAATGAAACGCCAGCCGTTGCGCCGTTTTTTGGCCAATTCCGGGAAGGCGTTTTAGTTCATCGACTAATCGTTCAACAGGAGCGGCAAAATCAGGCATGCCTTTGTGTAGCACAACGCCGCGCAGCCGCGCAAACCACCGCCGCCCGACATCCGCCAGGTCTTTTCCGCCAAATCGAGCGTTAACTAACGTGGTATAAAACTAGTTGGATATTCAGCCCCGAATTCTCGTCGCGCTCCACCGCCTTTGTCCCCGATGGCAGACTTGCGCACAACTGCGATTCAAGGAAAAAAGTATCTTCCATATTTCCAAGCATTTCCCAGTATTTGAAGGCAAGAGACCGGGGGTGAGGGGTACCAGGGGAGCAGTGCCGTGCGCTGAATCTAGTAGGTTGTGTCAAGCCGCCCACAGCCAACCATCATAGTCTCTCCCAAGTCCTTATTTTACAACATGCCTTTTCTGGGTCGCTGAATGCACTTCCATCCGAGTTGTTGGGAGGAATTCAAGCCATGACCACCAGACAGTGCCAAGAACACGAAGAACGCGAACTCACAAAAGCCGTCAGCATGGATTCGGCTATCGTCGCCCTCACCTGCGCGTCGCTGTTGTACGCCGTCTCCTGGATCATGGGTTGCTCCACCGCGCCCAGCGCAAAAAGCGGGGGCGGCAAGAAAATCGGCCACTCCGCGCAGCTAGTGCACGCCCCTGAGGAGGACAAAATCGGCCCCGCGATTTCAGGACGCAAACTAACCGTCGAGAAAATGGCGCAACGTGCCGCAACTTCTCTGCAATATTCTAACGAAGAATATGGCGTCGCATTCGACGCGCCCAAAGGCTATCTTCTGCGCGAAGGTGAACTGCCGGAAATGGATCGCGGCCTTGGCTATCTTGGCCCGATTCCCATGCACTTCGCGGTGCCCGGCGGCGTCCGCCTCGCAACCGTCGAGCCGCCGCAAGGTCTGCACCTTGGAACCAATTTCGTAAACGAATTTTTCACGGTGAGCGCGCTCTATGGCTCCGCCGAAGCAGTCTGCGCCGACTTCAATATTTCCACCGCGTCGCGCGGCGCACCCGTCACGCGCACTGTCGACGGCCTAGCCTTCCGCGGATTCGCTGAACATTCCGCCGCCAGCATGCATCAGTACAGCGGCATCTACTTGCACGCCTACGCCAACGACACTTGCTACGAAATCGGCTACGGCGTAGCCACCGCAGGCTCCGACCTGTCGACAAGCTCCAGCACATTGAAAAATATCAACGAAGAGAATCTCGTCCACAAACTGGAAAAATTTCTGGATAACGTTCGCATTAACCAGCCTGACTTCGAGCGCATCACCACCACTACCGACTAAAAGTTTCTGTAGCGGCCACCTTCCCAGGCAGGCTCCTTGGAGTGCAGCAGCCGCTTTTCCGCCACAACCCATTGCTCAATTTTGTTTGCGAGCAGGAAGGATCGATCGAACCACCGCTCAGATGTAAGAAAACTCTTTCGTGCAGAACTCTAGGGGTGAACTAAAACAAGCCGGGGATTTTCATTCCGGAGATGCCTGGAATGCTTCCGGTGAGGGACTTCATCTGATTCGCCAGTTCGTCGTCCACGCGGCGCGAAGCTTCATTCACCGCGGCGCGAACCAAATCCTGCAACATTTCCTGATCTTTCGATGCGAACACTTCCGGTTCGATGCGCACTTCGAGAACCTGCTTCTGGCCATTCATCTTCACCGTCACCATACCACCGCCCGCCGAAGCCTCGATCGCCACCGTATTCACCTGACGCTGCAGGTCTTCCTGAACCTGCCGCAACCGGGACAACATTTGTTGAAGCGCATTGACTTCCATCAGGAAACCTCTTCGCGCCGCTTTACTTCCGAGATCTTTCCGCCAAAGCGTTGCAACATGGAGCGCACCATCGGATCGCGTTCGAATTTCTCACGCAATTCTTTGCTGCCGGACGCCGCCTGCGACGCACTTGCGGCCGCCGCTGCAACCGATTCTATCTTAGCACATACGCGCACGGAGCGATTCAGCACCTTGCCCGAAGCAGCACGGATTTTTTCTAGCGAGTCGCGTCCTTCCACCATTTCCGCGAACGCGCGTTTCTCCGTTGCAAAAAATATGCGCAACTCCGCGCCTTCCAGTTCCCAGCGATGCGCGTGCTCCAGCAATTCGCCGAGAAATTTCTGTTGCGCCTGGATAACGCCGCGAATTTCCGCCACCTGCTCTTCCGCCAAACCGTTTGCCGCCACACGATTGATGGTTGATTGTGGCTGCGATTCAGCAATGCTTTCCAACGGTTGCGATTTCGCATCAGGAATTTCCGATGCGGCTTCGCGCTCCGCCGCTTTCTCATCCGCAATGATCGGACGCGAAATGTTGGCCGCGACTTCGCTGCGATTCGCAAAGCTTTCAGGCCGCTTGCTCCACGCGGGAGAACTGAACGCAGCCGGCGGCATGACGGAAGTAGTCGCAGAATTCACGGCGGGGCTATTCGGAGCGGCGGCAAACGACGCTCCCACTCCCGCAGTGGCAGCGTTTGCAACTTCATTCTTGCTGGTCCAGGCAGGCGATGCCGCTGGCAGCGCGCTGGACCGCGCCGAGGAACTTTTTGCAGTGCCGCCGTTGCCGCTCAAATCCGCCAGCAATTCCTCCAGCGGCGCCAGGCGCCCGGCATGAATCAATCGCAGCAAACCCATTTCCAAGTGGACGCGGGGATCCGGTTTGTGCCGCAGTTCATCATCAGTTTGCAGCAAAATGTTGAAAAATCGCGTAAGGTCTTCTTCGCTGAATTGCGCAGCGGCTTTCGCAAGCGACGGCCGCTGGTCGGGGGTCGCCGCGATTAAATCCGAATCTGCGCCGCAGACACGCACAATCAGAAGGTTGCGCATGTGGCGAATCGCTTCGCGGCAGAAGTGCTGCAGGTTGCGACCTTCTTTTTGAAAAGTGTGCACTAATCCAAGTGCGCGGTCTGCCGAACCTGCGGCGATTGCTTCCACCAGTTCGTTCAGCGCGTCTTCCGGCACCACCCCCAATAATTCGCGCACTTCCTTGTCCGGAATGTTGTCGCCGCAATAAGCGCGCGCTTGCTCCAGCAAGGACAGCGCGTCGCGCATGCTGCCTTCGGCCATGCGCGCAATCACCGCAACCGCGCCGTCGGCGATGGTCAGATTCTCTTCTTTGGCAATAAATTTAATTCTGTCGGCGATTTCGTTGAAGGTCAGCGCGCGAAAATGAAAATGCTGCGAACGCGAACGAATCGTATCTTCCAGATTTTCCGGCTCGGTCGTGGCCATTACGAAAATAACGCGATCCGGAGGTTCTTCGAGAGTCTTCAGCAAAGCGTTGGACGCTTCACCGGTCAGCATGTGCGCTTCGTCAAGAATGACAACTTTGCTGCGAGACGCCGCCGGGGCATAGCGCACCATCTCTCGCAACTCGCGAATCTGATCGATACCGCGGTTCGATGCCGCGTCGATTTCAATTACATCCAGCGAATTTCCCGCCGCAATTTCCTTGCATGAATCGCAAATCCCGCACGGCTCGGCCGTCGGTCCATTGCTACAATTCATGGCCTTTGCCAGAATACGCGCCGCGGTCGTTTTTCCAACGCCGCGCGCGCCGGAAAAAATATACGCATGTGCCACGCGGTCGTTCTTGATGGCGTTTGCCAGCGTTCCTGTGACGTGCTCTTGCCCAACTAAATCTTTAAATGTTTGCGGACGCCACTTGCGTGCAATGACCTGATAGCTCATGCCCTTTTTTCCATAGAGGAGAGTCTCGCATGACGCGACGACGGAGAAAAGTTTTAAGTTTTATCGTTCCCAATGGATTCAAGGATGAACTAAAGATACCGCATAAAATAAGCGCAATTTGCGTGGGTACGGATCGCTGGTCGCCGATCACTGATCTTTTTCTTTTCGGCGCGAGGAACTTCGGGTGATCTGGGGCACACGAGGCAATCCCGGTACCGTTGCTCCCTTCCGGGCCTGGCGGGGTTCGCGGGACCTCGTTGCACAGAGCCCGAAGTTCCACGCTCCGGCAGTCCCGCACAGCGGGACTGCTCACAAAATTGTAGCACAGCAATTCGACGCCGCGATTTCGGCAGTACCGGCGAAAATTATTTTGCCGGATTAGCATCCGGAGGAACGACCTCTGCCGGATTCACCCAATTTACCTTGAACGGACCAATGGCATTTACCTGGACGATGGTCGCGGTCTTGCTCAACGCGAAGTGCCGCATCTCCTTTGGCACGCTGACGAAATTGCCCATGCTCATTGTTTCCAGTTTCGCTGCGTCGTATTTGTCGCCCATGCCAACCTGAAATGTCCCTTCGAGCACTGTTACGTTTTCATCGGTCGGATGCCAGTGCGCAGGAATTATCGTTCCGGCGGCACAACGCAGCCGCACTGTGAATGGCGCACCCTCGGCGGAAGGATCGCCGGAGACAGCCGCCATTTCGCAGCCCTTCATAATCGGAGTCCACTTCAAATCGGCTGGGTGCACAATTGGGTGACCAGCAGTAGCGCCCTTCTCCTGGGCGTATGACGGGCAAGCCGCGACCAGGCTGGCTACAACAACCGCACACACAAGTTCCAAACGATTGGACGTCATGATTTTTCCTCCGTTGTAAGAGCGAATGCGAGACGAACCTGAAATTGAAGCGAACATACTCTTTCGAACGCGATTGGGCAAGCGGAAAGCACGAGGCTTACGCAGGCCCACCGGTTTGCGCTCTAGACAAGCTGCTCGGAAAGCGCGTGTAACCTGGCGCGAAATCGAGTACGCTACTCGCGGACGGATTTCCTCCCCGTCCGCCTGGTGATTGCCGCAGCTTTCGCCGGGTCCGCGCGCCAGCGCCGCACCACGAGGCTTCGCCTCAGTGCCGCTCCACGTTACGGAGCACGCGCCTGCATTCAGAGCAGGCAGGAGGATCATTAAATGAAAATTGCAGCTCGATGGATGTTCGCTTTTGCTTTCCTGGCGTTTGCAGCTTTCTCTTCCCAAGCCGAACCACGCCAAATCATGCAGGGCACCCAGATGCACATAAAGCTTCTGACCGACATCAGCACGTCCCAGTCGCGAAATGGTGATGGTTTTATCGCTGTAACCACCGAACCGGTGAAAATCGGAGACCAGCTTCTCCTGCCTGCGGGCACGCGCATTCGCGGTATTGTAACCAGCATCAGTCGCGCCCATCACTTCGCGCTCTTCCGCGGCGAAGCTTATTTGAACTTGTCATTTCGCTCAGTGGAAATCGACAGCAGGCTGATTCCAGTCCAGATGAGCATTATCGCGGTTTCCAAACCGTCGACCGAAGGCGAAGGCAGCCGCCGCAAGGACGTCACCGTAACAGAAGGCCAGCTGCTGCAAGAAACGCACGACATCAAGGGCAGCATTATTGCCGGCACCATCGGCACCGGCGGGTCAACCGTGATCGGGAAACTTGCCGGCCACGCCGCCGCCGGATTTGGGATCGGCCTTGCCGGCAGCGCGATTTACGTTGCTCAGCGCAAAGGCCGGGAAGTGGTGCTGCCCTCGGACACCGGCTTTCTGGTGCGCATGGACAACACCATAACCGTGCCAGGCACAATCGCATCGACCGGCTCGGTGAACGGAAGCCGCTGACGTCACGTTGGAATACTCGCATTCGCCGGTGCTATCCATAGCGGACTATCCTTAGAACGGCACACAACAGATCATCGAATTATCTGTAGTTGACAACACTTTTCTTAGTTGCTAGTGGTTGCGCATGTCGTTTACATGTAAACGACGTGCAGAATATGCTCTGTGAACCTCATCTTCTTTGTAGCCGACAACACGCTAGGCAGTAACAGTGGTGTACGGGCTAAAATTCATTTCACGGAATTGTGCAACGAAGGGTATCTCGCACGCAGACTTTTCAACCAGCTCTGAGCCTTGGCGCTCACGTCGGGATCAGGATCCTCCGACAGCTTGGCCACAGCGGGATAGCCCGCAGGACCAATTTTTGCTAAGGCGGAGATCGCCGATACACGCGTCGTTTTATCCGGAGAGCTCAAGGCTGTGCGTTGCAAAGCTTTGAGCGCGGGCAATGCCTCTGGTCCAAGACTGTCCAACGTGTCCACGGCCTTGGTGGTGCTGGAGGTCCAAGGTTGATCCAGGAAAGATGCGAGTGCCGGGGCTCCAGCCTGGCCATAGCTTCCCAGCAGCGCGATAGCATGATCACGGACGTGCACATCGCCATCTTGCACAGCTTTCGCGATTGTCGGCAGACCTTCCGGGCCGATTTGCTTCAATGGCGTGGATTGCCGCCATCCGCGTCCAGGGATCAGCGGAGTGCAGCGCCGCACCTTCTAGAGAGCCGAGGGCTGGCAGGGCTTGCCTCCCAAGATTGCCTAAGGCGGTTGCTGCCTCGCTTGCATTGGGTGCCGAACTGTCATTCAACGCGGACTCAAGCGCAGGAATAGCAGTCGCTCCGTAGCGTGCCGAAGCCAGTTCCTGAATTGCTTCAGAACGAATCTGCTTGTCTGGGTTGGCGAGCACCTCACGAAGGTCACCGACGGAACTCATCATGCCGATCGTTTTCACCACGGAGTTGCGGACTTGAGCGCTAGGATCGTCGACAAGTTTTTGAAGTTCGGGTAGGAGATCGCCTGCTGCCTGTGGTCCTAAGACTCCCAGGCCTTCGACCGAAGCCTGACGTACCAATCTTATTGGTGCGGTCAGGCACCATGGCCAAAATACCCGCATCGATCTTGGCGATGTCGCGGTCCGGCGCGGCCGGAGCTTTCATCACCTTCTCGACGACTATGCCGAGAATGAAATCTTCCGCCGCCGCAATGTGCTCGGCGCATTCCGCGACGGACCATTTGTCCGGGGCGACCGCTTCGGACAACCCTTGGTCGCGTCGAGTACGCCCTTTTTGCTGGTTTCCAGAACAGCCAGCGCTTTTTCCTTGTCGGCGGGAGATGCGTCCTGTGCGAACGCGTTTCCGCTTGCTGACGCGGCGCATATCACCACTCCCGCCATCATTACCAACCATCTCCGCCGAATCATGCTGCTCTCCCTAGACGCTAGCGGTCCCTCTCGCAGCCGAGCGCTGCGAAATCTCCCCGGTCGTCAGCTCCTCGAGATGACTTGCAATATACCAGTGATTTCCCCAGCTATCGAGAAGCGATCCGGAGCGGTCGCCGTACGTCTGGTTGGCCATCGGTTGCAACTCCTTGCAGCCATTAGCCAGTGCACGTGCGAAGACTCCGTCGCAGTTTTCCACGTAGTAGTGATGCGCTACGGCCCGCGGTCCCCATGGCGCACGGCCTTCGCTCAATTCCACGACCGTATCGCCAATGCGCGCTTTAGCGTGCAGGATGGTACCGGTGCGACTGACTTCGTTCTCGATTATCGCGGCACCAAATGCATGTTCAAGGAAGTCGAGGAAGCGTCCGGCGTCCGTCACGCTGTAATAGCTATTGAGCTCTTGCAGAATTTCAGGCTTGAAGCTTACTCCCGCTACGTGCGTGGCGATAAACCATAAGTTCCCGGCCGGATCACGCACACTGGCTTCGCGGTCGCCGTAGCCGCGGTTAGCCGGTTCGTGCAGCGAAGTCCCGCCTGCGGCCAGCGCCCGCGCGTAGACTTCATCGGAATTCTCGACGTAGTAATGCAACCCGGCGGGCATAGCGTTCCATCCCGGCCCGGAGTCTGCGAACTCGATGATGGAGCCGCCGATCCGCGCCTCGCCATGCTTGATGTTTCCGGCTGCGTCAGACGCCACAAACTTCTCGGTGGCTGCAAAGGCGTTCTTGATGAACTCAAGGAAGTTCTTTGCACCGTCTACGATGAGATAAGGAGTCAGACTGCGAAATCCTTCTGGAATTGCGCTTTTTGCTTTGGCCATGTGGTCCTCTCGGCAGGGCTGTTCTGGAGGCATTTTCCGCGTTCTATCGCGCTGCGTATTGTAAAAAATTTACCTGGACGTCTGGCGCATCACGCTACGGGCAGGTGGTTGTGGTGGCGGGGAAAATCCGTGTAGTTCGCCAGATACTTGGAAGGATTGATGCCTGAAAACGCGCGGAAGTCGTGGATGAAATGCGCTTGATCGAAGTAGCCGCAGTCGAGAGCCGTGTCTGTCCAGTTTATCGGCCGCCCGCTGGTAATTCTGTGCAAAACTGTCTGGAACCTACGCACCCGGCAAAAAAGTTTCGGGGTCATGCCCACGTGCTGTTTGAACAATTCGATGAATCGCCGCGAGCTGAAACCTGTTTTGTCCGCGACTTCGGTGATTCTGCTGGTCGCAGGTCGAGCCAGGAAGTTTTCGACGGCAAACTCCACGACAGGCTGGCCTTCGAGCATTCCAGCAGCGCGCTCCAGCAGCGCCAGCTCGACCACCAGAAGCTTTGCTGCAGCGTTTGGTGCAGCCAGTGCGCGTTCCCGGAGCTCGCGGGCCAAACGTCCCCATAGATCTTCCAGCTCAACATGCTGGTTGTGCAGTTCATCGCTCGGCACTTTTAGAAAGGGAATTGCGCCTGCCGGACGAAAGGAAACGCCGACTACGCAGGTCTGTTCATCCGTATCGATGACAAAGCTTTTTGTGTGAGGTCCGCTCACGCTGCACCCGCTTAGCTTCCGCATCTTGTTTACGTCGTCCGCGTCGTAGAGGCGTGTTTCATCCTCTTGCAGATTGATAATCAGGCTGATACATCCGTCCGGCATTAGGCGTTCTTTCTGGTGAAGTCTCGGAGGATGTTCGTAGTACCAGAGCAGTTCGACGAAGCGGGAAAGAGGCGGCCCGGGCTTGACGTGCAGATAATTGGGCATTGCCTCGCGATTTTACTCCCGGACGGGCGCTCCCGCCATTGAGTTTTCGCTTTATGAACGTTGCGACAGGTCGTTGAATGAATTTCCCCAATTTGTTCCATCAGTTCTTTCGATTGACGCTGTTCCCGCCGTCGCGATACTCTTTTTCCGCATGATGTCACGTCGTCCGCTCTGCTGCTTACCTCAAGCGTTTACGCCAAACCATTCCGAGGAGATTCATGTCCACCGAATTGCGTAATTTTTTGTCGCTCTCATATGACGAGCTCGAACAGCTGAATTTGAAAGCCAAGGAGCAGCGCAAAAACCGGCTCGCTCCGCACAAGATTCAGGAAGATCGCATCAAGTACCTGAGCGACGAGAAGCGCATTAAGGCGGTCACGGTATTGTTCAGCGATTTGGAAGGCCGTCTGCACATGCTGGACTACGACAAGAAATTTCTCATTAGGAGCTGGGACAATTTGACGTTTGATGGATCGTCGATTCGCGGGTTTACCGCGCAGCGCGAGAGCGATTTGCGACTGCAGATGGACTGGAGCGCGTTTTACTGGGGTCCGTCGGACGTGTTCGGCTCCGGCAAGGTCTTGGTCTTCGGCGAAGTGATTGATAAAGACGGCTCGCCCTATTCCGCGGATATTCGCGGCCTGCTGAAGGGCTACGCCGAAAAGCTGAACAAGGACGAAGACTACACTCTGAACGCGGCGAACGAAATCGAAGGATTCCTGTTCCAGGGGCCGGATGCGGAACGGCACTACAACGAAACGCGTAAATTCGAATACGTA